>Ga0247770_1000779_pt1 | contig 29500 bp, 25 predicted proteins | sample UWRJL136409B6_FD_179943 | JGI IMG/M metagenome (GOLD analysis project Ga0247770, IMG submission 179943) | Plant litter microbial communities from Arlington Agricultural Research Station in Wisconsin, United States - UWRJ-L136-409B-6 | ecosystem: Environmental > Terrestrial > Plant litter >... | reverse complement strand
GGGTTAGTTCGGGGGGGCCAGCAACGGTGGCGGAGGCGTTGGGCTCAAAGCCCTGGAGGTTGATGGCGACGCCGTGGGGGATGCTGCCGAGGCGGCCGATGGTGGCGCCGATGTTGGGGTCGTTGGTGGTGGCGGGCACGTGGAGGAACATGCCGTTCTCGGCGTGGATGGGGCAGGGCTTTCCGTCGGGTTTGCCGGTGTGGGTGTTGGTCACGTCGTTGACGGTCTGCAGGTACATAATGGCGTTGAGGCTGATGTCGCCCTGCTGTTGGAAGCCGCGGTTGGGAACTGTGCCTACGGCTTTGGTGAAGCAGAGGGTCTCCTCGAAGAGGTTGATCTCAAGTACGTTGGTGTTGGGGGACGTCGGCGGGGGAGGATTGACGGGGATGTGGAATGTGGTGTTGGATGATGTGCCGTTGTTGGGCCAGAAGAGCATGTTGACTCCCCCACCGACAAAGGTCTTGCCCTCCAGCAGAGAAAGAATCCCAAGGGGGGCATCGTCTCCCTTCATGGGCGAGTTGTCGGGCCGGTAGTCATCTCCATACCGAGAATCGGCGTCGGTGAGCTTCCATCCATCTGGAAGGGCGATGCGCTGGCCATTGGACGGCTTTGTGCCTGATGTGAATGAGTCCGACATGATTGCTTTGGAGTTTAGTCCGAGTTGTCAACCGACGCTATGTGGTGTCCAACACGACAGAATAACAGAGATATAAATGCTTGATGTTAACTTATCAAAACTATTGACATGTCATTAGGTTGTCAATTCCTCAGCCTCCGTAATTCATCCGCCCTCGTCACCAGCTCGTTGATCAATAGGTACGCATTCCCGAATACGTACTAGGAAGCATGTGGTTGCCCTAGTCTGGTGTCTTGCATGAGTGTGGAGTAGCTGAATGAGGGGTTGGCATGGCCATCGGGCTAGAACCTGCAGTTCCGACTTGAAGAGGCGCAGCTGACTCAAAGCTAGTCGACGGTCTAGACTTGTAGGAAGTGCTTCGTGGCAGTCGGGTAGAAACACTATTCGTCGAAACCTGGAGTCGCTAGCCGCCGCCGCTTTCAAGCCAGCCACAACACTTTCACCAAACCGATTCGAGGGGGATTGAGCCCAATACTCTGCAGCCGTCATGCCCTTCTCGGCGCTGAACCATACCAGCTTCCGACGCTTGTAGTTGGCGCTCTTCGGATATCCGATGACAGAGATGGGTTTCGGGACAATGTTGGTCTGCGGCGGACCTTTCATTCCGGCAGGTTTGAAGCCGACCTTAAAAGGGGGTGAATGACAGTCCCACGATATTTCATTAAAGACGGAAGGTTCAGAATATTTTTCTAATACTATCCACTTTTACGCTTTGTTGTTCTCAATTTCACCATGCCGAGTCTTACCTGGAACGAGGGCGAAGGGCTCTCTGTCAGGGAGCAGTATGCAATTAATCACCTCTATGGTGAAATTGAACGGCTCGCCTCTGGCGACCAGCAGTTGAAGGAGCTGCTTCCGAGTGTGGATGGCAAACTGCTGCTCGATCTGCCAGCCGCGCGCCCTTTGGTGGGCCATGGTGGCCAACCGGCAGGCACGGGAGACTCCCCGAACAAGGTCGCAATTGTCGGTGCTGGAGTGACCGGACTCTTCCTTGGAATGATGCTCGACTATTTCAACAAAAATGTCCCGGCCTTCAATGTTGAATACGACATCCTCGAGGCCGCACCAGAGGAACGGGTGGGAGGCCGCCTCTTCACGTACAACTTCCCACCCAAGCTCGATAGTCCCCCGGGACCTCACGACTATTACGACGTGGGCGGCATGCGATTCCCTCAGAACCCAGTCATGACCCGCGTCTTTGACCTCTTCACCTTTTTGGGAATGCCGTTTGTCAACAAGGACGAGATGAGGTCAGATACACCCAACGGGTCGTTGATCCCTTATAGCATGCAAAACAGCAACGCCAAGGGCCAGAACGAGCCATTCTGCTTCAACGGGGTCACCAAGTGGGGTTCATACCTCGACATTGCTGCGTCTGCCGGCGAAGGAGGCGATGCCTTTGGTTTCAATCAGGATCCCTATGCGCCGGAAATCCCTTCAGCGTACGTGCTTCAATCATCTGGCGCTTTTTATCTTGACTAACTGTGTTCGTTCCAGTGTACTGAAGATGAAGCCTGGTGATGTCGTGGACGAAGCAATGCACACGTTGAGAGACGCCATCAAGGACGATGGCAAGAAAGGTTGGAAAAAGCTGATGGACTACGACAAATACACAACCCGTGATTGGCTGGGCAGCAACTGGGATCATCACGGCTTTCTCAACCCCAAGCTTCCCCCCTTCAACGCGACAACCATCAATTTCTTGGAGATTATGAATGGGTAAGCAAGTCTTGGCTTCATCTGACGAGAATTTTCACCACTAACATGCAAACCCAGAGGCACGGACTGGTACGACCAGGCCCTGAGCGAAACAGTTCTCGAATCCCTCGACTTCAACTACAGCGACCCCGGCGGGGTTGACTACCCCTGGTGGTGCATCATGGGCGGCGCCCAACAGCTTCCCATCCTCATGGAAAAGCAACTTGCCCGCAAGCCCACGTACAGCACCACCGTCAAAGCCATCAGTGCCATCTCCGATCCCGACTCGGACTGGCAGATGGAAGTCACCACCACCTCTTCCTCCACCCCTCAACAATACAACGGCGTATTCAACACCACGACCCTCGGCTGCCTCCGCCGCATCGACACAACCGGCTGCACCATCTCCAACTCTGCAAAGATGGCCCACCGCGCCCTCGCCTACGGCCAGTCCTGCAAAGTCGGCATCAAATTCTCCCACGCCTGGTGGCTACACTCCCTCCCCCCCCCCCACCGCATCACCACCGGCGGCCTGGGCCACTCAGACCTGCACATCCGCACCGTCGTCTACCCCTCCTACAATATCCTCGACCCTGCCGACCAGCCCGCCGTCCTCCTCGTCTCCTACACCTGGCAACAAGACGCCGAGCGCGTCGGCGCCCTCATCTCATCTGACTCCCCCAACAACGAAGGCGAACTCAAGACCCTCCTCCTCCGCGAACTCGCAAAACTGCACTCCACCTCCCCCGAGGAAGAAACGGCCCTGTTCACCAACCTCTCTAATCCTCCCAAAGACGGCGGGTGGTACCTAGACCACTACGCCCATGACTGGTCCCATGATCCGAACACAGCGGGTGCATTCGCCTTCTTCCGCGCGCAGCAGTTCTCGACGCTGTGGCCAAAGATCGTCTTGCCGTCAGGAAATCTGGTTATTGCCGGCGAGGCGGCCAGTCCGCACCATGCGTGGGTTGTCGGCGCGCTGGAGAGCGCGGTGGTGGGGCTGTATTCGTGGCTGTATAGTCGGTCGGGGGAGGTTCCGGGCGCGGCGGAGGTTATGGCGTTGATTGATGGGGAGGATGGCCCCGGGGAAGATGGGGAGGAAAGGAAGGGAGTGCCGTTCTTGGGGCTGCCGGGGTATATGCCGACGGAACATGCGAGGGCTTTGGGGCTGGTTTCGGCGGTTAGGGGGCAGCAGGATGCGATGCGTGCGTGATTCATGTCGTCTCGGTAATCTGAGTCCTCGATACCACGGACGGGGTAAGGTTACAGGATGATTATACTTGGGTCACCTGAATTACCAAACCGTTTCAGTCGCTGGGAAATACCGGCGAGAGCAGAAGTTAGGTAGTTATTCAGCTGTAATGTGAACAATACATAAATAAGTTCCAACCTCTCGCAACGATAACTTTGCTCCCGGCGTTTCCATCACCAAGTTGAACTTAAATTGGCAGGTGACTGAAGGTTCTGTTGACACCGTGGCTCGGAAAGATGAGGCACTACCGTCTGAGCCGTCCGGGGAAGGTACTCATCACTACTGCTCGCGGGAGTATTGAGGAATGGCAGGAGCGACGACCATTTGATGGGGCCAGCAAATGCGGGTCGGAACCAATTCTGCAGTGCTCTGGATTCTGAGTGGATTTTCGCCACTCATCCGAGTCCACACAACAATCAACAACTTCCAACCTTCTGCGACGCAGGGCCTTTTTTTTTTTTCGCGATACCGCCTGCTGTAACCTTCACGCGCCTCCGCGTACCACCTAGGTAGGCAGGTGTCAGATTCACTGCCGGAGCCTCATCCTCAATGCAGCGCGGTCGACATGCGGTCGGCCGATCATTTCGGGGACCCATTCTTGGGTGGTATCGCTAGCACGCAAAGGAGCGGAATTCAGAGGGAAGTCTTCGACCTCGAGGCTGCGGGCCGCATTTATCTGTCGTGCATTGTTGGGTAGCATCAGGATCCAAGGGTAGGGGTCACGACAAATGAGGCTTGCAGCGGGCACGGCGCCAAGACGGGTCTGCAGGAGTGACACGAGCACAAATATCGACTTCCCCGGATTTTGTTTGGCGGCGACGGCAGCGAGCTGAAATATGTGGCGTTCGGTGGATGACCGAGCGCTGGCCTCTTGGAGGGCGTCAAATGCCCACCGCGGCAGCCGCTGGTTGACCCGGGCTGTGACTGGTCTGTCTCGGAAAGAGGCGCTGATTTTGGAGGCAGGTCAAGACGAAAAGAGGCACATCATGCAATTGAAAACACATACTTTGGTACGTCGGGGGTTGTGCAACCCCAACAAGGCTCCGAGTCCTGCGCACTCCTGCTTGCATGGCAGAATGAGCTGTATGTTGGAGCATAAGACGGACACCAAGACCTACTGAGACCTGCAGAAGTTCCTCCTCTGTCTCAGGACGATTATCCACCGCTACTCCAAAACGCAAACAATCCTCACACCCAATCAAATCCTGACATCAACTCCTCAGACAGTCGCACGATGCGGTTGTATCCGCTAGCGAGCCTAACATGGTTCGCTGCCACGGTTTGGGCCAACCTGAAGTTCAAAGACATCAACGAAGCCATTCCGGAGCTCAGCGAGATCCCCAACCCATGGGTGTACAATCCCATCGGCGGTCTCGAGTTCGGAGTCTGCTGCCTCCGCGCCGTCAGCGAGTCGTACAAATTGGACAGCAACAACGAACTCGTGCAGACACCCAACCCCTTTCTCAAGTGGGACCCGGCCGAGTTCCCGCTGAAGCCCAAGCAGTTTCCCTGCACGGCAGAGTACGCCGACAACAAGGATGGATCGCCGCCCGTCGAGGTCCCGTACCGCTGGTGTCGGGATAACTGCCCCGGGTGGCAGCGATCGCACAATGGCAACCTGGGTCAGTGGATCCAGCCGTTTGTCGGCTACATCTTGCCGGCCGCCGTGTTCAGTCTCACCGTGCCCCGGAAGCGGACGTTCAACATCCCCGAGAAGCTGTTCCCCAACAAGGTCGACGACGTCATCACCGAGTTCAACAAGATCAGCAAAGCGAATAGCGTCTTCGGCCACATCAAGCCGACCGTGCTGGCACTTGTGTCGACGCTGCTCATTGTCATTGACATCATCATCCGCGCCGCTCTCGCCGCCGCCATCGGCTTTGTCGACACGCTCGTCTGGACGGCCATGGTCTTCTCCACCGCCGGACCCATGATCCTCAGTGGCCTGTACGAGGCCAACGTGGACCGACAGGTCATCACCTATGTCGAGCGGCACACCAATCAGAAGCTGAAGCCAGAAGGTCCAGGGTCTGTCAAAGGTGGTGCGGTACCACAGCCTGATGTCGAAAATAGTGCGGAGAAAGCTTCTGAGCAACCTGCCGAGAAATCCGTCGCCCAGTCTGACGACGTGGAAATTGCACTGCCGCCAGCAAAAGGGGCGGTGAACACCGCGCACATGATCCACCTTCTCTACGCCGTGCTCGTCGGCAACCTCGAGCTCAGGACTGAAACACCCGCACGGCCCAGCCCACGCGCGGACTCCTCGCCTAACGCTTGGTCGCACATCAACCACCTCGTCTCCCTCCTCTCTACCGCTGGCACCCCCACCCAGCCCTCATACGAGCCCGAAGTGACGCGGAACCGACTCCAGACCATGCTCGGCAGTCAGGCGCGCTTCGGCGTCACGGTCGCGGCGGCGCTGTGCTTCTTCCTGGGGTCCTTCCTTGTCAACGTGTTTGGCAACCTCGAGAACCTGGGGCAGAACGACACGTCGCACGCACTGGCCTTTGGTGAATGGTGGATGACCATCCCGTTTGTGGCCATTGTCGCTGGGTGTCTGCTTGCGGGGAATAATCCCAACACGCTGAGGGCAGTTATGTCTGGGACGGGTGTTGTTGTTACTGGCAGCAGTGGTGGTGGCAGTGCTAGTCGGGGTGGGGAGGGTGAGGGAGGGACCGGGAAGGCCAGGCCTAAGTTCTGGAGCGTGGCCTTCTTCCGCGAGGCCGTCATGCCGTCGCTGTTTGCGGGCGCATACGAGCCGGTGTGGATGTGGGAGCGCGGGCGCAACAAGCGGCGGTGGATCGAGCACGTGCAGAAGCAGTATGGCGAGCAGGACCACGTCCACGAGAAGAGCGGCTGGCTGCACAGCAGGCTCACCGTGCTCAAGGGCCGGTTTGCGGTCGTGTTCAAGGGCGAAGACCTCAACCAGACGGGTGTGCCCTACACGACGCTCCCTGACTGGCTGTCTATCTTCCTCTTGCTCGTGGCGCTGCTGTTGATCCCCTTCACCCTCGCCTTTCTGACGTCGTACTACACCCCCATCATCGGCCTGGGCTGTCGCAGTTTCACCTTCGTGCTGTACTTCCTGTTCCAGTGCCTTCTGTCCGTCCTGTGGCTGGTCGACTTCACCGGGTCGAGGAACGTGTTCAGCAGCGCTCCGGCGGGGAGGCCGACGACGACGGCCCGCGCATCAGGTCCAAAGCCGGACGGGTGGTGTTTGGCCTTCTGTTCGTCGTCTTTTTCTTCTTCTCCATCTTCAGCGCCATCGCCGGCACCTTCATGCAAATCGCGGGCGTTTACCGCAATTGCAAGTGTCTGGTCCCGATGGCGTACTGGGGCAACCCGGACGAATTCAAGGTGGTCATCTCGAGCAACGCGAAGGATGATATTCGGTATGCAACTCAGTACTGGAAGAATAATGGTATCGCGGCGATCGCGCTGCTGGGCATCGTGTGCTATTCGGGGTGGTGGTACCAGCGCCACTGGCGCCTGAGGCTGTCGAACTGTATTGATGCTGTGGTCGAGGAGGCAAAGAAGGCGAGCAGTGGAACTGTCGAGAGTGCGCCTATCGTGAGTGCTCCGGCTGGGCAAGTGGAGTCTGAGGCCAAGGCTGTGCCGCCGTGAGGATATGGGCCGATGAGAAGAAACAAGTTGAGGGTTAGAGTCACCAGCAGCGGAATGGGAACTGCCTTAGGTTCCGGTAGCATACCTACCTATCTCTCCCATTGAAGTGGTCTGTTGCAAAAATTGAAACCACCGTTAATCTCGTCTTGAATTCCTCGCAGAATCATGATGGGCGACCCTTCGCTCCGTCTGCCCTGCGGCGGTACTATTGTCCCTTGTACAGGGGTACAATTCTGCGGACGGTACGTATTCCTTGGGTGCGATCCCGGTTTTTTTTCTTTCTCGAAGCTGACGTCCAAGCGAGTCGAAGGATTAACCCCTGAACTCCGCCGCAGGCACGGGCAGCTTCTGACCGGGGTTTTGGGATGCAAGGCGTTTTTACAGTGTCAAAGTCTCGGTGCATCCAATCACGGCGCAGATCCTGTGCCGTGATCAACTCGCCCGAGATGTCATCCCATGGCCTTTTGGTTCATGCATCTTACAGTGCTACCGATCGCGTCCAGGGCCGAACTAGCGGAACAAACCACGCCCTACGCATACAACACCACTGTGGCTTGGGGGGCACAGTTGAGGTACGCCGTCATGGAAGGATTCCCTGACGAACTTTCGCCGCCCAGGGAAGTGCGAGTTGAGGCCCCGGACAGATACGATAAGCCGATTACTTGTTAAGTGCCATAAATACCACCTAGCATCCTGAGTTTACATGTTCTTCAGACTGTACATCATTCCATCACCGTTCTTTACATTCACTCAAGTTCGAATTTTGTTCTACATTATCATGCGCCTCCACAAACTTCTCGTCTTATCAGCCGCGGCCCCTTGGGCGGCGGCGCAGTATGTCACCGGTATCAAGGCCGGAGTCAACGAGCAGACTGGCGAGCGACCAGCCAGACTCAACATCAACGATATGCATCGTGCAGCCGGCCCAGCATGGTGCGTCAACTATCCCCTCGTTTAGTAAATATATACAAATGTTGACAGAAACAGGGACCTCTTCATTCAAGCGCTGCAAGCCGTCTTCGACACGCCCGAGGATAACTTGCTCTCTTGGTACCAAACATCCGGCATCCACGGACTCCCATTCAAGCCATACAACGGCGTCGAGAACGGAGACGGCAACGCCAAGGCCGGCTACTGTCCGCACGGGGTATGATTCCCTCCCCTTCCTCACCTATACCAGTTCGAGCTTCAAAAGCCCGCCACCTATGCTGACCATATCGCAGCAACTGACCTTTATCACCTGGCACCGCCCCTACGTCACCCTGATTGAGCAATCCATCCAGGCCCAAGCCCAGAAAATCGCCGCCCTCTACCCCAGCTCTTCTTCTGCCGCCTATAAAGCCGCGGCCCTGACCCTCCGCTTCCCCTACTGGGACTGGGCCACAGACGCGCAGCTGCCCCCCATCATCACCGAGCCCACCATCACCATCACCACGCCCTCAGGGTCTAAAACAATCCGCAACCCCCTTTACTCGTACCAGTTCCAGAACTTCCCCTTCACGGACGAGGACATGCTCAATTACCCCAAGGTCGCGCAGTTCAACGAGACCAAGCGCTGCGCAGACTCGGAGATCCCCAGCGACGGCGTCAACCACTACGAGATAATCCGGGAGACGCTTGGTGACCAGGCCACCAAAGTACGAGACGCGACGTACGCTGTGTTCGCCAAGACGACCAACTTTGTGGATATGGCGTCCGAGGCGGGCAAGGGCGGCGGCGGAAACTTTGAAAACCCGCACAATGTCATTCATCAACATGCGGGGGGGCATCCGCGGTTGGGTTCTAAGCTGGGGCATATCCAGCCGGCAGAGTGGTCGGCTTTTGACCCGCTCTTGTGAGTTTATTTCTCTTTCGTGTTTCTCTGTTTGGTCGGGGTTATTAACAATAGCGCACAGCTTCCTCCACCACGCACAAGTCGACCGGCTGTGGGCCCTTTGGCAGGCAATCTACCCCAACCAGTCCATGTTCACCGGCACGGTGCCGGGAGAAGCCGTCTTCGGCACGCCCAACGGGGACGTCACTCCCGACACGCCGCTCAAGCCGTTCCAGAAGGACAAGAATACATTCTGGACGAACAAGATGACCGAATCAACGAGGCCCTTTGGGTACACCTACCCCGGCCTCGAGGACTGGAAGTACAGCAAGGACGAGCTGTCAAAGCGAACCATTGCCCTTGTAAACGGGCTGTACGGCAAGCCGGCTGCTGCCACCCGCGCCAGGGGGCTGAGACGGAGGGCGGATAACTCGACACTCACAGATTATGCGGTGCGGATCGCAGTTGACCGGGCGGACCTGCCGGTCCCTTGCAGCATCGAGGTGCGCATCGGGGACGTGGTTGCAGGCGAGTACGCGCTGCTTTCGATGCCCAAGACGGGCAGCGGATCTGCGAGCATCCCGTTGCAGAGAGCTTTGCAGGGTGCCGGTGTCGTGGTGGACGGGAGGACGGCTGAGGAAGTCGTGGCGGAGCTGGAGGGGAAGATGAAAATTGCGGTGAGGAAAATGGTAAGTTTATCGTCCACCTGATGGTATGATGATGTGCCGTGAGAGAAGGCTAACTGAGTGACAGGGTGAGGAGGCGACGATCCCGACTGAAGGCGTGGCGAGCTTGAAGGTGGAGATTGAGGAGAGGGATGTTACACCTGCGACGAAGGCGGATGAGTTTCCCAAATTTGGGGAGCTGAAGACCTTGCCGGTGGATGTCAAGAAGCTTAGCGGTTGAAATGTACACATCCAATATCACATAGAATATCATTTAGAATAGACGCATCTCGGCTCGTAGCCGGTCTTTGACCATAGGAACTGTGCAGATTTCGAAATTTGTTTGGACTGCGGCAAATAGCACACACAGGTTCTAACTCGTTTTGACTTGGACTACTTCGTTGCCGGTCTTTCGGTTACCAAGACCCACATGTCCTTCTGCGTGAAGATTTCAAAGAAGTTTCGTTCGTTCCACGGATGTTCCGGCCTGGCTAGAGATCAGTCAAAGTGTTTGAACAGCTGTTGAATGTACTGTCAGCAATATCCCCAACACGTCAGATGCCTATCTCTAGCAACAACTTACCTCGAAAATAGTTTTCGCAATCTCCATCATCGCAATCGACTTCCCCAGACATTGATACCTACCATACCCAAAAATCAACTCATTCGCCCTATTCATCTCAGCAAGTTTGTTCGCATCCGTCTCCAACAGCCACTTCTCCGGCCTGAACTCCGCCACATCCTCCCCAAACACTTCCTTATTATGCTGCAGCGCCAGCGTGGCCTGGCTGATATTCGCGCCGCCCGGAAGCCGCACGACCTTCCCGTTCACCACCACCGTATCGCCCCCATCCGGAACTCTCTTCGCAATCATTGTCATCACAGGCGGATGCACCCTCATCCCCTCCTTCATGACCACCTGCAAATACAACAACTTCCTGGTCTCCGCATCGGAAATCACACCCCCCCTTCCCTTTCCCAACTGCATCAATCTCCCTCTGCAACTGTCGATAAACCCTCGGATGCGTCATCACACACAGAAAGATACACCGCAACGCCGTTGCAGTAGTATCTAACCCGGCCACAACCTGCAACACAGACTCACTCACCAACTCCTCCGTGTCCAAGCCATGTCTCACAAACGAAGCAAACATGTCCGACTTTCCCATATCCCGCATCAACCTTTCCTCCACAAGTTCCCTTGCCGTGGCCAACATCCTTCCGAACCCAACTAGATCTCTCTCCGACGGGCCGAGAAGTCTCGCAATAGGTGGGAACTGAAGCAGCCATGTTAGTCCAAGGGACGCGCCGATGGAGACTACAGCGAGTCCGGTCTCCCCAGCTTTGAGGTAGGAATTGATATCGGAGTCTGCGAGGACGTCGCCGAAGGGTTTGCCGAAGCCGACGTTGGAGATTACGTCGAGGGTGAGGTACTAGACCTTTTTGGCGAAGTCCATTGGCGTTGAGTGGGTTTCGGTGGAGAGGTACTTGGTGCGAATGAGGGTGGTAAGTTCGGAGATGTGGATGTCGATGGAGGATTCAAGGGAGGAGTTTTCTTTGCCGGAGTATTAGGGGAAAGTCAGTGGATTGTGGGGGGAGGTTCAAGGGCGCAGGAGGGGTTGAGGTACCCCTGGGGCCATTTGCTGTCTCCGTGCGAGATGCTCGTCTTCGTCGAGCAAGCTGAAGATGTGGTCTTTTCCGGGCCACAGTCGCGTCGCGCGGTTGAACCATTTGGCGCGCATGTAGGCCGAGCGGACGGCGCTCATGTGGGCGAGGAGTTCGGGGGAATTTGCGATCAGCTCGTTGGGGCCGATGCGGGCGATGGGGCCGTAGTCGTCGATTACCCGTTTGTGCCACAGGTGGAAGTTGAAGGAGAGGAGCGCTTTGCATTGGAGGTAGTTGGTGAAGCCCACGCTGAAAGGCCCCCTGAATCCCCGGAGTCGGCGGTAGGTGTGGATCTTGGCAAGCAGATAGATGCTCACCACCGTCCACGCTATCGCCCACCAGTTGTCGACTATCTTCGCGATGATACCCATGGTTTCCCGCACGGTATCTTGACGACACGGGCCGACAGCAGAAGTAAGATGAGAAACTCCACACACCACTGCTGGTGGGAGTTTTCGGGTTTTCTCCCAGGACTTATCGACGTGCATCAAACCCTGCTACGCTGGCGGCCGTGAACACCTCCATCGGGATAGTGCAGCTAAAAGAGGTTAGCAACGACCAGGGGCCGGCCCAGCTTATCGTCCTGCAGGGCTTTGGTGACAGCGAGTGCCACTCAACGAAATTATTATCAGTCTAAACGAGACTTGTAAATGTGTCAAGTAAGTCTAGTCGCACAACTTCGTACTCCTTCCTCAAACTCTGTGTATTTGGTTATTAAACATCGCCCTAGTTCAGCTCCGAGAACTGTTAGGTTGGCCCCGCGTTAGTGCATCCCCGAGCGGCGGACCCCGTTGCTATTGGCGCAAACTCCCCGACATCAATGCGGGACCCATTTTCCATCAATCATTTGATATGTATGTCTTCACACTACCAGTAACATTCGGAACAAAATCATGCTCCCGTTCAAGGGGGTAAGACGGGGTGTTGGCGAATCCGAATACAGGGGACTGGACGTCTCGGAGTGGTCCAAGCGAGAAGGACGCCCCCCGCCCTCTACCTGCATGTTTGTACATGACTGGTTAATACTAAGTCGGCAGCAGCATGTACCTGTTTGCAGTAGATCTCCCACGGGGATATCAGACTGGCAGTCGTGGCAGGGCAAGTTATTGGACAACCTTGGCCATACGCAGCGTCTATTAGCCCCCTTCTGTGTTACGTAAAGACTGCGACGATATCCAACAATCCAATGACGAGAATGAGGCACATCTCCAACCACAATTTGGCCGAATAGGAACGGTACGCGAAGCCCCGGCTACCCCCCCAACGCGGGGCATGCAGATAGGTCAACGACGATTGGACTAGGGGCTCATTGCAGATGACATCCGGCATTTGGAGTCAATGGGTGTGTGGCTAGGGATTGGTGTGATGTGTGCAGGAGGGATGGCGCCCAGTATAAACCTGATTCACTAGCAGTCGGCATGCGCAGCTTGCACACTCGACCCCTCTCCTCTTTTATCATCTCAACATCAGAATTAAAACTTCGGGCATCTAACAACAGCCGCCATCATGCCGACCGCTTCAGGGAACAAAGACCAGTACAATGAGATGGCGGCCGAGTACAACGACTATGCCAAGCTGCCCATGGCCCGTCTCGAAGCAGAGCTCATCCGTAGAGCCCTCGGTGACTGCACCGGCCTCACAGTCCTGGACCTCGGTGGGGGCTCCGGCGTGCACGCACGACAGGCCGTCAAAGCGGGTGCGCGCCGGGTTGATGTGGTGGACATTTCGGACGCCATGCTTCAAATCGGCCGTGACATCGAGGCCCAATCTTCTGACGAGAGTCGCATCCGCTGGTTGCTCGCTGATGCTAGCAAGCCCTTGGCTGAGCAGGGCATTGACGCGCCCGTTGGAGAGTACGACGTGGCCATGGCAAACTGGGTGTTTGACCACGCCCATAGCCCTGAAGACCTCGGCGGCATGTGGACTAACATCGCCACGACCCTGAAGCCAGGCGGCCGCTTCATCGGCATCCGCATCCACATTGGCCAACCCACCGGGTCCACCGAGGTTGCGACCAAGTATGGCTGTTCGCTCACTGAGTTCAAGGATATCCCCGGTGGGATCGGCTGTACCGCAACGCTTCTCACTTCGCCACCCTTTTCTTTCGGCGCCACGCTCATGGAGGACAGCTACACGCTGGCCAACGAGGTTCCGAAGCGGCTTGGCATGGTTGATTTTGAGGTCGTTCCCTACGCCGACGCCAGTGTAATTGGGGAGGACCCTGATTTTTGGCAGGATTATGTTGATGCGCCCTTCTTTCTTGTATTGACAGCAAAGAAGGCGTAGGGAGTTACGTGAGGTTCTGCGCAGACAAGTAGGACACAGGGGCACATGGGCTATTTCAACACAAACGGGATAGGAAATGCCACTCTTTCCCCTTCAAGCTATTATGAATACATTAATGGATACTAATACAAGTCTATTCTACCAACGTGAAAACCCCCGAACGATCTGCGCTTTATATTCTAGCACTAACGCGCACTCACGCCTTGCCGGGCAAAGCCTTTGTGGCCGGTAGGAACGGATTCCCCTCCTGCCACGAAATGACATCCCAGTACCCAAAGTCCGCCGGAATACCCTCAGGCTTCGGCCTAATCGGCGGCGTCCCCGCAAAGGCACCAGTAACAAGACTATACGCCGACCCAACACCATCTCCGACGGACTTGATCGCCTTGGTAATCCCCCACTGACTTGCCTCTAGCTTCTTGCGCTCCTCTTCGGCCTTTTCATGCTTCTCTTTGTCCAACTTGACCTGCCACCCAACCAGCTTCTCGTTGATCTGGATGTACATCCTCTCCCATATACCAACAAACTCCTCAGGCAGCTTCTTCCCGTGCTTGTCCTCCCAGTACCAGTGGCCCTCCGCCTTTGGGAGCTGATACAAATCACTCTCGGACGGCTGCTCCGCCTGAACCATCGGGTGCGCACTGCTCGCCTGAGCGACACCATAATACGGCTCCACTGTCCCGGCGATAGTCTTGTACGGCTTCGTCCTCACAGGCCGGTCCTCCCTCACATTATCCGGCAGCGGCCCTCGCTTCAACTGAAACCCCCCTGTCTCCATGAGCGCACGGCACCGCCACGGGCCAGCATCATCCATCTCCGGGCCGTTGTACAGATACCGCAGCCTCACACAGGGGTGGACCCACTCGTTGGGCTCTACAAGTTCCTCCTTGGGCTTTCCATCCGCGTGGTAATTCCCAGGGGTGCGAGTGATGTAATCCGTGCTCCGCCCGACAATCTTCTTTGCCGGCGCACACAGCGACGACCAAAGCCAATCCGGATACGTGGTCGCGCCGTCCGGGTTCTTGATGAAGCCCATGCCCCAAGGACGAGCTTGAACTGCTCGGACGGGCGTTCCATCATTGTTCATCTCGGACGACACGGGCATGGTGTGAAAGATGCGTGACATCTCGGGCCGGGAAAACTCCACGCCGATGGAGGTCAGCTGGTCGGCCATCCAGGCCATGGCAATGGTGGCGATTTGCTGGTCGTCGTAGCCGCCGCCGACGTTGCAATGTGCGCCGGGGAACCAGACTTGTCGGAGTTTGGTGGAGGTGTTGTTCTTTCTGCCCCACATGGTGCAGTTGAAAGCGGTGCGCCACTCGTCGAGCGCGATGGCGTGGAAGGCGTACTCGACGCCGGGGTGGACGTCGAGACTCTCGAAGCGGATCTCGCCGTCACCGCGGCCGCTGTGGTAGAAGGGTGGGATCTTGGGCATGCCGAGACTGCCGACCGTGTCCCAGACGCCGACGGCTTTGACGCTGCCCTCAAGCGGGATGTACTCAATCTTTTCCTTGCCATCCTTGTCAATGGTCTTCACGCGGGTCCGGGATAGCATCTGGTGCTTGGCGAGTAACCCCCGGTAGTACCTCGCCATCTTGCGCAAACGACTCTCTATCTCGTCGTCCTTCATCTTCGACATGGCGTCGTACGCGTCTATGCGCTCCTGCTCCAGAACCTCCTTCAGCGTGGCATCGGTTCCTGTCCAAGGCAGCTGCTGCTCCGAGGCCTGGGCCTGGCGCTTGACGCGCTCGACGTTAGCCAGTGTGAAACCGACGAAATCATTCTTGATCTCGAATGGTCTGTCCTCAGTCCACTTCGTCCACCTCTCGTAGTCATAGAAGATATGCGGCAGTACATCCAACCCGGCACGGTTGAGGTAACCGAGATTGCAAATCATGCCGGCAATGGAGCGGGCCGTGAAGGCACCGCGGGAGAAGCCGATGATGATGACCTCGTCGCCGGGGTTGTAGTTGTCGCAGATGAAGCGATACGTTTCGACGATATCTTGGGACACACCAACTCCGAACATGCCACCCAGGGTACGGGCAATTTTGGTCGACTCGGTGCCGGCGCCGGGGTGGTAGTAGACGAGCTGGGGCATGCCCGAGCAGCACTTGTGGGCTACTGCGCCGGAGAGCCGGCTGACGTTGGTGGCGGGGCCGAACCCGCGGTCGTTGGAGTTGTTCCACGTGCCATCGCAGCAAATGACCAACCGCTTGCTGTTGAGATGGTCGTCTGACTTGTGCGCGCAGCTGGGTTGTTTGCCTGCCATGGTGGGACAGTGGGGGTGTGAGACGAAGACAAGCGATTGGGAAGTGGAAGAACGACAGACAAAAGTTCCCGCTCACCATCCCCGAGGGAGCGCATCTCTTGTATTTTTTTGCATTCCTCTGGGCCCTGTCTGCCATCGGGTCTCGAACATCGTGTTGAACATTGTGGCGCGCAATATTGCAGCTGACGCGCCCGACTGGGGGGTTCAGCCCACTCCCACAAAGGTTAGTTCACGGGCGCTAGCGGATTTGTCGCCAATAGTGTCCGTGATGCCTGTGTCCAGGTCGACATGGCTGAAGCTGAAATGAAACTTGCTGAATTGCATCTGGATCAGTGATTCCAATCTTGTGCATCCGGCCAGTTTCCTCCGCTGTGCATTGGGTTCTGTGCTGGACGTTGGGCAACGCCATTCAAGACGCTGTGGGGCGAGCCCCTTTCCCTCCAATGTTTACTTGGTCCAAGCGCCCCCCCTGAGCCCCGATTATCAACAGTGGTCACGACCGAGGGCCCCATAGATCTGCGGACAAGCAGAGCAGTGACTATAGGTAGTGAATCCAATTTCCCATTCGGGCACGGTCTTCGGGCTTAGGAGCTCTAGATTTGTCATGATCGCGGTCGGGCGGAAGAAAGAGATCGTGCATCCGAAAATTTGCAACCATCAAACTCGAGAGGCTATGCACGCTCAGTGCGGCCCAAAATTCCTGAAGTGTCGGTTCAGGTGGGTGTAGTCTGGCTCGATTGGGGGGACTTGCAAGGGGGTGCCAGTCTTCTGGCTTCGGCGTCAAGGACAACCTGAGTTGTACGAACCTGCATCAAATAGCACTGAGTATGAGAAGACAAGCTTGCCGGGCCTCAAGAATTCCGCGTACAACCAAGCGAGACTTCCCAATCAGCGGGAGCTCGTGCAGCCAGATCTCAAACAGGGCACCTGCTTTGTTACCTTCTCATACAGCGCGGATGTGACAAAACCTTCGGACAAGAGCAACTGCGTCTTGGATGGTGGTGCATTCCCTGAGAATGTGTACTAAAATACCCACAGTCTTGCAAGCGCGCCTCCCATTCTGCGTTGTAACTGATCCGCCGTTTTGTTAAGAGATTGTCGGCGGATGCTGAATGATGGAGAAGAATAAGTAAATGTAAGTTAGAGCAGATATTCTGCGGGGAGAGTTGGAGTAAGAAACGGAAACGGAGTTTGAATGGGACTTGGCTACGCAGTGGGTAACATAGGGGTTGCGGCACCATTGTCGCTTTCATGGACCCGGCTGTCTGGTTTAACAACACCTTTCAATCTCAATTGCTGTTGATGACGATCAGGAATTTGGGGTACCCCACACAACAGGACAAGACGCTCATGCAATGCCTGGAACTCTGGTTGGACATAGCTAGCCCTCGAAACACGCGTGTCAAGTGTTTAACTCTGTTTTGCTGCAGCCTACCTCTTCATTTTTCGAGTTACCAGTGACATCGGGAATAGTAATCCAGCTTCCACACCAGTTCAAGTTCCTCTAAATGGCCTTCATGAATGGGTACCCCTGGACGCATTGAATCCATAGATTATTGAGTTTCCTGGAGGGTCCAAGCAACGATAGCTATGACAGTCGAGGAAACTCGTACGCGGTTTTAAGTTCCTCGGCGTAATTATTCACAGAAATGCGACCGTGTGCCATGTGCTGCTCACATTTCTGACGTTGTGCCGCAAAATTACCCTGCTAGCGCATTGGCATCTTGTAGTTTCTGGGTTGGCAACGCCGTCGCTGACGAGAGACAGTCTATGCATTGAGCTTGGCAATGACTTTAGGTCATGTAAGCCTCACACCCACCCTGCACTCGGGCTCTACAGACCAAGAATATCAACTGCATAGCTTTACTTTGAGAAATTATATATAATGGTTCCTCTTCACGTCTGAGTACGGTGGTGTTGATCAACCATCAACTCCGCTCTCACATTCACCTACCACATCCCAGCTCTAACTCCCTGCCGCACTTACACTACTTACCTAACGATGTTCCACCAAACAGCCCGTGTTGTCGGCTTCCTCGCGACTGCTCTGTGCGTTGGGACCGCGCAGTCACAACTCTCTACCAAGCCGTTCCTCTATGATTGGGGTCAGATCGAGCAGTATGCGTCGCACCTCCTCAGAGTCTGGGAAAAGCCGTCAAACGTCGTGTGGTTCAAAGACTGGGAAGAAATTACCGAAAAGCGCGGCAAAGTCCCTGTGGGATGCACTGCAGACTATGATGACTGGCTCATCCCATTTGCCTCGGCTGATATGGTGGTGTACGACGTGTTGTACAAAGACTGCGACCAGGTCTTCCAGCTCTGCCTTTACAAAGACGCCATGGACACCGTTACGCCGGCCATAATGATTGAAGTACGCACACAGAACAGAAACTCGGGGACTGCTGTTGACTTTGCAACTAGAACTGGGGCTTGATTCCAGTTGGCATGAGGCAGTACGCCGGGTAAGTCTCAACATTCACCCCACCAACACCGACTCCCCCTTCTAACAACCATATTCTGACCAGGGATGTCGTCATCTTGCCAAAAACCACCCAAAATCCCAACTCCACCGCGCATCAAAACCATGTGCAGGTTGCATTCGCGGAGGATTACTTCACCCCAACCGTCTGGGTCCACGAGCTATCGCACTCCATGGACAGAATCAAAGCGGGCGGCAATCGCTGGAGTGAAACGCAGGCGCACAAAGACGCCGTCGAAAATGACACGCACTTGGTGACCGTCTACGGGCGATCCGACTATGTCGAAGCTTTCGCCGAGACTGGTATCTTGGCCGCCTATGATATTGCCACTGAGGGTGGACTTCCGGCTGTTGAACCAAACTGGGGCAGGGTTGAAAACCAGCTGCATTTTGCGGTCGACAAGTTCGGGACCGACTTAATGCTTGGTGTTATGCAATGCATGAATAAGGTGGCTGGGACACCTCCGATGCCAAAGTCTGACAAACCGGGAAAGACTGGGAGCAGTATTGCGGACGGTTTGCAGAGGGAAGTACCCACGAAGCCGTATCCCCAGAGGTTAGGTTGAGGAAAAGGGGTCAGACGGCTGGGCACGTTCCATGTCTTCGAAGGTTCAGTTTTCAAGATTTCAGATCTACGTTTACTTCTTGATGGTGCGGGTTTTTAGAATAGACTATAGGATCGTGGCAGGTCTTGACCCGACTTGCACACATTGGTTTGGGCTAGCAATCCCAAAGCCAATGGACTTCTGTTCGGTAGTGATGTTTTTCACCATGCAACTCACGTCCCACCTGCAACGTGTGGCATTTATTGGATTCATTGGAGAAAATATTCAGGCTTCTTGAGGATGTGAATCTATCCAAGTGACGGATCACTGATTATTCTTCCATCACTCTTGTCACACTGTCCAATCGCCCGTGCAGGACGTGTGAGAACTGCGGTCCAACCAGTGATACTCATGCAGATGCAGCCTCATCAGCACTGAGGCCCACAGCTGAGGCCTACAGTTTTGGTGTGGGGAGGCCTACCAAATCTTGTCTGGTCCAACCACGAGAAAGCCACACAAGGTTCACCCGTTGAACAAAGCCCCAGGCAACATGGAGGCCCAACAATGGCAGGGCACACAGAACGAGGACATCTCATAATTCTCGCTTAATGTATATTAGGCCTCATATACTTCCCTCTTTCATCCTCCAGACAAGCAAGCTACCTCAGATTCACCACCAAGATCCCCAAATAATCGAGCACCCGTCTACCACTTTCCACCGCAGCGTCGAGACAACACAACCATTATGCTCGACCACAACAGATCCTTTCCGCTTGACTTCCAACGCTCCTTGCACCTCAGTGCGCTTCCCCTACTTCCAGAACCCACACCACCATGCTCCGACAGTCTTAAGCCGACAGATCCCATGTCTGATGTGCAGATTGAAGCAACGTTGACAGCCAGGGCTTACCAGACCGAGATGTACGAGAAAAGTATTGAAAATAATATCATTGTCGTGGTATGTCATACCCCCTCTATCCGTCATTTCACTCCACTGCAAAAACAAAGATTATTCTTGTGGGAAGTCAATTCTAATGGGTTGATGATGCCAGATGGATACCGGAAGTGGGAAGACGTTAGTGTATGGACTCCAAAAGCCGGTTCTTTCTATCTGAAGTCGACAAGCAAGACCCGTGTTGTCGGAGACTGATTTGTGATCTGAAAACGTCATAGAGCGTCTCTTCTGATCCGACATGAGCTTGCGAGGACGGACTCGTCAAAGGTAGGATGTCTCGTCCTACTCAGCGCCAAATCTCCCGCCCACCTACTTCATGCCTCTCCACTACTGCCAGTGCTCCCCCACTGTCATTGGTACAATAGCTGACGCCATGCAGCGAGTCTGGTTTCTGGTGCCGACGGTGCAGCTCTGCCAGCAGCAATGCCAGACGCTACAGCGTCAGATTCGGTCAGTCGAAATCAGGTCATTTTCATCACATGACAAGGTCGATGTCTGGACTCTGCAGGTATGGGAAGCTACTCTTCGCAATGTCAGGGTTGCGGTCGCCACGTACGGCGTCCTCCAGAATGCATTGTCCGCTGGCTTTGTGAAGATGGATTCTATTGCACTTATTGTGTTTGATGAGGGTAAGCCGTCCTCCCTTTCCAACTTTGTCTCGGTTGGTGGGTTGCCCAGGTTGACACGAAGTAGCGCACAACTGCGTCGGCAAGAGCCCCGGAAGCAAAATCATGCACGACTTCTACTGGCGAGACAAACTCGCCGGCCGTGCTGTCCCTCGCATCATGGGTATGACAGCCAGCCCAACCAACAAAGCTGGTGGAATCAAGCTCAAAAAGCTCGAGGAGACCCTTGATGCGACCTGCCAAACACCTCGACTCCACCGCGAGAGTCTGCAAGCCCATGCCAACCGCCCGACCGTGTCCATTCAATATTACCCCCCTTCCACAGCTTCCGCCTCAGGCGTCCGGAGTCCCAGCATTGCCAACATGCGTGCCATACTCGCAGGGCTTGACATCCACAAGGATCCCGAAATCATCCGGTACCGGACGGAAAACACCGAGAAGAGCCGAGGACAGATGAGCACGGCATTGAAAACGGACAGTACCTTCGTGCGAGATCAGCTCAAAACTTTCTGCGGCAGGGCTGAGACCATGGCTGAGACACTAGGGCCTCTGGCTGCTGACTTCTACGTTGCAAAAGGTGTCTCGATGTTTGTCAACTCAAATGCCAATGGCTTCCGGACGGCTGCGAGCTTCTCTATCTTTGAGTCATGGGACTTTTCCCCGAGAGCGTACATTGCCGACTTGCTTTCCCGCGTGAGAGTGAACAGGAATGCATTGACCGACATCCCGACAATAGCAACGCTCTCACCTAAGGTGAACTGCTTGGTTGAGATCCTCCGTTCCCGTCATGCTAGCGGCGGCAGCCGGGGAATTGTATTCGTCACAGAGCGAGCGACGGCTGTTGTGCTCCACCATCTGCTCTCGAACCACACGGGCGTCAAGAGCTTATTCGGCGTCGGTGTTGTAGTCGGATCGTCAAAGCACGAAAGGGGCAGGCGGGACTTGGGCGACATGCAGGACCCTGCGGACCAGTCGGACGCTCTCGCAAAATTCCACAGCGGCAAACTCAGCCTTCTTGTTGCCACTAGTGTTTTGGAGGAGGGTATCGATGTGTCGGCCTGCAACTTGGTCGTTTGCTTCGACCCGCCCGCTTCAGCGAAGTCCTTTATCCAACGTCGTGGCCGTGCTAGAAAGGCTGGCTCTGAATATCTCATCCTCATCGATGAGGGGGCAAGAGACCGAGGGGAGTGTAAGGACTGGAAAGATATTGAGGAGCAGCTGCGGGCTGAATACGAACGGGAGGACCGCGAATCTGCCATTGCTCGGGGCGCCGCCACGCGAGAAAAGACGTCAGACCGCATGTTCATCCACCCCACAACGGGCGCTATCCTGGACATGGAAAACGCTAAAGGGCTCCTGCAACGCTTCTGTGCGGTGGTTGGACGGGGCAGGCGCTTTGCCAACACACAACCCTATTACATCTTTAAAGAAGTTGAAGGCCAGCCCCCGCCCTCAGATATCGACATGCAACCACTGGTAAGGGCCAAGGTGGTTCTGCCCATGTTTGTGCCGCATCGCTTGCGCATCACATGGAGCAAGAAGGCCTGGCGGGCGGAGCGGAACGCGTCCAAGGATGCCGCCTATGAGGCATACATGCGCTTGTTTGAGGCCAAGTTGGTGAACGACCACTTACTCCCCCTGGGGGATCGGCATACCGGGATTGATGAGCCCCTGGCCTCAATAATTGAGGTGAGGGGGCAACTTGACCCCTGGGTACAGATCTGCAAGGTCTGGCAACAAGGCCAACACGAAGACCTCCACAGGTACGGCATTGTCGCCGAGGATGTGGATAGTGGCCGAACTATGGACTTCGAGATGAAGATGCCAGTTGCAAACCTTGACAGAATCTCTCCATTCCAGGTTTGTTTACCATGCGCGGAAGGTAATTCTTTGGTCACGGTGAAAATCGTTTTCCCAGCTCGCCTTGCTCAAAAGACGGCATCCACCAATTTTATCCACCGGCAACATCAGCAGCAAATTGTCGCCTTCAATGCTGCAGATAACATTCCAATGGATCACCTGGTGCCGCAAATTCTGTACAAAGTGGAAGCGTACCTCGTGGCCCTGGAACTCCAGCGAAAGATCCTCCCCGATCTATTGGGAGACGTCAAACCCATGAGCAACATCAACATCGTCAGCTTGATCCGTTCCGCCCTCACCACCCCAGCGAGAGGTGAGCCGGATTATCTCAGCCTGGAGTTCTTAGGCGACGCATACTTGAAGTTCGTCACGACTCTCTTCCTCACTGCAAAATGTGAGTCCACGCAGCCCCTTTCCAATGTCACTCGCCCTGGCTAATCCCAACTCTGTTAAAGATCCCCTCTGGCCAGAGCGGTACCTCGGCTCGGACAGGGCAAGGTTGATTTCCAACACCAGTATCTGCCAGGCCGCACTGGAGCGCAAGATCGACCACTTCATCCTGACTGAGCTGTTCGACGCGGACAGAGCCGCTCGTCTCAACAATGGCAAATCCCTCCGTCGCCAGATGGCCCGGAGAACACTGGCACACACGGTCAAAGCCCTAATCGGCGCTGGAAAGCAATCTGGGGGCTACGAAACCTCTCTTGCCTCGACGAAGTCGCTCTTCCCGGGAATGATCGACCTCCCAAGTATCGAAGTAGGCCGACTTCAGCTTTTCGACCTCGCGCCCTGCGACATGACTCTCCCTTCTGATTTTGCCATGGTGGAGAAACTCGCGGGGTACACGTTCTGCAAGAAAGGCCTCCTCGTCGAAGCATTGACTCACGCCTCGGACGTCGCCTCGGACCGATCCGCGGCCCAGAACGCGCATGACTGCTACGACCGTCTTGCGCTCCTAGGGAACGCCATCATTGAGACCATTGTTTCAGACGCTGTGTACGAGGTGACACCGGAAGAGGACCGCACGGCGGGTATCATGACTTTGCATCGCACCGCCCTAGTCAACAGGCACTACCTCGGATATCTCGCCATGTCCTGCCATGTGTCCCAGACGAGAGTCATGGAATCAGGCTATGGGGGGCTAGCTCAGCGAAAGTATAATGTGGAGTTCCCGCTTTGGAGATTTCTGCGTTATTGCTCCCAACATCTGGATGCCGAGATGTCCGCTGTCGAAGCCCGATTTACGGAACTACGCGACGCCATCGCGAAGTCCATCGAGTCGGCGAGCGCGTACCCTTGGCAACTGTTAGCACAGCTGCGGGCAAATGACTTTCTGGCGGACATTGTTGAGAGTTTGGTCGGTGCGACATTTCTGGACTCGGGGTCGATGGATATCTGTAAGGGGGTGCTTGAACGGATGAACCTCCTCCCGTACCTGCGACGCATCGTTCAGGACAAAGTCGATGTCGTGCATCCGAAAGACCGGCTGCAAATTCTAGCTGCCGGTAGACCAGTTAGGTACCAGGTGAGCAGGGAGCCGCAATCTGCGACGTGCACGGTGCATGTTGGCGATGGTATTGCGGCGAAGATGGAGGGCAGCGTAGACGTTAGCGAGGAGGAGGCTCACATCAGGGTGGCTCTGGCGGCTATCGAAGCCTTTACCAAGCCATCTGTCTCAAAATGAGTAATACAAGGCTCTGGATATCATGCTTTTTGTCAACGGGAGCCATTTCAAGTACTCCGATCAAACGATGGATATTTTGACAGACTTCGACTTTACCTTAAAATCCCATAGACTGACGTGATGTACCAAGAAGAAGTCCGCTCCTCCCCCAGCTGGCTAGTTACGCCCAGGTTAAAATCCATACAACAATCTTCTAACCCACAATAGAAACGTAGCTTTTCATGTGTCGTTGATTAGTACATCGTTTCAATGTTGTACCGATGTACCTTGGTATAAGGATGCCATTTCGATGCGAAGGACTCGGAGTGGAACGAGGGAAGCGCCGAATGAACTGAAACACGAGTGCCGAGCCAAGCTGCAACTCTCATTGGCAGTTTCGGAGGGCAGTTTATGTTCACTATTTCTGCACCACAAAAGTGTCCTTTGCCCGGTTCACTGAAACCCGCGACTTTGGGTCGCGGCCGTCTCCTCGAAATCAACATCTGGCCTGACGGACCAATCATGCTGCTGTCCTAAGTCGTTTCCTCAGCCGCGCTGGCTTCCACTACTACCCTTGCAACCGGCACCATTTACACGACCGACCCTAGCCCTGTCCACGGCCTCCTGAGCCGCAGTGACTCGGAACACGCCATCCTTGCCGACTGCATAAGATCAGGGAAGGACTGCCTTCAATACTCGCAGTTGGCATACTACATCGCTCCGCCCGACGACACCCCGGACGAACTCACCAATGCCACGGCGAACCCGGTCAAGCAGACTTCCTAGGCGAGATCGGGCAAGATAACGATCGTCTCTGCGAACAATGTCGCATTCTCGGTCACCATTCCTGCCATTGTCCCTGAGGGCGAATTCGCCGGCAGGAGACACAACGGATTTGCAGCATTCAGTTGCTACGCGAGGTTCATGGGTGCCCTGTACAAAACTAAGGAGGGTGCTGTCTGTGCTGGGATCTACGACTGCGACCACACAAATCCACCCAGTACATTTCCGAGTGGCGCCTGAAAACCCGAGGCCAATGCTCATTTTCTTTCAGCTAACATGTGTATACGTACCTACACAGTCTCCTCCACAAACCCACTTTCCTCAACTACACCACCGGCTCCGGGAACGACGGCGACCTTTCTCCCCACGCTCGCCCTGACCATGTCATTAGCGACCACGACGGTGAATAACAACAGGAACAAAGCAGACGCAAGCTCGGCGCAGCCAACGGACTTGGCCGCTACCAGTTCGACCTCAACCCAACCTAGCAGCCAGCCAAGCCCGTCTTCAACCGACAGTGCGGCTCTGACTAGGGACCAGACAATCAATCTTGGTGTTGGTATTGGTGTTGGTGTTGGTCTGGGTCTTCCTACCTTGCTCGTGGGCTTTTTCGTAGACCTAGGGATGCAGGGGAAAACAACGTAAAGTAACATCACGATAACTTTAAACCAGAAAGAAATCCTCCGCCACATACTTATTACAGTCGACATTCCTCACACCACCCTGAAAGTTGACATACTCCGTAAATCCAACTCGTTCATACACCGCACCATACTTCTCATCCAGACCATACACAGCTTTTAGAACCAAACACGCGGTGCTTCTGGATGCATCAATAGTCGCGCTCGCCTCTCTCACCCACCTCAAGTATTTCACCTGCTGCGTCGCCAACGGAAACACGTAGAGCTTGTCTTGGGGTCGGATCTGGTAGGGGCCGGGGGAAAGAACAGCAAAATCGGGTGTGAAGACCAAACCACTCGCGTCCTCCTTGTCAAGCTGTTGCGTTCCCACCACCTCAGTGAGAACGAGGGATGGCGTGCCGCTGTTGTCACCCGGCCGCATTGCCCACGACGTGGACAGTATTTTGCCTCGTAGTCGAATCGAGCAGCCATCGGTCACAGCTCCGAACGGGTCGTCGGTGGCAAGCGGAATGTGTGCATCCAGTAGTTCGAATAGGGGCTTCCGGCCCTGGACGTTGTCGGTGAGAAATCGAACCGGGTCGAGGATCGACGCCCAGGACCAAGTTGGGGCAAGGTACTCGGTGGGCCGGGACTTTCGGTCGGTGCGGTGGCTGGCCATCACCTCGTACTTTTGCTCGCCCGCCTGGCAGGACAGTGGCGTCGCTCCAACAAACCAAGCCAGGTCGGTTTCCAGCGAATGACTCCACAGTCCTGCCAAGTATTGAATAGACAGCCCTTTATGAACCTCATCGACCTCTTGAAACGACGTCATCCTCTCCGCATGCATGGTCGACGCCAGCCCCGAGATTGCCACCAAACGATCGCCGAGTTTTGTTAGATCCAAGGCACTGTACGCCGAGACTAACTCACTCCACGGCATCTTGTGCAGATCCCGACGTCTTTTCGCTAGCCCATCCGCACCGCCGGTGGTCCCACGCACCACGGAAAGGCCTAGCTTGGGACCATCATCTAGCAATCCCCCACGGACACCTCCGCACTCGCAGGATGTCCCCTCAGCACACTCGAAGACAACCTCACTGCTGCAGAAGTGGAGAGTTCGGGGAGACAGCCACCTTTCCTGGAAGACCCAAGCGCGTGACAAAAGAGGGAATTCTGCGGCTAGCTTCTCCTTCTCGTATGACTGAACGAAGTGTGACTGAGGACGAGCTAGATGAGACGGGTATGCAAGGAGGGTGAACGGGCCGCTTTGGGGATCTGTCCCAGATGACCGGATTCCGCTTGGGCGGGCCTTTATTTGGAAGCTGGCGCTTGAGTTGGCCGAGCTTGTGGCGGCTATGCAGACGGTGCAGTTGGCATAGTACTGGCCCATTTTAGACGACTCTTGCTGCCAGTCTTTGACGCTGTCTTGTTGGATGCAGAGGGAGTCGATCCATAGCCGAGGGATTCCCAGCTTCTTGCACATGGCGATGGCGTCGGTGAAGACAGGAGGGAGGACATATGGTGGTATTTGTTCGGAGAATTGCGATTTGGTCGTTTCATTCAGGGTGCAATCGTTCTTGCCGCCCCAGCAGTGGCTCAAACAGGCATATGCTCCACGTGCGCCGTTTCCGGATGTGAGAATCCTCGTGGGAGCCCCATGAGCCCCGATTTCTAGAAATCGCGAAGGCAGCTCCGGGAGATCGGCCGTTTCCCCTCGGCATAGTTCATGCGATGCCGTGCATTCATGAAGCCACTGTTCGATAACCGGCCATTGCTGGTCTGGGTCCGTCCAAGATTTGCTGGTTTGGTTTTCGGGCAACGTCTTGAAAGCCTCGGGGATCTTGAGGACGATCTCACTTTGGCTGGCAGAAGGTGTCTCGGGGGTGTCGCCTACGTCCAGCAGGAGCGTGTACTCTGTGACTGTCGCCTGGGTTTGTGGTTGTTGCTTGCGGAGCTGGAATAAGGGCTTTGACTTGCTGATATTTGTTTGAACAACGAGTTTGACCTCCCGCTTGGCGTTGACGTCATTGTTTCGGCCGGGGGACGTAACAATCCAGGCTTCGCAGGATGAATACGACGCCGAGGATTGCTTGATTGTGTCGTGGACCAGGCGACAAAGTGAGCACCGCTCACGCACCGAACGGACAGCGGAGAGGTCGAGGGGGACTGACCGGCCAGTGTATGGTGTGTAGAGGACTCCCGCGTAGAAGAGTTCTCCGCATCCAGCGCATGCCCCTGTCCGCTTTCTGGGTTTGATGTCAGATTCGACCTTGATATGATTGGTAGAGCGGCAGTACTCACAGTCTCAAACTGCCAGCCCGTGGGTCGACTTCCAGAATGCGCCCTAAGTCGACAGATTTCTCAAGCCAACCTTTGTTGTTTAGAAGGTCAAAGCTGGCCGTGAGCCATCCGTCTGCGATTCTTGTAGAACGCGCCGTCTCGGGTATCTCCGGGTTCGAGAACCAAGGGATACAGAACATGGCATGATATTGTGGACCAAGCACTTCGCTCAAGGGAAACATCGACTCTCGGTATACCCCGTGAAAAGTGGAACAGTGGGCAACGAGATACCATCGGCGCTTCTGTGTGTAGTTGACAATCCTGACATTCGCCGCGCCCGGAAGCCACTGCCGGTAGTTAGTATCATGGAGGACTTGAAAATCCAGTTCAGTTGATAAAACATCTAGCCTCAAAGGCCGGACTGCGTTGCCTTTTTGGTGTACAATGGAGCACAGGGGAATGGCAGACTTCTTGACAACCTCGTTACCATGTTGCTTCCAGTGTGCAACTAAGGTTGTCGACTGCAGCTCAACATGTTGAGCATGTTTGGAGAAGCCGGTGCCGTGCCTGTCGAAGTCTCCATCCTTATGCCCAAGACACTGGTTTAGATTGAGAAAGACCTCTCGGTGGCCCCCGCCGTCCTGGGGGGAGTCACACACCAGGAGGAACTTGTCGACGAGTCGCAGATTCTGGCAGCTGCCGAGACGCAGGTTGTCGCTGCGATGGAAGGAGACTGTCGGCTTTGACAGTTTGTTGGAAAACGAGGGAACTGTGATCCCGATGACGACACAATCATCCCACCAAGTTTTACCCTATGGTTCTCGTCGGCAATGTCAGCTCGGAAGAGATGTGGGTTTTTCAATTGGAAATGGGGACGTACGCTCGTGCTTAACTTCGCATGCAGTAAGTGGCCGACAACTTTCACGTCTCGAGCGCTGAGAGAAAAGTAGAACCCGCCGAGGTCGAAGCAGCCCTCGTGATTGCCGATGCGCTGATCGAGGTCGACGCAGTCAACACCCGTCCCCGTTGGATGTTTCTCATCCAGGTATTCGATATACAGCTGGTTCTTAGCGACTAAAGACAGCGAAACAACTCCCTTAGGCAGAGTCATTTTGCTGGTACCCGTTTGGCATCAGCTGGGTCTTTAGTCAAGAGGTGGTGCTAGAAGCAGGAGGGACTGCACGTCAGAAAAGGGCAGTGTGGCGAAGCAAAGTGGCATCAGCTCGGGTAATTGCAGCACAAGAACGAGGCGCAGCAACCAATCACTGCCTAGATAGGCAATGGTGGAGGACTGGCCGAACAGTGCTTAGTCATTCCATGACAATGCAGGATAGGCCGGTAGATAGGTATCTAAACCCATCACTCGCCCCCGGCCCCCGATCCACCGCTTAATGTTCACCCCTCATGTCTAAGTCGCCATTCACTATGCTAACATCTTTCATGTCAGGTTTCAATTCCTAATAGTAGGAAATTAGTGAACTGCAAGGGGTCTCACGGGGAATAGTAAACCTCTCAGCACATCTGACTAATAGGCCGGTACAATCCCTGTCAAAAAGTCTGTGTGCAAACACCGTTTTCCCACCAAAACTCAGCACATTGCAAACAAGAACGACAACGTTCTACAAAACTATAAAATAAACTAAAATTCTAATGTCCATCAATTTAAACCTCGTTTACTTTAGCAAACTCCAAATTTAGATAGGTTTTATCTTAGGGATGAGGTAACGGTTTGAAGATCGGTATAACTGAAAGATTTCGCTTCAGGGGGTTTTAGCGG
>Ga0247770_1000778_pt1 | contig 29582 bp, 23 predicted proteins | sample UWRJL136409B6_FD_179943 | JGI IMG/M metagenome (GOLD analysis project Ga0247770, IMG submission 179943) | Plant litter microbial communities from Arlington Agricultural Research Station in Wisconsin, United States - UWRJ-L136-409B-6 | ecosystem: Environmental > Terrestrial > Plant litter >... | reverse complement strand
AGCGTCCACCCGGGACGACTACGACCTCGACATGGATATCATGGACGACGATTCAACTGTCCCTTTCGAACCTTTCAAGGATCTCTGCAAGCGCCGGTTTCTGTGGTACTACGACTCGTATCTCGTAGCCGTCCAGAAGGGCAAGGAAGAGGTCAAAGACGGCCAGCTGTTCACCAGGATGCCGTTTGAAGGCACCAGCAATACCATGGAGGGAAAGTTCAACTATACAGAGCTTGAGAGGCGCCTTCGCAACATCAAAAAGGCCCTTGATGCCGAGACCGAGAGTTGGGCGGTTGAGGGACTTGCAGCCAAGGTCAAGGAAAGTACCGTCGCCGTCAACCTACAGCGACAGTTCGAGCAGATCGTCGAGTCTTTCAAGCGGTCTGACATCCCTCACAACCTTGAGCTCGTGGAAAACAACCCATTCGTGTGGATCTTGACATATTTCGGAAAACCTATGACGAACCTCGACGGCGGTCTCTTCAGAATCAAGCTTGGGTTCAGCCCCCGATTCCCCGAGGAGCAGCCTCGGATCCGATTCGAGACACGCCTGTTCCACCACCGAATTTCCACGGAGGGCACCCCTTGCTACTTCGCCTCTGCGAGTCGCCGCGAGGACGCCAAGTCTCACATCGAGGCTGTCATCGAAGCACTTGAAGAGGAACAACCGGCTTACGACCCAAGAACCCTCGTGCACCCCGAGGCGTTCAAGCTCTACTGGGGGTCACCTGAGGACCGAAAAATGTACAACAGACGGCTGAGGCGGTCCGTTCAGCAATCTATCGAGTGCGTGCCCTTTTCCCCGTTGTATTGACACCATATCGCCCCAAACTGACACATATCCCAGGGACTGCTGAGGTCGATTTTGACAACTTTTTTACTACCCAAATCTTCTTATCATGCATGGCATTGGCTCGTTAGGCATTTTAGTAGTCAAGCCGCCTGGCGTTTTGGTGAAACATGGACAGGTAGGGCAGGGACTGGGCATCACAAGCAGGGAGGGTGTTAAAGACAAAGGCATGGGCGTGTTTTATTTTCGCGCTTCCCTTTTCAGCGGTAATCACACGAGTTTGAGTCCCTAGGCGCTAAATCAGATTTCACTCGAGAAAGTGATTAATTACTCCTTAACTTGGACTTTTGGTAGGGAACAATGTGTTCGGCTTCAACGGATGAGAAAACGCTAGCACTATTGTCTACAGAAGCCAATTCGTAAGTTAAGACATAAACTAAGAGGTCGCTCGCCGTTTTCTAGAGCTGAGCTGGTAGATGGTCCAAGAAACGATCTACGTTGGCAGGACGAGGAACTGTTTTTCTACGGAATGAACACTGTGCAATACATTTTCGTCAAGACCTTTCTGTTCGTACAGTCAATACCCTTCGCAGTGAGCTGTTTATCCTCACGAAGGTTAGCGCCTCGCCCCCTTGGCCTTCTTGTCTATTCTATCCTTCCCTGGTATATATGGCGCGGCAATCCCTGGTAAACGTCGCGCTGCTTCCGACAAGGGTTGCCCGTCACCTGCTTTGAACTCATAAGAACCACCGGCCCCTAGAACCGCTGGCGCGCCAAGTGTCGGCGCGGTCACCTGCTCTGCATGTAACTTGTCCAAGGACTCGCCAACAACACCGTACTGAGCCCAGTTGACGGGTGGGCACCGCACAACGCTCTGTGGCTTGGGAAGCTTGCCCCATGCGCTAGAGCTTGGTGATGGTGCATCTTTTTGTTTCCCCCTGCGCCGCTTCTGGCTCAGCCCCGGTGTCGGTTGCAAAGTCGACGCTTCGGACCCAGAGGGCTCTTCCGACTTGACACCCGCTGTCAAGTCATCGTCACCTTCAGACTTCTCTACGTCGTCGACGTCGTCTTCGTCTGAGGAGGAATCCACATCCATACCGTCTGCGACAGGGAATATCAACTGGTCGCCTTCCACGCCTACCCTCCCGGTTGTCAGGTCCGCGACGAAGGCAGTGGGGTCCGCCAGTGCGGCATCCTTGGCGCGCCGGAGAGTCTGCATATCGGCTGCGGCTCGCACGCGCTGCAGCTGTAGTATAGATATGGCGCTCTTGAGAGCAAGCACGTCCGGGTTGTCGTCGAAGGCAATCGGTTCGGCGGGCGGCGGCGCGATGCCAGCCTGGTCGGGTTGTGTGTGTGTGAAGAGGGGTCGCCCGAGCGCAAAGCCGGGGATGTTGTTGGTGGCGGAGGAGGTGCTCCCAGGGTTGTTGCCGGACGCGCCGCCAGGCAGTTGTCTCGGCTCAAACGTCGGGGTGATGGGGCTCACCGGTGGGCGCGTCGGCGATGAGGATGTCCGGGTTGGTGGTGCGGAGGACTGGTTGTGGGGGTTGGTTGCACCGTGCGCCGTGGCGGCGGGGTCGGTGCGGATGGTAAGGCCAGGCATCGCCGGATGCTCAGAGAACCAGTGGGCTATTTGGATGTATCTGGAGCGGATTTCCGCCGTCAGGACGACAATGCCGATGTCAACAACGAACCGCTCCGATAGTAGACACCAAATTGTTGGAGGGGCATGGGGATGCCAAGAGAGTGCATTGCCTGAGCCTGAGCTCTCGGAGCCTCAAAGGAGCGGGCAGACATTCATCCCACGTGACGGGAGTGGGGAACCTGGGCAGATCATTCCCCCACCACAGCCCCTGCTCTCTTGTCTGTGCGCATCCCGGTGCATTGGCAAGCCGTCGCGCCTAGTCCGTACGGGAACGGAGACAGCCGCCCCGCCCCGCCATACCTCGGTCTGCTCGGACTGCCTCTTATGCGCGGTCTACGATGACATATCCCATCCGTCCTCCTGTCCTCACCCCACATCACCCTCCCACATCGCCTTTGTCTCCGGTCCATCTCCGCCCGCCTCGACGATGACTTTCACACGCTGTCCGATGCAAGGAGGGAGTTGGCGAATTTGGATGCGCTAAGCCACAACAGTTGCTTGGCTTGAGAGTGTTCTGTGCAGCCGCCAGACTCTGTCTCTCTCCGACCTGGACCCCGCAGAAGGAACCATGACGATTCTGTGTAAACTTCCCCTCTTCTCTTCAACTACCAAAACGTGATCATGTCGCTCCCCCATGCTTCAGATCAAGCAGATCAATCCGATTCTTCATCGTTGTCTACCAACACGAATCCTTTACCACGTTTGCTTCACGCACACTCGAACTCGCCGCCACGTTGTGGACTCTGCCAAAAGGTGGGGTCGGTCCTTCCAGATGACACCTCCAAGGTGCATCGGCCGACGAACCCCAGTGCCAGGACAATTTTTAACAGCAAGACCGAGAGGGATATCCTTGTCAAAACTCGACGCAGTAGATGCAGAAGGCGCGGATACTCAGGGTAGTCAGGCCAGTCAGGTTACAGGGGGACGGGGTGCCGACCAAGGCTTCATCCTCGAGGTCAGTACCTTCCTTTGCAATCTCGCCACCCTAACCCCAACGGTTATGATTCTGGTGCGTTTTCAGTTCCCCCTCCCGCATGGATGTAGATCCCTTCCTATCTTTTGTCATGCTAAATACACCGTTCGCCATTCACCCGTGTTCCCGCGCGTATCATCACCCTGAGCGTGACAGCTCCCAACCAATTCTAAGCCCTTGGGTCCATTTCTGGAGAGAAAAGTCACTGGGGCTCCCTTTATATAACAGATATCGTCACCCGCTCGTGCTCCAGGTGGAACAAGGGCCACCCTCCCGCTCTTCAGAAGGCCAAACTTCTTGCCTCCTCCTGAGGCCCCCATGGCGTACATGAGTCGACCCACATCCGCCGTGAAAGCAGTGATTGCTCCTTCATCTTTCAAGTCTATTCCGCTCGAGAGGGCTGCAGTTTTCACTGCCCGCTCAAAGGCAGGGTAGCTGGGATTCGAGTTGTCTTGATGACAGCCAATGAGGAGGGCTTCAAAGCTCCTCAACATGATTTGAAATGTTTGGTATGCTTTGGCCTCTCGCATGGCAGCCTTCAGCGACGACAAATAGACACCACCAGTTAGGAGATCAAAGAGAGTGGACTCTATATCTTTGCACCGCTGCTGAGTGGGTGGGAAGGATGCTGCGAGCGATTTGGCTCCTGTGAGCCACGTCGCGAAGCTTGCCAAAATGTCTATGTAAAATCCAGAACCTTGCGTGCCGCTGGCTCCTGTTCCCATTGCTACATACGAGGGTTGCTCGAAGGTGGTGATAGGCAGGATAGGCTCGGCTGCGAGAAAGACTTGGTCGAACTGTTGAACTTCAACTTCAATTATATTCTGATCTTGCCCAGAATTGCCATTTGTAGAACGACAGGAATACAAAGGCGTATCCTGAGTACCGACCAATCGTGCAGGGAGGACAAAGGCAGGGAGGGAAAAGGCCGTCGATGGCTGACTCCAATCGGGGACCCAAGATGGCAGATCCTTCAACGTCCTCTTGTACCCAGTCCCTGCGTACTGAAGGACAGAAAGTGATTTCGTCTGGGTGATAAAGTAGCGTGCGGTGCGGGTATAGAGCGCTTCGACTGGCTCAGCATAATTTGGTGGCTCTCCTGTGAGTTCAGGATCTGAGATAAGCCCTAGCAAACCGAAAAGAATATCGCGTGGGTCGGTGGCGAGAAAGAATCGTAGCTGCAACGTGGTCAGGACTTCGTACAAGGCCAGTGGCTCTTTGTCCTGATACATCCTGCGAATCATGTCCATGCTAGCTATGCTGCAGAGATGCCAGCTTATATAGTTGAATGGATGGGCCTCTGCAAATGCGGATGGCGACGGTGGGCCTCCCAGCCTCGTTTGTCCGCGAACATGGCCCATGTTCTCCGGTTCCAGGAGAGACGGGACGACTTGGGCAAGAATATCCCACTGGATGGTGACATGGCCGTACATGATGTGTACCTTTTGGGCGCGTGCGACCTCTTGCACGACCCAAATACGGTGGAAGTAGTTCCGCGAAAGAAGGGCAGAAAGAGCAGGAATGTAGGGGCTTCTCTGCAGCGTCCATAATCGCCAAGACTGCCGCATCTGCTTCGATAGAGGGTCGGAGCTCCAGATCCCAGAGCGCACATAGCAGTTCGCGGGCCTGAGACGAGTCTCTAGCCTCGGAGGGGTGCGCAAGCCAAATCAGGGTTCGGGTGGCCCGCCCATAGATCTCTCCCATCAACAGAATCTGCCAGTTCTTCTCCTGTATGTTGTTCTGATCAATGCACACAGCATCTATCCAAAGGTAGGCTTCGCTGAAGAACGACCTTCGGTACCGGAGGTGCTTCGAGACCGTTGGCGTGACAGCCAACCGGCAGCCATTGACAATGATGTTCTCCGTAGGTTTTTCGGTCCCCCAAGTGTAGGAGATCGCCTCAAACGGTAGTGTCCTCGCATCGTCGATGGAAAAACAGACGAAATCGCACTTGAGCTCGGCTTACCATGTCCGCCTCTACAATTTGAGGATCCGTATTTCCCGTTTTGCGGCATTTAATGGGCAGTGGATGTCGTAACGAAACACTGGAAGTTCAGCAGATGAAACTGCTGACTTTTGAGCTTCCCAGGCCTCGAGCCGGCGATTCATATCCCTTGGAATATCGAAGGCGGCGTCCCAGAGGATAAATCCAACCCCCCCCAATGCTCTTCATGAGTTTGGCAATGAAACCTGGTAAGCTAGGCCCGGGAAGCTTCGGCCGTCGGTAATTGAGGACCAAGACCGTGATGAAAATTCAGATTGCTGAAAAGTACTCCCAAAATAACCAAACAGCCTTCCATGCCAAGATTGGGAGAAGAAAAGAGGCCAAAATCAAGAGACCGGGTAGGAGCTGAACCAAGTTCTCTTCGTCCGTGTTTTGAAATTTGAAGTACTGGACGACAGGTTTCCTGGCCGTGTAAACAACAAGCCGAATCAAAGTGAGGATGAATATGATCTGATCGGGACCGCTGAAGAGTATGCATGTGCCAGCAGCCGTTCCGCCGATTACGAGGGCCGTTGTCCAGTTGGGTGGGCCAGGCTGGGCCCCGCTGAATCCATGTCCAAAATGGCAGAAAAAAATGTTAATTTGGGCGAAAAAGGGCCAGTTGGCAACAGCCTTCAATACACATGCCAACCAGAGAACGTCTAGGATAAAATGGCTTACCCCGCTAGGTAGAAGTAGCGCGGCCAACCACTCTTCCAAGATCGCCATGTAGCGGGTCGCGGGTCGTTATGCACCCAACGATGTGGTAACTTGCTGTGGGTAGGTGGGCAGGTAGTAAGATATGGATCATGATTACCATTGTGAGAGATCCGGGGAAAGTTTTCTCACTGTGACTTACGGTGTGGGCTCCGTGCCAGAGGTTCAGGGGCTCAGGGGTCAGGGGCTGAAATTAAGCGCGCGCCACCTGGGAAAAGGGGCCACGCCACAGAGTTTTGGCTGCCATGCATTCAATCAACCTCTGTTGCAAAAGCGTGATCCTTTACGTGCTCTTTTTCATTTAAAAGGACCTTGCGAAAGTCAATCGTTCAGCAAGTCAGTCGATTAGCCAGTAAGTCAGTGGAACGAGTGCTACAGGAACTGCCGCAATAGCCTCTGTAGCCAGGATACTGGGGAGAATGGAGATGCTGCACCTGCTGATCTTTCAGTCAGAAAAACCGAAAGTGAATTGAAGAATCCAATTCTCTGCTAGTGTTTAGGTTCTACGAGATTTTTCTACACGGCCGATGCTTCTGTCCCATAAGAGGTATGGAAAGCGTATTCTGGATAGGGGAAGAAGCCGGATGCAAGGTCCGGATGCAAGGTACGCTCAGCGGCATCAGATCCCAAGGTGCGGTAACAACCTTTACTGATTCAACAAGAGGAAGTGAATTCAGTGAAGTCTGCTGCCCACGGGCCGAGTGTGCGGTACTGGAAGAGGGAAGGACAGTCTTATCGTCGCCAAGAATGCTGTTGTCCACCGCGCCTTTATCCAAGTTTAGGGAGGCAGGCACATGGCCGAGGACTTCCTTACTATCTTGGGAACATACACCCCATTTCCACATAGATGGGATTTCATAACAAATCGCATCCAGCGCTTGCTGCTAAAAGTAAAAACTCTCCTGCATCTGTGGCACAGGATTCAAATTCCATCGTTCCTATGCAGGCGTCATCCAGATTAGGAGTGCCGCGCTTCAAACAATAATCGATTTTAGTGGACGGCTGCTATACGTTAGCGATAAGCCTGCTAGAATATAGTAAGTAGCGTGCTGAAGCTCGACCCTTGCAGTAGAGGAGCGATATAGTATATATCGTGGTCGAAAACTTAACAACACTGTACGCTAAAAGCTTGGCAAGCCGAGGAGGGTAATTACACAGTACTTTTGGCCCCGTGCTCAGTAGTAGGATGCGCTTTCCCCGGCCTCCCCCTCCTCCCTTGGAGCGGGGCAATTTGACTTGTGTACATAGAAGATCCCGTGTGTGGGGCTCCCCACCTTGGGCAGGGCCAGGGTTGGGAGCGATGGCTGGCTGGCTGGGAGCATGGACCATTGAGGGTTGCGAGAGGCAAGCAACATCATCGGGGCCAGGTTCGGCTAAGTAGTAGAAAAGAGTCATCAGGTCCAGTCGATTTTGAGGAAAACGAAACTCTCCCCTGTCGTGAGGCAATCGTACGTCAGTCCAGCCTGAACCATGTACTGTGGTATGATGGGTAAAAAGAACGCCCTAGACTGGTACCGACAGGGGGTTGAGCGAGGTCCGCACAGGGCAGAGGAGTGCCCGTGAGGCCGGAAAAACCTCTTGTGGGGCGGATCAAAGGTACACGACAGGAATGTTTTACTTTTGCACGGAACCACAGTAGTCGAACGTCTGAGTGACTGCCGCCGCCACCAGCCTATCTGAGTGGTATTGAAAGACCGCTCCCACTACTTAAACATTAAGTACAATGCAGTCGTTTGGTGTTCTGACGTTCTCAGATAGGTCACATGACCTGTTGTCGATGCGAGGCATGCAGCAGCAGCGGGGCAGGTACAGCAGAGCAGCCTGTATTCAGATCTGCGGTTAGGTAACTAAAGACGCACTCCTCGGGTGAGGATTTCTAGCAGAATTATCAACTCGGAAGATAGATTGGAAAACAAGACTCGGAAGATAGACTTGGCAAGATGTGGAAGATAGATAAAGATAGATGATGACTACCGAGGTGAATTGCATTGTGTGCACCGTGAATTACATAGTGTGCACTAAGGTGAATCCCAGTGTGGGCTCTGCTATTTTCCCACCTGTTATTTTGACGCCCCTGTCTATTTCAGACACGCCTTCCCTCACTCTCCTTCACACACTTTCTAGCTCCCATCTTGATGCTTACACACCTTGCTTCTTCTTCCCTACACGCCCCTCTCTTGCTGTTCTCACCCTTTTGAGCACAACATCTCGACCAACGTTTGTAAGTCTCTCATCACCTACACAAGCAGCCAGCAATCCCCAATTACCACTAAACATGGCGTACCAAGCTGCTATGGCCAGCGCAGGCGCGCTTGCAGCTCTTAACCTATCATCGTACAGCATATCCCTCAACATTTTCGCTAACATACCCTTTAAGACCATGGCTTGGCAGATTTTCACCGCCGCTAAGGCTCTGTGGTTGGGAGCTCGCGGCTTGGCCCCAATCTACGCTGCCTGTAGCGCCATTGCACTACTCCAGGGTTAGAAGCCCTGGGTCGTCATTGCCACTATGGGTACTATAGGTACTATGGGTATGTGCGTATGCTTCGTCAAGCCTCTCCTCAGCACATACATGATCACTTCGACGCGCAATGTACGTACTCCAAAACTACAGATTGCGCAATTGGAGGCCGACACGAGAAGAGAAGAGGCAGCCAGCATTGCAGCTCGCCAAGAACGCCATGCAGCTAGCCAAGAGCGGATTGCGCGATTGGAGGCCGACACAAGAAGAGAAGAGGCAGCCAGCCAAGAGCGGATCGCACAAATGGAAGCCAACAGGGATGACCTCGTGAATCTTGTGGCTCTTCCGGCTAGTCGCATCTCACCCAGCTCTAGCAGCGATCGCTCTTCTTCCAGCACATTTTTGTGCTGATAGCTGCTGTATATGGGAACGAGGATAAGCATGATAGGAAATCGATGTGAGGGTTCACCGCCTTCCGGATTGGGTTTAGACAGAATGTTCTCCAATTCGTAACTCAGACAGATTTCCCCGTGCATTCCTTCCCAATGGGATAAGCATGATGACGGGCCTGCATTCAATCCTAATCTGTGTCGATGCCACTACTATTTTGACGAGAGACAGATAAATTTTCAGCAGAGCTTTAATGAGTGCTAAGGTGAAATATGTCAGCTGTCCTGAGCGCCTCGGGGTCTGTCGCAAAGACCCTCGATGTTGTCTTTCAGTGCCCTATTTACGCTCCTTCTGCCTCTTGGCGCGGGGTGCCTTGCTCACGAGTTGACGCAGAGCGTTTCTTCCGCGTTTCTTACGCTTAGATCCTGCTGATAAAACTCACCGTCCAGCTTCGATCTGCCCTTCCACCTCGGCCAACGGCCTGTTACTACTCTACAAATGGACGGCGTCTTCTCAAGCTCCTCACCTAGCTTAACCACTCCCACTCTTACCTACCTTAATCTTAAGGACCTAGAATCACGCCACAACACATCGATCAAGCTTTCAACACGCCACAGGAACAACCCACATACGATGGAAATCAGGTCGAGGCCCACAGTACGGTTTTACCTGTCTCAATGGAGTGTTTACGCTTCCCATCAAGGCTGCGGAGAAGACGTCAGACATGCGAAGACACATAGTCAGAGGGATGACGGAACCATCCGTGGATTACCTGTGCCGACTGCAGGGCTGGTATAACTTCCGAATCTGGCATGCCAGTCCCCTCAATGCTTCCCAAATATTAGCATCCAGGCCCATAATAATGCCTACTCCCATTGGTGGGCCAGCTAGCGCTTCCTCCTCGTCCAGGGCGTCGATCAGCGCGTCGTCAAGGACATACTCGGGGTAGAACTCCCCGACGATGACGGCACGAGAGTGCACTCTTGCCGCGACTCGACAACTCATCGTGGCGTTCAAGGGGCTACCGGCCTTTAATGGCCTCAGTCACTGGGCCGGACATGGCGATCCGGGCGCGGAGGGTGGGGCGAGTTCGCCAAGCCCGCCAGCATGCCGATGCGCTCTTCTGACCGCCCGACAGCTAGGACGGATACTAATGGGCCTTGTCGGCGAGGCCGACGAAGTCAAGGACCTAGGCGACGGTGTGCGAGCCGAGCCGAGCCGAGCCGGTTGAACTGCTAGAAGATCACGCCGATGCCGGCTTAGACGTGCCGCAGCTCCGCTTCGGGCAGGCGTGTGATGTCCCTGCCTCGTCGTTGAACCATGAGATCGTGCCATCAGAGTGTTTTTGATAATATTTTCCGCTTTCATCGTCGAGGGCCCAGTAGGGCTTTGTCTTGCTTCTTTGTGGTCTAGGGGGTGCACGAGGCGGTGGTGAGGCTTTCCGTTTACGGTCTCAATCGCCGGAGATGTGGCTTCGTCCCGATGAGGCGTGAGAGCGCGAGGCCTTGCGTGAGGCAACGGAAGCCGCGGGCGTTGGCTGGCAAGGGTTTGGTTCTATTATCTCGAAGTCGCCTTCGTCGGGCTCCTCGTCGTATATTGCCGATTCGTCGTTCGGAACGAGTGCTTCGTCTGCGCTTGATTCATCGAGAGCTTCTCTTGGCACGGGCAGAGGCTCTTCCTCAGCGATAGGGTGGAAGGTGATGCGTTGCTGTTTCTAGTGTTCCTTCAGCTGGTCCTTGAGGGCGTATGACTGTTCCTTTGTGTAGTCTTGGGCGTTCCTGAGACCTTTTTGACCGTCTTTGTGTCCTTGGTAGGAGTCCTTGATGTTTGTTGAGGCGTACTTGTACTGGTGGTACTCGAGTATGTCTTCGTCTTCTTCTGATGGGATCGCGTAATGAGCGTACATGTTGAGATTAGTGCCGTCTGTGGTGAATGTTGTGATAGCTGCGTGTTCAGGGGGATCCAACTTTCCCATATAGGCGAGAGCGTTATTTCGTACGCGGACCATGGCTGCTGCGTCGTAAGCGCTTTGCAGTTCTGCTTCTCTCATACTGCCATCGGGGCCCTTCCATTCTCCGGCTACGTGCGGTAGCGTCAGGTCGAAGGGGTCATCCTAGAAGAGGGCGGCTCCAGGGATGTGGTCGGTGACCTAGAACGGGCGGAACTCTTGCTTCTCGAGACCCTCCACGAAGTCGGGCTGCGGGGCTGACAAACCGTCGTTGTACCCGGCGTTTGGCGCGAAGTTCGTGAACGATCGGTTAAAAGCTCGGTTATATTCCTTATCGTCATATTCCTTCAGTAGCTTCCCGCTGGTCTCGACGACCACGGTTACTTCGATGCCTACCTTCCCGAATCAGTTAGCATAGCCCTCGTACACGGACTCCGGAGGCGACGCCGTGTCGCGGGGTGCAGCGTGTCGCTTGCGAATGTCGTCGAGGTTCGTGGGAGGTCTGGAGTGAAGTGGGCGGAGGATTCCATTCTTTGTAAGCTTTGTCGGCAAAGCCAGACGTCGTTGTTGACGTGGTTTTGGTTGACTTTGAGTCGTCCGTGGGGTCTGAGGTCTTCTTGCCCATCTTGTCAAACAGGGCCAAGTTCTTGCGCGTCAGTCGCGTTCGTTTTGCTGCGGGTTCGTCGTTGCTGTCGCTGTCGATCTGCCTTTTCCGTGGAGTTGCAGGGACTTGCTCTGCTTGCGAGAGCTTCGGGTGAGCTGGCGTCTTGTCCATGATGAAGGGAGGAAGGGGAAAAGGCTGGGTGTCAGGGTGGTCGACCGAATGGGTCTTGTCGCGCACTGCGTCGGGGTGTCTTTGCTAATCAGTGGTACTGTGCCAACTTGGCCTGCGCGCTGGTCAGGTTGCTGAGTGGTTCCCACGTATTTTCGTCGTCCTCGCAGCCTTTCCACTTGATCAGGTATTCTGTCTCTGGTCCTTCTCCTCGGTGATCGAGGATCTTCTCGACCTCGTATTCTTCTTCGTCTTCGAGCACTGTAGTCTTATCGAGCTGTGCCCGTGGTGATGCTGGTTCCAAAAGCGAAATATGAAAAATGGGGTGGATCTGCATTGATTGTGGTAGTGACAGTTTGTAGTTAGTGTCTGAAATCTTTCGCTTGACTTTGAATGGTCCAATCTGTTTGTAGTCAAGTTTGTCGCTTGGTCGCTTTGTTTTGATGTTTTTGCGAGCGAGGTAGACTTTATCTCCCTCCTTGAAGGATGGTCCCTTCATCCTTCGTTTATCAGCGTATCGTGTCAGGCGTCGCTGGATGAATTGGAGATCTGTCTTGAGTTCCTCATGCAGTTGTTTAAGTTGTTCGGCCGCTTTCGTGGCTGCAGGGGCATCCTTTGCTTCCCTGGCTTCACCGTATACCGTAGGCGTGTAACCATAGTTGGCATGCATCGGTGCTTTCTTCGTGGACTCCCTTAATCAGTCGGGTCTCATCTCTGGCGACGGTAGACACCTCGTGTCCTGTCGTCAGATTCCCTTCCGAGTCCTTTCGCAATAGTCAACTTTGCTGCGGGGGTATATCCGGTTCGAGGTCACTGCGTCTGCTGAGCGCATCTGCTCGCCCATTCTCAGTGCCTTTCCGATAGATAATCGTAAAATTGAACTCCGAAAGGAATTCTGCCCATCCTGTTTGGCGTTTACTAAGTGCTTTCGTGGTCGTGAAGTTGGTCAGATTCTTATGATCCGTGTAGACCCTGACAGGATGTTTCGTTCCTGTGAGGCAGTGCTTCCATTCTCTGAATGTTTCGATAATAGCCGTTAGTTCCTTGTCATGGACTTGGTAATTAAGCTCAGGTCCTTTAAGCTTCTTCGACTAGAAGGCAACGGGGTGAAGTCGTTCTTCCTCGTCTCGTTGTCCAAGTTGTCCTCCCAGAGCGAATGATGAAGCATCGGTTTCGACTTCGAGAGGGTTTTCTGGGTCTGGGATTGTAAGGATCGGTTCTTGGAGAATTAGCTCCTTGAGCTTATCGAAGGCCTGCTGTTGAGGTTCCTTCCATTCGAAGGCTTGATCCTTCTTCGTGAGCTGTGTGAGGGGTGTCGCTACTTGGACTGTATCCCCTCACAAACCGTCGGTAGAAATTCATGAATCCAAGGACGCTTCGTACGTCCTTGACGTTCTGTGGTCGGGGCCAATCTCGTATGGCTCGTACCTTCTCGGGGCCCATGCCAATCTTCCCAGGGCTGATATAATAGCCGAGGTATTTGACTTCCTGTGCGTGCCACTTCGCCTTTCCGGGTTCCACAAGAAGCTGGGCGTCCTCCAGGGTCGCGAGCACCTAGTGAACGTGCCGTTCATGCTCTTCTGGCGTTTTCGAAAGATCCGGATGTCGTCCAGATAGACTGCCACGAACTGATCGAGGTAACTCCGAAGGACATGGTTGATCATGGCTTGGAAGCTGGCTGGTGCGTTGGTAAGTCCGAAAGGAATTACCAGGTACTCGGAGAGTCCCCGCTTTGCTCGAAAAGCAGTCTTCCACTCTTCCCCTTCTGCTATTCGGATCAGATTATATGCTCCCTTCAGATCTAGCGTTGTGAAGATCTGGGCTCCATGTGGTTTATCGCGTAGTTCCGAAATCAACGGCAGAGAGTATCAATTCTTGATTGTAATGTCATTAAGCTGTCTGTAGTCGACGCAAAGTCGTAGTCGTCCGTCCTTCTTTGGTACGAATAGGATAGGGTACTCCGCTGGTGACGTTGAGGGGCGGATGTATCCCTTCCATAAATTCTCCTCTAAGTATTCTTCTAGTGCGGCTTCCCGAACCCGGTTCAGGGGGTAGATCCGATGGAACTTTGGGCGTTGTCCCTCCTTCAGCGGTATCTGATGGTCAAACTGGCTGTGTGCTGGTAGTCCAGTTTCCAACTCTTCCTGGAAGAGTTTCCTTTCCATTCACGTAGATCGGGAGTTGCGCGGTCTCCTGATTAACGGTCCCATTGTTGAAAGTCATGGGGTTTCATTCGATATTCTGAACGGTATATGGATTCCGTTTCGTTCGCAGTTCGAGGCCGTGGTGCCTTGCGAACTCTGGGGACACGAAGTCTCCCTGTGCTCTCCCTCCTCTTTCTTGGTTGGGTATTCGTCTCGTCCCACCAGTGCGATCGTTCTGAGGATGGGTTTCGTATCCGGGGTGCCGGGTCCTTGCTCTGGCGATTTATGCCCGGTCTGGCCCTGCGGCTTACCGTTGCCGGGGGCTCGATTGATCGTAGCCAGAGTCTTCTTCTGCTGCTATCGTGGTTTGGTGCACTCTCTGGAATAGTGCCCTAGCTTTCTGCAGTTGAAGCACTTAATCCCTTTCTTCGTAGATTAGTGATGTGTCGCGTCGAGTTCCATGGGTCCACGATAGGTTCCCCAAGAGGTGTTTCCTTGACGTGGAGGAACTCGTTTACCCATGTTAGCTCGACAAGGTCGAGCTTGGTTAGGTCGCTTCTCCATGCGTCTCTCGAACAACAGTCGATTGTCGATGCGGACTGCCATTGCGATGTAGTCCATGAACTCTTTAGGTCGGTCTTGCTTAGCGAGCTCGTCCTTGATCTCGTCTCTCAGCCCGTGGTAGAATGCGACCATCTTAGGTCCATCCTCCCAGTTCAGTCGTGAGCTGATCTGCTGGAAGTTCGCGGCGTAGTCAGATGCTGGTCCCTTCTGGCGGAGGTTGTGCAACTGCTGTTCTGCAGTGCGTTCCTCGTCGGCATCTCCGAAGGCTGCCTTAAGCTTCTTCTCTAAGGTAGCATAGCTCGAAAAGATGTCCTTCGTATCAGGGTCGCAATCGTTGGGCCCCTTCTCAAGGTAATCCCTCTGGAAAGGTTCAAACCAAATAAGGGCATCCCCAGTCAAGAAGGCTGCTGCGCACATGACCTTGTCTGCTTCCTCAAGCAAGTCACCGGCGTAATAGACGATGTAAGCCCTCATCTGGGTGAGGTAACCCCGTAGGATTCCCTTTGTGCCGTCATATCGAGGTGGTTCCGGGAACTTGAGCCGTCGGTTGTCGTTCGTAGTTGCGGTGACCGCCTTGTGGAGTTTCTCATTCTCTTCCTGCCTACCTATAGCAGCAAAACTTTCCCCATTTGCTCCTGGTTGAAAGCTTCCAACTATCGCGGGCCCCCTGCAAAACTACAACCCTTTCCTACTTGTTTGCGATCGTGTGTGTGGTGTGTGCTGGTAGGTAAGACATGATGGGATTTGACAGCTGCAAGGTAAGCGCTGCTTCAACCTAAACTACGCTACTGTAGTGGCGTTCACTACTAATGTACATACGAGGAGGGCAAACACACACACACTCCGTCAAGATCGAGTCTCGAGGCTTGAGAGCACTAGGAATGCTTACTGATCTTTACCCGTTCTATGGAGCGCCTTGTTCCCAGGTTCTCAGGTTCTCTGGTTTTCTAGCCGCTTTAGAAGCAGCATTGGTGTCTCTTAGTCCACAGGCTCTCACGCTTTTTCGTGTCGCGGACTTCCATGCTTCTCGTGCCAAGGGCCGACAAACCGGCAGCTGTGCCAATCGCACAACTAAACTGAGCGCCTCGAATGCAACCTCAAAACTTGGTCGAGATGGGACAAGCGCACTCCTGTCGGGATTAGAGCGGCCAGTGGAAGAGTTTCTCAAGGCGGTCATTTCTTTCTCTTTTTCTTTTTTTTACCCTGACTTGACGTGCCGCAATCCCATTGCTCGACGCAGTTTCTGAATTGTGCCTCCTCTTGGCCAGACCGACGGCTTGCAATCTGATCTGTCATATCCATTGGCAACCCGCTTGCACGATACGGCGCTTCTTAACAGGTCTGACGGCCGCAGCCCTCGAACAGAAGTCTTGGGAGTCTCAGCTCTTTACATACCACCACTTTCGAACAATAAGAGATTGTTACATCGCCGCTCTCATCAGTAATGTTTGCTTCTAGCCAGCCGGGTGGCGCTGGTTGTCCCTACATTCTCCAGACAAGCTGAAGACGGAACGCGCTCTCGCTAAGACCTTGGAACGCATCGTGGGACTTGAGCTAAAAGCATTAGCCAACTCCGGCGCGTGGAGTGCCTAGATCATTCAGTGTCCTCACGAGGCTAAGTTGATGCTTTTTTAAAATAAAAAAAGGACAATTCACACTACTTCACCATTTCTCGGCCTTTTCGACCGAGATACCCCAGGCACCATGAGCACAGACAGAGTGTCCAAAACGACAATTCCGTCAACGACTGGGCATCCAGAGGGCGCTTTTCCTTCGCGAAGCAACCCTCCGGGATCCTCCGGGAGCTCCGGGGGGACAATGGCCAGCCCTGGGAGAGAGAAAGGGGAATCTGCCAGTGGGAAGAGCCGGTTGCTCAACAAAGTGACCAAGATGGCCAGCTGGTTTGCCACGAGCGAGCCATCCGCGCAAGCGCTCAAGCAACACAAAAAGGACGCTTTCACCAAGGCTGGGATCCCCCTCGATGACCCAAACGGCGAGGCAACCGTAAAGCTGCATGCCCCCGTCGGAGAGATCCCACCAGATGCTATCAAGCCGACCAGCTCGTTGAGCCCTGAAGAAGTCGCCAAGAATAAGGCAGCCGAACGCTTGCGCAGAAAGATCGAGTCCCATGGCAGCGGGGCCGGGTCCAGGACGTCGCAGTCTTCTTCGGGGATTTCTTTCGCCTCGGCTTCGGCCCTGAGCCCGAAGGCGTCTTTTGCGTTGGATGACCTACCTTTCGATGGATCGAACAAAGGTATACTGGGTAACGACAAGAGCTGAAGGAACACGGATCTTGAGTTACTGGTATTTGGGGCAATGATGGCAGAATTATGTCAGAAAAAAAAGGGCAAATACAACATGTCGGATAGAAAATATGGACCTCTTGACGTGAAGCGTGTCGCGAGACCACTGTGAGACCACTGTCTCCTTTCCGTTTCAGATCTATCTAAGCAATCTAAAGAAAAAATTGGCTTAGGATTGTTTGGTTGGCAGCACGGCGACCTCTCGTCTCAAAAAGAGCAAAAAGGCCATGTGCTCAAGAATTAGCGGCAGATCTAGCGGCGGGTTGACGCACCTTTTTCGCAAGATTCAGCAAACTGGGAGCCAATTGGAGTTGGAGAATTGGAGAAAGGGGGGTTGTGCAAGTGTTGATGACGTCGTTCATCGAGGACCTCAGACCACTCGTGTAAGTCGTCAAGTGTTGTCCCCCTACCGCTACTACTTGTCGGGGATTATTCTCTCCTCGTATACATAAGGGTTTATATTTACAGACTTACTTCTTGTCCTACCCACTGAAAATGACATGAGAGAGGGCTGGACTTGAATAACGCGACAACCTGTCTGGTGTCAATCTGCCGCCTACCTACCTAACCTTTCTCCTCTCTCCTTGCATCCAAGCGCTGCGCCCTCAAAAACTCTCCGGGGAAAGGCGAACCTTCGATATCCTTGACTGAGACGTACGTTGACTCCCAAACCAAACGGCGCCACCGACCCGCTTGACGATGAACAAGAATGGGCCGGAGGACCCGGTCCCGCCTCATGGCGAGGACCGCCGAGACATGCCAGACGAACATACACGGCTCCTGCCAAACCGGATAGAGAGCACGCCCTACCTGTCGGCCGATGACCCGGCAGTATCGCCATACAACCTTTTCACCGTTAGAGTCGTCCGGTTCGCAACTGTAATCCTCACCTGCGCCACTTTTGCGTTTTGGGTACTCCTGCTCGTCTCGACTTTCATCACTCCGCCCGGTCTTCACATCAGGGGATCGCCGTTCTTCGCATTTGGATATGCGTCCATTGCTTTTATGACGCTCTTGGTGGAGCTCGTCTTTTTCGCTGTTCCAAGTCGCTCGGCACGTCTCCTGACCGTTGTGTCGGCCGTGCTTCTGCTTGCGAATACGATCATTATCTTGGCGGTGACAAAGACGCGGCACGAAGAGCTGTGGGTCGGCCTCGCGGCGGCGATCTGGGCAACGCTGATGGCAGTTTGGGCCGTGGCTGCGGACAGTACTGTGCAGGTAGACAATACTACTCCCCTTGTGACTGGTTGCCGAGAATAGCTTGCTGATCGCCAGTTTAGTGGGGGAAGAGGGAAGAAGAAGAGCGGTTGACGGGGAGGCCGGAGACGCGGCGCACGCTGTTTGAGTGGAGCGAAGTGCTTGTCTCGAGCATCGCGCTGACCATCTTGGCGGTCGCTGTTTTCCTCATTACCTGCACGCTCATCCTTCGAGCTACAGATTCCAACTTGGCTCCTCCAGGTCAGAGGTACTGGGTCGATGACAACAAATATCAAATCCACCTCTTCTGCCACGGCAATAAGACGAGACCGGACGGCGGGAAGGTCACGACAGTGTGAGTACTTCAGTCGAGAGGACTACTTGCCCCCTTTCTATCCTTTTCCTTTTGCGTCGGGAGTCTTGAGACATTTAGCACAAAGAAAGCGTTCGCTGATTTCCACCACAGGCTTTTCGAGGGCGGCGAGGACCCGGTGGAGCATGGCCTTTGGCAGTTTGCCGACAATGCGATCAAGAACGGCTCTATCGGCAGGTACTGCTTCGCCGATCGACCCGGCGTGGCATGGGTAGGGCTATGTGGCATCTCACGATCTTAAAACACTCGCTGACCGCAGCTACTAGAGTGACACTGCCCCCTCGCCGCTTTCGGTCAGCACGGCCTCCGACATACTTGGTGAGACACTCTCGAGGGCCGGTGAAGAAGGACCGTGGCTGCTCGTCAGTGCTGGCGTGGGATCCCTCTACTCCCGCGTCTTCAGCTCTCGCCATGGCCAAGAGGTCCGCGGGATTCTGATGATTGATCCTCTGCATGGTACGTGTCTAACAACACTTCATCCCATATAGTAAAACACTGGCTTACCCATTTTTGCCACAGAGGATCTCCTAGGGTCAGTAGGCAGCCCTGGGCGTGGCTTCAGGCTGTGGTTACAGGGTGTGGTTTCCCCCTTGGGTCTTCAGCGGATTCCTGGGGCATTGATCCGGGGCAGGAATGCTGCTGATCGGATTTGGGGGAGGGCATCCTATCAATCCGGGTCCACGATCTTCGCAAAGCTTCAAGAAAGCCTTGTCGCGAACTCGTTGACAAAACGAGATGTGGTTTCGAGCCGAGCCATTCAGGACAAGAGCACGCCGCTAGTGGTGATCAGCTCGGGCGAGAAAATCCGGAGGGACAGCGAGTGGCAAGATAAGGTAAGTGACTGTGATACTATTAAGCGGTGTTTCCTGGTATACGGTGCTGGTGAGCTCTCGGGAGGGACTGTTACTGATCAGTCAACGTGAAACAGCAACGCGACCTCACTCATCTTACGAATAATCTGGAGGATTGGGATGTGGTTAAAAACGCGCCGCACCAAGTATGGACAACACTAGAAGGGAGACAGCTGATTGAGAAGAGATTGAGAAAACTGGCCAAACTGTAAGGTGAGAATGTGTTGTGCATTTGGATTTGGGTCGCCCTCTCAGTCGAGCTTTCGATAGCCTAAGGTACCTAACATAGTGGACTGAACAAAATATTCACATGCGTGAAAGCTTGTCGTCAGGTTGTGCCTCTTTTCGGCGTCGACAATAGTTTCAGAGCGAGAGCAATACCCCACCTACCCAATCACTGTGCCCTTGAGGCATTGTCACCGCCAAGTGAGCGCAGCTATTTTGGTCGAGAGCTTAAGATACAAGCCCCCTGGCCAACTGTGGCTGGGTATGCTCTGGGCTTCCAGTAAAGCCCATGGATGGGAGCGGAAAAGGTCAAGAATGATCCCCAAACCAGCGGATTTGTAGAAAGCTCTTCGGTTCCCGGTCCGTGTTCAGTTGATGAGCTGGGCGTGCTGTGATGCTAATTAGCCCGCAACCCCAAGTTTGACATGGTTTTGCGTTTATGTCATCGGCAAGGGAGACGGAATGGAACAATGCCACCCTTGTGGATTAGGGGGTGTGAATTTTGGAGACGCGAGACTCCAATACGGCGGATTCGTACAGAACGAGTCCCCACATCCGGAAATCGCATAACAGGATGGTGTTGTGCCTGTTTGACTAAAAAGAGAACAATAGACAGAGTTGCAAGCCATCCGGTGTCTCTTGGATACCGGGAAAATAACAAGTTAACCTCCCTGGGAGAGAGCCATTGGACAACGCTGTGTTCTAGGTATCCGTCTCTCCGGGTTGTCTTTGGGCACCGCGTTCCCCACTATGGCTGCGGGGCAGCACGGTGCACGTGCCAGCAGGCTGTTGACGCCCAAAGACAACTGGGTGAAGGCTTGGCGGGCGGGCGGGCTTCGACTTGCACTGTACAAGGGCATGCAGCGTCAGGACTGGACGTCCCCTCCCAGCGGCCCTGAATGTCCCGTTCCTGCAATTGTTTCGAATATCTCCACGTTGCCGACCTCGAGGCACGGCCACAATTGTCGAGGGATTGAATCCATACATACCTTTGTCCTTGTTGCGTAGCATTCGGCTTCTCAACGCTGCTTTACCACTTGGGCTGTTCGGTGTGCGTGAGAGAGCTAAGAGCGCGCTCTTGGGCTCGCTGGGCGCCCGAACCTCTGGAAAGTCCGCCTGGTGAAATTGGTACTCCGCCGGGGCTTGTCGATCACTGCCATCGGATCCAGCCAGACTCGACTTCACCCACCAGCACAATACCGTCCTAGTTTCCGGAATCCCGTCAACTGCATCATCCTCAGCATTGGTGTCCGCATTGAAGCTCACCATTTCGCATCTCAGCCCCTAGACGACGACCACCCCCCGCAACCTGGCGATAGTGTCAATGCCGATTGGAGGAGGCCGGGCACCCGTATTCCTGCCACCAACCGACTCACGATTACCTTCAGCCTCAACCACACCGCCACCCAAAGCTGCTCGGTCGCCCGCGACGCGCACAGCCCAAACCTGCCCGCTCACATCTTCTAGGCGATTACCGGTCTCATTTGGGCCAACTTGCAACCAAACATCTACCATCGGCCCCTTGATGCCGAGCTCGCAATTGCTTGCCCATCGCCACCACACTCTCGGTCCTCCGATCAGCACCCGTAGTCGGTGCGAGCCTTGATCATCATCGCTGTTTCCGACGGGAGGTTCCATGATTGTGGATTATGGATAGAAATAGGCAGCCTGGGAACGAAGACAAAAGCGCAATGGCCGGGTCAGATTACGGAGGTGGAGGTCGAGGCGCCCCCCCGCCTGGTGGTGACTGGAGTCACGAATACCAAAGAGAGCCGGAGTTTGCGAACATCACACCTACCTCGACCCGTCAGAATGGTCAGAATGGAGGGAGTTATGGAAATCAGTTAGGACGGCCACCAGCATCCCCCGCTTTGAGCGCCGACAATACGGACAACGAATCGAGACGAAGCGGCGAACGCAACAGATCGAGGCCAAGAGGCTCGCGGGCGGCCAGCGGTCAAACACGCATCTGCAAGAAGTGCGGGGAATCACTCACAGGCCAGTTTGTGCGCGCTTTGGATGGGACATTTCACTTGGATTGCTTCAAGTGCCGCGTGAGTTCCGAGCCCCTATTGCACGCCTTGGCGTTACTAACCGGAATGATATCTTGCAGGACTGTGGTCAGATTGTCGCCTCCAAGTTCTTCCCCGCTGACGACGAGAACGGCGGGGGTCAATACCCACTCTGCGAGACAGACTACTTCCGTCGGCTTGGTTTGCTCTGTCATCAGTGCGGCGGAGCGCTTCGAGGATCCTACATCACGGCACTTGAGCGGAAATACCACGTCGATCACTTCACGTGTTCCCTGTGCCCGACAGTGTTTGGGGCACAGGACAGCTACTATGAGCACGACGGTCAGGTGTATTGCCATTATCACTACTCAACCCGCTTCGCTCAACGTTGCGAAGGCTGCCAAACCGCTATCCTCAAACAGTTCGTTGAGATCTTTCGCAACGGCGAGAATCAGCATTGGCATCCCGAATGTTACATGATACACAAGTTCTGGAATGTGCGACTGAACCCACCAAAAGAAGCTCTCGGTCCGGTCCCCGACAACCCAACAGGGCGGGAGAAAGTCCGGGACGAAGAAGAACGCATGGAAGAGAAGGTCTACCGCATATGGAGCGTCCTTTCAACATTTGAGGAGTCGTCAGCCGCTTGTATATCTGACATGCTCTTGCACGTGAGCAATGGCTCCCATCTCGAGGGTGTCCTCGTTGCGCGAAAGTTCATCTGGCATGTCGATATTCTCTTCCATTCGGCAGATAGGCTAGACGCCAAAATGGCCGAACTAGGGATTGGTGAGAAGACCCCCTAAGCGACTAGTGATGTGTGGAATCCAGAGCTAACTCAGCACAGGTCTTGCTTATGGCCGTGAGGCAAAGCTTCTTTGCAAGAAGATCGTGTCGTTCTTCTCCCTCCTGTCTAAGACCCAGGAGAAAGGAGTGAGGAAGCTTGGTGTCACTCAGGAGTTGCTAACTCTCGTTACCGGTCTGGCACACTATCTCAAGCTCCTGATTCGGATATGTCTTAAAGGGGCACTTCGGACAGAAAAAGAACTAAGCAGTCCCGAATGTCTTTATCGTTTCCTTGATGACCTCAGCGACCTCGAGTCTCTTAAGGCAGAGGAAAATAACTCTGCTGCAGCTGTTCAGTTGACGGCAGATTTGGCACACCTCGCAGATAACGAATCCGATCAGTGCCCGGTGTGCGGGAAGCCGGTTGAAGACGAGTGCGTGAAGAACGGGGACAGAAGATGGCATCTCAATTGTACAAACTGCTCACGTTGCGGTGAGGAGCTCGGCAACAGGGATATCAGGGATGCGAGGTTGAATGTCTACGATCGGAAAATATTCTGCAGAAACTGCATGGCCTATGGCTCTGAGAGAGCCCCCCCCTTTGAGCGCGTTACACGACTGCAGCAGTACGTATACTTGCTGCAAGTGGCGCTGGCAAGGCTTTTGGACATGCTGCATGGCCACGGTGCCATCGTTGCCGACCCTGAGGGGCTGGACGCAGATGGTCGCCCTATTGACTCACGGTCCCCGACCTACGGCGGCGACCAGTCACAGCACCACAGAGGATCGTCTTATGAAAACGCGCTCAACGATGTGCGACGACTGAAGAGTACTCGGATGGACAAGCATCTGTCCTCCAGCTTTAGAAAAGCCCGTACATCCCGAATCATGGACGGACCGGAGAGCAGCAGCGCACGCCCGGGATCAGCTGGCGGTGGTCCTGGCAGCGGGCCAGGCGGCAGAGGGTTCCAGATTGTTGAGGAGCGCGGGTCTGGCGATGACCATGAAATGATGCTGCCTAACCAAGACGCATTGACTCTGGACGATATTCCCAAGATTGTTGCCGCCGAGCAAGCCGCAAGAGAACGGGGACTATACTCATCCGGCCGACAAGAGTTATTTCGCTCTGCGGCAACTGAGCCCAACTTTAAGGGCGCGGGCCCAATGGCCAGCCACCAGCGAAGTCACTCTGATGGCAGAGGCAGAGACATGCGCGGCGTCGAGGAGCCATCGCCCCAACGTAGCTCTCGGAAATACTTCTCGGAACTTTCCGGTCTAGAATACTTCATCGTCCGGCACCTCGCTGTTCTTACTATGCACCCAATGGTTGAATCCGAGTTTACTCTTGAAGAGCTGCTTGGCTTTATCGAGAGCAGGAAACCCGCCAACTTTTGGAAGAATATTGGCAAGGCCTTCAAGAACGACGGACGCAAAAATGTCAAGAAGAAGGGTGTCTTCGGCGTCCCCTTAGACGTGATCGTCGAGCGGGACGGTGCCGAATCCACGGATGGCGTTGGACCCGGCACCCTGAGGATTCCTGCTATTGTCGACGATATCGTATCCACCATGAGACAGATGGACCTTTCAGTCGAAGGTGTTTTCCGCAAGAACGGAAATATCAAGAAGCTCGGTGAACTGGTCGAGAAGATCGACAAGGAAGAGAATGTGGATCTTGGCAGCAATACGGTTGTCCAAATCGCCGCGCTCCTGAAACGTTATCTTCGAGAACTACCAGATCCTCTGATGACACACAAACTATATAAACTCTGGCTGGTGGCTTCAAAAATCCCAGATGATGAGAGGAGGCAGTTCTGCCTGCATCTAGTATGCTGCCTGCTTCCAAAATCTCACCGGGACTGTCTTGAGATTCTTTTCTGTTTCTTGAAGTGGGCTGGGTCGTTCCATCAGGTCGACGAAGACCTTGGATCGAAGATGGACATCAAGAACCTCGCAACAGTCATCGCTCCCAATGTTCTACTGGACAAGACTAAGCTATCGACCTTGGACAGCGACCCGATGTATGCGATTGAGGCAGTGGAGGTGTTGATCAACAACATCGAAGAGATGTGCCTTGTAAGGCTCTGTTCCCTTCCCATCGTCTCCCTTAGGCACTTTACTGACGGCTATTCAGGTGCCGGACGACCTAGCAGATTACTTGAACGACCAGATCATGACCGGTAGTGAGCTGACAACAAAGGATATCATGAAGCACTTTTCGGATCGCAACGCGAACGGCCATGGGCCGAGGCATTTCACCAAAGTGACCGAGGTTTTGCCCGGCCGACACGAAAATATGACGCGTCCTACCCCAAGGCGAATGGAGACGGACCCGTCAGGCTGGCAGCACGAGAGCAGCGTACGGACGGTTCAAGACCCTCCAATGCCTCCAAATTTCGGAGGAGGTGGCGGACCTCAGGGCACCCCTCCACATCAGAGGCGTGGGTATGATGGCCCAGGATCCCCGTACGGTCATGGGGGGACAGACACGCCTGACAGTGGTGAGCGCAATCAATCGCGTCGAGAATGGCGCAATTCCTCTTGGGTAAGGCAGAACAGTGGGTTGACAACTGGGACTGTCTAGCGCATCGAGGATCTTCGCCTCGCCGATGAGAAACCGAGCCTCCCGTTTTCGATACTTTCCACCACGACCTTTTCGAACAAACCGATTCCCTTCGAGCAATATGACATGGGTTTAGATGGCGTAATGATGCAAGCATGGCTGCAACGGCGTTTTTTTTTTGTTTTTTTTTTTGTTGGTTTTTTTCGATTATTTGACCCTTTTTGAGTGATCTCTCTAGGGCAACGGTTTTGATGAGGCGAGCAAGAGGATGTGTCGGGAGGAGATGCGGCTGTCTTGAAGGAGGATCAAGACGCACTGTTGGGGAAGAGACTGGTTTTATGGTTCATGTGTTCTCCCCTGTCTTTTTCCTTAGATGGGAAGAAGAAGGATGACAAGGCCGGTTAGGGATAGGAAGAAAAAAACGATGGCGAGCGCATATGGGGTAGAAAATGCTTCCGTTACATATGGTGATACTCTTGCACAACGGTCGGGTGGGCTTGCTCTAGGACAGCCAAACCAAAATGGAGGGATATTAAAAAAAGGGGGAAGAGTTCATTCGACAACACCTTGGTTGGGTGCGTATCTACATTTTCGATTGGAGTAGTGTTGATACCTCAAAGTACTTTGTTGACCATATTCTGCAACCATGTTGCTGCCTCGATGGGAGGTTTCTTTGCCAAGATGTACCCCAAGTTTGAGACACAGCCAAATAATCCGGAGTAGCAGTGCTATTGTGTTAATTGATGACGTCGTATCCGCCGATTGTTCCACTGGTTCGTTTCACTTTTTAAGCATGCAGGTCGTCAATTAAAGTTATTAGGTACGAGAAACCCCCTTTTCGCCATGTTAGTCGACCCGAGAGCCCATGAGGCATAAGGCATAGGTATCAGAGTATAAACAAAAAGAAACAAACTACATAAACAGAATGCTATTTCATCCGAAGACGGGAAGAATACCCATATATTCAAAGCCAAATGGATCGATTATAGCTTCTTGTCCTTTTCTTGTTCCAACGTCCATTTGACTGACCTCCTTACGCCATCGGCCAGCGACACGAGAGGCTTGTATCCCAGCCTCCTCTTCGCCTTAGAGATGTCGTAGTAGCGCGTCATGCAGCTGTAGATGATGCGCTGGCGGTTGAATGTAGGGGGCTTGCGAATGATGCCGAAGAAGACCTCGCTGAGGAAGCCGAGGACGATGCCGATGTCGCGGGGGAGAACCCAAACGTGATCAGTGCCGAGAGGCGACCCTGCGGCGGCCCAGACCGCGCGGCAGAAGTCCCAGAAGTAGACGGGGGAGTCGTTGGTGATGATGAAGGCCTCGCCGTCAACACGCTCCGTGTCAAGGGGGATAGTAGTGGACTTGGATGTCACGAGGAGAGCGCGCGCTGCGAGGAGGTGGGCGTGGGCGACATTCTCAACATAAGTGAAGTCGAACATGTTGTCGTTATTGCCGACCTGCACGCTTGTCCGTCCTTGGCGGTAAATATTGACGATGTGGTAGATGGCCATGGTATCGCCCTCGCCAATGATGCCGGAGGGTCGGATGGCACACGTGAGAAGACTTGGGGACTCCTCGGATCGGTTTGCCTTGAGCACAATCTCCTCGGCTGCGGCCTTTGACAGAGAAGGGGGGTCAGCATTCCCCTTCGCGCTCCGTGTTTAGGAATAGGGTTGGTCGCTTACCTTGGTCTCCGAGTAGTACTCGCTCTGGTCGCTCCCCCGGATCACCGGCCACCTCTCGTCCGCATTGACCAAATCGCTCCGGTTGTCGCTCATGACGCTGGCAGAGCTGGTATAAACTAGCGCCTTGACGCCCGTCTTGCGACAGGCCTCGACCACAGAGGCGGTGCCGTCGATGTTGACTTTCTTGAACAGAGCGTGCGAGACGCTGTCGTCAGACTGGGCAGCCGGGGATGCCGTGTGAATCACGACATTGGGGCGGGCCTTGTCGAAGATGGTCACAAGCTTGTCTGTGTCGGTAATGTCGGCCTCAAAGTATTCCACGCCGTCAGAGTCGGGCCGGCGATTGCGTGTGCAGCGGAGGTCGATCACGGACACGGAGCAGGTGTAGTCGCGCAGCAGTACGCGCACAACGTGGTGGCCCAGGAAGCCACAGCCGCCAATCACCATCACGGAGCCAAGCTCCGGCTTCTTCTCTGAAGTCATCGTAGTAGTTTGTGGTGTGGCTGCGTTCGTGATATGGAGTCTGGCCGTCTGGGGAGTTCAATCGGGGCGCGTTCGGTGGTCGGGAGGCTCAATTGGGGTATGGGACACAGGCGGATGGGGATCGGTCTAAGCAGCTTTCCCAAGAGCCTGGCGGGTGGTGATGTGGCCCCCTTTGAGAGATTTTAGGCGGGATTGGGAGGCAGAAACTCAATCGGTCAGGGGCTGCACCGGGCCGTTGTGGCGTCTGGCTGGTTGCTGTGGATCCATGGTGTGGGGGCGGGCGGAACATTCCATTCGCAGTCCCCTCTTCTGAGACTTGGCAGTCCATGTCACAACTCTGTCTTGGAAAAGGAGTATGGAAATCATCTCAGTGTCCCTCCTGAAAAACCATCTCAATGCTGCCTAAGTGGGTAACAGACCCCTTATCTTTTCTTCCGAGCGAGTCCTGCTGGGTTACTGAATGCTAGAAAGTTGCTAGGCTCCTCCTCTCCCAGAATCTCCATCTTGCGGGTGATGTGCAGATCCATGGGCCTTTCCTGCAGGTACAATGGAAGTTTTGGTACCAGTACGCAACTGGCATCGTTCTTTCGTCCCAGCTTCCATATCCTCGCTCATGATTTATAATGGTGTTTGCCCTGGGGTCCCAAGTTTTTCAAGCGTACAGGAAGATGGGAAGTTGGTACTTTTTGGATGAAGTGAGTTTGCCGATTGGCAGTTTCCATCTTCATCTTGTGGTCTAAACTGTTTGTTGAAGGTGAGTGGAGAGGGTTAGGGTTATTTCTCCTGCCTGGAGCGGCCGCAGTGCGTGCAATACTATTTATTGGCTTGAGCTTTAGGCAAGGAAGGAGTGGGGTCAACACATGAAGGAGCAGGAGCGTCCGAGATGCTTCATCCTTTCTGTTCCTTTCTGTTCCCATCCATATTCACATCTTGATTTCATATTGTTTTAAACGATAGCAACTCTTATCAGTGTATTTTCTTATTTTGTTCGTGATTTCATTGCTCTCCATGATTGACTTCATGACCGCATCCTCATTTCTGCATCATTTCTCGTCGCTCTCAGGCGGGGCCGCCGCACATGTACTATGAGAGACCAGACAGCCAAGGTACTTGTTCCCGAGATACTGGTTCACATCACAGCTCCGTCAAGGGGCACCGACGATGCGCGATACAGACGTCTGGCGCAGGCATACTTAGGCTTTGAGACTACAACACAACATCCTATCATTTACAACCAGACCTCAGCCAACAAACACCACAGCGGGAACATAGACAGTTCAAGCTCCCAAATTCATGGGGAGAGGACAACAATCGATTCACCAAATCTCTCCTTCCAAAGTGCATTTGGAAATCTAGGTTCACCGAGACCCCAGCAACCGAATGAAGGTTTTCATGACTCACAGTCCTCGTGGGTAGCTCCCCCATCGATAATCCAGGAGTCTGTTCCGAATGACGAAGTTGCGTTCCGCCAGTTCTGCTCTCCGACCCGAATTTTGGAACACTATATATCTACTTTTGACAGCAGCCAGTCGATATCCCCTATATCTCAGAATAAGTCACAGCTTGAAGGCGCTGTGCTTGGACGGTCCAATCCTTCTCAAGAGGAAACCCGCCGATTCGTGGATGGAATACCACCGGATCCAACGTGTAACGCAAAAAGAGATGGGTGTGGCAGTTCTGCAAAACCTCACCCATGCGCACAGCTAGAATTAGAGGGGCGATGTTCATCTCCCTCAAGACTTGAACCCAGACCTCCATCGACTTCACACCGCGGCACAGTGATCCCAGGGTCACCCGTCAGGCGGACACGACGCGCCCCTGCCTCTCCGGCTCTGACCTCCTTTGTTGAGGAGACTCGAATTGCGTCTTCATTTCCTCCTCAGGTAGCCCTCTCTTCTTCAAGAGCAGACTCAGAGCCCCCAGCAAAGAGGGTGCGGACTTCGCCCCCCCTTCCAGGCAGGGTCCTGGCGAGAAGCTCCAGTGATGGTCCTCGCCAAGAGCAACTCAGAACACAGAAGGCATCAAATAGTTTGGACCACCTGGAGATCTTAGCTCCCGACCCACCAACCTCGCTCCAGGACCTGCGGCCATCTGACATGGTCACCGAAACTCTCCTGGACCTCGCGCAAAGGGTCGATCTAGGTAGTCGCTACCGGCCCCAGCTTCAAACCCGAGCGCTCCGACCATTTGAGCGGGGTTATTGGATGGTGGATTGTGCATCTTGGGAACAGGATCTGAAGGACAGCGCCTGGGAGTTTCTTACAGATTACCTACGCAACGGACTCGTTGGCTGGGGCGCAATGTGTAAACGGAACCAGACATTTACCTTTATACGACTGTACTGCTTTGGCTGCGTGGTCGAGTACATGTTCCTAGTCATATGGGTGGCTAGCAAGCGAAGAGTCCGTAAGTGCCCAATCCGGGCAGCTTGTTCTGTTCTTTCTTTCTATCTCGGGAGCTCCGAATGCTCACGGGACATAAGGAGTTTCCCAAAGGAAGATATGTCAGCTAATACTAGTCATAGGATTCACCGGGGCGTCATGGATTGGGAGTGACGGTACGCCTGCCATCGTAATCGGTGCGAGGCCCCCGTCGAGGTGATATTGGAAGCAATGGCTTTCAACATCGCAAGGTGTTCTGGAATATGTGAGTTAGAAGCGGGTGGCATTGGATAAATACCCTTTTTGGGGGGGGGGACGACACGGAGTCACAAAGAGTTGCG
>Ga0247770_1000777_pt1 | contig 29597 bp, 13 predicted proteins | sample UWRJL136409B6_FD_179943 | JGI IMG/M metagenome (GOLD analysis project Ga0247770, IMG submission 179943) | Plant litter microbial communities from Arlington Agricultural Research Station in Wisconsin, United States - UWRJ-L136-409B-6 | ecosystem: Environmental > Terrestrial > Plant litter >... | reverse complement strand
TCGCGGATGTAGCCGGCTTGGCAATAGGGGACCCTGCAGGCCAGAGATTCTCTTCCACAGAACAACAATACACAACAATCACCACAATTGGCCATGAGTGCTAGATTCTGACAGTTGGCGTCCGAGTTTTGTTTGTCCGCCGACCCCTCCTGTGTCACTCCAACAAGATCAACCCGGAAATCGACAAGGTAAAAACCCGGCAGCGCCTGCTCATCTTCCCAGGGTATGATGACTTTGCCATCAGATTATTTGTTTCGGAAGTTGGGGGGAAAGCTAGGGAAGAAACTGGGGGAAAAGCGGCCAAGGGGGTTGATTGTCTGGCGATCTTCGTCGATGGCTTGGATGAATACCACGGCAACCATCAAGAGCTGGTCGCATATCTCCAACAGCTACAAAAGGCGCCGTGCATCAAGCTTTGCGTATCTAGTCGAGCGTGGAACGTATTTGCCGACGCATTCCAGGTAGGTTCATCCTTAGCAGAGCGGGGAGGTTGTGTCTGAAGTATGCTGATTACTAATGGGGTTCCAGACAAGTCCGTCTCTGAGAATGCAGGAGCTCACCGGAAGCGATGTGAGGCTGTATATCAAGCGCCGGATTCAAAGCAGCATCGGATTTGAGGAGCTAGGCCGGCTATACCCGAACCAGATTCAGGATTTGCTGACGGGTATCGAGGAACGAGCGGAAGGCGTGTTCCTCTGGGTGGTGCTTGTGATGGAACAGCTTCTTATAATGGTCCAGGATGACCCCCGGCTTGAAGCCGTATGGAAAGCGTTCGACAACTTACCCGCCGGCTTGGAAGCGCTCTACGACGCCATTCAAACAAGTCTTGACGAACCGCAGCGGCAGACGGCCTCCAAGCTCTACCAATTACTCTTCGAGTAGAAGCGAGTATGGAACAGCCGCATCGCCGCCACCTATATTTGGCTTGGCGCCAGCTTTCAAGGCACCGAGTCGCTCGCATACCCCTCGAAGGATGAAGAGCCGCGGATACTACCGGTCCTGGCACGGCTTCTAGTTGGAACCACCAAAGGCCTGCTTCAGCTCTCTTCGCCATCCTCCCCAAAACCCCAGGTAGAGCTTCTTCACCGGACGGTATACGATTGGATGAGGATGGGCGAGAATTGGTCCACTATTACTGAAAACCCGCCCCGTGGCTTCGATCCAACCTTAAGTCTGATAGCTGCGCTCGTCTGCCACTTTCGGTCTGGTCGCCTGGATATAATGAACGGGAAAATGGAAGCAGCTTTTGTACCGGATATTCTGTTTCACGACTCTAAAATCGACGAACACCCTGCTCATAGTCACGTGACTCTTCGTCACGGTTGATCAGTCTAGATCAGCTCCGGCTCAGCTTCGGCTAATATTTGTGCATTGAACAGCACAGCTTTCCGAGAAGGTGCAGTTTTAGCCGAATGTCACGCAGGAGCGTATTTAGGCTTGGATTGAAAGGATTATGAAGCATAAAGCAGGTGACAAGATGTGAAGGAGGTAATGAATACCAAGAGGGCCGCAAAAGGGGTAATTGAGCTAGATGTAATTAACGAGGCGTGGCTGGCTTGGCACTGCCCAAAACTTTTGAAAGGGACGTCCGTAAGAGCTGATTGGCGATGATATTAACGGCCCGGTGCAAGGGGAAGCCATTCTATAGCCAGTTCAGAAGAAATTTTATCAGTTGCTTCGCCACAGGATGAAGAAAAACATAATTTCCATGGTCAGAGACCCAGAAAGGGACCGGGGTTCTCAGAACTCCCGTCCCCCTCAGTTCATCTGTAAAGTTCTAGAGTTCGCGCTAGCCGCATGCTATCTAGAGGGCAAACTCGAGGAAAATGCACCCAATGGACCAAATGTCATATAAGCGTAGGGTAGATATATATCGCGGGGTTTGATGAAATCGGAGGCCCATAGATAACTAAGGTAGCTATTATCTTTGTAACACCCATTCGAAACTCGGCCATCTACTGGTAAACTTTAGCAAGCCCGGCATCTACGATAACTAGCCGGAACCCGATCTCAGATTCGCCGTCCCGGAAACAGCGTATGTCCTGGGGCTTCAGATTCCCGTGGCGATAGTTTTGTGCAGGGTGCGAATGCCGGAAGCCAACCCGGCCAATTACTTGAGAGCCCAGAGCTCGGTGGAGGCGTCAGTATGGTCGGCCTTGCTCCAGACCTGCTCCAAGTTACCCTCCTCGGTCCAGGGGAACGGAAGAAGTGGTTCCCAGCCTGTTACGAAATACCCTTGAAGTGCGGATGGCTGAAGCGATTCATACGCATGAGGTTTTCGACCTCGTTGTCTGCCGAATCGTCGAGCTCTTTCATCGTCCAGTTTTCGACCTTTACCAGCTGCTTCATCGCTCGCGACGCGGACATATCGAATACCCTCAATTTCTGTGTACGACAAAATCCTTCTCAAGCTACCAATGCTGTTATGAGCTCTTCGTGGATGTTTTCTCGGCCATTGAACGCTAGCTCAAGAAAAGAGGCTAACACAGAGGTCACTTACAAGATCGGGATTATGGGAAATCAGAAGGCAATACCGGCGGCCCTAGCCGTCGATCACATCACCGAGCCCAAAACACTCGAGAATTATCGCATCGAGAAGGGTGACGATAAGAAAGTCAAGGTGGGCCTATTCGCCAAGGTGCTCGAGTTCTTCGGCATCGGTGCCGACGTGTCACACGAGTCGGGCACCGACGTCTCGGAGACCTACGTGATCAAGAGCATGACTATCGAGCTGCTGGACCCGACGCCTGAGTTCTTCGCAGGGCTCAAGACTCAACAGTCCATCATGGACATCCTCAAGGACGGTAAAGAAGCTTGCGCATTTCTCATCACGGGGGTCGTGACCGGGTCCGGGGTCGTCTTCGAGTCGACGGATGTTAAGGACGGGGCGGACGAGGTCGGCCTTGGTGTCAACATGCACGGGGCACCGCTAGGGTTCGCCGGCAAGCGATCCAAGAAGCGCACGCTGAAAGTCGACTGGGAAGATCCAGGCCCCGCAGTGCTAGCCTTCTGTGTGCAAAAGCTGCAGATCAAGGGCGCCGATCTGACCGCCACCGAGGACACGAACGGGGCTTACTTTGGGGACGGCGACGAGCCCCACGAGTATGAGGTCGAGTTCGGCGCGAAGCTGAGCCAGCGCAACATAGCGGGATTAGAGCTCGAGACCGGGGAGGACCAGCTTACCGGGGTTGAATTCAAGCTTTACCTCCCAGACGAATAGTTTCGCCTAAGAGATGCTTTTTTCTATTCCGAGTTATTACGACGGTAAACTGTTCAATGAGCCGTCGCGCTTTGCAGCGGTGGGATTGTTTACCTACTAGTAATTATACGACCTTCTTGGAGACCGTAGCACTACCTAGGTTAGGTCTCTCCGAGGTGGACGAGAACTATCTGTCAGAAACACGGTACGCTGAACTCAGTGCAATTGATAGAGGGGCTACAAATGCGTGATTGAATTGCTTATGTGTTCTATGGTGGAGGAGGGGTGGTCAAACTGGTGCTTGAGATCAGGACCGATGTAAAGGAGGTGCTCCGATGGCGCGAAAACCCTGCGTAGACATTGTAGCCGCGGGATGCGAGATGGCCGGCGACTTATAAGGGGGCCGGTGGTGTGGCTGGCTGATGGGAAGGCGATGCCGACAATGACGGGCTTAGATTTGGAGTGGGTGGCTCCAGGCGCGGGTTTGGCGACTCGGATTCGGGCTGCCGGATGGAAAAGGAAGTATGGAGAGTTAGATTGAATAAGAGAATGTCTAACTGTAATCGTATCGCTAATTAAGATATTCTCGGCCTTTACGGCCTTTATAGTATATCTCGTCTATTATAACTTTTAGCTTAATTCTAATCCCGGCCCTAAACTTCCTCTTCCTTTTAGAGCTACCCAACACCCGCTAGGTTTCTCCCCATTAGTAATAATCCACCTTCCAAAGTACTTCCTTTTGCCTAGGGAATTAGAATACCTACCTACCGGGTAAGTCCTCTGTCTCTTAGTTCCCCCGTGTAATTTATAAGGCTTTACGTATCCTAACTAGTTATATAAATGCTGTAAGTATTAATTTTATTACATACGAAGATACCGGGAGGCCTTATCTCAGTATGCAGATTACCAAACTATTTTAGCTAGAGTTAGACTAAATACTAAGAAGATTTATACCTTTAGGCTCTACTTTTTAAAAGGGAAAATTATAGCAAGCTTAATAAGAACGGCAGGCGGCCCTAGTATTTAATTTACGTTCTTAAGGAAGTTTTCCGGCACTTAGATAAGTACTACGGGATATTACGATACTGGTAAGGGGGGATAATAGCCGGCTCTAACTAATGAATAGTGTTTTAGAGAGGGAGGGGGGGGGGGTAGTTACTACGTTAGAGATAATTCCGCTATAGGCAGGCGGAGAGGAGGGAGGAGTTTAGAGGCTGTATTACTAACTATACCGAGTGGGCGAGGAGATTCCTCTAAAATAAATACTTATATACAGCCTTAATTAAGTTCGCATTTAAAGAGGATCTAAAGCGACAGGACTAGCTAATAATATGGATTAAGTATTTAGCTTACAAATGCAACTTCTACGCTAAGAGGTTTAAATAGTACTATTACCGCTAGCGGTGGTATAACGCTCAGTGGGAAAAGCTCGTGGACTCTAGTGTCTAAGGCTACAAGAGACAGAGGAGTTTATTTACGATCTAGGCTCTTCATTTCAGCATACGTCCAAAAAGACTTACGCTGAAAAAGCGATGGAATTAGCACAACTAGGCGTGCCGTTAGTAATACACTACTTTTGTTAGTTATAACGAAGATTAACAGTCGCCTAATCTAAGCTAGACTCGTTCGAATAATTAAAAGACAGAATAACCTTATCTCTAAATTCCTCTGCACCATCCGAAGCTATAGAGAAGCTAGGTGTAATACAGAGCGCCATTGTATTTACTGCAGTAGGTTAAAGAGTAAGTCTCGTTAATTAAGGTTGAGCTAAAGTAAGGTAAGTGGCGGAGGACAGCTTAGACGTAAGACCTGGCAAGAGTCGTTACCGGATACCACCTCAGGTAGTCTGCAAGCTAACCCGCTAGGCTCAACTTTAAGAGCGTGGCAGCAGCCAACACCTTTATTACTACTACTACTACCGCCACTACTATTACTACTGCCGCGCTATATTACACGACGTTCGTTGCTGCCAGCACAGCTGATTAAGTATGCTAGTGTAGCGAAGAGACGAAAATATAGTCGCCCATCTCGACAGCGCTTAGAAGAAGCAGGCATCGCCTAAAGTTCATTGTAATTATCTCTTATCCATGCTGTTACTACTTACTCCACCTGTGTACAAATAGCTATCTAATCACCTAAATACTATAGCTATTCCTTATTTTTATTACTGCTATTGCTGTATACCCTTTATCTAAAACGCTAAGCCCCTTACACTTAACTTAAATAATATAACGTATTATTCTCTAATTTAAGTTATTATTCTTAATAGCAAAAGCAGTCTAGTGCGTCCGAGCGTTTTTTTCGCTCTTATAAGGTGTCTTACTAAGAATATTTTATATTAGCTTTTAATCTTAGTCGCTTAAAGTAGAAGTTGAATTAACATAAGGGTAATAGTCGTTACGTTAGAGCCTAACGCTCTTAACTTTACCTCCTTTTTCATAGCAGCCGTAAATTTAGCCGCTGCCTTACTAGATAAACAGGTTCGCCTCTATACGTTAGTCTCTTAGACGTAGGTAATAGTAACTGTGCCGTATTTACTAACGATAGTAGTAATAGCCTGCAAGACGCTTTTAATTTTATTAATAGATATAACAATAATAAAATAACTACAAAACTAAGCGTTATAGAAAGAAATCTAAAAGGATTAGGCTTTAAGGCTTTATAAGATGTTAAAGAGGTGTTGAAATATAGCTATGAGTACCCTGTGACGACTGCGTTGCAGGGTAGGCTGGCTTTGCCAGCCATACCGTAGCTGAAGGTGGCTGGGTGGGGCCACCTATTTCAAGATTGGCAACTGTGACTCAGGCCCCCATAGAATGTTCTACAACTGCCTAAGCACACTGGGCCCTATAGGCCCTATAGGCCTTATAAGGCCCGCTGAAGGTTCTGGAACTACAGAAGGTGACGTAATAGATTAGAAACTTTACCTTCTGTAATATAGTTAGTTTCTAGGCACAGAAGGCTCTGGAATTCTTCCAGAGCCTATAACTAGACCTCTCCTCTCCTTTGTAAATAGTTTCTCTTCAAGCAAGCAACAATCAAGCATTCAGCATCTTACTAAGCTCTGCTCCTATAAGACTTGTTATAGCGCCTTCGGCCCTGTAACCACTGTACTACAGTGGTGCTTCTGCTTCCCTCAGCACGTTACTAACCTCTGCTGTTGTAAGGAGACCTTCCGTGTTTCCACCTCCACAGCTTCCGCTGCCGCCTACAGCTTCGCTATAGGCACCTCTGAGAGTACTGTACTACAGGCTCTCAGACTCCAAACTTCAACAGTATCCTATATTTCTTTTCTATATTTCCTTACTACTATTCAGGTTAGTAAAGGTTACGTAATTTTTACTATTACCTAGACTCTTATAACAGCCTCTCCTAACCTCTTTTTATCTTTAAATACGCCTTTTATCTCTTCTAATCTCATATATTATTAATAAGCCTAAATTCTTACAATATAAAACTCAAGCTTAAGAAAAGCAGTTTAAAGGGTAAAGACTTAGATAATCTGATTGAGAGAGTTATATAAGACAGCTTTTTTAAGGATAAATCTAGTATCGATAATCAGCCTATTTATAAAGAGCTCGCTTTAGTCTTTAAGCCGCAGCACGTAAAGATGATAAGCGTATAGGTCGCGTTAGTACTTCCATTACAGATTTACATTTAGGAACCTATACTAACGACTCATAGGTACGAGAGAAGATTCCCTGGTTCTGACCCACGCAACATGGAGACAATGAAACTGTTGAGATCCAGCTCCTGAAGCCGCTGTAATATGGAGGGTACAGGGTGTCACCAAGAAGAGGGTGCGTGAGTGTGGACATGCGAGCTGAACAGGAACTCAGGAGAGCTGAACTGGCACAGCCAGCTCAGCTGGTGTGGACCACAGTCGCCACACACCTTGCCACCGTTTACATCTATAAAACAGCCATTACATGACCCTAAAATCGACACCACGAATTTTCCTTTCCTTCTTCGAAACTAAGCTAGGCTTAGCCAGACTAAGCCAGACTGAGCAAGGGGGTTACTATTCTGGCCTAGCTCGGCTATAGTTGCCACAGTCCAAAATGGGCGTGGAGTTGCAAAGCCCCAGTTTTAGGTCCTCGTATCATAACATACTACCACCACCCACCACCACAACTAATGCTGCTACTATGCAAGCTTACAAATACAGTAATAAATTACCACCTTTTAAAATAGGGAGTGTAAGGGGCGGGGGCGGAACCACTGCAAAAACACTGCGAAACCACCAGAGTGATGGTAATATGTCAGAAAGAAGGAGGTTCAGGGGCCCCAGCCATTTAGTCATCTCCGCTAACTGGATTTCTGGCACTGCCAGAGCGCCAGGAAGCCTGAGCCTCCACAGTTACGAGGACTGAATCCTTCAAAGAAGTCTATAAAATGTAGGTTCTAGCCTCTGGCCAGAACCTCAACAAGCAATTCAATTAAGCAGTTGCAACTCCTATTAATTCCAAAGAATTCCAGTATGCAGTGTTTCTAACAAGAGGCCTTATTAGATAGAGAGCTAATAAACAAATCACTATTACCACGTTAATAACTAAAGTAAAACTCCTAACCCTGGCACAGGTTACGAAAAAAGGTTTATTTATCAGCCGATTATTAGCTGAACTGTCTGTTCGATTAGATTAACACTACATTTCGATTTTATATAACAACAAGTAAACCATTCGGTTAATAACTACGGAAATAACTACCTTACAGACTAAATTACAGCATATAAATATTCATAACCATTGGCTTTAACAGGAGGTTGGCTAAGGAGCGATAAAAATCAACTACACGCCTACTCTTGATCTACGACCTTTTTGGTAGTGTATCTTGTTAAGAGTTGTACTAGCTTTCACCCAGTCACCGTGTATCCCCACCCCTTAGTCGCCTCGACCTACGATCTGTCTTTCCCTTAGTCCGCCTTAGTGAACCCGGAGCAGGCCGTAATAAATGGACAACTAGACCTGGGCGTAACTGCTTTAAAGTCACCGGAAAAGGTGGCGAGCGACACTTTAGAATCCGAATATAATATACATGATTTATCGACGTGTTAACATTACAGATTTTTTCTTCTCTAGAGTGAAGGAAAGCGCAGCTAGGTGGTGGTGGTAGAGGTCCTAAAAGTGGGTCCTCGTAACTCCACCGCCATTCTAGACCCGTGGCAACTGTAGCCGAGGTAGCCCAGAACTGTAACCCCCTCGCTCAGTCCCGAAGAATGAAGGGGAAATTCATGGTGTCGATTTTAGGGCCGTGAACATGCTGTATCAGCGCACGACGGAAGAAGGTAACCAGAGCGCCGCCGCTGTTTTTGTTCACTCTAACCCCTTACAGTGTTGGTAGGACCGGGCATGGAAGCCAAGCTCAGTTTGACGCTCCATCAGCTCTTCAACTCGCAATATTTCCATCGGACGTGGACGATTCCAGAAATGGCATTCTCCTCCAGAGCGGTAGTTCTGTGGGCGAACCGCGCGCTGCCGTGTCCGACGTTCTGGGGCGCAGGGCAAGCCTACTTCGAAAAGGCATCGCCCGCAGTACTCTCAACCGCCCATGGATTCCACATTCACGGAATGGCCTATGATCTGATTTCATTGGCGAACATTACTAGACATGAGCCCGTTCGGGGGCGTGTCCCAAATCGAGTTCCTCTCGATGGCGCGAGCGCAGAAGGCGACCGACGCGCGCGATAAGGTCTTCGCGCTACAGGACATACTTAAACTGCTGGGGCCGATCAGCTTCCCGGACTCGGTCTACACCAAGTCGACCAAAGCCGTCTACACGGCTGTGGCTAAGGCGCTGGTGACAGATACTCAGTTCAACATCTGGGGAGTTCTCCATCACGCGATCAGCCAGGGGCGGCTCTGAGAGCTCCCCAGCTAGGTGCCCGATTGGAGCGACGATACCGCTATCGCGTGGCTAAACATAGCGTTGTGCCTTTCCACTGACTACAGGCAAATTCTTGACAGAAAGCTCCAATCTACTTGTCCGCGGGAAAGCATTCAGCGTGGTGGAGAAGACAAGGTTGAGCTTTCTGCTTAAGATCCATCACCACTCACTCAGGACGCAAAGGACGCCATGTGATTGGCTGGAGTCGTCAAAGCCGTATCAAAGAGCAGCGACATCGATTACGAAGGCTATTGGAAAACAATACACGGTGAACTGGTAGGGCGGTATCCAGTATTGCTCAAGGCGAACCCCAACATAGTTCCGACTATTGAACCATCGAGCGACTATGACAGCTGGGTACCAGAGAGTGGAAACATCAATGTCTACTCTTCACGGTCATCGGAATCGAAGAAGACGACTGGAACTTTGCGGCGGAGCCAGGATTGTCAGAGTCCCGGCAGCGGTGATGGCGAGTACTGGGCGCGAGTCTAGGGTACGCATCCGACATCCTAGGGTTTGGACAGGACAGCCAGTTCCTGTCGGAAGTGTCGCCGTTTGCGCTTCGAAACGGATCGCTGGGCCTCAACGTTGGCGGAGCAGCGGTTGGAAACGTTATCGCGTTGCTGCCGGGGATGGATGCGCCCACGATTCTCCGCCCAATCCACTCATCATTCCAGTTCGTGGGCTTGGCGTATGTGTTTGGCGCGATGAATGCTAGTGTTTGGGAGTGAGGCGGGCTGGAACCACAGGACACTGTAGTCATCTAGGGCACACGGGTCACCGTGAAGTAAGAAGACCGTCCGCAAACTCATTAGAGAGCATCAAGAGCAAATGATATTGGAAATCAAATTATGGCCTCTTATCGAAATTTGGCCACACCTTCAGAATGCGCTGCTCGAAAGTTTGTGCAACCCGACCGCAGTATAAACCCTGGCCGGCCAGTTCGTCCTATAAACGTTATTACTTGTCATATAGACAAAAACGTACAACTTACGCCAGAGTGATGATGGCAGCAGCACATGGTCGGCCCATCTTCACAGTAAGACCAGCGCTCCGTCTTGGGGCGCCACTGGCCGGGTAGGCGCACGTTAACCCAGCTTGTAGCCTCATGGCAATCCCCATAGCTACAGCAGTACGGCGTGTTATGGGTCCATTGGTCAATTGTGCGCGGCCATTCCAAGCAAGTGAACAGGTTGTTCGCCGCGGCCGGCAGCTTGTCTAGTGTTACGTTGGGATAGTCGGTATCTAATCGCCAGATTTGGAGGAGCATATATGCTACTATCAGGGTCGCTGAGGTGTAGGCGCCGAGGCGGCCCCAACGTGCAGGCATCGAGGAGGTGATCAATAGTATTAGTGATAGGTAGGTTGATATGTTTGATTGAAGAAAAGATGAAACTCTGACATCTCTTGGTGACATACCCCTCTTTTTTACGTCGCCCTCCTCCAAATTATTCACGAGTTATTATGCCGACATTTACCCGGGCTTCGAGAAGAATACCTGATTCGGGGTGCCCGAAGCAGGGAAACTGGACAGGCTTGGATTTATTACATAACGTAAAATCCACCTACCTAGGGCCTTATGTACCAAATTGATAATTAAACAGCGATCGGATTGTATTTTCATCACAAACTTAGGTGAACTCGATTTTGTTTGGGATCACCTCGTTCAGTACGTAACATTCCGCCGCCGAATTTGCTAGAGCGTCTTTTCCCTTATCTACTTCTGTGAGAAAGTACAAGTCCCGTTGTGATTGGGTTGATCTCATAAGTCAAACTACAGTGGCACTACGGCCTGTATCAGCCCGTAGAGAGACGATAAGAGGAAGACGAAGAGTAGCGTTAACTATAAAGTCTTGAATTTTGTTACGTACATGCTAACGATTTCGTACTAAAGGAGAAGGAGCGATAACCCGCTACTTGCGGTTGCTCGCATCAGCGAAACGGAGGCGGACTTAGGCAGGGCAAGATCAAAGTGTTCGAGAACCAAAGCCGCCATCATTGCGACCAGAGTACCGGTACTAAAGTTTATCGGCTATTTAATAACTTCAGCGCATATGGCGATAGCCCGCGGCATCCAGTTGTCGGATGCAATGCGTCGCCAGAGATTGTTGCTCGGGTTCGCGAACCACAAGATACCGAGAAAGCCGAGGGAACCTAAAGGAAGGATATACCCCAAAGAGAGAAAGACGATCCCCCAAATGCCTATCTTGTCCAGCACTGACAACGAAGCTATCCCGCTGTCTTGCTCTTCGCGTGGCGTTGTTTTGGACTCTAGGTCTCGTTGCCCTTCGCGCGATGACGAGAGGGTGGTTCCTTCCTGCGGTTACTCTGATATGGTCGAAGAAGACTCGACCTAGAGTATAGAGTAACTCTCCGGCTCATCGTAAGGGCTCTCATGACGAGTTTCTTGGTTATCGTTGGTTTTTGGCTCGCTTGGCTAGTTTGGGAGCTATGTCGTGGCGTTTTGGTGAGAGTTGGCTATCTTCTCGGAAGGTGCGGGCTCCGCCGATTAGGGGACTAGCTCCATTCTGCTCCGAGTCGTCCTACCAGAGGTTATCACTATACTAAAGGCGAGTTGATCCGAGATGTTGGAGAGAGACGACATTTCCATACCAGGGAGCCATATACCTCTGGTCCATCCATCTATCTTATGGTCGCCAACACAAAACGCCCTTTGCTACATCGCCCCAGCTAGCCAAAAAGCCTCATACAGCAACTACCAATTACAAAGGTTTGGGCCAAAGAGAGTGGCGCCCATCTTTCTAGCCTAATACAAGGTTTCGGGCGCGCTGAGCATCGCCAGTGGCGAAAGAGGGTCTCTTGGCAGAATGTAGGCTTAGGTGGCACCAATGTCTCCCATTGCCCGCCCTCCTTCTAAGACAATGGCGAAAGCTAAATGCATCCCGGGAAGCTTGAACCACACAACTTGAAGGGAGCTGCAGCCCATAAAGGCAAAACACCAGACCCGCCCAAAAAATGAATGCAGGGCAAAGACAATTCTACTCGCATCCTGGCAGCCCTGGAAGGCTTCCTTGATTTCCCACGCTATCGCCAGCTCTCACCATACGCTCACTTTGCTTTACTTTTCTACTTCTCTCGACCTTCAGGTAAGAGCGAACAACCAAAAATCCTTGATTTCTTTTCGAAGGTCAATTATGGATTCAGCTAACCACAGTATCAGAGGCTCGGTATCCCAGAATTCGTCATACAAGTAGCAGGATCTTAGGATATCATGCACCCCTGGGAGGCGTAACGAAGCGTATTGCTCAAGCTCGAGTCTCACCACTAACATCATCATCCGGTACGATGACAGCTATCCAATTCCGGGAAACTACAGAATGAAGTACGTACCGCCATCCAGGGTACCGATTATTCCCTCACTGATCTCGCCCCAGTCTCAACTTTTCGCCAAATCCAGAGACTGAACCTATTCATGCCATATATTACGAGGACTCTCCCACAGCAGGCAACGCCCAATACACATACGACTATATCAACGTCACTGCGGTAAACGGAACAAAATTCTACCCAATGGCACGTAACTCGCTGTTCTAAAGGGCATGGTTCTATTTTACTAACCTATATATACCACCGCAGGGATATTCTTAGGAGAAACAGAACAGGACAGGGACACCTTCCAGCACCTCGCTCACGGGCTTGCCAGTTCCAACACAAGACCCGACAGCGACGGGGCCGCTTCCAACTTCAACGAATGGCGTCAGTTAGGCAGTGGGAGGTCCGCCTAGTACCATATTAGTTCTAGTTGCCTCCATCTACTACGGATTAGTTTAGCTTTGGCAAAGAGAATGTCCAGGTTTTCTATTCAAGCTATCAAGAAGCAGACTCGGTTCACAAGGCCGGGAAGTCTAAGCACACTTTGCCCGATATTTGTAAGAGGGTCTTATCAGGCCAACACCTAAAATTGCAAGGGGTATTCGTATCTGAGGAATACAAGTCCTCACGCCACTATCGATTTCCTTCCAGGTAAGGTCAGGCGCGAAGCCGTTCTTAACATCCTCCTAACGAATAGTGCCCAAATCTATTCGCCTCGATACCTTCATTCCAACAGCATAACATTGTAAAACTTGACTTCCCACTCCCGAGAGCTGCCGTCAGGGGTAGGTAGGGACGAACTCATCAGAGATCATTAGGAGAATTGTCTTAAACAGGTCTTCTGATTTAAAGAAATAGAGTTCTCTAGTCAAGCAAGCGTGACTACGCCGCGGTCCTGAAGCCTGGCATCGATACCTTGTACTATCGCTGAAGAATGTCGAGGCTATCGATGCGAAACTATCTAGGTAAACTGCTGGAGCTTCCCATCACCCTAGTTAAGTATCTAACCCTCCTACCCACGCCATACCTCACTTATCCAACCGCGCAATTCTTTCATCCAGCTCGGCTTTCTCCTCCTCAATCTGCTGCAACTGCAAGATCCTCGGTTACCGGGTAACTAAAGCCTCGCGCCTGGCTCGCAGAAGCTCAAGCTCTGAGTCTGTTGATAGAATTGGGATTGTATTGATAGCCTCAAGGAGATCTGAGCAGGGCGATATTGGGCTTTTGGGTGAGGTTTTCGTCTCCGGAATGCCGTCTAGACCTGTGAAAAAGTGGGAATATGAAATTAGAGATGGCCTTTCGTTTTTCCTGAAATTAGGTCTTGAATCTGGATTAGCCTAGTGTGGGGAATATGGTCAGCACATAGCGAGGACCTTAGTTTCCTGGTACTCAAAATGCCAGACAGGCAGAGAGGTTGGAAACTTAATATCGGTGAAAATTGTTCGGGAAGGTAAGTTCACCTGATACTTTCTATGATCAATACCAGTCCTATCAGCATTTTTATACCATTCGCAGCATCCATCTCCCTCACTACGTTGCTCCCAGCCTCCGCGTATCCCCCATCAGGGCTTGAAGCTCTGAACCTTTTTGACCTATATTTCTTAATTGAGATAAATGCAACAAAACAGAGGAGCAGGACAACAACACCCAGACCAGCGCCCATGCCTGCCTTGACTTGTGCAGAGAGCCCCGTTTGAGAAGGTTCTTGCGAATTCCCAGGCGTTGCTGACGCCGTGATTGGCGCTTTACTAGTACCGTTTTGAGAATGAGAGCTTGAGAGAATCGTTGTTACTTCTTGTGTGAGGCTCACTGGCGCTCTGGCTGTGCCAGGGGTCTGAAGCTGGTATGACGCCGGCACGCATCTATCGATCGTCTTTGTGGGATTAGAAACGTTAGAACAAACACCAAACCACTTCCACATGCAGAAGTGGTGAAGTTTTATGAAGAGGCGTGGCGCCTTCCTCAGATTAGAGGAGGGCCAGGTTCCAATTAATCTTCTTACACACCCCTGTATTAGAAACTCCCCCATCATCTTGATTATGATCACTCCTTAATCGCCCCCCTGACATTGCGCACCCGTTGCTACCTCGCCTAGAGCCAGCGTTATATAAAATTGCAGGCTTTTTCTTCTCCTGTGGTTAGAGTTAAAAGAAAGCGCAGTTGAGCGGTGGTAGAGGTCCTAAAACCGGGTCCTTGTAACTCCACCGCCAATTTAGACCTGTAGTAACTGTAGCCGAGGCCACCCAAAACTATGACCCCCTCACTCAGTCTAGCTCAGTCTAGCTCAGGCCAAGGCTACAACCGCGCAGTTCTGAAGAAGGAAAGGGAAATCCATAGTGTCAATTTTAAGGTCGTGAAATAGCTGTTACCAGTCCTCTCAAGAAAGCGCGTCTTTTGCCCTCATCCTTATCGAGCTCCTTTCCGAGATGTTTAAGCTGGCTTCTATAGTAGGGGGGCAGACCTGGCGATACAGGTGACATCGCCAATTACCCTCGGACTTTTCGAATCTCGTGTCAACGTGCAGAAATTTCAGGGCTAACCATTCGCATAACGTATTTAATAAGCGAGTAAAACAGACAAGCAAGTGAAACACGCCTTATAACATCACGCACCTTATATCTTCAACTATAAATTACTCTACACTAAACAATAGCACTACCTTCTTACAAAAGTAGGCTTATTCTTGCTAAAAACGCTCTTTAGAACGATAATACTCTTAGTTTTCAAGCCGCAGCAAAGATCTACAGTGTTAATCCTGTAATATTAATACGTCGACGCGACAGCAAACTGTGACGACCCTGCAGGCCGTCACTTGGGCCGGAGCGGCCCGACAGATCCCCCGCAGAAGGAACAGTGCAGGAAGGTAGTACGCATAGTACTGCGCACTGGGCCAGGGGTGCAAAGACCCGAAGCCCCTACAACCAACCAGCATCTGCTCAGTCTTAACAGGAGTGCTCACCTACTGAGCATCTGAGAGACCTTTAAGCAGAAGGTGCTTAGTAATAAGATGCTCAGTTCCTTATTAAATAACAGGCTACTAAGTAAGGTATAAGGTACCTTTAGCTAATTAGTATAGATAGTTATAGTTATACCTATAACCACCGTAAGGGACTCTAATTCCTCACGCTAATATTTAATTGTTCATTTATATCCTACTGTTTAAACTTACCTCTATACATTATAGTGACAGTAACTTACAGTAACATTAAACCCCCTATCTAAGAGTGTTAGCTTAATAAGCCGTCTTCGGAACACCCCTTACCTATTAACGTCTTACTATACGTTTTATCTTAACCTGCGCCAGTCCTTTTAAGGCCTATGTTAAGTACAGGTTATAATATAATACTAACGTTACAGTTCTAAATACTGTTTATTAAATTCCTAGACACTACCTCTCTCCCACTACTAATATATTAACCTTTAAAAAAGGTAAAGAGTTTAAGGAAGCGTAAACTTAGCCTCGGCTCCCTACTGTTAATAAGTTAGCCGCACGTCTTAAAGAATTAAACCTTAATTAGTAAGGGCTGGTTAAAAAGCTTAACGAAACCTTCCCCAGAGACATTAAAAGCCACATTAATCTTATTAAAAAACTCTAAGCTTAATTTAACACTATTAAGTTAAAAAATAACGACCTTAAAAGCTTATAAAAGAAACAAGTAAAGCTCCCCCTATTATTACACTTTAAAGGAGACTTTATGTAATTAAAGTCTTAAATAGCCCAGCTTTAAAGCTATATTACCTATTACGATAAGCAGTTCTTTGAAGAAGAAAGAAAGGTTAAGTTCACCAGAGCCTTACTAGATAAAGTAACCACTCACTAATATAAACCTTATATAAAGATAATTAACAACCTCTTTATAAACAGAGTATAAAAGGAAGCCCTTAAGACTTAAGCCCTTTTTAATAACTTTAACGTTTTTATTAATTAACTCCAGATTAAGTTTAAAAAACTAAACGCCCTAAGGTAGGTTAAGTAACGCCTTATAACCCTAAGGCAGATGTCCTTAGTCCTTAAGTTCTCTACACGCTTTAAATTAAAAGTAGTAAAAACCAAGCTTAGCTAAAAGGCCCTAGTAATGCTGTTCTAAAGTAATCTAAAGGAGCACATTATTAGAGACCTTTATTAAGAAGACTGACTAAACTATCTGTAAGAGCTAATTAAGATAGCTATTAAGGCTGATAATTAGTATTATAATTATTATTATTAAAAGAACTTTTAGAAGGAACAGACCCTTTACTAGCTAAATAAACCTAAAAAGGGGAACTAGTTAACTGTAATAAGTTACCACCCTAGACTAATAGATATCGGTATAGTAAACTAATAGAACTAACTTAACTATAATAAGCCTTAACAGTAACAGTAGCAGAAGTAGTCTAAGGACCTGTCCCAGGTCTAATACTTTAATTATAATAAGAAAGGTTATATAATGTAGTAATACCTGTTATTAAAGTAAGTTAATTAAAAACCGGTTTTAAAAGGAGGAAAGTATATTAAGTTTAACTTAAGAGACGTCCACGTTAGGATAACAGGTAATAAAGAAAACTACACTTAGATAAATAAATATAATATAGGAGATAAGGAAGAAGAAAAGGAAGAACCTAAAGATATAATATACCTAATCTTTAAAGGTATCTTAAAAGAATTAACTATAAAGGTATAGGTTACTACAGACTAACTCTAAAGTAGAAACCTGGAATTATTAAAAGTGCAGGTTATAGAAGACTGACTTTAAGAAGAAATGTTTTAACTAGTAATTACAGGCTTTAAAAACCTTACCCTGTAAGCCTAAGAATTAAAGAAGTCTAAAAAGGACCTTAACTTAAACCTTATTAAAATGGTAAAAGGAATTGAAAAGCTAGCTCTCCAGGCCACTTAAGTGGTAAAGTAAGTATTAAAAAGCGAAAGAGAACAGATTAAAAGAGTCAAACTGGAGAAATAAAAGTTCTTCTTAACTATACCCCCTGAAACTCTTAAATACTTTAAGCACGTTAAGTAAATCAGCACCCTCACCTCCCTAAAGGAAGGACAGCTTAGGTGGCTACCCTGTAATAAAGCCAGTATGCCTTAGACCAGTACCTTAAAGGTCCCCTGAGAAGGCATAATGTAAGCACACTAACAGAGAGTCCAGGAGCTAAAGGAAAAATATTAAAAGCTGATAGACAAAGTGGAGGACCTATAAGTTAAAGGCCTTACCGTCACGTTTAAGGACTAAATAGTAGAAATTAAGTTATAACTTTATAATAAAGTTCACTTTATTAATTAACTTAAACATTAACTTATTAAAGAGGGCTACTTTGTGGAAGAATAAGCTGGGTTACTGTTACTTAAGTTTTAAGAAAAGGTTTAAGAGAAATAATAAACCTAAAGGTAAGTAGAAGAAGAGAAGAAATAAAGCATTACCTCTCCCGTTCCGTACTTTATAACTGTAACACCCACAGTTAACATTAACCACTCTAATCATAAAGACGTATTATAGATTAACTATATATATAATAACTGCACCCTTAATTAATATAACGGACTTAAGGCTCTTTATAACCACTTCCCTAATACTTAGAAGCGGGATTACACTATTATAAGGGTAGAGTTAAAACCAGCCTATTACAGGGTCTCCTACTCCCTAATAAGAGAGTTTAGCAGTAAATGGAAAGTTACTGTAATTAACTAAGCCCCTGCTATATGCTGGTAAGGAGGGGTATTTAATAACTGCTTAATTATAACGTGCTTACTACACCTTAACGGAAAGGCTAGAGAATAGCAAAAGTAAGAAGATTACTAATAAATCTAAGAGTAAAAGGATATTACTATAATCTAGTCTTATAAAGTATATTATTAACTTATTAAGGACTTTAAGAACATTAAACCATTTAAAGTTAACTGGACGCTAAAGTGTAAAAATTTAAGAAAAGTTAATTACCAGATCTATTAAAGTTACCTGTTTTTCTAAAAGGAATTAGGAAAAGGCTGTAAGCCCTTTAGAAAGGCTAAAAACTAATAGTCCGCTAATTAGTAAAAACCTTAAGAAGAAGAAAACGCACTTAAAGGTTAGGCTAGATAAGATTTTAAAGATAGATAATTATTATAACTTAAATATTAAAGGAGTATAAGTATTATTCCGTTAGTATTAACCTAACAGATAGAAGAGGGAAGCTGTTTAAGGTAAAAGTAGTAATTAATAGCGGAAGTGCTTTTAACCTAATACACCTGTTATTAATTAACTGAAGGAAACTCCCTAATTAAAAGTATAAAAAGGCTATTCCTATTTAGAATGGAGAAGGAGGCCTATACTAGTATAATAACAGTAAAATCACCTACCACTTACCACTTTTAATTAAAGTAAACAGAGACGAATAATAAGTAGATTTTAACATTACACTAATTATAAGGTATGATATAATCCTAAGTTTACCCTAGCTAGAAAAGTATAATCCTATAATTAACTAAAGGAGTAGCTACCTCGCTTTTAATAAGTCCCTTAGCTGTAATTACTATTTAGAGAAAGTTAAGAAGGCACTAAACCGCTTTAAAGTTACATAAAGCACTTAAAAGCACGTTAAACCCTTAGAACTAAGTATAGTTTAGGTTAGGTTTATTAAGACAGTTAAAGGATTAGAGAGTCTACTATATTACCTAAATAATAATTTAAAAAGTAGGAAAAAGTAAAAAGCTAAACTACAGATAAATAAAAAAGTTGACTTATTTAAAGTACCTGTAGAATACAGGAAGTTCACCCTATTTTAAAAAAAGATACTGTAATTACTAGATTATAAACTATAAGATTATAAAATTAAGTTAAAGCCGGAAGTAAAGCTTTACAGCTTTTAACCTTACCACTTAAACCCCTAATAAGCTAAGGCCTTAAGGAAGTATATTAAAGAAAACTTAAAAAACAAGTTTATTATAAAGTCTTAATTTTCAGTAAAGTATTTAATACTATTTATCTTAAGGAAGGGAGATAGTAAATTTTATATAATTATTAATTACTAAACGTTAAATAAAGATACGATTAAGAACCACTACTTATTACCACTTATTACGGAAATATAAGAACAGGTTATTAAAGTAAACTGGTTCTCTAGCTTCGATTTCCCTATAGGATTCAATTATGTTAGAGTGAAAGAAAAGGATAAGTATAAGATGGCCTTTCAGACTTATAATAAATATTACCAGTACTGTATTACATTAATAAAATTAACAAACACCCTTATAACCTTTTAAAGCCTTATTAACAGTATTCTCCACCCCTTCCTTAATAAGTTTATCTTTATATATTTAAATAATGTTCTAATTTATTCTGAAACTTTAAAAGAGTATTAAAAGCATATATAATAAGTTTTAATAACTTTTAAAAAAGTAAAGCTAATAATAAACCTAAAGAAGAGCCATTTCCACGTTTAAGAACTAAACTACCTAAGGTTTAAAGTAACCCCTAAAAAGCTTAAAATGTAACTGGAGAAAGTAAAGGTAGTTAAAGATTAGCTTATTTTAAAGAATTAAACAGAGTTATAAACCTTTATTAACTTTACGAACTTTTATTAATACTTTATTAAATACTTTATAAAAATTATAAAACTATTACATAAACTTATAAGAGAGGGTAAACTATTTAAATAGACTGATAAATAGTAAAAGGTGTTTAAAAACCTTAAATACACCTTCGTTACAACATTAGTCCTAACCCTCCCTAATTTCTTAAAGCCTTTTTAAGTTAAGACAGACTCCTTAGAATTTGTAATCGGTAGAGAACTTAGCTAAGTTTAGGACGATAAGAAACGCTACCTAATTACCTTCCTGTTAAAAGGGATCTACAGCCTAGCTTTGCAATACCTAATCTATAATAAGGAACTAATAGTAATTATTTAATATTTTATTAAGTAGGTACTGTATTTAAGTAATATGGAAGAACCAGTCTAGGTTTTTTTAAACTATAGTAACCTTTAATACTTCTTAATAAAGGAACTTAACTTATAATAGGTATAATAAATAAAGTTAATAACCCCATTCCATTTCCAGATCTACTATATTAAAGGAAAAGATAATAAGTAAGCTAATACTCTTAATTAAAGATAAGATTATAAGGATACTAATCTAATCCTAATCTCCGTTATTATATTTAATAAAGTAAAGAACAGCACCTTAAAACACACGTTATAAGTATTAGATAACTAAACGTTAAAATAAACTATTAATATCTGTATAAACTTATAAATAAAGTATAATATTTATTAATAATAGTAAGACTTTTAAGTAAGAAGGTTAATAAAAGGAACTTATAAGTATAAGTGCCTTTTAAGAGACTTCTTAAGACATTTATAAAACTGTAATAAGGAATGCTTAAAATATTTAAATTATAACGAAATTAATTATTAGTTAAAACAGTTATTAAAAGGTGTAAATAGCACGTTTAAATTAAAAGCGAAACTTTAATATTAAGAGAAATTATATATTTATAACTTAAATAAATAGAAAGAGTACGTTTAACAGGTTTATAAGTCTTAACTTAGAAGGTATATAAGCTAGGCTAAAACTCTTATACAGGTTTAGTAAGTGTACACCTTCTTAAGAATAAAAAAGCTAGTTAAAGAAGTGGTTAATAACTGTAATATTTACTATTAAAAGTAAAACTAACATTATAAGCTATATAAACTTCTCGAACTACTCCCTATACTATAGGTATTATAGAGCTCCATTTTACTTGATTTCGTCACTGGGATTTTAAAGTTTAAGGACCCTACCATAAGAGTCACTTATAACTAAATCCTTATAGTAATTAACAGATTAATAAAATAGGCTTACTTTTTACTAACTTTAAAGGATATAATAATAGAATAACTTACTTACGTCTTTAAAAAAGAGGTAATCTTATAATACCTTTAACTAAATAATATTATTACAGATTAAGATAAGCTAATCGTATTAAAGTTCTAATAAGGATTAATATAAAGAATAAGTGTGAAGAGTAAGCTTTTAATAACCTTTTACTTACAGACAGATAGCTAAACAGAGTAAGTTAACTAAATATTTATAATATATCTCTAAGCTTACGTTAACTTTAAGTAAGATAATTAACTTAAGTTATTACTAACAGTACAGATAACCTATAACATAACGCTAATTAAGTTAATAAGTGTGTTACCGTTTTTCACTAACTACAGTAAGGAGCTTAAGCTCTATTAAAGCCTGCCTACTAGCACCTCCTGAATTATAATTTACGTAAATTAGATGTAAGAACTGTATAACCACTTATAAACTAAACTTAAGTTTACATATAAATAAATAAAGAAGTTTACTAATAAACACTAAACTAAGTAATTAGTATTTAAGAAAAGACTCTATTATAATAATAAATAAGTTAAAGGACTGACTCTTTAAGAAGGGGATTATATTTACCTTTTTTCACGAAACCTACATTTAAAACGACCTAGTAAGAAGCTTGACTTTAAAAAGTATAGACTGTTCTAAATTAAGAAAAAAGTTACCACCTCTAATTACAAATTAAACCTACTTACCAGTATAAAGGTACAGATTAAAGTTTTTCACATCTTACTTTTAAAACCTGCCTTAAAGGGAGTTCCTTTAAAAAAGAAGATTAAGATCGACACTAATAAAGATAAGTATAACGTTAAGAAAGTTGTAAATTTACAGAAAGGAAAGAATACATTTAAGTATCTCGTTAAGTGGTTAGATTACGGCTTTAGAAGTAACTTATAAGAGCCAGTTAAAAATCTTAAATACCTAGACCTAATTACGGAGTTTTACTGGAAGAATCTAAACTAATTAAAGCTAACGATAAGAACCAGAAATAAGATAAAATCTAATATTTAAATTACTATACTGAAAAGTAAGACTACTGTAAGACTTAAAGCTTAAGAAGTGGTAGGAAACTCCTTAATAGGTATAGGAGGACATTTGTTAGAGCCTTTAGCTATAGGTTATAAAGACCTTAGACTTAATAAGGAGGCCGGACCTTTAAAGCTCCTAATAAGCTCTATATAAGAATAAATATTATTAAAAGAAAAATAAGTAAAAAATTATTAATCTAAACCCTCTAGCCTTAAGGAGCGAGGATCTAAGGTGATAAAAGACCCTTAAAGAACTTAAACCCACAAACCTTTACGAAAAGAACTATAAATTAAGTTAAGAAGAGGTTATCAGTTAAGGTAATCCCCTAAAGAAAGAACCGGCAGGTGTTTTTACTAAAAAGCCCCCTTAGTTAAAAGACTTACTAACTTTAGGAGGAGTAGTTAAATAAGCCTCCTCCTACTCCTGGAAACAGAGGACCTCTACCTCCTAATTAAACGTAGAGAAAGCTTACTCTTCCGTCTTACAGCGTTAGACTTTAATCCAGTTAAAGTAAGTAACAGCTTCGTAAAGCTCTCAAGTTTTTAGCTTTAGGTTCCACGTAACAGCGTTATACTTAGTGTTAAGGTAGCGTTTCTCAGAAAGGAGCTGTTAGAGGAAAGCGTTACTATAACTAAACACGTTATATAAAGATAAAACCCTTACTAATAAGCATTTAAAGTAACTGTTTAATTATGTGGTAATAAGATAGGAAAGTGATTTTAAAGAATAACGACTATAAGGCGACATTTATAATTTAAAAGTCGAAATAAAGTCTATAAGGTTACAGTAATAAAAGGTACTGTTTTTCAAAATACGCTTTTACACACAGTTAGCAGGTATAGTTACGTTAAAAAAGAAAGAACGCTTTTACCAGGATTCTTTATAGGAAAAGAATGTTAAAAAGGAGGAATCGTGTGACAACCCTACAGGCCGTCACTTAGGCCAGAATAGCCTGACAGATCCCCTAGTATAGATAGCTATAGTTATGCCCATAACTACCATAAGGGACTTTAATTCCTCACGTTAGTATTTAATAATTTATTTATATCTTACTATTTAAACTCACCTTTACGTATTATAATAACAGCAACTTATAATAACATTAAACCCCTTATCTAAAAGTGTTAGCTTAATAAACTGTCTTTAGAACACCTTTACCTATTAGCGTCCTGCTATACGTTCTATTTTAACTTATACCAGTCTTTTTAAGGCTTATATTAAGTGTAAGTTATAATATAATATTAGTGTTATAATTCTGAACACTATTTGTTAAACTCCCAGACACTACCCCTCTCCCGTCACTAACATATTAACCTTTAGAAAAGGTAAGGAGCTTAAAGAAGTGTAAGCTTAGCCTTAACTCCCCACTGTTAATAAGTTAACTGTACACCTTAAAGAGTTAAACCTTAATTAGTAAGGGCTAGTTAAGGAACTTAATAAAACTTTTCCTAGAGATATTAAAAGCTGTATCGGCTTTATTAAGAAACTTTAAGCTTAACTTAACATTATTAAACTGGAGAATAACGACCTTAAAGGCTTTTAGAAGAAGTGGGTAAAGCTCCCCCCACCCTTACGCTTTAAAGGAGACTTTACGTAACTGGAGTCCTAAATAGCCCAGTTTTAGAGTTATATCACTTATTATGATAAATAATTCTTTAAGGAAGAAGGAAAGGTTAGGTTTACTAAAGCTTTATTAAATGGAGTAATAACTTACTAGTATAAACCCTACGTGAAGATAATTAATAATCTCTCCGTGGATAAAGCGCGTAAGGAGGCCCTAGAGATTTAAGCCCTTTTTAACAACTTTAATATGTTTATTAACTAACTCTAGATAGAGTTTAAAGAACTAAACACTTTAAAGCGGGCTAAATAACACCTTATAATGTTAAGGCAGACGTCCTTAATCCTTAAGTTCTCTACGCGTTTTAAGTTAGAAGTAGTAAAGACTAAGCTTAATTAAAAAGTCTTAATAATATTATTCTAAAGTAATTTAAAAGAGCACGTTACTAGAGACCTTTATTAAGAAGACTGCCCAGACCGTCTTTAAGAGCTAGTTAAAATGGCTATTAAGGCCGACAATCGGTATTATAATCACTATTATTAAAAGAACTTCTAAAAGGAACAGACTCCCTATTAACTAGGTAAACCCAAGAAGGGGAATTAGTTAACCGTAACAGGCCATCATCCCGGATTAATGGATATTAATATAGTAAACCGTTAGAATTAACTTAACTGTAATAAGCCTTAGTAGTAAAAGCTATCTAAGGACCTGTCCCAGGTCTAGTGTTTTAACTACAGTAAGAAAGGCTATATAATATAACAGTGCCTGTTATTAAAGTAAGTTAGTTAAAAGCTAGTTTAAACAGGGGGAAATATATTAAGTTTAACTTAAGAGATGTTTATATTAAGATAATAAGTAACGAAGAAGATTACACTTAGATAGGTGAGTGTAAATTAAGAGATAAGGAAGGAGAGGAAGAAAAACCCTAAGATATAATGTACCTAATCCTTAAGGGTATTTTAAAAGAGTTAGCCACGGAGGTGTAAGTTGTTACAGATTAACTTTAAGGTGGAAACTTAAGGTAACTAGAGATATAAGTTACGGAAGACCAACTCTAGGAAGAAATGTTCCAGTTAGCTGTTACAGGCCTTAAAGGCCTTACGTTATAAGCTTAGGAATTAAGAAAGTCTAAGAAGGACCTTAACTTAGACCTTATTAAGATAGTAGAGGGAGTGAAAGAATTAGCTCTTTAAGTTAGTTAAGTGGTGAAGTAAGCCTTAGAAAGTGAGAAAGAGTAAGTTAAAAGAGTTAAGTTAGAAAAATGAAAGTTCTTTTTAACTATACCCCTTAAAACTCTTAAACACTTTAAGCACACTAAGTGGATTAGCACCCTTACCTCCTTAAAAGAAGGACAGCTTAGATAGCTACCTTACATTAAAGCTAATATACCTTAGATTAGTACTTTAAAGGTCCCCTAAGGAGATAAAAAATAAACACATTAATAAAGGGTCTAAGAGCTAAAAGAAAAACATTAAAAGCTAATAAATAAAGTAGAGGACCTATAAGTTAAAGGCCTTATTATAACATTTAAGGATAAAGTAATAAAGATTAGGTTATAACTTTAAAACAGAGTTTACTTTATTAACTAACTTAAACACTAACTTATTAAAGAGGACTATTTTATAAAAGAATAAGTTAATTTACTGTTATTTAAGTTTTAAGAAGAAGTTTAGGAGAAGTAACATATATGGAAGCAAGTAGAAGAAGAAAAGAAATAAGATACCACTTTCCCTATTCCGTACTTTATAACTATAGCATTAGCAGTTAACATTAACTACCCTAATTATAAAGATATATTATAGGTTAACTGTATATATAATAACTGCACTTTTAACTAGTATAATAAGCCTAAGGCCCTTTATAACCACTTCCTTAACGTATAAAGACGGGACTACTTTATTATAAGGGTAAAGGTGGAGGTAGCTTATTACTAAGTCTTTTACACCTTAATAAGAGAGTTTAGTAATAATTGTAAGTAGAAGGTTATTACAATTAACCAAACCCCTACCACTTACTAATAAGGAGGGTTACTTAATAACTACTTAATTATAACCTGTTTAATCCACCTTAAAGGGAAAGTTAAAGAATAGTAAAAATAAGCAAATTACAGACGGATTTAAGAGTAAGAGGATATTATTATAATCCAGTTTTAAAGGGCGTACCATTAACTTATTACAGATTTCCAGAACATTAAACCGTTTAAAGTTAACTAGACATTAAGGTGTGAAAACCTAAAAAAGGTTAACTGTTAGGTTTATTAAAGTTACCTGTTTTCCCAGAAGGAGTTAGGAAAAGGCTGCAGGCCCTTTAAAAGGGCTGGAAACTAATAGTTTGCTAGTTAGTAAAAACCTTAAGAAGAAGGAGAGGTACTTAAAGGTTAAGTTAGGTAAGACTTTAAAGATAAATAATTATTATAGCTTAGATGTTAAAAGAGTATAAGTATTATTCTGTTAATATTAACCTAACAGATGGAAAAGGGAAGCTATTTAAAGTAAGAGTAGTGATTAATAATAGGAGTGCTTTTTATTACGACCTGCTCTTGACGAGGGCCCGAGAGGGGTCCGGACAAGATAAGACAGAGCGTATGGCAGAACGCCAACCTTAAGGGGTGATCCAAAGACGGCTTGTTGAGCTAGCACTCCTAGACGAGAGTACACTGTCACTGTAGGTCGCTGTCACTATAATGCATAGAGGGAGTTTGAACAGTAGGACACAAATGAACAATGTAATACTAGCGTGAGGAACCGGAGTCCCTTACGGTGGTTGTGGGCACAACCATGGCTATTTATACTAACTAACCAGGAAGTACTTTTGTACTCTGCTTGGTCCGTTGTGCTTGGTGGTGCACCACGTAGTTACGGCCAAGCAGCTAACTGAGTGGTGCTTGGTCTTGTCAGTCCTTGTGGACCACTAAGCACTTTCTTACTGGTCGTAGGGGCTTCGGGTCTTTGTACCCCTGGCCCAGTGTGTTTGGACAGTGTACACCGTCCTCCTGCATTGTTCTTCCTGCGGGAGATTCGTCGGGCCGCCCCGGCCCAAGTGACGGCCTGCAAGGTCGTCACAGTTATAAGTTCGACTCCTACACGGGTTTTCCACTGTAAGTCTAAAACCTAGCCTGACTTTTCCGCTTAGTCTAGTCTTAAGCCTTTAACAGCTTCTTTTTTTTATTATTTTTTTACTAACTTCCTTTCTTAACAGTGCTTATTCTTATAGACACGCTTTTCTACTACGTACCACTATATAACTAGTTTAAGAGACCTTAAGGTATACTGGATCGCTTTTTACCCTTTAACTCCTTCCCTAAACCTATAGTAAAGTGTAAGTCCTTTGGTTACAAAGGGTAAGTTGTCCTATAAGCTACCAGTCTATAATATCTTAGTTCTCTATATTACTGTACGTGCGATTTATTATAAAGTTTACTAACTTTAAAGGCCTAACCTCCTTATTAAGTCTAAAGTCCTTATAACTTTAATTAAGGGTTTTGATAAATATCTTTCTGTACTTACTAAAGAGTTTCCTGCTATTTCTTAAGCTTTAAATCTTATAATAATCTTACTCTTCAGTATAATAGTTTAAATGTTAGATCTTATCTTATTTCTAATTCTTATTATTAGTTTTAGTTAATCTGGATTCTTTTAGTAAAACTCTGTAATTAAGTTTAAGCATTTAAGATTTTTAATTAACTCTTATAAGTTACTTTCAAGGCTGTAATTTAACTACTTAATAAGATACTTAAACGTGTTCTTTTCCCCTTTTAAATCCATAACTTCCTTAACGTTATACTTATCTTTATTAATATTAACCTTAATCTTCTTTTCTAGAGGAACTCCCTTTAAGGCAGGTTTTAAAAGTAAGATATGAAAAACCTTAATCTGCACCCTTATACTAATAAGTAAGTTTAATTTGTAATTAAAGGTAACGACCTTTTTCTTAACTTAAAACAGTCTGTACCTTTTAAAATTAAGCTTCTTACTAAGCCGTTTTAAATATAAGTTTTATGAAAAAAAGTAAACGTAATCCTCTTTTTAAAAAATCGGTCCCTTAACTTATTCACTATTATAATAAAATCTTTCCTTAAATATTAGTTACTTAGTTTAGTATTTATTAATAAATCTCTTTATTTATTTAGGTATGAACTTAAGTTTAACTTATAAGTAGTTATATAATTCTTACATTTAATTTATATAGATTGTAGCTTAAGGGGCATTAGTTAGTAAGCCTTAATAAAGTTTAGACTTCTTTTTATAATTAATAAAGAACAGTAATATACTTGTTAACTTAACTAGTATTATATTATAAGTTATTTATATTATTAGTAATAACTTAAGTTAATTATCTTATTTAAAGTTAATGTAAGTTTAAAGATACGTTATAAATATCTAGTTAACTTATTTTATTTAGCTATCTATCTGTAAGTGGAAAACTGTTAAAAGCTTACTCTTTACACCTATTCTTTACATTAACCCTTATTAAAACTTTAACATAATTAGCTTATCTTAATCTGTAACGATATTATCTAGTTAAAGGTGTCGTAAGATTACCTCTTTTTTAAAGATATAAGTAAGTTACTTTACTATTATATCCTTTAAAGTTAGTAAAAAGTAAGCCTATTTTATTAATCTGTTAACTATTATAAGGATTTAGTTATAAGTAACTCTTATAATAGGGTCTTTAGACTTTAAAATCTTAGTAATAAAGTTAAGTAAGATAAAGCTTTATAGTATTTATAATATAAGGAGTAATTTAAGGAGCCTGTAAGGCTTATATCGTTTATTTTACTTCTAATAGCAGACGTTATAGTTATTAACTACTTCCTTAACTAACTTCTTTATTCCTAAGAACACGTACACTTACTAAACTTATATAAAAGTCTTAACCTAGCTTATATATCCTTTAAGTTAAGACTTATAAACTTACTAAATATACTCTTTTTATTTATTTAAGTTATAAATATATAATTTCTCTTAATATTAAAGCCTTACTCCTAGTTTAGGTGTGTTATTTACACTTTCTAATAGCTATTTTAACTAATAATTAGTTTTGTTATAATTTAAGTACATAAAACACTCCTTATTACAGTCTTATATATACCCTAAGAAATCTCTTAAAGGGTACTTATACTTACAGTTACCTTCCATTAGCCTTTTTACTTAAAAGTCTTATTATTATTAATAGATATTATACTCTGTTTATAAGTTTATCCAGACGTTAATAATTCATTCTAACATCTAGTCGTCTAATATTTATAACGTATGCTTTAATATACTGTTCTTAGCTTTATTAAATATAATAATAAGGATTAAAACTGGGTTAGTATCCTTATAATCCTGTCTTTAATTAAAAGTATTAACTTACTTATTATCTTTTCCTTTAATATAGTAAATTTAAAAGTAAAATAGAGTTATTAACTCTACTTACTATATTTATTAAAGGTTAAGTTCCTTTATTAAAAAGTACTAGAAGTTATTATAATCTGAAAAGACTTAAATTAGTTCCTTTATACTACTTAAGTACAGTGCTCACTTAGTAAAGCATTAAATAATTACTATCAGTTCCTTATTATAGATTAGGTACTGTAAGGCTAAGCTGTAGATCCCTTTTAATAAAAAGGTAACTAAGTAATACTTCCTGTTATCCTAGACTTAGTTAAGTTCTCTACTGATTATAAATTCTAAGGAGTCTATTTTGACTCAGAAGGGTTTTAAGAAATCAGGGAGGGTTAGGACTAATACTGTAACGAAGGTATATTTAAAGTCTTTAAATACCTTTTATTA
>Ga0247770_1000776_pt1 | contig 29600 bp, 24 predicted proteins | sample UWRJL136409B6_FD_179943 | JGI IMG/M metagenome (GOLD analysis project Ga0247770, IMG submission 179943) | Plant litter microbial communities from Arlington Agricultural Research Station in Wisconsin, United States - UWRJ-L136-409B-6 | ecosystem: Environmental > Terrestrial > Plant litter >... | reverse complement strand
TTCAGCCGCAGGACGGTGGGCTGCACCCCCCGCTCGTCCACGGCGTTGGCGGGGATCATCACCCCCTGCCGCACCTCCGCCTCCACCCGCCCCTCGGCGAAGAGGCCGGAGACCAGCGTCCCCTCGGAGTTGGGGATGGTGACGATGACCGGCACCTGCCCCGTGGCGGCGTCGGCGGCGGGGTTGATCCGCTGCACGGTGCCGGTGAAGACGCGCCCCGGGTAGGCGCTCACCGTGAAGCGCACCGGCGCCCCGCGGCGAACCTGCCCCAGCTGCGCCGCCGGGACCGAGGCCTCCAGCTGCATGCTCCCGGGGTCCACCACCGTGAAGAGGGCGGCGCCCGGCTGCACCACGTCGCCCGCGCTCACCGGGCGCTCGCTGACGATGCCGGTGATGGGGGCGGTGACGGTGGTGTTCCCCAGCTGCTCGCGGGCGCTGGAGGAGCGGGCGCGGGCGTCGGCCAGCGCGGCCTGGGCCTGCGAGAGCTGGTTGCGCGCCAGCTCCAGGTCGCGGTCGGCGATGGCGCCGGCGGCGGACAGCGTCTGGCTCCGCTCGTAGTTGCGCCGCGCCAGCTCCAGCGCGCTCTGGGCCGAGCGCACCCCGGACTGCGTGGAGGTGAGCTGGTCGCGGAGCGCCAGGTCGTCGATGCGGGCCAGCGTCTGCCCGGCGCGCACCGCCTGCCCCTTGTCGGCCGAGACGGAGATGACGGTGCCGCCGGCCTGCGCGCGCACCTGGGCCTCGCGCTCGGCCTTCAGGTTCCCCGAGAGCGCCGGCCCGGTGCGCAGCTCCTCCACCGTGACCGTGTGCACGGCCTCGGGGCCCACCACCACCTCGATCGGCCCCCTGGCCTCGGCGGCGTCGCCGTCCTTGCCGCACCCCGCCAGCACCAGCGCGGCGGCGAGCACCGCTCCGCGCGCCCCGATGTTCTTCCGGTCCATCATTGCTGCCCCCCCGCTCCCGTGAATGCGGTCGAAGTCTGGCCGCCCGGCTGCTGCTGCGGCTGCGTCTGTTGCGGCGTCTGTCGCTGCTGCGTTTGCTGGAACTGCTGCTGGGTCCCGAAGCCCGCCCCGCCGGTGTTCAGCGGGAGGTCGGGGAGGAGCGCCACGCGCACCTGGGCGATCTGCAGGTCGCGGGCGGCCTGCGCGCGGTTGGCCTGCGCCTGCTGCAGGAGGATGCGCGACTCGGAAAGCTCGGTCTGCGTGGAGAGCCCCTCGCGGTAGCGGATCTCGGCGATGGAGTAGGCGCGCTCGGCCTGCTCCACGGTGCCGGCGCTGGCCTCCCACGAGGCGCGGGCGGCGGTGAGCTGCTGGACGGCGGTGCGGGTGTCCAGCTGCGCCAGCGTGACCGCCTGGTCCAGCCGGGCGCGCGCCTCGCTCAGGTTGGCCTCGGCCACCAGCCGGTCGCCGCGCAGCCGGCCGCCGGTGAAGATGGGCACCGACATCTGCGCGCCCACGTTCCAGTTGGTGCTGAACTCGTCCAGCGTGGGGATGGTCCCCGTCTTCGGGTATCCCACGCGGGCGTACTGCGAGAAGAGCGAGACCTGCGGGAGCCGCTGGCTCCGCGCCACCCGCAGCAGCCCCTCCTGCTGCCGCACCGCCTCGCTCGCCTGCCGCACCGGGGCGCGGTTGGCGGTGGTGGTGTCGCCGAGGCGATTGGGGTCCGACGCGAAGCGCCCGACCGGGATCGGCGCGGCGTCGTTCAGCGGGGTCACCAGCTCCAGCGGCTGGTCGGCCGACAGGTCCAGGAGGAGCCGGAGGCGCGTGTAGGCCAGGTCGCGCTCGGCGCGGCGCTGGATGACCACGGGGCGCTGGTTCTGGAAGGTCACCTCGGCGCGCAGCAGCTCGAACTCGGGCTGGTTCCCCACCTGACGCGCCAGCCGCGTCTGGCCCAGCGTGGTCTCGGCCTGCCGGAGCGTGGCCTCGGCGATGGAGACCAGGCGGTCGGAGAGGACGGCGTCGTAGTAGGCCTGGGTGATGTCCAGCACCAGCTGCGCGCGCTGGGCCGAGAGCTCGATGTCGGCCGTGCGGCGGCCGGCGTCGGCCACCTCGTTGAGCCCGCGGATGCGGCCGCCCGAGAAGAGGTTCTGCGAGATGTCCACGCCCAGCCGCCAGGTGTTCTCGCGACCGAAGGGGAGGTCGCTGAAGGCGGCGAAGGGGTTGGCGCTCCCGGCGCAGTCCACGGCCTTCTCCAGCGAGTCCAGCCGCTCCTCGATGGGGAGCGACGGGTTGGGCGAGAAGCTGCCGCAGTCGGTGCGCGGGGGCGGCGCGGCGGTGGAGTCCGACCCGCCGCCTCCGCCGCCCACTCCCTCGAACTCGGAGGCCAGGGCGCGGGTGTACGACGCGGTCCCGTTGATCTGCGGGTAGCGGTTGCTGCGGGCGCGCAGCTGCTCGCCCCGCGAGCGGGTGATGCCGGCGCGGGAGATGGCCACCTGCTCGCTGGCGTTCTCGGCCATCCGCAGCGCCTCGTCCAGCGAGAGGGCGCGGACGCCGGTGGCGGACGCCGGCTGCGCGGGAGTCTGCTGCGCGGCCAGGGGCGCGGCCCCCAGGAGCGCGGCCAGCGCGGCGGCCCCAAAGGGCGCCCGGCGTAGGGATCGGGAAATCGGCATATCGGTCAGCTTCAGTGCGTTCACGGGTGAATCGCGGTACCGCCTCCATCGCCTGCCCCGCGGGGGTCCTCGCCCCGCGGTGTGCCGGAATCCGCTCCTCCGGCGTCCTGCCCTGCCGTCGCTGCCGTCCACATCCACCGAACGTGCACCGAAAGTACCGGGAACATCCGTCCATGCAAGCATCTCGTTCGCGCGATACGGAATCTTTACCGACCGTCCGCTCAGGCGGCGTCCTCGGCCGCGCGGGGGGCGGCGCGCATCCCCTGCCAGGCGTCGAGGAGATTGTCGCACCCCTCGATCAGCAGCTCGTGGAAGCGCTCGGCCTCTTCCAGCCGGTGGCGGCCGTCGGCCAGCTGCGGGGGGAGGGTGGCGCGGGCGTCGGAGAAGGCGTTGACCATGTCGCGCCAGCGCTGCTGGGCCACGCGCAGCATCTTCTCCCACGGGTCGCCCTCCATCTTGTAGAAATCGCGCCGGTCGCCCAGCGAGCTGACACGCTGGATCATCCCCAGCTGCTCGAGCATGCGGCAGTTGGTGCTGGCGGACGCCTTGCTGGCCTGGAGCGTCTCGGCCAGCTCGTCGAGCGAGTACGGACGCCCGCCCACCAGCAGCAGGCCGAAGATGCGCCCCGCGCTGCGGGCCATCCCCTCCTTCTCGCAGATCATCCCCATCCGCTCCACGAACTGCAGGACCTTGTCGTCCATGCTCTCTTCCTCTCTCTATCGCGGTCGTCCATCAAGCGGCGACAAGGCTAGTGGTTTCAGAACGTTCAGTCAATACTGAACGATGCAAAACATCTGTTCGCCGCGAATCTTCCTCCCGCACTCCGGTGGGAGAGCCGGAGATGCGCATCTTCCGGGAAACTGCCGTTCCCCCGCCGCCGGCGATCCATCGCCCGCCGTACTTCAGCGTTTCGGGCGGATCGCGATCGATCGGTGGCGCGGCGACGTCCCCGCGACCGTCTTCGAGAGCGCAGAGAGTACGGTCACGCGGCGGCGGGTGGATTCAGTCGCAAGGCCACGCTTCCGTAACGGCGGGGAGCGGAGGGCGATGCGGATCTCTCCCGTGGTCGCCGTTTCGATCGCCCGCTCCAGCTGATCTTCGTCGATCGGGAGGAGGATCGTGGCGGATGCGCGTCTCGCCCCCGCAACGGCGAGGGAGCGGAGCGATGCGGATCTCTCCCGTGGTCGCCGTTTCGATCGCCCGCTCCGGCCGATCTTCGCCGATCGGGAGGAGGATCGTGGCGGATGCGCGTCTCGCCCCCGCAACGGCGAGGGAGCGGGGCGATGCGGATCTCTCCCGTGGTCACCGTTTCGATCGCCCGCTCCGGCCGGTCTTCGCCGATCGGGAGGAGGATCGTGGCGGATGCGCGTCTCGTTATTCGTAACAGCGAGGATCCGGAGGGCGATGTGGATCTCTCTCGCCACTTCGATCGCCCGCTCCGGCTGATGGCGGGGATCGGCGCGCGGAAGCTCGTCTTCGGGTTCACGACGGAGAGGAGGGAGGGTGATGCGGATCTCCCGTGGTCGTCGTTTCGATCGTCGCGCTCCGGCTGACCGGCGTGGATCGGGAGAAGGAGGGTGGCGGAGGGCTCGTCCCCCAGCGCGGGAATCGACGGATCCCGCGAGGGTTGCGGACCGAGGGACATCCATCGCATGTTGTGGATTCGCATCGGGATACGGATCGCGAGGCGCGCCGGGACTGGCCGCGATCTTGCCCGGCGGCGTACAATTCACGCGCGAACCGAAGATCCCGCGCCCGTCCTCACCCAGATCCCCATCCAAGGCCCTTCCGTGAGCCCCGAAGTCCGCCGGGAGAACGAGGCACGTTTCGGCGGCGTCCGAGACGGCGTGTGCGTGCTCTCGCCCGACTGGCGCATCCGCTACATGAACGGGTCCATGCTGGAGATCCTCCGCCTGATCGGCGGGGAGGACCAGGTGGCGACCATCTGGGACGCGCTCCCGGGGTGGGAGGGGACCCCCGACGCCGCCCGCCTGCGCGCCGCCATGGAGGCCGACGGCCCCTGCTGCTTCCGCGTGGACGGCGAGCGGGGCGGGGACCGCGTGTGGCAGGTGGACACGGAGCCGCTCTCCGCGGGCGGGATCCGCGTGCGGCTGCGCAACGTGACCGCCCAGGCGCGCCTGGAGGCCGCCGCGCGCGAGGCGGACGCGGCCAACGGGACCGTGGCCGAGCGCGAGGCGCGGCTCAAGGCGCTGGTGGGGGGCGCCCCGGTGGGAATCGTGCTGCTGGACGCGGACACGCTGGTGGCGCGCGAGGCGAACGAGTACTACCACCGCTTCCTGGAAGGCCGCTGGCGCGAGCCGGGCGCCATCGTGGGACACACCCCCGCGGAGTTCATCCCGGGGTGGGAGGAGTCCGGGCTGCAGGCCGTCTTCGAGGGGGTGCGCGAGAGCGGCGAGCCCTTCGAGATCGCCGAGTACGAGCACCACGGCTTCGAGCGCGGCGTCACCTGGTTCCGCTGGACGCTGCAGCCCGTCCCCGCCGGCCAGCATCCGCGCTACCTCCTCCTCCTGGTGTCGGAGGTCACCGAGCAGGTGCAGGCCCGCCGCGGCGTGGAGGCGGAGCGGAAGGCGCTCTACGACGTCCTCTCCACCCTTCCCATGGGCGTGCTGGTGGCCGAGGCGCCCTCCGGCCGCACCGTGTACCTGAACGCCGCCGGCGCCGCGCTGGGCGGGCAGACGCTGGACGAGCTGACGGTGGCCACGGTGGAGGAGTACACGTCGCGCTGGCGCCTCTTCCGCCCCACCGGCGAGCCCTTCCCCCCCGACGAGCTGCCGATCGCGCGGGCGCTGCGGGGCGAGAGCACGCGCGACCAGGAGATCCTCCTCAAGCTCCCCGAGGGCGCCGAGCGCACCGTGCTGGTGAGCGGCGTCCCCCTGCGCGACGCCGCCGGGAAGGTGGACCGCGGGATGGTGGCCTTCTACGACCTCAGCGAGCGGCTGCGGCTGGAGGGGCAGCTCCTGGAGCGCACCCGCGAGGCCGAGTCCGCGGCTTCCGAGGCCGCGCTGCGGGCCGAGGAGAGCCGCGCGCTGCGGGAGATCGGCCGGGCGCTGGTGTCGGAGCTGGAGCCGGACCGGGTGCTGCAGCTGGCGGCCGGGTACGCCCGCGAGCTGCTTGGGGCGCGCGGCGCCTCGGTCTGCACCGTCACGGCGGACGGCGAGCACTTCCTGGTCTCTCCGGCGCTGGGGACGCTGGGGGGGATGGACGGCCGCGTCTTTCCGCTGGCGGGGTCGGTGATGGAGCGGGTGATGCGGGACGGGCCCATCGTCTACAACCACGCCGACGAGGTGCTCGACACCAGCCCGGTGCGCCCCATGGTCCGGGAGATGGGGGTGCGCAGCCTGGTGTTCGCGCCGCTCCTGGCCTTCGGGCGGACGGTGGGGATCCTGAACGCCGTGGACCGCGAGCGCCCCTTCGGCGCCGAGGACGTGCGGCTCCTGGAGTCGCTGGCGGATTCGGCGGCGCTGGCCATCCACAACGCCCACGCCTTCGCCGGCGAGCGCCGCCGCGCCGAGGAGAACCGCGCCCTCCTGGCCGCCGCCGAGGCGCTCACCTCCACGCTGGACGCGGACGAGGTGATGCGCCGCATCGTGGAGGTGGCCGCGGAGCTGTCGGAGGCGGACGGCGCGGTGCTGAGCCTGCTGGAGGGCGAGCGGCGGGAGCGGGTGCGCACGGCGGCGGCGGTGGGGATCATGGCCCCCTACTCCGGCGCCACCTCCGACAGCGCGCGGACGCTCACGGAGATGATCGTCCGGGGCGGCGAGGCGCGCGTGCTCTCCACCTCGGAGCTGGACGATTCCATGCCGTCCCGGGCGAAGCTGGCGGAGCGCGGCGCGGAGCACCAGGCGGTGGTCCCCGTGAGCGCGGGCGACGGGGTGCAGGGGATGCTGGCGGTGGTGCGCGCCGCGGACGCGGGCCCCTTCACCGCCGACGACCTGCGCGTCCTCTCCCTCCTGGCCGACCAGGCGGCGCTGGCGGTGCGCAACGCGGGTCTGTACGCGCAGGCGCAGGCCGCCAGCCGCGCCAAGAGCGAGTTCCTGGCGATGATGAGCCACGAGCTGCGCACCCCGCTGAACGCGCTGGAGGGATACGCCTCGCTGATGGAGGACGGGATCTACGGCCCGGTGAGCGAGGGGCAGGCGCGCGCGCTGGAGCGGATGCGCGTATCGCGCCGCCACCTGATGGCGCTGATCGACAAGGTGCTGGACCTGGCGCGGGTGGAGGCCGGCACCCGCCGCGCCGACACTGACGACGTGGACCTCACCGCCCTGGTGGAGTCGGTGGCCGAGGCCATGGCGGGCGCGGCGGAGGCGAAGAGGCTGGCGCTGGAGGTGGAAGCCGCCGCCGCCGGCCGCGCGCGCACCGACGCCGGACTGGTGCGGCAGATCCTGAGCAACCTGCTGGGGAACGCGCTGAAGTTCACCGACGACGGCGCCGTCCGCATCCGCGCGTACCGCGAGGGGGATCGCATCACCATCGAGGTGGCGGACACCGGCCCCGGCATTGCCCCCGAGCACCGCGAAAAGGTCTTCGAGGCCTTCTACCAGGTCGATCCCACCAACACGCGCCGCGAGGGAGGCACCGGCCTGGGCCTGGCCCTCTCCCGCGAGTTCGCCGCCCTCCTGGGCGGCGAGGTCACGCTCACCAGCCAGCCCGGCGAGGGGTCGACGTTCAAGCTGGTGCTGCCGGCGAAGAGCCCGGCGTAACGCGCGTCGGGTGGAGTGGAGCCTGTTCCCGCCCCGCCCAGCGTCGTACTCTTCCGCGGCCGGACTCGCACCCTCATCCGTCTCCCTCCCGGCCGAAGCTCCTTCACCCCATCCATCGTCATGCATCCTTTCACTGCGGTGCAGCAGTCTCTCCAGGCGTTCTCGTCGGTGCCCACGGGCGACTGGGCCGCGCTGGAGGCGGCCATCGTCCGGGCCGGCGTGCCCCCCGCGGTGGCGGCGGAGGTCGTCGCCATCATGCCGATCGCGTTCGGCCGGGTGGTGCTGGACGGGATGGGGATCGAGTTCTCCCCCGACTACGCGACGCCCGAAAGCGCGGCGGAGGGACGGGCCGCCGGCTCGCTCGTGGAGCAGCCCATGTACGTCGGCGCTCACATGATGGCCTCGGGGATGATGGGGCGGCAGGCGGGCGGCGATGCCCTGGTGAGCACCGCGCTCTGGAGCTCGGAGTTCAGCGCCGTCAACCAGGCCCTGAACGCCGGCTCCAACCCGTCCGACCTCGTCGTCGGACCGCCGCTGATCACCGGGCTGGGGGGAGGCTCGGGCCCGGCGGATTCAGCCGCCGCGGCGACGGATCCGGCGGGTGCGGGGAAGCGGCCCTGGTGGCGCGTCTGGGGATAGGAGACCGTCCCGCGGACCTGCCCGTCCCGGCACGCGCCGGACGCGAGACAGCCCCCGGATCGGGCGATGCGGGGGCTGTCTCGTGGAGGACGATTCCAGCGAGCCGACGTGCCGGCCGCGGCGAGGGGCTTCACTCGATCGGGTAATCGTCCGTGGAGTCGGTCGTGCAGACCCCGCACGAGATGAAGTTGGTCCTGGGCGCCGGCTCCGGCTGCTGCGGGGCGCAGCACCCGGCGGTGGCGTCCATCCAGGTTCCGATCGGCATCATGGCGACGACGTCGGCGGTGGTGGCAAAGCTCTCCACCTGAATATCTTCGAGCTTCATCGGTCGGTCTCGGTTCAATGTCGGGAATCAGGCCGCGCCGGGCCGCTCACGGAGCGAGGCGGCGGGCGGCGGCGTTCGCACTTCATCCATCGAATGCCCGGCCTCATCCGTTTATGACATCCGCCCGTCGCTCGACGAGTTCCGCGCGATCCGCGGCTGTTGCGGCCCCGCCTGTGTCGTCGCTGCCGCGCCCAAGTCTCGCTGCTCGCGGAGTAGATTCCACGGGCCTGCGGACTTCATCGCACGGGTTGATTTGGTGCGACCGGCCCTGGAATGACTGCTTGACTGCAACGGATGATAGAAGAGATCAGCCCCTCGCCCGATGTTCGGGAGAGGGGCTGATCCGTATCCGCATCACCCTATGCCGTTCCCCGCTCACTCGTCCTGGGAGAGGATGATGGTGGTGTAGGGGCCGAGGCCCACGGCTCCGCTGAACGGCATCCCGTCGCGCGGGGTCGATTCGGCGTGGAGGTGGTTGCTGGGGTGGGTGCCGTAGTCGGCGCCGTAGCCGCTCCAGTCGCTGTTCAGGCGCACCTTCCACTCGCCGCCGCGCGGCAGGCCGATCTCGTACCGGTCGTACGCGCGGTTGGCGAAGTTGGCGACGACGATCACGTCGTCGCGGGCGCCGCCGTTCTCCCAGCGGTGGAAGGCGATCACCTTGTCGGCGTCGTTGACGTGGTGCACGTCCACGTTCGGCCCGCGCAGGCCCCGCGTGTGGTCGAACCAGTTGCGGCGCAGTTTCATCAGGTCCGAGTAGAGCAGGTGCACGCCGGCATGCACGTTCGGCGCGCCGGGAGGCGTCTCCAGCTTGCTCCAGTCCACCGGGTCGTCGTCGCGGAACCATGCGTCCTCAAGGATCTCCTGCCCCTGGAAGATCATCGGGATCCCCGGCGCGGTGAACACCAGCGCCGCGCCCAGCGTGGAGCGCTTCCGCGCGAACCAGCTCGCGGGATGGGCCAGGTCGATCTCCGAGGGCACGCGCTGCTTGCCGTTGGCCACCTCGTCGTGCGACTCCGTGTAGATCACCCGCCGCACGGGATCGCCGTTGTAGCGATGCTCGATGGCGCGGCGGAGGTCGTGCATGCTCCGCGACTCGTCCCACGGCGCGATGATGGTCCGCCGCACGGGGTGCACGAACTCGCCGTCCCACTGGGAGTCGAAGCCCGCGCCCCCTGCTTCCGCCTCGCGCGTGATCCACTCGTTGGCGCGCAGGTCCTCGGCGATGTGCAGCTTCCACGGCTGCGCGGCGTCGGTCTCGCTCGTGATCTCCTGCATCAGCGTCCAGCCGTCACCGATGTCGCCGGAGGGGCTGCCGTCGTTGCCGTCCACGTTGCGGATGTACGCCGTGGCGTCCCAGCGCAGCCCGTCGATGCGGAACTCCCGCAGCCACATCCGCGCATTGTCGGCCAGGTAGCGGCGCACCTCGTCGCGGCCGTAGTCGGGGCGCGTGTCGCCCCACGGCGTCCGGGACCGGTCGTCGTTGTAGAAGTAGATCCCGCCCTTGCCGTCCACGCTCCACCCGTCGAACCGCCACAGGTCCAGGTCGCTGGGCCCCAGGTGGTTGTAGACCACGTCCAGGATGACGGCGATGCCGCGCGCGTGCGCCTCCCTCACCAGCCGCTTGAACTCCTCCGGCCCGCCGAACGCCGACTCCAGCGCGAAGATGTAGGCCGGGTTGTATCCCCACGACCAGTCGCCCGCGAACTCGGCCGCCGGCATCACCTCGATGGCGTTGACGCCCAGGCCGCGCAGGTAGTCCAGCCGGTCCACCACGCTGGCGAAGGTCCCGGGAGAGCCCGCCTGCCGGTCGTTGAACGTCCCCACGTGCAGCTCGTAGATCACCAGCTCGTTCCACGGCGGCATGCGGTACGCCGGCTCGTCGCCCCAGTCGAACGCCGGATCGACGACGATGCTGTCGCCCACCGAGTGCTCCAGGTCGCGCGAGTACGGATCGGCGCGCTCCAGCTCCTCCCCGCCCGCGCGGATGACGAAGCGGTAGTGGTCCCCCGCCCGCGCCCCCTCCACGTCCACCGACCACGTCCCGTTCTCCTCGGGCGCCAGCGGATGCGCGCCCGCCTCCCCGCCGAACGTCCCCGCCACCGTCACCGCGTCCGCGTGCGGCGCCCACACGCGGAACGCCACGCCCGTCCCGTACAGCGTCGCTCCCATCCCCTCGTGCGCCGACCGCCGCGCCGCGGGCGCCGTCTCCGGCTGCTCCGCCTCGCTCGATGGCGCCGGCGCGGATTCCTCCGCGTCGGACGGCTCCGGCGCGAGAGAGGAAGATGGCGCGAGATCGGCCGCGGCCCGCGCTTCGGCCGATGCCGATTCGGCCGTGGGATCCGGGTCCGCGGCGGATTCGATCCCGGCCTCGGCGACGACCTCCTCCGGCACCTCGAAGACGACACGCGCGGGCGGCGAGGACTCGTCCGAAGGATCAGGGGTGGATTCCGTGATCGCGAGCAGGGCTTCGGCCGAGGGCTCGCGCGGGACGTCGGGGCCGGACGCGACCGCCTCGGGGCCGGCGGAGGTCTCGCGGATCACGTCCTGGATGATCTCCTCGATCCTCTCGGGGCTTTCCGCGTACGGCGCGCCGTCCCGCTCCGCCTCTGCTTCCTCGGGAGGCTCGGGGAGAAGCGGATCGGAATCGAACTCGTCCTCGGGACCGGTGGGGCTCATGGGGTCTCCCTGGTGCGGGGTGCGGATGGGGATCAGATGAAGGCGCGGAGACGGCGGGCGCGGCGTCCCGGAGGAAGACCATCCGGGCGACGTGGAAAAAGGCGATCCGGTGCGGCAAAGATCACGCCGGCCGTGGATCACTCGACGTGGATCGTACTCCTCCTGCGAAGAGTTTTCCGAACCGGAAAAGATGCGGCGCATCTCCCGTCCACACCCTTTCATGCACTCCTTAGATGTCTTCGCGTCACCGCTGGATCGACCGCGCACGATCACGCCCCGACCGCCGGATCGAAAGCGGGGCACGGGTGATGCGGGCAGGTCGTGCGCCGGTAGACAACCATCTGCCGACACTTTCATCCACAACACGGAGGATGCGCATGACCACGATCCGCAGCACCCTGGCCCTGCTGTTCCCGCTGGCGCTCGCCGCCTGCGCCGACGTCGTCGCCCCTGCCCCCGAGGCGGCGGACGGCGAGGCATCGGCGGCGGTCGCGCCCGTGGCCGCGCCGGCGGGCGTGTGCCTCGACTACAACGTGCCGCCGGTGGGGACGCAGTGGGGCGGGCCGCCCGTCGGCACCCCGGTGGGCTCCACCATCTTCGTGGAGAACGGGATCCGCGCCTCGGTGAACACGTTCTTCGACGGCGCCACCACCTTCTACGGAGTGGCGCGCGTGGACTTCCCGCCGCCGCAGCCGTTCGGCGCGGGGCCCGTGGGGCTGGCCCGCGGCATCAGCTACGGCTTCGACTTCACCGCCCTCACCTTCGTCCCGCAGACGGTGACCTTCGAGTGGCTGGACCAGGGGAACAACCCCATCGAGAACCTGCGCGTCAACGCCAGCGGGCTCTTCGTCGGCCAGATCCACGCGCCTCCCGCGGTGTGGGGCGGCGTGGCGGTCTCGTCGGCGGTGGTGGCCGTTCCCAACGGGCTCAAGGGGCAGATCAAGCTGACCGGGCCCGTGCAGCGCATCCTGGTGGGCGGGCAGCTGATCTGGGTGGACCGCGTCTGCGCCTACCCCTGAGCCGATCGCAGTCCGGCCCGGCGCGTCCTTCCGCGCCGGGCCGCCTCCCCGCGCCGCTCCCGGCGCGGGCCCTTTCCCACCGAAGGAGGCGCACATGAGACCCATCCGCTCCCTCCCCGCCGTGCTCCTCGTCCTCGCCGGCGCCTGCGCCGAGTCACCGACGGACGCCCTCTCGCCTGACGCCGCCTCTCCGGCCGCCGTGGTGGTGCCCGCGTGCGTGGAGTTCGGGCCGCCGCCGGCGGTGGGCGCCAGCTGGGGCGGGCCGCTGGGCACCATCCCGGGGAGCACCGTCCTGGTGGAGAACGCCGTCCGGGTGTACACCAACACCTTCTTCTGGCTGGGCGGCGGAAGCACGTACAACCTGATGCGGATCGAGCCCTCGTTCGGCGGCTTCGGATCGGGGCCGCAGATCGCCCGCTCCAACAACATCAACATCGGCTTCGACTACGCCAACGTGGGCTTCGTGGTGAGGACGGTGAAATTCGAGTGGCTGGACCTGGGCGGCAACGAGAACCTGAGCGTCAACGGCTCCCCCGTCTTCATCGGCGAGCTCGACTCGCCGCCGGCGGTGCTGGGAGGCGTGGCCGTGGCCGCCACCTCCGTCGCCGTCGCCGGCGGCGACCGGGGCACCATCACGTTGACCGCGCCCACCACCGGGGCCATCAAGCGATTCGAGGTGGGGGGCCAGGAGCTGTGGATCGACCGCGTCTGCGCCTGGCCCTGAGCCCCGCGACGGACGGCGATGACGGATGATGGACGACGGACGGGAGATGCGAAGAGGCCGGCGCGAGCGGATCGCGCCGGCCTCCTCGCCGTCGATCTGGATCCATCCGGCCTCACGCCGGCTCCACCACCAGCTTGCCGCGGAGCATGTTCATCCCGCAGGTCCAGGTGAACTCCCCGCTCTCCCGCGGCGTGAACTCGATGGGCGTCGTCTTGAACGCCGGCAGGTCGCGGGCGATGCCGAAGTCGCCCAGGATCAGCTGCTCGCTGCACGAGGCGGTCTCGTCGCGGTAGAAGTCCAGGCGCACCGGGCGCCCCTGCTTCACCCGCACCACGTCGGGCGAGTAGCCGCCCTTCACGGTGATCTTGATCTCCTGCAGCCCGTCCGCCGTCTCCGTGGCCGCCACCGCCTCGCGCTCCCCGAAGAAGTACCACAGCACCAGCGCGATCAGCCCCGCGCCGGCAACGATCACGATGATCTCGGTCGTGTCCATAAGGCAGTGCCCTGTTGAAAGTGCCCAGTGCCCAGATGAAGGTGCCCAGTGCCCCGGGAAAAAAGTGCTGGTGCTTGGCAGGTCGGATGAGATGATCTTTCTCATCTTGCCGTTCCTGGGCACTTGGCACTGGGCACCGGGCACTTCCCTTCCCTAGCCCCGGAACCGCCGCAGCCGCAGCGAGTTCGTCACCACGCTCACGCTCGACAGCGACATCGCCGCGCTGGCGATGACGGGCGAGAGGAGCCAGCCGGTGAACGGATACAGCGCGCCGGCGGCCAGCGGGATGCCGATCACGTTGTAGACGAACGCCCAGAACAGGTTCTGCTTCACCGTGCGGATGGTGGCGCGGGAGAGGCGGATGGCCGTCACCACGCCGCGCAGGTCGCCGCGGATCAGCGTCACGTCGCTGGCCTCGATCGCCACGTCCGTCCCCGTCCCGATGGCGATCCCCACGTCGGCCTGCGCCAGCGCGGGTGCGTCGTTGATGCCGTCGCCCACCATCGCCACGCGGCGGCGCTCCTGCTCCTGGATGCGCCGGACCTCGCGCGCCTTCCCCTCGGGGAGCACCTCCGCCAGCACTCGGTCGATCCCCGCCTCGCGCGCCACCGCCTCGGCCGTGCGCCGGTTGTCGCCGGTGATCATCACCACCTCCAGCCCCATCCGCTGGAGCTGTTGCACCGCCTCGCGCGACTCCGGCTTGAGGGTGTCAGCCACGGCGACCAGCCCCGCGAGCCGTCCATCCACCGCCGCGTACATCGGCGTCTTCCCGCCGTCCGCCAGCGCCTCCGCGCGCCCCGTCCATCCGCCCACGTCCATCCCCCGGTCGCGCATCAGCTTCTCGTTGCCGAGGATGACCGATCGCCCGTCCACCGTGGCCTCGATCCCGTGCCCCGCCAGCGCGCGGAACCCCGTCGCGTCCGCCAGCGGGAGACCGCGCCCCCGCGCCGCGCGGACGAGGGCCTGGCCCAGCGGATGCTCGCTCCCGCGCTCGGCGGAGGCCACCAGGCGCAGGAGATCGTCCTCCGCCACGCCCTCGGCCGCCACGACGTCCGTCAGCTCGGGCTCGCCGCGGGTGAGGGTCCCCGTCTTGTCGAGGACGATGGTCTGCAGCCGGTGCGCCGTCTCCAGGCTCTCGCCGCCCTTGATCAGCACCCCGTGCTCCGCGCCCTTCCCCGTCCCCACCATGATGGCGGTGGGCGTCGCCAGCCCCAGCGCGCACGGGCAGGCGATGATCAGCACCGAGACGAAGTTCACCAGCGCCAGGTTGAGGCGCGTCTCCGCCGGCGCCGCCACGAACCAGACCACGAAGGTGGCGATGGCGATGGCGATCACGATGGGGGTGAAGATCCCGCTCACCACGTCCGCCATCCGCGCGATCGGCGCGCGGGAGCCCTGCGCGTCCTGCACCATCCGGACGATCTGCTGGAGCGCCGTGTCCTTTCCCACCCGCGAGGCGCGGAAGCGGAAGCTTCCCGTGCGGTTGAGGGTGGCGCCGAACACCGGGTCGCCCGCCGCCTTCTCCACCGGGAGGCTCTCCCCCGTCAGCATCGCCTCGTCCACGGCCGACGCGCCCTCCACCACCTCGCCGTCCACGGGGATCTTTTCCCCCGGCCGCACCACGATCACGTCGCCGGGGACCACCTCCTCCACGGCGATGTCCGTCTCCACCCCGCCGCGAAGGACGCGCGCCGTCTTCGGCTGCAGTCCCATCAGCCGGCGGATGGCGTCGCCCGTGCGGCCCTTGGCGCGCGCCTCCAGCATGCGCCCCAGCAGGATCAGCGCGATGATCACCGACGCCGCCTCGAAATAGACCGGCGGCCCCTCCATCCCGCCCATCCCCGCGTGCTCTCCCGCCGTGAAGAAGCCGGGGAAGATCACCGCCGCCAGCGAGTACAGGTACGCCGTCCCCGTTCCCACGGCGATCAGCGTGTTCATGTCCGCCGCGCGGTGGCGGAAGGCCGCCCAGGCGCCCCGGTAGAACTGCGCGCCCGCCCAGAGGACGACGGGGGTGGCCAGGATCAGCTGCACCCACTCGTTGCCGCGGAAGCTCAGCCACGCAATCTGCCCGTGCGACATCGCCATCACCAGCACCGGCAGCGACAGGAGCGCGGAGATCCAGAACTTGCGGCTCAGGTCGCGGTACTCCGCCGCGTGCGCCGCCTCCAGCGAATCCTCCGCCTCCGACGCCCCGCCGCCGCCCGCCACGTCGCGCACCCGGTAGCCGAAGTCGACGATGGCCGCGTGGATGGCCGCCACGTCCGTGGCGCCGGGGAGGTAGTCGACGCTCACCTCCGTGGTCGCCAGGTTGAAGCGGGCCGCCACCACGCCCTTCCGCCCCAGCAGGTGCTTCTCCAGCGGCTGCGACGATCCGGACGGCCGCGACGAGTCGTCCACCGCGAAGTCGGCGCGCGCCGTCCCCGCGGTGCCGTACCCCACGTCCTCCACCACTTTGATGAAGTCGCGCACCCCGGTCGCCGCCGGATCGTACTCCACCGTGGCGCGCGACGTGGCGTAGTTGACCCCCGCGCGCCGCACCCCCGGCGCCTTCGACAGCTTGGTCTCGATCCGCCGCGCGCACGCCGCGCACGTCATCCCCGTGATCGGCAGGTCGACCCGCTCCGCCTCGCCGTCCGGCGTGCTCCCGTTGTGCCGCGGCTTCCCCATCGTCAGCTGCACGACGGGCTGCGTCGGCGCCGGCGCACGATGCGTAGCCGACGCGTGCTCCGCATGGTGCGTGTGCGACGCGTGCCCGGCATCACGCGCATCCGAGGCATCATGCGCGATCGGCGCGTGCTCCGCATGATGCGTGTGCGACGCGTGCTCGTCCGCCGTCTTCGCCTGATGCGCATGCGATGCGTGCTCGTCCGCCGCTTCCGCGTGATGCGCGTGGCCGGCGTGCGCGTCGTCCGCGGGCGCCGCGTACTGCGCGGGCGCGGCGTCGAAGCGCGTCTTGCAGGCGGCGGAGCAGAAGTGGTACGTCCGTCCGCCGAATTCACTGTGTCCCGCCGCGGTCGCCGGATCGATCTCCATCCCGCAGACCGGGTCGATGACCCTGGTCCCGATATCCATGATGTGCCTCCCGTTCAACGGGCGTGCCTGTACATGATGTCCAGCACCTCCGCGTACGTCTCCTCCGCGCGGCGGTCGTCGCCGGAGCGGAGCGCGTCGGTGATGCAGTGCCGCAGGTGGTTCTTCATCACCATCTTTCCCACGCCGCGCAGCGCCTCGTGCACCGACGCGATCTGCGTGAGCACGTCGGCGCAGTAGCGCTCCTCCTCCACCATGCGGTGGATCCCCCGCACCTGCCCCTCGATGCGCTTGAGCCGAGCCAGCGCCTGCTCCCGGATCTCCGGCTCCACCGCCACCGCGTGCCTGTGCTCCGTCTCGTGCGTCATCATCATCTCTCTCCCAGGTGGTAGGATACCCCCCTACCCTATAAACATCTCAATGATGTCCATCTCGGAAAGCGGTGTCAACCCCTATCCGGCGAGCAACCTGGTCGGATCGCTCGCCAAACCACGATCACGCCCGTGGATCCTGGTACAAGCGTGGCATTCCCCACTTCTCCAGCAAGGCGTTCACCCCTGCTCGAGAAACGCGTTCGCCCGCTCGCGGCGAACGCTCGGGAAGTCGTCCAGGAACTCGTCCAGCGTATACCCGCCGATCAGGTATTCCTTCAGCGGGCTCGCCGGCACGCGCGTCCCGACGAACACGGGCACACCGCTCATGATCTCCGGATCACTGTGGACGACGCTGCCATCTGGCAACGCGATCGGCCGGTCATCCGCCATGCGAACCTCCACGTTGGAACTCAAAGGATGCACCGATTGAGAACATCCGCAACGATCTCAGATTCTGGACAGGCTCCGTTACGAAAGAGGCCAGCGTACATGCAATTGTCCGAGCGGGGGCCTCTTTTTCGGCCCGCTTGCATCGAAAATTCTCGCCGTCATTTTTCATCTCCACCATCAAATCCGAATCGCGAGGATCAGATGAAAGAAGAGATGTTCCGGGAGGTTCTGGAGAGCGTGCGCCAGGGAGCGGCGATCCTGCGCGGGGACGCCGAACCGTCGCGCTGCTTCGTATTCCCTGCGCCTGCGGGAGATACCCCCCGCCCCCTCCGATCTCCCCGGCGCACCCCCTGAGTGACCTCTCCCGAACCGGCATCGATCGAGGCAGATTGGCCCGTTTCGCGCGCTGCCCCACAAGCCTCTTGATCCTGACGCTGCGTGAGGTCTTACCCTTGTGGACGTCGTGGCCGCGACGCCTGGGACAGAGGAGATGACGCGATGAAAAGATGGAAGGTGGGCCAGCTGGCCCGCAGCACGGGGCTGTCGGTGCGCACGCTGCACCACTACGACGGGATCGGGCTCCTTTCGCCGTCGCACCGCACGGAGTCGGGGCACCGGCTCTACGCGGAGGACGACGTCGCGCGGCTCCAGCAGATCGTGTCGCTGCGATCGCTGGGGCTGCCGCTGGAGGAGATCCGGACGATGCTGGACCGCCGCGAAGTCTCGCTGGCCCAGGTTCTCACGCTCCACGCGGCCCGGCTGCGGGAGCAGATCCAGATGCAGCAGCGGCTGGTGGCGCGGCTCGACGCCGTGGCCACGCGGCTGCGCTCGGACGAGACCGTCTCGGCCGAGGAGCTGATCCAGACCATGGAGGAGATGAAGATGTTCGAGAAATACTACACCCCCGAGCAGCTCGCCGAGCTGGAGGCGCGCCGCGAGACCGTGGGCGAGGAGCGCATCCAGCAGGTGCAGGCCGAGTGGCCCGTGCTGATGGCCGAGGTGCAGGCCGAGATGGACCGCGGCACCGACCCCTCCGACCCGCGCGTGCGGGAGCTGGCGCGGCGCTGGCAGGGGCTGGTGAGCGAGTTCACCGGCGGCAACGCGGAGATCGCCAGGAGCCTGAAGTCCATGTACGACCAGGAGGACGAGGTCCACGGGATGCGGATGGCCCACATGCGCCCGATGATGGAGTACGTCGGCAAGGCCATGGCCGCCGCCCAGCGCGAGGGATGACCTGCCCCGCATTACCCACGAGAACCGCCCGCACGGAAGCCTCCGTGCGGGCGGTTCTCGTTCGCGGACGGACGACGATCGCGCCGGCTACTTCCGCCGCCGGTTCTTCCGCCGCGCCTCCTTCTCGCGCTTGCGCTTCGCGGCGGCGGCCGCGCCGGACGGCGCACGCACGGGCTGGGGCTCGAGCGGAGGGGCGGGAGCGGACACCCGCCGCTCGATCAGGTCGGCCAATTGCGCCAGACCGGGATTGCTCTCCCGGAAGTAGTTGCGTGCCGGCGTGATCCGCTCCTCAAGCAGCCCCAGCTCCACCTGAATGTCTTCCCAGTCGCCCGCGGCGGAAAGATCCACGCGCTTCTCCGCGAAGGCGCGCTCCATCGCGGGCGCAGCCTCCACCGCATTCAGGTCGAGCAGGTAGTTGACCACCGAGCCGAGCAGCACATCGTCGTTCTCCGCGGAATCCTCCAGCAGGCGCGAGAGAGCCGCGACGCATTCGCCGCGCGCCTCGGGCCAGGCGGCACCGATCTTCGCGAGCGCGGCGGCGCACGTCACGCGATTCCAGGTATCCTGCGAGCCCTCCGCCAGGAATTCCGACAGCGCCGGGATCGCCGCCGGCCCGATCCCGGCGAAGACGCCCGGATACTCCTGGCCGGGCCAGGTCGAGTCCTCGAACTCCGGCAGTATCCCCAGCAGCGGCTCGATCGCCTCTGGCGCTCGCAACATTCCCAGGACGCGCCATGCGTGGACCGGCGCCCACACCTCGTCCGACTCCGGATCGCCCCGGTTCAGCGCCGGATCGATCGACATCCGAATCAGCCCGGGGACGTGCTCCGGAGCGAAGCTCATTGCTCCGTAGTTCGGCCAATGGCTCCCCCTGCAATCGCCCAACGACAGGAGCTGGTCGACCGGCGGAGAGTACGCGGCGTTCGCGGTCGGGAGGGTGTCCATCGGAGTCGCGCGGGTGGGGGAGGAAAGACCGTGGGAGCGAGAAGATAGTAGTGCAAGTATACGAAGGGCACAATTGCCGGAGTGCCATGATTCGCGACGGCCCGCGCGCGTTCCGCATCGTTCGCCCGCCGTAACAGTCGGGGCGGATCTGCTTCCGTCCGTCCGGCGGCGCGGCGCGCGTCTGGCATCGTGGCGGCGCGTTCGAGAGGGCGGCGGCTGGGGCAGCCGACGCCGCTGGTGGTCGTCCGGAAGAGGTGGAGGAGAAAGAGATGCAGACGTCACTGCCGACGAAGGCGTTCGGCACCACGGGGATGGAGATCACGCGCGTGGGGTTCGGCGCGTGGGCGATCGGCGGGGGCGGGTGGCAGTTCGCCTGGGGGAGCCAGGACGACGACGAGTCCATCGCCGCCATCCGCCACGCCGTGGAGCGGGGGATCAACTGGATCGACACGGCCGCGGTGTACGGCCTGGGGCACTCGGAGGAGGTGGTGGCGCGCGCGCTGCGCGACTACCCGGCGGACGACCGGCCGTACGTCTTCACCAAGTGCGGCCTGGTGTGGGACGACGACGACCGCCAGGCACCGCCCCGAAAGGTGGGCGCGCCCGACAGCATCCGCCGCGAGGTGGAGGGCTCGCTGCGGCGCCTGGGGGTGGAGCGCATCGACCTGTACCAGATGCACTGGCCGCCCGAGGACGGCACCCCCATCGAGGAGTACTGGGGAACGCTGCTGGAGCTGAAGCGCGAGGGAAAGGTGCGCGCCGCCGGCCTCTCCAACCACGACGCGGGGCAGCTGGAGGCGGCCGAGCGGGTGGGGCACGTGGACACGCTGCAGCCGCCCTTCTCCGCCATCAACCGCGCCTTCGCCGAGGCCGACCTCCCCTGGTGCGCCGCGCACGACACGGGCGTCATCGTCTACAGCCCCATGCAGTCCGGGCTGCTGACCGGCGCCTTCAGCGAGGAGCGCGCGGCGAAGCTGGGCGAGGACGACTGGCGCTCCCGCTCCCCCGACTTCACGGGCGAGGGGCTGCGCGCCAACCTGGGGCTGGCCCGCGCGCTGGAGCCCGTCGCCGAGCGCCACGGGGCGAGCGCGGCCTCCGTGGCGGTGGCGTGGACGCTGGCCTGGGCCGGGGTGACGGCGGCCATCGTGGGCGCGCGCACGCCGGACCAGGTGGACGGCTGGCTCCCCGCCGCCTCGCTCCAGCTGACCGACGAGGACCTGAACGAGATCGCCGACGCCATCCGCCACACCGGCGCAGGCACCGGCCCCGACCGCCCCCGCGCCGCCGTCGAGGAGGGCGCCGGCCACTCCTGAGCCCTGCCCGGTCGCGAGGAACGCGAAGCCGCCCGCACGGATCGTCCGCGCGGGCGGCTTCGCTTGCTTCGGACCGATCAGACGCTCGCCGCGAGGTTGGCGAGGGTGGCGCGGCGCTGTTTTCCCCCGCGGCTCTCCAGGTCGTCGGCGGCGGCCAGGATGGCGCCCTTCACCATCTCGGTCCTGGAGCGCATCCCCACCTGCCGCGCCATCTCCCACGCGCGGCTGAGAACCGGCTTCTGCACCTTCAGCGAGAGCCGCTCCTCCGCCGGCCCCCGCGCCAGGTCGTCGCCCGCCAGGTCGCGGACGTGCGCCGCGAAGGTGTCGCTCTCGGCGAAGGCGTGCAGGTAGAAGCGCAGCACGGCCGCGCGGAACTCGCTGTCGTTGCGGCCATAGTGGCTGGCCACCACCGCCAGCACGTCCTCCAGGTGCCGGGGGATCCGGGCCTCCAGCGAGGCCTCGGCCTCCTTCCGCGCCTCGTTGATGCGGGGAGTGGACTGGAACGGGACCGCCGCGATCCCGTCGCACTCCACGCACACCGCCACCAGCACGTCGGGGATCTCGGCGCGCGGCGCATCGAGCGTGTAGGTGCGGTACTCGAAGCGGGTCTCCACGACCTTCCCGCACCGCCCGCAGACCGCGCGGGAGCGGTCGCCGGCTCTCCAGAAGCTCTTCATGGGGCTGCTCATGCCTGGCTCTCGTGCACGCTGATGAAGATGGCGGGCTCCAGCTCCCCCGCTCCCTCGAGGAAGTACACCTTGACGTACCACCGGACCCCGTGCATCACGGGCTTGAACTCGTGGACCGGCAGCTTCGCCACCTGGTGATGCGGCGTCTCGCGGTACTGGTCCTGGCTTCCCCGGCAGACGCGGAGGAGCGCGATCACCTCTTCCGGCGTGACGCCGCCGCTGGCCAGGAGGTTCTTGGCCTCCATCCCCTCCCGCTCCTCGAAGAGGATGAGCTGCGGCCCTCCCCGAAGCGCGGCGATGGTCTTGGCCTTCGCCAGCTTAAAGCCCAGTTTGCGCATCCGAATGTACGAAGATCAGCGTACACGGTCAAGCCCCCGCATCCCCTCGCGGAGGAGCGTACGTGAACATTGTGAACATCCGCCCGTCCTCGTGACAAGCGGGCGTGCGACATTCGCCACCGTGCGTGCGCTCGTTACGGCTCTGGCGCATTCGTCCCGCCTCCAGGACGAAAAAAAAGCCGCCCGCACGATGCGTCCGTGCGGGCGGCTCCTGGATCCGCGGCGAACCGCGCGGGGGGTCAGCTTCCGTTGCCGACGCCGCCGCTGGCGGGGGCCGGCGCGGCGGCGTCGCCGCAGCGGTAGGCGACCATCTGGCTCTTGCGGTCCTTGGAGACGCCGAAGACGGCGGCGGCGACGCGGCGGCCGCCGCTGGGCTCGCGGACCTCGCCCAGGACGATGGCGTTCGCGCCGATCTTGCCGGCGCGGCGCTTGGCGGCGTTGATCATCTCGGTCTCACCGGTCATGTCCACGTCGCCGGCGGTGTGGATCAGCGCGTACCGCTGGCAGGTGGACGGGACCTCGCTCTCCCGGAGGTAGACGGTCACCTGGTCCTCCGGGACCGGGGGCTGCTGGCCGCCCGGGACCAGCATGGTGGCGCGCGCGGAGACGCAGCCGGAGAGCAGCGCCAGCGACGACGCGGCGAGCAGGACGTTGCGGGTACGGAGCATGGGAGTGTGTGGCGATGGATGGGATATGCCGCCCTGGCGCGAGCGCGCCAGCGTGGGCGGGGATGGAAACATGCTGCGGTGGGCACAAGATTGCGTGTCGCCCTCCGGACGGCAAGGATTGCGTTCTTCTGGATCCCGGCGACCCTCGGCCCGTGGAGCCGATCACCCGCGCCGTCGCCGGAACGTCCACGCGACGAAGCCGACGCCGGCCGCGATCATGGCGAGGGCGATCCACAGCGAGCGCGCGTCCGCAACGCCGTCGTCGTAGCGGTCGAAGAGGTAGAGCGCGAGCTGCACGCCCGCCACGAGCCCGGCGAGCCAGACCAGCAGCACGCGGCCGATCGTCATCTCCCGCTTCCGCATCATCATCTCCCCTCGATCGTCATCCCTCCGCCCGCGACACCAGCCCCTGCGTGCCGTTGACGCGGACGCGCTCGCCGTCGGCCAGGGAGGAGAGGGCGCCGTGGACGGCCATCACGGCGGGGACGCCCACCTCGCGGGCGGTGACGGCGCCGTGCGAGAGGGGGCCGCCGCTCTCGGTGATCACGGCGCAGGCGGAGTAGAAGAGCGGCGTCCAGGCGGGATTCGTCGTGCGCGCCACCAGCACGGAGCCGGGGACGAAGCGCGCGAAGTCCTCCACCCCGTGCACCCGGCACACCGGCCCCTCCGCCACCCCCGGCGATCCCGGGAGCCCGCGCAGCGCGCCCTCCGCCACGGCCTCCGGCTCCTCGCCGAAGATGCGCGGCGGGGCGCTTCGCCGGGCGGCGTCGTACACGGCCCGCTCGCGCCGCGCCTCCTCGGCCGCGGCGGCGGGATCCGCATCACTCTCCATCAGCGCCGTCAGCGTGGCCTTGCGGAGGAAGAAGACGTCCTCGGGGTCCGCCAGCACGCCGCGCGCGGCCAGGCGGCGGCCCGTCTCCACCAGCGCGGCGCGGAAGGGGGGCGTCAGGCGCGTGGTCTGGTAGTGCTCCAGGTCGTCCAGGCCGGTGTAGGCGCGGGTGAGGCGCAGGATCTCGGCGGCCAGGTTGCGCAGCTCCTCGGGGACCATCGCCAGGTACTCGCGCTCGGCGGTGAGCTGGCGGGCGCGCAGGTCGCCCTCGCGCGGCGCGGGGTCGGGGACGTCGCCCTGCATCACCATCAGCCGCAGGTTCTCCAGCACCACCCACGGCTGGCCGATCCACGTCGGGACGTAGGCGTCGAAATCGACTTCCCGGTGCCCGTGGTTCTCCAGGAAGCGCCCGAACGCGGCCGCGAACGCGGGGAACGCCTCCAATCGCCCTTCTTCCCAGACCTGGCGGCGCTCCGTCTCCAGCAGCAGCCGCTCCAGCGCCGGCTCGCTCCGGATCCCGCGGTACAGGCGGTACAGATCCGCGTTGACCAGGCTCGTCTTGGTCTCGCAGTACGAGGTGAGCGCGTCGTACAGCCCCGGCGCCCGCTCGCGCCCGACCAGCATCGTCGCCAGCGCGAACAGCGTGCGGTGCAGCACGCCCTGGGTGATGGAGATGGCGATGTTGGGGAGGAAGTACTCGCGCCCCAGCCGGTCGATGGCCGTCACGTGGCGCCAGAGATCGTCATCGGACAGCTTCGAGAGATCGACCGCGCCGAGCCGCCCAAGCGTGAGGAGATAGCGATCGAGGTCGCGGGCCCAGGTGACGGGAAGCTCCTGCACCCAGCGGTAGCGGTCAATCAGCCACTGCCGCTTCTCCTTCAGCTCCTCCACGCTGTCGAAGCGCACCTGCAGCCCCTGCGTGAAGAGCTGCACCGCCGTCTGGTTGCCGTAGACGTAGCCGTCGAAGCGGTCGAACCACGTTCCCGCGAACGGCGGATACCCCAGCAGCTCCAGCGAGTACGCCAGCGACTCGTGGAATCCCTCCGTCGTGAAGTCCCACGTCAGCGGGGTGATGGGATTGGGGAAGCGCTCGGCGGATTCGTCGCGGGTCCAGCGCGCGGGAAACTCGGTGACGGGGCGCGACTGGAGGAGGTACAGCTCGCCGTCCGCGATGGCCCACTCGGTGTCCTGCGGGAAGGCGTAGAAGCGCTCCACCCGCATCACCATCTCCCGCAGCCGCCCGAGATCGGCGTCCGAGAGCGACGGCGCGTCGCGGCGATGCGCATCCACCGGGACCCGCTCCGTTCCCGCGTCCGTCGAGAGGAGGGCGTGCTCCTTGGGGGCGACCACGCGCTCCGTCACCTCGCCGGTCTTCTTGGAGAGGGCGAACTGGTCCACGCCGCCCTCCCCGGAGACCACCGTCTCGCCCAGCCCGTACGCGGAGTTGACGACGATGCGGTCCAGGTCGCCGGAGACGGGGTCCATGGAGAACGCCACCCCCGCCACCTCGCTCCGCACCATCCGCTGGACGACGACGGCCATGGACGCCGCGTCCACGCCGAAGCCGCGCTCGTGGCGGTAGCGCACCGCGCGGTCCTCCCACAGCGACGCGAAGCAGCGCCGCACCGCGTCGACCACCCCGTCCACGCCCGCGACGTCCAGGTAGGTGTCGTGCTGCCCGGCGAAGGCGGCGCCCGCCAGGTCCTCCAGCGTGGCCGAGGAGCGCACGGAGACGCGCCCGCCCTCCAGCAGCGCCGGGAGCCGCGCCCGCAGCGCCGCGTCCACGTCGGAGGGAAGGGGATGCGAGACGAGCCGCTCGCGGATCGCGGTGCACTGGGCGTGCAGCGCCGTCGCGTCCTCCGGCGTGAGCGCGGCGATGCGCTCCCGCACGCCCGGGACGGAGGCCAGGAAGGCGCGGTACGCCTCCGCCGGAACGATGACGCCCGGCGGGACCGCGAAGCCGCCCTGCGTCAGCCGGGCCAGGCTCGCCCCCTTGCCGCCGGAGACGGCCGCCTCGGCCGCGGCGGGATCGTCGAGCTCCAGGATCATCGCATCACCGGCCGATCAGGCGATTGGGATCGATAGGCGTGAACACGCATGATTGGCCACCGATCCATAAGAACCTTAGCAAGGTTATCAAAGTTACCAAACTAATCGATAAGATACATAAATTTGCTACGAATCACGCCTCCTGCGCTGCTTCTTTCGTGCTTCGGGGGACAACGGGTTCCACTCTGGAATCGACCGGCGCATGAACTCGTCGAACATCGGAACCGTAAAGGCCGTGTCTCCGTGCGCGGGGCTGTAGATCATCCCCTTCCTGATCAATCCGTTGCGAAGCGGCGCCACCGCTGACACGTCCTCGCCCAGAATACGGGCGATATCACCCGAGCGGTGCGGCCCCGGACCAAGCTCCGCCATTGCACGCATGTAGTCCTTTTCACGCGGGGTGAGCCGGTCCATCCGCACCCGAAAGAAGCCTTTGTCGAGATGGTCGAGCGCAAGTTGTGTGGCTCGTTCGGCATCGTCCGCTTCGATGGGCGGCGACTCCGTCGTATTCCAGGCGTGGGAGCCCCACTCCTGGAGGAAGTACGGGTATCCGCGCGTGGTGTCCACGATGATCTCCAGCGCTCCGTCCGTGATCTCGGCTGCTTCGCGCCGCACGGGCTCGCGGATCGCGTTCCTGGCGGAATCCGGGGGCAACGGCCCGACATCAGGAAATGCAAAAAGCCGCTCCGCATACGATTTCGCGTCGCCAGCCAGTCCGGCGAGCTGCGGGAGCCCGGCACCGAACACCACGAACGGGAGCCCTCTCTGCCCGATCTTGTGCACGGAGACGATGAGTGCACCGAGGTCTTCTGGAGACAGGTACTGCACCTCATCGATGAACAAGGCGACGGCACTGTCCGCAGCTTGCGCCGCCGCAGCCACCGCGAGCAGTACCTCGGGGAGATCCGACTCGATGCTCCCTGAGTCGGCGGTTCCGGTCTCCGCCTCCACTCCGAAATCGATATCGCCCACAGTAACCTTGAACGCGCTGGCGAAGGCCCGCAGAATTCCAAGTGCCTGACGGGCGCGCACCTGGACGCGCTCCCCACGGTTCAGCTTGAAGAGCACCCTGCGCAGTGGCGGAACGAGCTGTTCGGCAAGCGCCTTTCCCTCGGGAGCCTCGAGCATCACGGTAAAGTAAGCCTGCTCCTCCGCGATCTCGGCAATCCGGTTGAGGAGCACCGTTTTTCCCACTCCGCGCAAGCCCAGGAGCATCTGGCTCCGGGCGGAGCGGCCCGCTTTCACCCTGCCGAGTGTGACTCTGGCATCCTCGATGATCTTGTCGCGCCCGGCGAGTTCGGGCGGCGGGGTCCCGGCTCCGGGTGCGAACGGATTCCGTGTCGGATCCATAAGAAGCTTAGGAAAGTTAGCAAAGTTACTTTGGTGGTTGATAAGATTACTAACTTTCCTATGAGTCGCAAGTTCCGGTCACCGGAGCGGTGCGACGTCGATCAGCCTCGCCTCCCCCTTCCGCGGCGATGCGGCGGATCTCGGCGTCGATCGCGGTCGCTTCGGTGACCAGGCGGCGGCGCTCGTCCGGACTGGTGGCGAAGCGGAGGAAGGTGCGGGCGCGGCGCCACGCTCCGCCGGCGCGGTCGCGGTAGAGGAGCGCCACGGCGCCGGAGAACGGGAGCGCCAGGACGTAGAGCGCCGTCCAGAAGACGCTCCCGGTCAGCCACCCGACGGCGATCGACTGCAGCGTCCAGAAGAGCGCGAAGACGGGGAGGCTCATCACGACGGCGTTGGAGGCCCAGTGATCCAGGTCCTTCGACATCTTCCCCACCAGCATCCGCAGCAGCCCGTAGGGGATCGCGTTGTTGACCATTCCCCAGAGCGCCACGGGGAAGCCGACCAGCAGCGTCTCCAGCTCGCGGAAGACGAAGAACGCGGCGCGCGCGGGCTCCATCGGCAGGAAGAGCTCGGGCGCGTTGATGGCGAGGCGCCTCAGGTCGGTGTAGAGCGCGGAGATGCGCGTCTCCAGCGATTCGATCTCGTCGCGGCGGTCGCGGGCCAGGCGCTCGCGGCCTTCCTGGAGGCGGTGGATGGTGCGCACGCGGCCGGCGACGTCCGCCTCCGCCTCGCGGTCCAGCGGCGCCGGCGGGCGGCCCGCCACCTCCAGCAGCTCGGCGGCGCGGGTGAAGGTCTCCACGTCGCGCTCGGCCGCGTAGTTGGCGGTGAGCGCGCGGATGCGGGCCTCCATCTCCGCCGTCAGCTCGCGCGGGCCGGCGTCCGGGTGCGCGCGCCGCCACTCGCCCGCGTCGAACGGCTCGCCGAAGACGATCCCCGCCGCCGATCGGAAGCGCTCCTTGGCCTCGAAGTGCAGGCCCACGGGGACGACGGCGAGCGAGGGATGGTGCGCGGCGAAGTCCAGCGCGATCCGCGCGGCGCCGGTGCGGAAGGGGCGCATGGACGGATCGGAGTGGCTGACGCCCTCGGGGAAGATGCACACCGCGCCGCCCCCGGCCAGCCGCCGCCGCAGCTCGGCGAGCGAATCCACGTTCTTCGCCACGTCGGCGCCCTCGGACGCGTCCTGCGCGCGGTGCAGCTCCACGACGTTCAGCAGGCGCATCAGCCACTTCAGCAGCGGGTTCTTGCGCAGCGTGCTCTTGGCCGTGAGCGTCACCGGCCGGCGGAGGCGCGTCAGGATCAGCAGGGGATCGATGAAGGCGTTGGCGTGGTTGGAGACCAGGAGCACCGGCCCGCGCGCCGGCACGTTCTCGCGCCCCTGCGCGTCCACCCGCCGGAACCACCCGAAGAGTGCCGCCGTCCACACCCGCCGCGCCGCGCGGTACACCCATCCCCCGCGCTCCACGCCGTCCGCCGATTCGACGCGCCGCCCGAGCGCCCTCGCCGCCAGCCGGCTGGCCACCAGCGCCAGCGCGGCGCCGGCGATCAGGTCCACGACGTAGTGGTAGCGCAGGACGACCGTCGCGGCGGCGATCAGGACCACGAGGGGGACGTAGATCAGCCCGCGCAGCGTGTTGCGGTGGCGCAGGTCGAAGGTCATCGCCCAGAACGACGCGCCCAGGTGCAGGCTGGGAAAGGCGCCGTGCGGCCCGCCGAGGCGGTCGATGGACGCCACCACCAGCGCGTGCACCCGCCCGCCGGCCAGCGGCGTGGCGAACTGCTCCGCCATGTGGACGATGGGGCCGCGCGCGGGGAGGAAGAGGTAGCCCAGGAAGCTGAGCGCGTAGAGGATGGCGAACCCGGTGACGAACTCGTCGCGCTCCTCCGGCGCCCGTCCCACCAGCCCCAGGAGGATGGAGAGGTACAGGTAGGGGATGAAGGCCGCGTAGAAGATGCTCAGGAGCTCCACCCACCCGGTGGCGCCGAGCGGATCCGCCCAGAGCGACGGCGAGTCGCCCAGGAGGAGCGCCCGGTCCAGCATGGCCAGCCAGGGATCGGCCGTCCAGGGGATGGCCTGGAACGCCACGTGGCCCAGCGTGGAGTACAGCGTGAACATCACCGCGATCACCGCCACCCCGCGGACGACCGAGCGCGGCCGCCCCGCCAGCGCCCACGCCAGCGCGCCGAAGCCCGCCAGGATGGCCGCGTGCAGCGCCAGCGCCCCCGCCACCGGCCGCCCCCACGCCGCGGAGACCGCGAGCGTGGCGGTCACCACGGCGAGGATGAAGAGCGTGGCGCGGTCCGCGGGATGGAGGCGGGGGAGGATCAAGGGCCGGGGCGCCTGGGGAGGAGGATGGGGCGGGCTGCGTGGTTGAGGATGCGACTCCCCGCGCCGATCGGCAAGCGCTTCCGCCGCCGCGCCCGCCCCGCCGTCGAGGTCCGCGTCGAGAAGACGACGGAGGGGGGTGGACAAACGGGGGCGACTCGTGTAAGTTATCCGGCTCGCGGGGCTGGGTCGACGCATTGGCCGGATGCGTCAAATCATGATCCGGCAACGGGTTACGCACCGATAGCTCAACTGGCAGAGCAGGGGACTCTTAATCCCAAGGTTGAAGGTTCGATTCCTTCTCGGTGCACTGCATCAAGTTCGGACGGTTTGTGCGCCCATAGCTCAGCTGGATAGAGCGTCTGACTACGGATCAGAAGGTCGGGAGTTCGAATCTCTCTGGGCGCACCTTCGCAAGCCAAGCCCCGACAGCGTGTTACGCTGTCGGGGCTTTCGCTTGTCCTGCCGTCGGTGGGACAGGTCCGGGATCGATTGGCGCGGCGGCGTCCCGGGTCAGCAGACGCCGGCCACGTCCCCGGAGCGATCGGCCGCGGAGGCCAGCGCGTCGGCGTCCAAGACCTCGCGCACGCGGCGCGTGAGCAGGTCGGCCGTGAACGGCTTCCGCAGGAACTCCGTGCCCGGATCCAGGACGCCGGGGTGCATGATGGCCGATTCCATGTATCCGGACATGAAGAGGACGGGGAGATCCGGGTCGACGCGGTGCAGCTGGTCGGCGAGCTCGCGGCCGCCGAACTCGGGCATCACCATGTCCGTGATCACCAGCCGGATCCGGTCGCGGTGGGCGGCGTACAGCGCCAGCGCGTCCGTGGGCGTGCGCGCCCGGTGGACCTCGTAGCCGTTCCG
>Ga0247770_1000775_pt1 | contig 29640 bp, 16 predicted proteins | sample UWRJL136409B6_FD_179943 | JGI IMG/M metagenome (GOLD analysis project Ga0247770, IMG submission 179943) | Plant litter microbial communities from Arlington Agricultural Research Station in Wisconsin, United States - UWRJ-L136-409B-6 | ecosystem: Environmental > Terrestrial > Plant litter >... | reverse complement strand
GGTGGGCGGAGAGCAGAGAGGGGATGAGTTTGTTGATGGTGGCTTTGGCTTTTTTGGCGCGGACGTCTTTGCGCGTTGCGGCGGGCGCGAGACCACGGGAGGGCTTGGTGCGTCCCATGGTTGGAGTGGAATTGGTAAGTTGGGGTTGTTGGGGTTGTTTAGGTCGAGGGGTGTTTTTGAGTGATGGTGATGTAATGGTATTGTTTGAGACGACGGTTGAAAAGAAGATGAGGGTCCCTTGCAGAGTGATGCAGCGGTGTGGAGAAGCTGGAGAGGTGCATGAGTGAGCCCAGATGTGGGGAAGCGACCCCGTTTGCTTTGAACAGCCGTCAACAGCCAGTGACAGACTCTATCTCACTTGGAAAAGATAGGAGTGCAACCCCACAGAAGAGCCTCGGAGATGAGGAAGGAGCGTATGGGAGAAGCCATCAGTTGGCCCCACTAGTCACCAGTCATTTCAGGCAGCCCAGGCGGTTGATCAAATTATGCATCCTTTCGACCAATTGTCAATGGGTGTCGCACCCGGATGGCGATAGCATCATACCCTTGTTGCCCGCCTGATCTAATTTCACAACGGAGTATACTGATCCCCCTAGTTCCAGCTCCAGGTTGACGTTGCGGACTCAGATCCAGATCCACCTCCGCGGAACCAAATCGAGCATTCATTGGAACATTCTTCGCACCGTCGACACTCGCAGATCTCGGAGTGCGGCAAGCGCCGGCCCCCAAGCGTCTACCTACGGGTCTCACACCCGGCCGCCAGGGTCGCAGAAATCGATTGCGACCGCAACCAAGACATCAACCGATAGAGCGCGCTAAACTAAAGCCAGCCTGGCCAGTTGGTGCTCAGCGAACCAACCCTTGAACGAGCTTTTCAGCCTCACTTGAGTTGCTTCTATATGCGTGTGTGGCAAGGCTCTGGGAGTGCCCGCCCTTCTGCAAAAGGAAGGTACGCCTCTCGTTTCACAACCGTTTCAGTTGTAAGGCATCTCTTGGCAACAATATCGTTGCATTGAAAAGGGTGGCAATCTTGACGGATGCTACCAATGGGTCGACTCTAAATGCATGAGCAGGAACTATTTTCATTTTCTATGTCCTCGGTGAATCGCTGAGGGCGGGCGCGCGTTATAGCCCACTGGCTATGGAGAAAGACTCAGAGCAATGTCCGAGACTGATGACCCACCTTCTTGAGCGACATTTCAGCGGCGGCCTCCTCTTTACTCAGAGCCTCGCCGTCTTGCAGAAATGGGTCTCGCTCGATGCCACGTGAGTGAGGCATATATAATCGACGAGGATGGGTCTCGATGAATCCCCTTCCCAAGTCAAAGCCTCAACTAGTCACTCTTTTCTCCTTTTCTTTCACCGTCCACTACCACAGTCTGTCATTCATTTCTTGCTTTAGTGTTCGACACACTTTGATTCTCCATCACACCATATAAATTCCTTTCCCAGCCCACTATCATATCAGTCAACACATCATGGGGTCCAACGTTTGCGCTATCAGCGGGGAGAGTGGTTTCCGCTGTAATTTCCGCATTGGAAATTTCAGTGCTGGCAATCTTACTCGTACGACGAACGGCACTCTCAACAATCTCGAGCAGCTTGACAGTATCAAACCAGATGCAGATGTGGCCGGCATTGGGGTGAGTGGTCGGCCATTTTTGTTTAATCTCTGTTAGGTACTAATCTCAATACCTCAAGATTCTCGTCACCTTCGCTTTCGCATACTTCCTCTCGACACTCGTCGCGCTGTTCATTCATGCCCTAGAGTGCTTCGAGATCTTCGGCTATACGAGGTAAACTTTGCCGTTTCTTCCTCTTCAGGTACTTCATACTGATATCTATTTCACAGAGGCAACAGCGTGCAATGGGCGCATCGGACTATGAACAAAGCCCTTGTGATGTTGAGCGACCAGCAGATCGTACTCAGCATGGCCACCAGTCTCGCGGCTCTCAAATTATGGTGCGAGTTCTCGACCTACCATCTCAATCTGATTCACCAATGGCTCATATTTTGTACCATCACACACACCAACGCACTTCTCGTCCACTGCGATTATTTCAACCCGAAGAAGGCCCCCGCTACTATTCTCCGCATGATCTTGATTCTCGTACACATCGCTCTTGCTGGTGTCGTCCTCTTCGCCAATGGTCAGGACATGGGCACTTGGTCCCCAACCATTGGCGACATGACGCCTCTGCAGATGTTGCCAGCACAGTGCTTCTTCCAAAATGTCACGATGCCTTCGAGCTTGAAGACAGCCGAGCTGGGATGGAATGGGACCGGAATCACCGGCCGATGGCTGTTTTTCGCTTCTGTCGCTCTCATCGTTTGCGGAATGGTCTCTTTCATCATTGATGGCATTGGAAAATTGGCCAAGCAGGATTTCCGAAAAAATCTGCCGTCGTGGATCATACGGACGGGTTTGCTAATCATCAACTTAGTGATCGGCGTGATTGTGATGCGAGCAACTGTGGACCTCCGAAGGTGGATGATTGACAACGAGTGGGTGGAAGACGGCTCAGAGAATAAGCTCTCGTACGGTCAATGTGTTCCCATCTTTTTATCTCTGTTTTTGGTTATATCCGTATTCGAGACCTTGTTTGGTAAGCATTGCTTTTCTACTCCTCCCTGTAATACTCCGTCCTCCTTGCCTTCAACTACATGATCAACAGCAGTACAGGTCCAAATCAACACTTGTACTAACAGCTACTTTTCCTGACATTAGATGAGTTACCGGACGACGACAACGGCGACGGTGACAACAAATCGGATCTTTAGCCCAGAGCTAAGATGGAGAGAATTTGGTAAAACGTGCACCTACGGCCGCTGCTCTGGCCCTACCAGATGCAATGTTCTTCGTTCCTGGGGGCCACAAGCGTCGCGAGGACCAAGATGGAGCTGTGCAGATGAGCGACGTACCAGAAGCCCCAGGGAACCATGCCCCAGCCACCCAAGACAGTCATTGCTCCCGGAAGCCAGGTTGACCCTGGCCACACCAGGATCACAATTGTATTTGTAGAGTTTCGAACCACTTGTATCAGCCCCGTTCAAGTATTATCCCCCTCGCCAAAAGTAAAATCTAAAAAAGGAAACCTCGGGCAGGTCTACCGAGCTTTACAAACCGGGAGGCAAGCTCCAGCCTTACTGCAGCAATCAGCAATCAAGCTTCACTTCACCATTCTCCCCCAACCAGCATACAAGCTACACCGCTTCTTCGGGTCCTCGAGGGCTCTGGGTCAGATGGTGGCGGATCAATCAGCTGTAAGTCCAATTCCTACCTACCTCTATAGTCTCACCCGACATTTTTTTCTGTCCGAGTCCGTATTAGTCGCAAATCCTGAGCTGAGGGTGAGCCGCACTGAGCGCCGCCTGAGCCGAGATGAGCCCCGGCTATACTTTCCGTGACCATAAATGGGCCCGCGTGGTTGCAAGAACGATCCTCGGCCCAATTTTGGGACACCCGCCCCCCTACACGTAACGGTCGCTTTCGCCACGTAACTACCGTTTTCTCTTTCCATCCGTGAACTTACCGTTACGGTTAATTGGAACTTCGAATTGTATGTGCTTTATCAAACTATCTAGTATATATACTTGATTCTATAGTAAAAATATCTAATCGGACTACATTTTTTTTTTACAACGCCACACCCGGCGTTGGGGTATTCTTATAACAGTACACTTGGTTATAAAAGCAAACGAGCTAAAAAGGTGTTATCACTAGTAATGGAATAGGAAATATATCATAACCCAGGTCACGACATTAGGCCGCAGGGGCCTGAGGCACCTCCGGCGGACCAATTATTAGGGACACGATAGATAGAGTAACCTAGAGCCAATCAGAAAGGACCCAGGGACCCGATACAAAGTATCCGGGTCTACGGGTCGTTACTTCTATAGTATAGATAGTTTATTATATAGATATGTAGACTTACGCTCTTAAGTAAGGAATTATTCTTATTCCTTACGTAAGTAATATTATATTTACGTCTATCATCTTATAAATACCTTATTTAAGCTTTTTATGAAATATCTTATTTAAGATATGTCAAAGTCAGGGAGCTGGGGAAGTAGCAAAGCGCATGGTCCCAATACCCATCAATATGAACCGGTAACGTGTGCATGGTATTGCGGATCAACGTGGAATGGTGAGGGGCTGGTTCTGTCGGCTGTGACTTTTCCCATCACGGCTGCCAAGCAACGCCTCTCTAGACTCTTAGGTTATCTTTGCGCGGAAGTGCCTCACACTTACAAGAAGCCCCGTAGTAATGCTCGCGGAGGATAAGTAGATGCTAGAAGGGTGACGCAGCTGATTAAAAGAAGGAAGACAAGCCAAGACGGCGGAAAGCTTCTAGATAGACTCGAGTTTGTGGGATGGGACATAAAAGAAATCTGTGGGGCCTTTAATCTGAAAGAGTTTTTTCTCCAGTCTACTCAACAAAATCTCAACTTCCGTGTCGTCGACTTAAGTGGTACTGTGTACAATAACGCTTTTCGGCGGAACTACACGTGACAGAGCAAGTCGAATGGCGTATGTAATCCGTTATCTCAGTAGCAGTGACGTAGTAGAACGGAAGCAAGGATTGCTACAAATGCAAAAAAAGAAAATGCATATGGGAGAGCTAGGATTCGACCTAGGACCTTAGGAATCACCATGTGAGAGATGCAAACGCTGCAATTCAAACGCTGGTATGCGAATTCGCAACACTCTGACCGCTGAGCTACCCACCCATCGGACTTGTTGGGTAGAATGGTGTGTGTAATCCGTTATCTTGGGAGGGATGACGTAGGAGAATGGATCTTTCATCGTCCGGTTACCTAATTACGAAACTGCTTTACTTTCAACCCAGCCCAGCCGCACTCACCGCCTCATCAACTACTCCGCCGCTTTCTGCGCCAAAGCTATTCCCCTATCCAAAGTTAACACTTCGAAGCAATCCCCAAGCGAAACCAGAACTTACCAAGTAGCATAGGAATGATAACTCCTATTCTTCAGCGCAGCCCGCACCCTTGCCAGCCACAGCTGGACCTCGGTATACTCCCATCCCATAACGTTCGTCAGAATATATAAACTAAACCCCTCTAGCCCACTCTCCAGCGCCTGCCTGTTAAACATCCCGACCTCTTTCCACTTAGCCTCAGCCGGCCACGCCCCAATTGGCACCTTGATAGTCCTCGTTTCGATGCCCTTAGCACCAAACCCCGCCGCCTCTAGCCACGCAACCCATCGGTCATCGTCAATAATATCAAACGTCTGTCCTGTTTTCTCCCCCGCCTCGGCAAAGAGCTGTTTCCACTCGCTCCAAATGCTGCCCTTCGGCAACGACCCGTCGTCAGACACCACGTGCGTCCCACATTCAACATGCTCGAGGTACCCGCCCGGCTTCAAGCACCGGAAGCACTCGCGGTACAGGGCCGGCCAGTCTTTGAAGCAGCCGAGCATATAGCGGATGTGGATGTAGTCGAACGTGTTGTCGGGAAATGCCCAGGGCTGGGAGGCGTCCTCGAGCTCGAACTTACAGTTAGGCGGGACCCAGGACGGTTGGGTTGGCGAGAGATCGATACCTGTCACAGAAGAACTGGGAAATTCGTCGGCGAAGTCGCTGCATGTGTTTTAGTGCCATGTGTGGATGATAATAAAAAATCTAATGTATTTATTCGAACGGAATATCGTTAAATACTACGGATTACCTGACGACGTTACGTTAAATAAAAATAAACTATTTATATTAAAGTTTTAATAAATACTTACGAAACGACTCGACGTTAAGATAAAACTATCGATGAGCTTTTACCTATAAATAAACGGATAAATACAGAAACTTAATTAAGTAATAAAATAATACCTTCGGAATTATATTAACTTTGAATAACTCGGTTAACCTCCTACTAACGGTATATATAACTTATAATATATCCAAAATAAATATTATAAAAGTATTATTATTTTTCGTAAATTACGGATATAAACCCGTATTATAATAAAGACTATTTATAGAAATACTTAAAATAATAATTAGAATAAACTATCTGTACGAAATATATAATATATTCCGAGATATATTTAAGTTCGTCCGCGAAAAAATAAATAAATACTACGATGAATAGAAATTTAAAAAACCTCGCTTCAAGAAATGGGATAAAGTATTTTTTTTAATACGAAATCTTAAAATAAAATAATTAAATAAGAAGAACGATCTTCCCAGCTGGTCCTGGGTTGGTTGGCAGGGCGACATCTACTCTAAAGCTTGGCTTCCAAATTGCAATTACACAATCGAGGAATGGAACAAGGGGTGGGAGGCTGCTGAGATCATCTCAACCACAGATTGGTTTTACTCCATGTGCTGTGATGGGCCTTGGCAGAGCGTCTCCCCGTCTCCCTCCCAGTCCGAAGAGCATTTTTCTGGCTGGGCGAAGGTGAATGATGAGCAGGAAGTGCGCACCCGGTATACCATGGGTCTCTTTTGTAGTACGAGGTAATGAGGTAGCTTTATGTTATAACCTAGGTCACAATATTGGGCCGCGGCAGCCTGGGGCAGCCACGTCGACTAATTATTATAATAGGACCCGTAGAAAGCAGATAATAAATAAGAATAAACCTAGGGACCTATTCCCGGGTCCTGGTTAGGACCCGGAGTACGGGCCCCCGGGACTCGCTGTTACAACCTGCACCTAAGGTGGGTCAGACTGCAAGGCAGTACGCAGTGGGGTTGTTGGTAGTAGCGAACAAAGGTTGTGCAAGGTCCAGACAGGGGGTTCACTGTCTTAAACAGGGTGTTCTACAAAGAGCTTAAAGAAGGTGCTTGTAAGATTATAGACGTGAATATAATATTGCTTCGTAAGGAATAAGAACAGTCCCTCACTTAAGGGTAGGGTCTACCTATCTATATAGGAAACTGTCTAAGTACTGTAGTAGTACTATGTCTGGACCCGAGTATTAGAACTCCGGGTTCTGGCAGAGACCCGTGGACCACAGGATCGAGTCTTCGGGTCTTTGTTGATTGGCTTAGCGGGGCCCCACATGTGTGTTCCAAGTGATTGGTCTGCCGCGGCCCAATGTCGTGACCTGGGTCATGATAAGCAACCATTTTCTTATAAGAAGGGCGTAGGATATAGAAGATGTTATCCTCCATCTAAACGCATCACGTTAAGGTGCTTACTACTCCGCCCGGGACTTAATACCGTGACCGGGTAGGCGCCTCGTAAGATGCGCTGGTCCAATGGAGGCGACTGCGAAAGAGACTAAATTTTGCGGTGACGTGAAAAAAAGCCTTGAGAAACACCTGTTCCAGTTGCTGCTGCTGGACCTGTCCGGAGGCGACAGCGTGCATGTGGCTGTGTCTGCCTGCCTGCCTGCCTGCCTGCCCCGCCATGTCCCAGTTCGATGCAATATCCAATCATTCTCGCACTTTAGAATTTGGCCTGAGGCACTAACGCAGTTCGTGTGGCAGTCCAGACTGACTGCGACTTCCCTACTTTTCTTCTTTCTCTCGCCCAACTCAACTGGAGCCGGCATCGAAACTCGGCCGCTGACAAACTATGGAACCCTATCATTCGTCTACCACCAAACGGTTAGGAATCCCTGATCTGTTGGATTGGGAAGCCGGCGACCAGAAGCGCACAAGGCTGGGGCTTAGCGAGGAGTCACATTACAACTTAGAGGCTTCCTCATTCGACCTTCTCCGACCAAATGAGGACCCCAATGGCAAAATCCAGCGAGCTAAGCTAGACTGTACCCTCGGTAGTCCCTACCCAGTGTCCCACGGCTACGCAGAAGCCGCAGATGTGCGGATGGGCGACGCATGTGCACCGCGGGACGATCATGTTGTCGGTCTTGACTACGACTGGAAGATCGAGCCCCCGGTTAAGATGGTCTGTTTTGGGATGGTATGTATCTGGGATATCCGGTCCTCTTCCGTGTAAATTCGACTCTGATACAATTCTCATATGGTAGTTATGCGACTCCAAAGGCCTCTTATCAGATGATCCAACTGTTGTCGAAAAGTCCGGGCTCCTTTCCCTCCCTGCAAGACGCTCCACCTATGGCGTGCGGTCAGTCTCCCGAGACAATGCCACTTTTCTCCAGCTTGATTCCGACGTGGATGTGGCCGTCTTGGATCAGGCCACTGCTCACGCTCTCTCCGCCGTCGCCGAGGTTTCGGGCTGTGAGGTTGATTTGTTTCTCTCCGGTACAGAGTTTCGGGGCTTGCGGAACAAGTTCAAGTCTGGGGACAAAAAGATCCAATTTGTTGTTTCGGCTGAGTTTTACGGCCCCCCGCAGGCAGCTGACGAGGTTGGCCGGCTCCTGTCTAAAGCTCGACTCTATCTCCAGGACCCGATACCCCATCGCCAAGGGGTATCGAGATATGACAACCCTCACAGACTGAACCTCGGAGATCCCACCGACAAGATAACCCCCAAATCTGATGCGCCTTCACTAGTGAACGACAATGAGCAAGAGTTTGAGAGAATTTTGAGAAATCTCGATCACAACGCCGAGTTGACTTCAGAGGCTCCGACAAGCGCCATTGTGACAACGAAGCTCAACTTGTAGGTGGTAATATCGAAATTATGCCACACACATATTGACAGACTCGCAGACATCAAGTATTGGGTGTCAACTTTGTTGCCCAACGGGAGGGGAGAATACCCACCATACTGGCGTCGATGTGGGAGGAAAAGCGCATCAACAATATTGACTGGTTTGTTCAAATGCCACATTGCCTCTTGATATCTGTGACATAGCTTACTTTAAGGGGCCATATAGCTATGAGCATATTATCACGGGCACCAGAAGGTCCCGTCCGGAAGACGAAGCCGTTGGCGGGATTTTGGCGGACGAGATGGGGCTTGGCAAGACCCTGACGATGCTTGCCGCCATTGCCGATAGTATCTCAGCATCCCAGGAGTTCCGTCAGGAAAACAGCTTTTCGACAAAGCCGCAATCAAGAGCCACCATTGTCATCGCGCCTTCAGTCGGTAAGTGCTTGGTTCCCTCCCCTGCGGAACGGCCGCTCCAATTTCAGTCGCTAACCGCTGATATAGTCGTGCTGGAAGAGTGGTTGTCAGACATTCAAGAGTGTGTAACTGCTGTGCGGGCCCTCGAAGCGTCTCTCTGACCGGAATCATAGTCATCTTTCCCCTCGTCATCTGCGGGTTCTGAAGCACCATGGAAGCACCAAGGCTACAACAGCAGAGCAACTACTCGATTACGATATTGTCTTGTCCACGTACGCCACCCTGGCAACCGAGCTCCGCGCAGGAGCTGCGTTTCCTTACCAGGTAACTTGGTTCCGGGTAATCTTGGATGAAGGCAAGTCCACTCCCTCACCGTTCCTCCATTCCCTCGCCCTTTTCGTTCCAAAATTGATGCAAAGCGAGCGTTCTTTTGCTAATACATGTGCAGCTCATTATATTCGACATGACCAAACTCGGCAGTTTCAAGCTGCGGCCAGTCTCTCGGCCAAGTTCCGCTGGTGTCTTACTGGAACGCCCATCCACAACAGCCTTGCAGACTTGGGGTCTTTGGTCAGTTTCCTCCGCGTCCCACTCCTCCAGCGTAAGGCGGAGTTCCACAAGCACGTCGCGAAACCGATAGAAGAGAATAAGGGCGGAGATCCTGTCAAGAACCTTCGCCTGGTCCTTCAATCCTTATGCTTGAGACGGACCAAGGAACTCATCAACCTGCCAGAGCCAGAAGAGATCGTCTACAACGTCGATCTCTCCCACGACGAGACTAGCCTTTATAATGCGGTCAAGGAGCGCGCAAAATACCAGATCGAGGATGCTATCTCTAGTTCACACGGCCCTGGGACTGGGAAGGCTGTCTTGCAGATGGTGATGCACCTGCGCCGGATATGCAATCACGGAACAATGGACCGGGATATCCAACATTCCCCGGGCGACGATGAGACCAGCGAATCCGGTGGCGTAGCAGAGGCCAGATACTGCCCTGGCTGTGAATGCGAAATAATGGATGCGGGTCGACTGACATCAGACGCCAAGCAACTTCTATGTACCGATTGCCACTACGAATGGGAGAGCAAGGCACCGAAGCGACGGAAGCAAAAGGGAAGCTCGCCCAGTTGTGCAATGCTTGCTGAACCCAACAGCCATCTCAACCTATCAGGACATTCGACAAAGATTTCCTTGCTGGTTCAGGATGTTGATCAGCACAGGGATTCGGACAAATGGTACGTGTCTCGATGTTTTTCAAACCTTTTTGACACCACTCGACCTGGTATTATATTAGCCTATCCCGACGACTCTTCCTAATCACGGTCTTGCTTCTACAGTATCATATTTTCCTCATGGACCAAAAGTCTCGACATCGTCACCCATGCTCTACGTCAAAAAAGGATACCATTTCGACGCATTGATGGGAAGACGGCTACATCAGAGAGAACGAAGATCTTAAGGACATTTCAGACAGACAGCAATATTGTCGCTTTGGTCATGACATTCGGCACCGGCGCAGTAGGGTGAGTATCTTGGAACTTGACATGCTCAGCCACGTTTATAAATGAGGGGTCATCGGCTGACTTACTGACCACATGTCTCAGTCTTAACATTACTGCAGCCACAAGAGTTCACATTTTAGAACCACAATGGAACCCATTTGTAGAGAATCAGGCGATTGGTCGAGCAGTCAGATACGGGCAAACGAGAGATGTGTGCGTTGTGCGTTATATCGTCCCAGCCTCTGTGGAGAGTGTGAGCGCCCCACCGCGAACAGAACATGAATGACTCGGAGAACCAAAAAGCTAATTCCGAGGCAGCGAATCCGCGACCGGCAAAAGCGAAAGCTATCCCTCTCCGGAATAGGGTTCACAAACGCTAGGGCAGACCAGCTAGAGGTAATAGTAGCGAGTCTTCTGGTAAGTGGTGTCACGCCGACCAAGGACTAGGGAATGGACTTGTTATTACACGAAGAGAGGGGAGAGTAAAGAATCTGCCCTCCCACGCTATATAGGGACTCTGTCTGTAGAGTCGCGTCGCTGAAGATTAGCTCTCGATAAGCCAGCTATGTTTGCAAGTTGTTAGACTTTGACTTGGTGCTGTAACAAGTAGGATTTTTCTTTTTTGCTTTCCAACCATGTCTACTTGTAATACAATTGTCGCGGACATCGCAGGACGTGGTATAAACGGTTGTGGATACCTATTGAAATCTATTCCCAGGCCAGTAAAACTTATTTAGCCGTCTAGCGTGTCAATTACTAAACAAATTCTTAATTACATAACACTTCGTTTCCTCCCACCCCGGATGAAACAAGTTCTCTTGTGTCTGGACTGCCTTCCTCAGCTTCGGAGTTCTCCGTGGTCTCCTCTAGATCCTCTGCGAAATGAGGAGGAGCGTTTCGTGAATCTTTACGCTGATTCAAAAGCTTCTTGATTGTCTCGAAACCGAGGAGATCCGCAATCCTCAAAGCCGTTGCTTTGGCGGTTGATCGATTTTTAGCGAAGAGTCCACGAGCTTTGAAAAACCCAATATTGATGTAGGTAACCGCCCCAGCGTCAATACCATCACAATTCAGAAGCAATTCGACCAATTCTTCGTGACCATTTGCGCAGGCAATGATTAGAGCCGTAGCTCCACGTTTCCCCGTCATCCTTTTCCCGGACCTAAGTCCAGGATGATGACCTGCGCACCTTTGGTTAACAGATATTCTCTCCCTTGCCTGGCTCAACAGTAACTTGACTGTCTCTTTCTTGTTCCTTTCGACGGCAATGAGGAACGGCGTGTACCCGTCTGAGTCGGGGACGTCGATCGGGGTGCCCGCGTTGAGGAGTCTTGAGATGACTTCGTTGTCTCCGTCCATGGCAGCCTGGCGCAAGTGAACTACGCTAAGCAGAGTTTCCAGGCGGCCAGGAGCGATATGACTGGCCATGGCCCGCACAACGGATCCATGACCGTTTGCAGCCGCTAGAGTTGCCGCGTCTGCTGGACGCTTTCTTTCCAAGCCGTAGTCGATCGTTGCCTGCGTACAATGCTCCCCTTCCAGCAAAAATCGAACGATATCCTCTCTACCTCTTTCCGCTGCCTCGAGAAGCACAGTGCGTCCGTCACCAATGTAGTTGGCATCTGAACCGCACTCGTGTACTAAAAAGCGGACACAACTGAGAAACCCATGTTTTGCCATCAGGGGCAAAAATGAACGTTGCTGAATTTTCCAACAGCTCACGCATGGTTGGAAGTGCCTCAGTACTCTCAAGCACACGTTCTCATCCCGAGCTGGAAGGTAGAAAGACAATGTGTGGTGAAGTAGTCTTGTATCAGCCAGTTTCGTCGGGGAGGAAAATATCCATTCTTCACACTCCGTCCACCTCGAGCGGATCCATGAGAAGCGCAAGGACGCTATCTTGGCTAGCTCAACGTCTTCCGAATTTTCAACCACAAACTTCAGAATGTCGAGTCGACGTGTATCCCAAACGTGTTCGAGAATATCATAGGCTTTTTTACCCTCAATACTAGAAGTGTCGACCCCACTGCTTGAATCAAGTTTGCTCGGCCCAAGCTCCCTCAAGGGAATAGACCCGTTGAACTGCTCAGCCCATCTCTGTATCGCAGCAAAGTTTCCACTTGCTGCGGCTGCTTTCGCGTCGATACATTTGGGGTCGTCGAGGATTGGAAACTGGGACTCATAGACATGATTCGCAGTTCCAGTAGAATGAGCGTTGCGAACATGGCCCTCAAGCGAGCCGGAGCTGGCAAAGCCGGTAATCCCGTACGAACAGCCATCAAACACGCAGAAGAAGGCGTGATCATGCTTGTTCTGATGGGAATCCCGCGCCGCCTTTTCGGCAAATCCCATGTGGAAGTAATGGCAGTGAACAAAGCGGCATTTGAAAAGGCCTGACCCATGGTACTGCTCCAGCCGTCCTAGCTCGGTTGAGTCTTTCAATTTCTGGGCAGCACTGTCGAGGGACGACCGGAGTTGAGGAATGAAGCTCTCGAGTCCAGACACCTGATCCAGATCTCGATTATTCTTTCCGCTGGTTTGTTCCTTTCGCATGCTTGATTTTCTGACGAAGTGCAATGACCACGAGTACGCGGCTTGTTTCAATGCGTCAAGGAAGCCTTCGGAACCGAACAAAAGACTGGGATCGAATTCTTTGTTGAAGCTGGATGGAATCCTTTTTGGAGCCACCTTTTCGAAGTGCCTTCCAAGGAAGTGGCGGATCTCTCTACTGAGGCGGCCCACAGAGGAGGCATCAGCCGTCGTGGGGTTGGACACTAATGTCGTGAGATGGTCCAGCCAATGTGAAGCTGCGTAATCGAAGAATGCGTAACAACCGCTCATTATGTTCGCCTCGACAATCTCACCAGACAGTGTAGTGTCGACATGGTCAACACTGAGGTATGAGAGGCATATCGTAGCTAAATTGAGGTGTGCGGCGGCAACATTGACGTCATGTTTTATCAGAAAACTGCGAAACATTGTTAGTTCCGTGCACTTGGGGCCAGTCCCGAAAAGTTCGCACTTACAGTCTGGCAGTGGAATGAACCAACATAACAACCTCTCCCTGGGTCACTTCCAGTAGTGATCCACAAAGGTCCTTTGGACCATCTTCGTCGGAAAACCGCCGACCGTCGAAATCAACCACTCGTTTCTCAAGATCAAGAGACACAGCGCCCTGGATCTCGTACCATCTCAGATCTCTTCGCGCGATGGCAACCCAGGAAAGAATCTGCATCGCTTCGTGGTACCTCTCGCCGTCCATGTAATTCTTCATGGATCGGAGGATGCGGCCATATCTGAGAGGTGTTAACACATCGAGTCTAATGGCAGGATAAGGAGTGTATTGGGAATGAGCACTCACGCCTCGTCAAGTTTGCCCAGCACACCCTGCTTCTCGTTGCCTTCTCTTAGCCAACTGAGTTCCTCCTGCAGTCTGAAAGCTCGTGACTGAGCGTAAAGATTCATCATCACTAGTCTGGCGAACTGAAACATGCCTGGGAACTTGATTAGACTTGTTAAGATACAATGGGTAATGCTTCAATACTCACCATCCGCACGTTTAAGAACGTTACTGGTGATAGAGTCGGAGTCCGAATCAAACTTTACGGAAGAGTGTTTGCGTCTGATTTTGGACTCCCATGCTTCGCAATAGGTCCTGATATCAGCGTAGTTGTCGGCAGAGAGAATCCTCAGCACCGGATACCCTTTAAAGAGCCTGGAGGATTCACCATCCTCTTGACTGACAAGAAGACACCTGACCAGTGTCGGCTCGACGTCATCCATTTGATTAACATTGTCCTGTTGACCTGGGCGGAGCTCCGGACCTGAGCCAACTATTGACTGAATCCATGAGAAGATGCCCTTCTTCTCCTGCTTGAGGCATTCGTCAAGGCCGTCAACCAGAATGAAGACATTGTCATGACTGTGAACGACGATACGGAGAAGGTCCTTGGCAAGTTCGGCTCTCTCTAGCGTCGTCTGTCCCTCTTTCGATATCACAGCATTGATGTATTCCGTGAGTCGGTCGTCGTTTTGAGAGAGCTGGTACAGGACGTTCTTCGCGACGGAAAGAAAGTTGTTTCGGTTCTGATTTCCATCTTTGCAATAGACGAACGCAACCTTCACGGCGCTTAGCTTTACTGCCGCTTCAATAATAACAGAAGCGATAATGGTTTTTCCTATAACCATTAGTCCTGGGCTTAAAGGCGTACAAGATTACGCGACCCATTTAAGGAAGACACATACCTGCGCCAGGGATACCAGTAACCCACAAAATGGGGTTCACGTTCGTACTAGGATCCAGCCAGGCCATAACCAGATTCTTACGTAGTATCCAGTCTCCAGTACCGGGATATCCACGCCGCAGTTTCACATGGTGCTCTTGGTCTGCCATCATGTCTTCTGGCGAAAGCCAAGCCCGGACTCTGTCTCGTTGTTGACGTCTGGCTTCGAGTCGCTGTAGTTCGAGGGCTTCTGTTTGGTCGTTGGAGAGCGCCGAGATCCTCTCAAGGGTGGTCAGCTGGGCGTAGTTCTCCAGGAGTTTGCGGTGCCGTCTCAAGTTATTCATGGGCTCGGAGAAACGGCTTCGGAAATTGTTCCACGTTGCATCGAATATTGTTCGCCATACTAGAGTGAAAAATCCTGTTAGCGTTAATCTAAAAGGACTGGAGCAACCACACTTACTCTTTTGTCGGAAGTATGATAGCGCCTTTGCGTGAAAGTCAAGGATGTCGCTGAACATCATCTCGAGAACGGTATTAAGATGTCCGTTCTCCTTCAACCCGAACAGGGATTGATGATGAGCAAGAACTTCAAGCTGTTCTCCCATGTCCTCATAATGGTCAAGTAGCGCATCAAAGGCTCTGACATGATTTCTGGTGACCTGCAGCAGAAATTTCATCGGCCCCTATCGGGAACGGTCCTTAGCAACTGGAAAACAGGAAGTGAAAGGAGGGGCTTCCAACGTACCCATACAAACGCAACGTACTCAGATGCGTTGAGAAATACCTCGATGAGGTTCTCGTACTGTTCCATGCCCTCCAGGAACTTCCTGAGCCTGTTCATGTTGCGCATCTTAGCTTTGGACGCCTGGTTGTCTTGGATCTCCCTCATGGAAGATTGGAGGTCCCCAAGGTTGGTGAACTGAAATTGCTCGCATTCCGATCCTTTGAGATGCTCATCCTTGAATTGCTGAAGCACTCTCCGAAAACTGCACTCCCCGTACGTCGGGAGCGGGGTTTGTGTTCCCGACATTGCTCCAGCCTGGTCAATCGCAAAAGACAGTCGCTAGAAAGGAATTGTCGGTCATTGACGAGAAAACCCATATCATGGCCGGCACGCTGGGCCGGGCGGGTGAAGGTTGTGGATGGTAGGGGTGATTCAAGTCGAAGATGGCGAATGTTGGAAGCCCAAGGCAGCCACCCTGTCCTGCACTCCAGTTGTGCACATTTGGGCTTTCTCGTGGGCGGACAGGCTGTGGGTGTCGCCTTCTTGATTGGGCACTCCGCCACCGCCGACTGCTGCAAGATTTTGAAGACGCAGCAGGGCGCACTTGCCAAGCAACAACACAGAATCCCACAAAGGCCTGCCTCAATCCAATCCGGAGCCCAGCAGGTTCCCTGCAGATATGCATTCCACCCATGCTACAAAGTCCTTGCGATTTGGCCATCCGACCAACCTCTCGCGTTAACCCGGCCCACCCCTTACTTCAGCTTCTTCTGCTCCGCCTCCTTCCTCAGCACTGCCTCGAGCTCATTCAACCGAATTATCTGATACAGCACCGTATCTAGGGATCCACTCCCCCATACACGTCCCCACCCACGCTAACCTCGCCATACCGTCCGCCCAGAACTAATCCGGCCGTCTAAACTACGACCGGAAGAATAACGGCGCCTCGCTCCGTAACATATCCCGTACCAGCTACCTCGTAAAGTCGTCGGTCCCTACTGTCGTATTATTCTACGAAAACATTAGCCGCCGCTTAAACAGGTATATAATACGTTAGTAGATACTACCCGCGGGTAGCGTACGGTACGTCTAACTCGCGATCTATACGTACACGGTGCCGGCTATAGCGATAGTAACGCCTACGCTAAACGGCTTAAGCTCGAGGCACAAGGCGCGTAAGCACTAGACGACGGCGCCCTTGGACGCGTAGTAGACGGACCTGAAGGGGTAGGGGGTAATAGCTGTAAGCGAGGTAATGTTAACGATAAGGCCGTGCGTAGCGATAAGGTAGTTGGCGAACGTAGCGTATATAGCTATAACGCCAAAGATGTTAGTCTTGAACGTCTCGCGTATATCGTCGAGGTTAATAACGGTCCAGGCGAGAGAGTTAGTTAGGTTTATATTTTAAAGAGAAAAGGTACGAACTACACCTGGTATAGAATTCGAGGGCTAAGGCGTAGCCGATACCGCCTAGTATGCACCTTTAGTCGTATTAGTAGCTAATCGCGTTGTAGAGCTGCAGTTTAGCATTGTGGTGAGGGACCTTATACCTGGTAATCGGGACGCTCTTTTAGCCTAGCTTAGGTCCTATCTTTTCTGTAAATACGGAAGATTAATGAAAACAAATAAAGCGTTTCTTAAGGAGATTAATGGGTGTTAAGGGGCTGTTGAAGCTGTTAAAGCTGCTACGCAATTGATAAGAGTCGTTATAGAGAAGCTTCTTCCTATTCTCAGGAGCTCAGCTACATTAGCAGCAGAGCCAGAGGTTGCTCTTTTTCTAAAGCTTATCAGCTTTAAAAGACTCTGCTGATAGCGTCGTGCTGGTTTCTGCTCCCAAATTGGCATAAAGGATAAGCATGCTGCTATTGGGTTTCCTCGTCTTCTCTCCCCAGGGACCATCGGGCTAAGGCCACTTATAATGCTCCCCGACGCCCCCGATGTTGAAAGGCTCTTTAACCGCCTTATATGGCTGGTTATTACCACAGATCTATACATCGCTTTGGTCTTCTGTATTATCCTTTCCTTTTAAGACATTATCACTAACCTCGCCAGCGACTTAAATCTCTCCTTTCACGCTAACATCTTTAACATTTATGATACCGATGCTCCTCCTGTTATATTATTGTTTAAATATTTCGGCTAAATTCTTTCTAAGTAAGGCCTTTAAGGCATTTACTTTCCTCTCTTTAAGAAAGTTGACGAGCTACCTATCCTATATATTGGGTGTAGATTTGCTGTGAATTTCGGAGTACGTAGGCGTCTAATACGACATTAGTAAGGAAAAGTCTACCCTGACCACATCCCGCGCGTAAGAATGGGTACCGCCTAACATCCTTTAGGATTTTAGTAAGCTGGCCTATCCCTCTGCCTTCTTAAGTCCTGTTCTTGCGTGTCTTTATAATAGCGCTTGAAGCTGTATTTAGCTGGCTCTTCTGGACACTACCTGGACAGGATAAAGTATACTTATTTCTAGACCGGATCATCTGGACCTCGTCGGTACTTCTATGGGCCGGTAGTTTTTTACACAACCCTGTGGTTTTGCTCCTTTCAGGGGACTACAACCTCACCGATGAGCAGCTCGAGTATATGGCAGCACGTGCTAAGGAACGAGAAAAGGAACGACGTAAGAGAGAGAAAAAGACAGTAGCTTTCTAGGAACGAGAGAGGGAACGTTTACAGAGACAAAATAAGGAACGGCGATAAGGCCCGGGGCAGAAGCTTTTAGGGAAAAAGAAAGGGAATAAGATAGGAGACGGTGACAGGCAGCTAAAATGTCCCCCTGAAACGCCTGCATCACCTTTATTAACGGCTCTACCGGTTTCCTCATTGCCGAGCTCCTCCTTACTAAGAACTACTTTAACTCTAAGATTGACAGCCTTACTGGCCTCGCGCTCGACCCTAAGTCCGCTAATGCTAAGAAACTCGAGGGCCTCAGCGCCGTTATTATTCTCTATACCCCCGGCCGTGAGCGTAACTTATAGTTATACCCGATAATTTTTTCTAGCTAAGTCTGTATTAGTCGCTGATCCTAAGCAAGAGGTGAGTCGTACTGAGGACTGCCTTGCCGTGACTATAAATGGGCCGGCGTAGTTGTAAGGACGATCCTAGACTTAATTCTGGGATACTAGCCCCTTATACGCAACGGTCGCTTTCCTTCACTACGTAACTACCGTTTTCACTTTTCCATCTAAGAGCTCACCGTTACGGATCAATTAGCACTTCGAATTATATGCGCTCTATCTAGTACAGGCACTATGTTACAAAGGCAAACGAGCTAGGTAAGCTTTATTGTTAGGAATAGAGTGTAAAGGGAGGTATTAAGAGGTTATAACTCTGTAAGCTAGCAGAGACGAAGGCTGGAGAAACAACGCCGTATGTTAACCGTTAGGGGACTTCCTTTAACGTGCTTTTATAGAGTTCGTGAAATCTTATCTTATTAGGTGTGGTTGTATCTAATAACGCTAAGTGCCGGGGGCCGGGTCGCGTTTAGGGCTGTTTACGACATTGTTGGCGGTCTAGTAGGAGAGATTTACGGATCCCGGGGCGCCGTCGATGCCTTCCGTTACGTTAGCAATCTGGTTGATCCAAGTTATAATATATTACTTACGTTATTTTAGAATAAACGTTAAGTTTAAATGAAACGAGAAAACGGTTTAATCTATATAATAACGTTAAAGTTAATTTAAAGAGAAAGAAGTAAATTAACCTTTATAACGGAGCTAATTAAAATGATTAAAAAACTCTATATCGTATAAGAAGAGATAAATAAAGAAGTTATAAAAGTTAAAGATACTGATAAAGAGATTAAAGAGTCGTAATATAAACTAGTTAAGTTCCTTATACCTTTTCGGTTTAAAAGAAATCTAATAAACTTAAATAAATAAGTTTTCTAAATTAAAACTTATCTTACTTATAACGAGTATTAATTATATAACTTTTTATAATATCTTTTCTTTGATAAAAGACATTTCAAAATATCTCTCTTTGATAAAATAACTTTAACTAGTTTTAATAAATCAAAGACGATAAGTTATAACTATATAAAGTATATAACTATACTCAGAATTATCCACTCTATCCAGACGTGGATTAATATCTTAGTAATCAACTACTTATAACTATAACATTAGCCTATTGTTAAAAGATAAAAGGAAAACCGCTATTATAACAAAGAATCAAAAGACGGCCGGCTGTAGGCCGGATCCGGAACGCTAAGACTGATGTCAAAGGAAGGAGGTTTCTTTATCTATATCGTGTATATTATGGAGTCTCCCCGCCCTTGAGCCGTGGAATAGATTCTACACCTTACATCACACAACATAACACAAAATACAACACCTCTTCCACACCACAATATTATAGTGGGTACAGGCCTATATTATAATACCTATGCCTGTTATACACTATAGTATCCTCTGCTTCTATTAACCCTATAACGCTAATGCTGCACTATACTTTGTCATATACCCTACCTACTTATAACGTTTTATCCTCTTCGTCTTTAACTTCCATTTTATAATTATAACGGTCCTTTATGTTAAATTTAGGTTGTCTTCTGTACCGTTAATACTAAATATAATATCTTTTATAAAGTTCTTTAGAGATTTAAAGTCGTAGGTGTTAGCGCCGGAGTAGTCTTTTATATATTTAAATGGATATTAGAAACTGATATCTTATATAGATTTATATATCTTATTAGTTCTAAAGATTAATTATATAGTGATAATCTCTTAATATTTTAGCCGTTCGCTTTTTATTGACTCGGGAGCCGTCTATCCCCTCTATACAATTCTTTGAGCCTTTCTCTTTTATTGAAATGTAAAAGGGGTTAAGGTATTGGAAAGCAGTGTGTGTTAAAGGTGATTGATTATTTCTATCTTTGAGAGTGGAAGCCGTGTTATTATAGCCGTAAGGGTAGCCAGTGCACGGAGTGCATTGGCCACACTCGCTTCTGTGAAGCGAGGTTAGCTGACTAAATACGAGGTTGGCAGTAGAGTCTGGCGTTCTTAGCTGTGCAGATCTACAGATGCAGCCGCGGAGCGGCTGCGTGGATCCAGCTACACTGTTTTAACTATACTAGTATTACGACCTGCACCTGACACAGGCCTTGAGAGGACTGGCGTGGGTTAAGACAGAACGTATGGCAGGACGCTAACAGGTAAGGGGTGTTCTGAAGACAGCTTACTAAGCTAGCACTCCTAGATAGGGGGTTTAATGTCACTGTAGGTCGCTGTCGTTATAATGCACAGAGGTAAGTCTGAATAGTAAGATATAAATAAATAATTAAATACTAACGTGAGGAATTAAAGTTCCTCACGGTAGTTATGGGTATAATTATAGCTATCTATACCAACTAGCTAAAGGTACCTTATACCTTTACTTAGTAGCCTGTTACTTAGTAAGGAACTAAGTAACCTACTATTAAGCACCTTTTACTTAAAGGTCTTACAGATACTTAATAAGTAAGCACCTTTATTAAGATTAAGTAACTATTAGTTAGTTATAAGGGCTTTAGGTCTTTACACTCCTAACCTAATACGTAATACTGTACATACTGTCTTCCTACACTGTTCCTTATATAGGGGATCTGTTAGGCCGCTCCAGCCTAAGTAACGGCCTGTAAGGTTATTACACGATTCCCCCTCTTTAACATTCTTTTTCCATAGAAAATCCTAGTAAAAGTGTTCCTTCTTTCTTAACGTAACTATACCTGCTAACTGTATATAAAAGCGCACTTTAAAAAACAGCACCTTTTATTGTTATAACCTTATAGACTTTACTTTAACTTTTAAATTATAAATATCACCTTATAATTATTATTTTTTAAAATCGCTTTCCTATCTCGTTATTATATAATCGGACAGTTACTTTAAATATTTATTAACAGGGGCTTTATCTTTATATAACATGTTTAATTACAGTAACATTTTCCTTTAATAACTCCTTTTTAAAAAGTGCTGTCTTAACGTTAAACATAACATTACTATATAAAACTTAAAATTAAAAACTTAAAAGCTCCGTAAAGCCGTTACCTAACTTAAACAGATTAAAGTCCAGCACCATAAGATAGAAAAGTAAGCTTTTTTACATTTAATTAAGAGGTAGAGATCCTTTACTTCTAAGAGTAAGAGGAGGCCCGTCTAGCTACTCCTCTTAAAGCTAGTAAATCCTTTAATTAGGGAGGTTTTTTAACAGGAACACTTACTAGTTTTTTCTCTAAGGGGTTATTATAATTAATAACCTTTTCTTAACTTAATTTATAATTCCTTCCTTTAATAAATAAAATAGCCCTTTTAACACAGTAATAGCGTACTTACTTCTTAAAACAAGAGGTTATAAGTTTAAATCCCATAAGGGTCTTTTATCACTTTAAATCCTCACTCCTTAAGGCTAGAGAATCTAAGGTGACTTTTATTATTTTTCTTTTACTAACTTTCTTTTTTAACAGTACTTATTTTTATACAGAGTTTACTAAGAGCTTTAGAGGCCTAGCCTCCTTATTAGGTTTAAAGTCCTTATATCCCTAATTAAGGGTTTTAATAAACGTCTTTCCATACTTATTAAGGAGTTTCCTACCACTTTTTAAGCTTTAAGTCCCATAATAGTCTTACTTTTTAATATAGTAATTTAAATATCAGATCTTATCTTATTTTTAATTCTTATTATTAGTTTTAATTAGTCTAAATTCTTCCAGTGGAACTCTGTAATCAGGTTTAGGCACTTAAGGTTTTTTACTAACTCTTATAAGTTACTCCTAAGACTGTAATCTAACTACTTAATAAGATATTTAAACGTGTTCTTTCCCTTCCGTAAATCTATAACTTCTTTAACGTCGTATTTATCCTTATTAGCGTCGATCTTAATCTTCTTTTTTAAAAGAACTCCTTTTAAGGCAGGTTTTAAAAGTAAGATATAAAAAACCTTAATTTACACCTTTATACTAGCGGGTAAGTCTAATTTGTAATTAAAAGTGGTAACCTTTTTCTTAATTTAAAACGGTCTGTACCTTTTAAAGTTAAGTTTCTTATTAAGTTGTTTTAAATACAGGTTTTGTGAAAAAAGGTAGACGTAATCCCCCTTTTAAAAAGTCAGTCCCTTAACTTATTTACCATTATAATAAAGTCCTTTCTTAAATATTAACTGTTTAATTTAATATTTATTAGTAAACTTCTTTATTCGTTTACGTATAAACTTAAATTCAGCTTATAGATAGTTATATAATTCTTACATCTAATCTGCGTGGATTACAGCTTAAGGGGTGCTGGTAAGTAAGCCTTAACAGAGTTTAAGCTCCTTACCGTAATTAGTAAAGAATAGTGATATACCTGTTAACTTAACTAACGTTATATTATAAGTTATCTGTACTGTTAATAATAGTTTAAGTTAATTATATTATTTAAAGTTAATATAAGTTTAAAAATATATTATAAATATCTAATTAATTTACTCTGTTTAACTGTCTGTTTATAAGTAAAATGCTATTAAAAGCTTACTCTTTATACCTATTCTTTATATCAGTCTTTACTAGAACTTTAACATAATTAGCTTATCTTAATCCGTAACAATATTATCTAACTAAAGGTGTTATAAAATTACCTCTTTCTTAAAGACGTAAGTAAGTTACTTCATTATTATATCCTTTAAAGTTAGTAAAAAGTAAGCCTACTTTATTAATCTGTTAACTACTATAAAGATCTGGTTATAAGTGACTTTTATAATAGGGTCCTTAGATTTTAAGATCCTAATAACGAAATTAAGTGAGATGGAACTTTATAATACCTATAATATAGGGAGTGGTTTAAGAAGTTTATAAGGCTTATAATATTAATTCTACTTACAGTGGCAGATATTACAGTTATTAACCACTTCCTTAACCAGCTTCTTTATTCCTAAAAAGGCGTACGCTTATTAGGCTTATATAAGGGTCTTAGCTTAACTTATATATCCTTTAAGTTAAGACTTATAAACTTATTAAACGTACTCCTTTTATTTATCCAGGTTATAAATATACAGTTTCTATTAATACTAGAGCCTTACTTTTAATTTAAGTATGCCACTTATACCTTTTAACAGCTATTCCAGTTAATAATTAGTTTTATTATAGTTTAAATACTTTAAATACTCCTTATTACAGTCTTATAAGTGCCTTAAAAAGTCTCTTAAAAGGCACTTATACTTACTAGTTCCTTCCACTAACCTTCTTACTTAAAAGTCCTATTATTATTAATAAACATTATACTTTATTTATAAGTTTATATAGACGTTAATAATTTATTTTAATATTTAGTTATTTAACACTTATAACGTATATTTTAAAGTGCCGTTTTCTATTTTATTAAATATAATAATAAGGATTAAGACCAGATTAATATCTTTATAATCCTATCTTTAATTAAAAGTGTTAGCTTACTTATTATCTTTTCCTTTAATATAGTAAATTTAAAAGTGGAACAGGGTTATTAACTCTACCTATTATATTTATTATAGACTGAGTTCCTTTATTAGGAAGTACTAAAGGTTATTATAGTCTAAAAAGACCTGGACTGTTTTTCCGTACCGTTTAAATACAATACCTACTTAATAAAATATTAAATAATCGCTATTAGTTCCTTATTATAAATTAAATATTATAAGGCTAGGCTGTGGATTCCTTTTAATAAGAAGGTAATTAGGTAGCGTTTCCTATTATCTTAGACTTAGTTAAGCTCTCTACCGATTATAAATTCTAAGGAGTCTATCTTAACTTAAAAAGGCTTTAAGAAATTAGGGAGGGCCAGGATTAATACTGTAATAAAGGTATACTTAAGGTCCTTAAACACCTTTTATTATCTATCACTCTACTTAAATAGTTTACCTTCTCCTATAAGCTTATATAATGGTTTTATAATCTTTATAAAATACCTGATAAAGTATTAATAAAAGTTTATAAAGTTAATAAAGGTTTATAACTCTTTTTAATTCTTTAATGTAAGCCAGTCCTTAACTGCCTTTATCTTCTCCAGTTACATTTTAAGCTTTTTAAGGGTTACCTTAAACCTTAAATAATTTAGTTCCTAAACGTGGAAATGGCTTTTCTTTAGGTTTACTGTTAACTTTACCTTTTTAAAAGCTGTTAAAACCTATTATATATGCTTTTAATGTTTTTTTAAAGTTTTAAAGTAAATTAAAACGTTATTTAAATATATAAAGATAAACTTATTAAGGAAGGGGTGGAGAACACTATTAATAAGGCCTTAAAAGGTCACAAGGGCGTTTATTAATCCCATTAGTATAATACAGTATTAGTAATACCCGTTATAAGTCTAAAAGGCCGTTTTATATTTATCCTTTTCCTTTACTCTAACATAGTTAAACCCTATAGGGAAATTAAGGCTGGAGAACTAATTTGCTTTAATAATCCATTTTCGCATTTCCATAATAAGTAGCAGTGGGTAACGGTTCTTAATTATATCTTTATTTAATATTTAGTAATTAATAATTATATATAACTTACCGTCTCCCTTCCTTAAGATAAACAGCACTAGGTACCTTACCAGGGATTAGGACTTTATAATAAACCTGTTTTTTAAGTTCTTATTAATGTACTCCCTTAAGGATTTAGTCTGTTAAGGGTTTAAGTGGTAAGGTTAGAAGCTGTGGAGCTTCGCTTTTAGTTTTAATTTAATTTTGTAATTTTATAATCTGTAATTTAGTAATTACAGTATCTTTTTTTAAAATAAGGTAAACTTCCTGTACTTTATTAATACCTTAAATAAGTTAACTTCTTCACTTATTTATAAAACAGCTTTTAACTTCTCTCCACTTTTTAAATTATCATTTAGGTAATATAGTAGACCTTTTAATCCTTTAACTGTCTTTATAAATCTAACTTAAACTATATTTAGTTTTAAAAGTTTAACGTGCTTTTAAGTGCTTTATATATCTTTAAAGTGGTTTATTACCTTCTTAACTTTCTTTAAATAGTAATTATAGTTAAGGGACTTATTAAAGGTAAGGTAGCCACTCCTTTAATTAATTACAGGGTTATACTTTTCCAGTTAGGGTAAATTTAAGATTATATTATATCCTGTAACTAATGTAATGTTAAAATCCACTTATTATTCATCCCTATCTACTTTAATTAAGAGTGGTAAATAATAGGTAACTTTACTATTATTATATTAATATAGGCCTCCTTCTTTATTTTAAATGGGAATAACCTTTTTATACTCTTTATTAGGGAGTTTCCTTTAATTAACTAATAAAAGGTACATTAAGTTAAAAACACTCCCGTTATTAATTACTACTTTTACCTTAAACGGCCTCCCTTTTCCGTCTATTATGTTAACACTAACAAAATAATACTTATACTCCTTTAATATTTAAATTATAGTAATTATTTATCTTTAAGGTTTTATCTAGCTTAACCTTTAAATACCTCTCCTTCTCTTTAAGGTTTTTACTAACCAGTAAACTATTAGTTTCCGGCCCTTTTAAAGGGCCTGTAACCTTTTCCTAATTCCTTTTAGAAAAATAGGCAACTTTAATAAACTTAGTAATTAACCTTTCTTAAGTTCTCACGCCTTAACATCCAGTTAACTTTAAACGGTATAATGTTTTAGAAATCTTTAATAAGTTAATAATACATTTTACAGGACTGGATTATAATAATGTCTTTTTACTTTTAAATCCACTAGTAGTCTTCTCGTTTTTACTATTCCCTCGCTTTTCTATTAAAATATAATAAGCACGTTATAACTAGGCAGTTATTAAATACCCCTCTTTACTAACACGTAGTAAGAGCCTAGTTAATTATAATAACCTTTTATTTATTACTAGACTCTCTTATTAAGGAGTAGGAGATTTAGTAATAGGCTGGTTCTAACTTTATCCTAATAACAGTGTAATTTTATCTTTATACGCTAGGGAAGTGGTTATAAAGGGCCTTAAGTCTGTTATATTAGTTAAAAGTGCAGTTATTATACATATAGTTAATTTACAGTATATCCCTGTAATTAAGGTAATTAACGTTAACTGTAAGTGTTATAATTATAAAGTATAGAACAAGTAAAGTAGCGTCTTGTTTCTTCTCTTCTTCCATTTACCTTTAAGTCTATTATTTTTCCTAAACCTCTTCTTAAAACTCAAGTAACAGTAACCTAACTTATTCTTTTATAAAGTGGCCTTTTTTAACAAGTTAGTATTTAGGTTAATTAGTAAAGTAAACTCTATTATAAAGTTATAACCTAATTTCCCTTACTCTATCTTTAAATATTATAATAAGACCCTTAACTTATAAATCCTCTACCTTATTTATTAACTCTTAATGTTTCTCTTTTAACTCTTATACCCTCTATTAATATACTTACTTTATACCTTTTTAAGGGACCCTTAAAGTACTAGTTTAAGGCACACTAGCCTTAATATAAGGCAGCTATTTAAGCTATCCTTCTTTTAAGGAGGTAAGGGTGTTAATCCACTTAATATACTTAAAATGTTTAAGAGTCTTAAAAGGTACTGTTAAGAAGAACTTTTATTTCTCTAGTTTAATTCTCTTAGCTTATTCTCTTTCACCTTTTAAGGCTTACTTTACCGTTTAAGTGGCTTAGAGGGTTAATTCTTTAACTCCCTTTACCATCCTAATGATTTTTAAGTTAAGGTCTTTCCTAAACTTCCTTAATTCCTAGGCTTATAAGGTAAGGTTTTTAAGGCCTGTAACAGCTAACTGGAACATCTCTTCTTAAAGTCAGTCTTCTGTAACCTACACCTTTAGTAATTTTAAGTTTCCACCTTAAAGTCAGTCTTCTATAATTTACACCTTTATAGCTAACTCTTTTAAAACACCTTTAAAAACTAAGTATACTATATCCTAAGGTTCTTTCTCTTCTTCCTTATCTCCTAAGTTATACTTATCTATTTAAATGTAGTCTTTTTCGTTACTTACTATCTTAATATAGACGTCTCTTAAGTTAAACTTAATATACTTTCCTCTTTTTAAAATAGGTTTCTAATTAACTTACTTTAATAACAGGCATTACCGTACCATATATCCTTTCTTATTATAGTTAAAGTATTAAATTTAAAACAGGTCTTTAAATTACTTTTACTGTTATTACTGTTAAGGCTTATTACAGTTAAGTTAATTCTATTAGTTTACTATATTAATATCTATTAATTTAAAGTAATAACTTATTATAGTTAACTAGTTCCCCTTTTTAGGTTTACTTAGCTGGTGGGGGATTTGTTCCTTTTAAAAGTTCTTTTAATAATAGTAATTATAATACCAGTTATTAGCTTTAATAACTATCTCGATTAATTCTTAAAGACAGTCCAGTTAGTCCTTTTAGTAAAGGTCTCTAATGACATACTCCTTTAGACCACTCTAAAATAGCATTATTAAGGCCTTTTAACTAAGCTTAGTTTTTACTACTTTTAATTTAAAGCGTGTGGAGAACTTAAAGATTAAAGACGTCTGCTTTAAAGTTATAAGGTGTTATTTAGCCCACTTAGGGGTATTTAGTTCACTAAACTTAGTTTAGAGTTAATTAATAAAAACGTTAAAGTCGTTAAAAAGGGCCTAAGTCTTAGGGGCCTCCTTTTAAGCTCTATTTATAAAAAGGTTATTAATTATCTTCATATAAGGTTTATACTAGTAAGCAGCTACTTTATCTAGTAAAGCTCCAGTAAACCTAACCTTTCCTTCTTCCTTAAAGAACTACTTATTATAATAAGTGATATAACTCTAAAGCTAAGCTATTTAAGACTTTAATTACGTAAAGTCTCCCTTAAAGCGCGATAGTAAGGGGAACTTTACTCGTTTCTTCTATAAGCCCTTAAGGTCGTTATTCTCCAGTTTTATAGCGTTAAGTTAAACCTAAAGTTTCTTAATAAGGCTAATACAGCTTTTAATATCTCCAGGGAAAGCTTTATTAAGTTCTTTAACCAATCCCTATTAATTAAGGTTTAAGTCTTTAAAGCATATAGCTAATTTATTAATAGTAGAGAGTTAAAGCTAAGCTTACACCTTCTTAATCTCCTTACCTTTTCTAAAGGTTAATATGTTAATAAGAGAGAGGTAATGTCTAAGAATTTAATAAACAGCATTTAAAACTAAGACACTAATATCATATTATAACCTACACCTAATATAAACCTTAAAAGGACTAGTGTAAGTTAAGATAAAACGTATAGTAGGACGCTAACAGGTAAGGGGTGTTCTAAAGACGGCTTATTAAGCTAGCACTTTTAAACAGGGGGTTTAATGTCACTATAAGTCGCTATCATTATAATACACAGAGGTAAGTTTAAACAGTAAGATATAAATAAATAATTAAATATTAATGTAAGGAACCAGAGTTCCTCACAGTGGTTATAGGCATAACTATAGCTATCTATACTAATTAGCCAGAGGTACCTTATACCTTTACTTAGTAGCCTGTTACTTAGTAAGGAATTAAGTAACCTGCCATTAAGCACCTCTTACTTAAAGGTCTTACAGATGCTTAGTAGGTGAGCACCTCTGCTAAGACTGAGCAACTACTGGTTGGTTGTAGGGGCTTTAGGTCTTTACACCCCTGGCCTAGTACGCAGTACTATGCGTACTGTCTTCCTGTACTGTTCCTTGTGCGGGGGATCCGTTAGGCCGCTCCGGCCTAAGTGACGGCCTGCAGGGTCGTCATAACTAGCCGGGTTAGGGTTGTAAAAACCCAACATTTAACGTTCTTTTCCTATAAAGAACCTAAAAGGTAAGTTCTCCCTTTTTCACCATTTCACTATATAATAAGTGTCTAGCTCCCAGGTTTTAAAACGGGAATAAGGTAAAAGCACTAACTGCTACTTAAACCTTACAGCTTACACACACGCATTTAGTAACGAAATGTCCCCTTGTTTTTCTTATAAGTTGGCTATCCCTCTGCTTATTTACTAGGTTTCAAACCAGTCCGACAGTTATAACTACTGTCTAGAGAGGCACTAGCCTTCCCAGTACGACGCTTTTAATGTTAATAAAGTAAAGTTAAAAGCTCTCCTTATTAAGAAGTGGGACCTTAACTTATGTTGAAATGCAAAAGGGGTCAAGGCATTGGAAAACAGTGTGTGTTGAAGGTGATTGATTTTTTCTATCTTCAAGAGTGGAAGCCGTGTTATTATAGCCGTGAGGGTGGCCAGTGCACGGAGTGCATTGGCCACACTCGCTTCTGCGAAGCGAGGTTAGCTGACTGAATACGAGGTTGGCAGTGGAGTCTGGCGTTCTTG
>Ga0247770_1000773_pt1 | contig 29709 bp, 29 predicted proteins | sample UWRJL136409B6_FD_179943 | JGI IMG/M metagenome (GOLD analysis project Ga0247770, IMG submission 179943) | Plant litter microbial communities from Arlington Agricultural Research Station in Wisconsin, United States - UWRJ-L136-409B-6 | ecosystem: Environmental > Terrestrial > Plant litter >... | reverse complement strand
GGGGGGGGGAATAGTGAGGGGGGGGGGGGGGGGCTTGAGAGAGCCCATGCCTCTGTATCAAGAAAATGGGTCAAGTAGGAAAGGGGGGGCACATGTGCAGAATCCTGGGAACGGTACCCACCCCGGCAGGTAATGAAGGCGGTTGTGATTTCGGATCATAGCCAATAAAAATAGGTTTTGCTTTCGTGGTGTGACACGTTGGCGGACTACATCTGCAAAGGCTGTGACGCACGGCACACGAGGGGGGGGGTGGTATGGGTGTACACTCGGCACGGGATACAGACCCAATATTTTTGCCAGAATCGGACCCACTCTGCGCGGCGGAGTCCACATGTGCGATCATACGAGCTTCCATCATCATAGTCGAGCTATTAATCTTGCGGACGTCGGCAATGTCAGCAATTAGGCAACGACATCGTACCCTTGCCAAGGGTCGGTAAAACGATCAGAACTCACTAATTCGAGGTACAAGCCGGGCGGCCAGTTTTATATGAAGCCCTGGCAGGAGCGTTACCCCCCCTCCGGTTACCACATTTGGAAGTACAGCCGGTGGCCGAACGAGGCGCTTATCAAGTTCTGTGGAGCCCTCGGCGCTGTATTGGCTGGTGTGACCTTATCGCCACGGAGGTATCGAGAAATGAGCGTGGGCGATGTCAGTTAGCACAACCGCCTAGTTTTTCGTCTTTCCAACACCCCTCACCATGCCTTCATTCTCTCCATTTGCCCCGCCTCACTCCTACGTCTCGATTTTACAGACGGTTAAGATCGCGCTTCGGCAAGATGCCAGATAAGCTTGGCTGGACGCTTAAACTGTCGAAAATTAGCCACGCTATCACAATTTAAGATTTACGGAGTCGACAAGTACTTACTAGCCGATACATAGTATCTGGATTTGGGAGAAACACAGTGGAGTCTTCCATAAGGTCGATACTACTACATAGAAAAGCAGATGTAATTTTGCATTCTTTGTAACTTCATTCTAAGCTGTTCAATCACCTAGAGCTCGCGTTACCACCTCTATTTCCTGTTTTTGTACGTGGCCTGTTCTTCCACCATCCTGGCGCGCCAGTTCAGTAAGTCCCATGCTTGCCTCTAGTCTTTGTATCTCGGCTTGTAGAAGTTCGATCGTAGTCTCGTTCCTCTGAATTGTGCTGTCTTTGCCTTGCAGATCAATCCTCATCTGAACAGCGGCGGCATGCAATTTGTGATTCTCATCCAAGATCAGCTGGTACAAGTCTCTCCACATAACCAATTCCTCTTCTTTCTCCGCAATGCACTTAACTGTCGCGGAAAGATTCATGAGGAGGCTGGAAAAGGCGAGAAGTTGACCCTAAGCGTGTTAAGCTGAGCCTCAGAGAGGAGAAGCGTTGCTTACCTCAAGGAACCGATATTGAGAGCCGTCAAATGCGGCATGGCTGGAGGAGGCAGGCATATTGTGGGTGCGTTTGAAAAACTAGTTCCATCGGTTGATGACCAGTACGAATGATATATATATATGTGTGTGATGTCTTGTTTTCTGACCGATCAACTAGATTGGAAAATGACATCATGAGCTGCACGGTAAACAAGTATGGGAAAAACCAAAGCGTGCAAACTGTTATTTTGGGAGAGAGGTGTTGCAAGATAATGTGTGGTTCTGGCACGGCTATGTTACCCGGCGGCTAACTGTCGAAGTGGAGGTTGACCAATTGGAGAGATTGTTCTCGAACCAGCAGGTGGGGCGGAACGGCCGGACACAGGATCTCGATTACCAATCCATACCTGAATTTAACACCGTCCCTTGCATTCTAGCACGTCACCCGGCGGCTAATTGTCAAAGTGGGGGTTGACCAATTGGAGACATTGTTCTTGAACGGGCAGGTGGAGCGGCAGTTCCATAGTTTCATAAGATATCTATAGTGAACCCAGAGTGTTGGGCCCGTTGATGCATTTTTATTGGTCTTGAGATGTCCTGTGGTCGGCACAATTTAGAAGCAACCTCGCGAAACGCCCGCTCACTTTCCCCGACTCGTATGGTGAGGAAGGTGTCGCATGACCATCTGTCTAAGAACCAAATACAATAAAAAATTCGAGGGCAAAGTTACTTAGTTAATAAAAATAGGAATCTGTGGCAGTTAATGGTCCCTTTTTAGCCGGGACTGGGCGAGCTTGTCACGACTCAGGTCATCATCACCAGAAGGAGCACGGACCACGCGTTGGGCCCAGGGTGCGGCGACCCACTAAGCCCTGCCGGAACTAATCAGGGTGGACCCGGCGTTCCAGGAGCCGTCCTTGGGTCCACGCCGTCCGGGTCCGTGACTGCAACGCGTAAAGGCGGACCCGGTCTCGGGTCCAGCAGTCTCGGGTCCAGTGTACTGCCCAAGAGTTGTGCTAACGTTTATTCAGTCATCTTGTACCACCTTGTACTTTACCTCGGTCACCGCGGTGTCCCAGGAGCAGGCCACAACAGAGCTTCATGGCACATGCAGACGAAGCCCTAGTACCAAAATTTGAGATATTGATCATCTCCTCGATGAAGGGATAAAACTACCCACCCCTAAAATAATACTCGCCAAATGTGAACTATGGATGCTCGCTGGAACAGTCAGACTGAGAATTTATGTCAAGATGTATCCCCAACTTACCTCAGATAGTGTGCGAGAGATTGCGGCAACAAGCGCAAAATCCGTCATACCGACCCTGCCTTACGGATATTTTGATACGTTTCTACGATTGCGGCTCTAGAATGATCGATTTTTTACAGGGGATAATTGCACCTTTTATGAACGCTGTCTATTAATACATGGTTTTAGCAATACCGTATCTTAAATTCTCATTCTTCCAGAGCTATCAGAAGACTATTCCCAAGCAAGCTGTTTACGGTGTTCCAATAATTCCGAACATAACTTTCGTAAGCTGTATCGCGGAGAGGCCGTTGGAATGGCTCAAGCTCTATCAAAAGGTCATTTTCGGTGATGTGTAGATCCCAGTCGAGTAAATGCAGCATCTGCCTCTCCAGACAATTGACCTCAGCGGGACTAAAGCAGAGGCAATGATCAATTATGCTACATTTAGCCCAATCAGTGTTTCTCATCGAGTGGTCGTTGAGGTACTTGGACGATAGTATGAGAGAAGCCAGAATGATCCTGTGAGTGATGTAGGCTGGCTTTTTCCCTGTTGGTCTTATGCGAGTCCTCAGTCTTGATAGATACACAAGTGCCCCCATTACGTCCGACGCTTTCGAGCCTGAGTAGATGACAAGGTTTTTCACGAAAGTCTCCAACGACAGCACACTATCGTCGTTATCATCAAGCTCGAATGGGGATGGAAGGGTGGTTATGCTGTATGCGGACCGGATGAGGTGAGAGATGAAGCTATCGCTAACCGGCAGATAAACTAACTTCTCGAGAGTGACTCCGTTAAGTTCTGCGGGACTTGACAGTGGTGGATCCATGAGCTCCGGATATCGGTTGACTTGTGGGAAACACGGTAGTTGAACTAGATGTGGTTTTGGAGAGATAGAGGGTAGCCGCGAGGGGTTATAAGGTTGTGATTCGAGCAGGCAGTAGTGCAGAGTCTCACTTGGTCCAAAAGTTGGCCATATATTTACAAAGACCCGAAGCGCAAAATGAATAAATGCAAAGTTCCTATTTTACACACCGCCTGCACCGTCATACTCGAAATTCTTATTCGTTCTGCAAATCGTGAATGTGGGCAGCTTTTTCGATATGCTTCTTTATTTGAGCTGACCACGCCTTCAACAATTTAATTTGTGCATTGATTTCCGCACAGAGCCTGGCAGTTTCCTCTTCCAACCTAGTTACTTCTGTTAATATACTTCATCAGCAAAATTTGTTGTAAACTTACCCATTCTGGAGTTGAGTAACTTTTTCTTCGACTTCATTGATTCTAGTCTCCATGCGCTGCTCAAGTTCCCCGGTCTTGTATTGAAGCTTTGAAACGATAGCCGTAATATCGGGTCCCGCTTCTTGGCAGATTTGAGGGTCCGTCAAGAGTAAGACATCATCTTTTACTGGTGCCTGCTCTTGCAGATTGAAGGCTGCGGACCAATCCCATGCGAGGTCCGCGCTCAAGTTCAAGTGATCTGTGTTGCGCGGCGAGAGCTGCTCGACTCCATAGTTCAATGCATCACTGTACATCTCGGGGAAATCCATCTGAGGCATAACGGTGCTGAAGCTGGAGGACATCGTGGCGGCGCTGAGTTATTGGCTTTGCATCGAATTTCGCAGAAGCTTATATGTCCTGTATAGGAAGTATGCGGATTAGCTTCAGACTCGTGGTAAGATATTTATGGAATATGCTGTTTGTAGATAGAACCGTGTTTAGGGCCTGCGGTCCAATTTTTAGGTCCTTGATGGTTACAATTCTATGGTGTTCTGTGGGTACTGTATCCCAAATTCAGGGCACGACGCCCCTTTCTGCTCCCGAGAGCCGTGGAATTGTTACGGCTAAATTATAAAATGGGTATTCAGTGGCTGTGGCAAGCACGGAGGGCTGCACTGCCGCTGGAAGCCGCAATAGACCCGCGCTTAAGCCAGCGCTTATTTTTTTGGGTGAAACAATGACAAGATCTAACGATCGCTTTGTGAACTTCGCGTTAAAAATTAATTCAAAGTTCGGAAGCTGTAAAAGGCTTCCGCTTCAGTGCACAGCCCAAAAAAAAAAAATAGCATGATGAAACACTATTATCATTCTCCAGAGCTTTTTCTGACAATCCGTTATATCCACACCCTGGGATGCTCATACTTCGGCAATTCGCGGTCTTTCTTGACACCCCAATAAGCTAGCCAGTCGCGCTCAGCTGCGACTTCATCGCTGATACACTTTTCCAGTGCTCTTTGTAATATCATAAGCGCCCGCTGAGTTTGCTCCAAGAGATCAATTACCTGAGACCATTGCTTCCGATAGGCGACAAGAAGTTGACGGAGCAGTGCGTTCTCAGCGTCAAGCCTATTGATGGATTCCAGTTGGCTGATGATTCTAAACTCTTCCACCTGGCGCGTCAAAGAGTCGATTGGGTTATTTTTCGCCGTCGCTTGTTCCGCGGTGCGCCATTTTACAAGGTCTTTATTCGACGCCATCGTTGAATCCAGATGAGGTTTTTGGTTAAGGAGTAACGGCCTAATATATGGACCCTCGCTTCTCCATAGAACGCCTCCAGAAGGGTCCAAGTTTTGGGTTACCTCGGAGGGAGTAGCTGCCCTAGCTGATATAAGGCCGTCGGTCCACTTCCTGATCGCACCCGTCATCCGTTCCCCAATTCAAAACATCATGAAGTTTTTCTTAGTGGCTTCCCTTCTCCCAGGCCTTGCCTTGGGCGCTATACATAACACGACCCATTGTACGGATAAGGGACTGCTGGATGGCACCCTGGCTACAGCAGAAAACCTGGAAGCTATAACATCCCAACCAACATCGGCAACGCCTCAACTGGAAGCCACTGTCCAAATCCAAATTGGAAACTTCACTGCCTCTGTTATTGTGGAATTGACAGCTCTCAGCTCCGCAAATACTTCTCTTGATAACAAAATCTCGACTACAACCCTGCCACTAAATACAACAGTACGTGGTAAGCTATCGAGCTCAAACCACACCGTCATTCCTATTCCTACTACAGCCACTCCTAAATTCGCAAATGAAACCTTCAGGACCAACACCACTGGTAGAATCTCAGGATCTTTCCCTTTTCCATCTTCCATATCACCTCCTACTCTCTTCACAAGCGGAAGCATGTCTTCAGGAGATAAGTGCATTCTTATGGCATATGTATCGGTAGTTGTGCACCTTGTTTTCATGGTTTTCATGTAACGGCTCTGCTGTCTTGATCTTGGTTTGCACTGTACGGAGTTAAGTAGTATGAACAGTTTAGCAGCTTATAAACCAAACATATTTACATTAGCATAAGTGAACTACTAAAATGTTGTTTAAGTAATTGGTGCTGAGAGTACAAGGTCCAACTCAAGAAGTAATACAAGCTATAATACTGCAGAGAGTTTAGCATTGGAACATAAATGTCAATTGTTTAACACTGCATGCTAAGAACAAACTTTCTTCTATCTCCGTGCTTTAGGTTTTGCGGCATAGTTAACAGGTGGTGGAGGTGTCATAGACCCAATTTGCCTTCTGTCATGAGAGCTTCCGTAAGATCGGGGTGGAGTTTGTGGAAGATCTCCGGGCATCTCTACCCGACCACCTAGAGAACTGTATCCAGGAAGCTCAGCCAGTAGGTGCGGGTAATCTTCCGTAGTTGAAAGGCCATTTTGCGAACTCTCTCTTCCCATTGCTGGACGGATAGGATCGCTGTCACCTGCCGGCCCCCCGGCAGAGTTGCCATTGTAATGATTGATCTGAACCACTGGTCTCGGGCTTGAAAGGTGCATCAATAGGTCTTTAAACCTGCCGCAGTCTCTCCTTGAACAAATAAACTGGTCCACAATGTCATCTGGTCCGATATCCGAAATCCTTGACGATCGGCGACGACCGCATAGAGAGCATTTAGTGCTCCAGTGGTCCCGGCGACCTGCGGGCTGGTTCTGGCTACCATGTGACTTACTCCGACGCATCTCAAAATATCTGTCAATTATGATTTTGTAGGCGGTTGAGAGACAAACATTAGTCTTTCTGACGGGACAAGACGGGGAGATTCGTATCGTTTTGCCTATTTGTTCAAGGAGAGGGTGAAGTACGCATAATTTAGAATATGTGGCCTAATTTTGGTCCTCGAGGACTTACCTTTAGATGCACTCCAAGGTCCAACATTTGGGCGCATCAATCGTATACGCTAAATGAATACCTCTCAAAGATCCTAATTTAGGGTATTAGATTTATGCAACCAAATGTTGGATCTCAGGGCCCATTTTCGGTCAGTTGTCACGACCTGGTCACGAAACCAGGCCATAGTAGCCTGAGGCTCTCCACGGTGGATTAATCGCTTAACGAACAAATTAGAGATGACCCGAGGACCCGGCGTCTCGGGCCCACGTGTCACAGGTTCTACAGCATGTATATAGAATGCCGTTAGCAGCCCGAGTGAGGGACCTGGTCTTAGTTCCTCACCTAGGAATTTCATATTTACTATCTGCAAGCCAACGCAACCGTTGTGTACATGTTAGGGTTATTAAGGTTGATGTTGGAATAGCGGTAACGGTTTTGGAGGCTAGCTACTCGCGGACGTATTATACACTATGTTATGTTCCTGTACGACCAAACGAAGGTTGGGATATCTTATAAATTCTAAGTTATGATTAGGGCGCCTTGTCGCTGGCATTTAAGCTTTGTTCATAAGGGTTAAACTTATAGCCGGTTCTATATAACGCCCTCACTACTCTCGTCCACTCATCGCTGAAAGCTTACGCATAGAGCAGTACGTAATGAGTTAAATATCTTTAAATATCGAATCTAGTAGGTGTACCGACAGCAGGCTGTTAATAGCTGCCAGGTCCACGTATACTTGTGAAATGCCTGATTTCCAGACCCATAGCTCAACACGGATTTTACACTCAAGCACGCGCTTAATGGCGGGCACTATATTGCGGTATCCCGCAAGAATGATAAAGATCGTCTTATCCTTTTCCTTAGCAGCCTGGAGGTCGCAAAAGTGTTTAGCCCTAAGCTGGGCTTCAACTTGCAACTCGACGGCTTTCACAGTGATGTCGATCGACATGGAGTTATTGGACTTATTTTCCTCACCACCGTCGGTGTGGTAGATGCTGGTTTTAAACTGGTTCTTTTCGCAGTCCTTCCAGACCGAGTCGTTAGGGGATGGGCGGGAACCGTAGAGGAACAACGAGCCCTGGGTACGGTCCTTACGCCGGAGCCTCTCTACCAGCTTACCTACATCGGTAGGGAGATACGAGTCACAATGGCTCTCTTGCAACTTGGATCTGCGGCCTTTGCCCGAAGCCGTGGACTTTTGGGCCTTAAGCCAGAGGTTAGGGTCGTCGATGAAAGTAATGCACGTCTCTTTAGACATTGTGATGTGTTGTGTTTAAAAGGGACAGAGAATGGAAGGGAAGCAGGATAGCTTTAAATGACAGCTTGGTAGGAGGGCTAGGCTTTGGCATTAGAGGTAGCTGTAGCAATCTGCCGGGTGACTTTAATTTACGCCCCAAGAATGAGAATTAATTTGCTATGAGGTTAGCTGTATGTAATAGCATTAAAGAGAAGAATTATAGTGGGAGCCGAGAACTGGGTCACATTAAGGTAGGTGTTAAAATCAGGACCACAATATCCGCCGGAGCGCTGGACCAAAATCGGTCTCTTGACACACACACATATATATATATCTTGAAACGTAACTACGGTCAATTCTACCCAGACACTCATCGACCATGAAAAACTGCAACCACACCTTCTGGCTTGGCCTCTGTGCCCGGGCCAATGGCACCGATCTTTTGGTGTCGGACAGGTTGCAGAAAATTACAACATACATTCCGAATCCTGATGTCCAAACCCCGAGTCTCCTGGTGCTAATTGGGAATGGAGCCAAAAATGTCGCGTTGCGGGAGCTTTTCGGCATAAAGAGAGCCCACCGATTTAGCATCAGACGAGATGCGGGCGAGGTGCATCTACACGTGGACCCTTCAAGCATCTTCGGGAGGCCCCTGCTGATTGCAGACACCGACCTCTCCGAAAGGCTGGCGGTGAAAATTTCGACCGAGGAATGTCATGAGATTTCTAGGCGAAATATCAGAGGAATCAATTCAGAACTCAGCGGGAGAAAAACTACTAGCGGCGTCTATGCTAAGCTTCTGTCTCCATTCGCTGACGTCCTATGCTTCTTCTGTGATGATCTGGGGGGGTTCAAGCAAGTTGCATGCCATCTGGCGACTTGGCTTGACCACCCGTCGACAATCCCCGTTACTACACGCCCCAGGGTGGTCCTTGTGACCGAGAAATTCCCAGGAGGAGTGGAAAGCGAGAAGAAGGCTTTAAATAGCTTTTTAATGCTGCTTAAAAGGGAGATAAAATCGAGGGACTTACTTGACCAGATTTCATCGGTCGATGTGGTCGTCCTCTTCCCGAGCAGCTCTATATCTGTCGATGCCCGCTACCGGCCTTTAAAAGAGCGCCTGATGGAAGGGTCTGATCTGATACGAAGAAAGAGACAGGATTCGCAATTGCTGTTTTCTGCAACTCACTTCTGCGCCTTACTTGAGGGTATTTGCGAGCATTTGTCTGACTGTATTATGGAACCGTTTAACTTCATCAGGCATGCCAGGGTCTATAATCCTGTAGCTACGGATCTGGATAAGCACGTATCAAACTTCCTCACGCATATCAAGTCACCTGATGAGCTAAACACTTTTGGGGCTTCTATAGTCGCATCTAGCTTCTTCCTTGATAGCTACCCGCCGGGCGCTCATCGTAAGTTCGACCCGCACAATCTAGACCTAATCTAACAGTTTCAACAATAGGCTTTCGCACCCGGGATATCTTCGAAGTTCTTTATAAAGACATGCTCATCAAGGCTAATGAGGATCGAGTTATAGCATTTAAAGGCTATAAAGAAGTCATTCTTCGAAGCGGCTTTATCGCCAAGGTCGAGAAATTCTTCGAGCAATATACTGAACGCTCTCTAAAGGGAGGATTGTCTTCAGCAGAAATCCACCGTACTAATCTGCGCATCTACCAAAGTCGCTGGCGCGGAATAACGAGCAATAACACCTGCTTGTTATGCCTCCGGCGTAGGCCGCAGTATGAATTGCATTGCGGACATGAAATATGCGAGAACTGCGTCGTTGTATTTGGGAAGCGCTCTAGTGACGACCCCTGGCTGTTTGAAATTGATGAATGCCTTCTTTGTGGAGCAGCGATGATCGTGGAATCACCAGAGCTGCAGTTGAAGATGGAGTGCGGGCTCGAAACCGAAACCGAAGAGTATGGTCCACTAATCATTAGGATTCATCCACCCACAGCGGGTGTAGGGGTCCTTTGTGTTGACGGCGGAGGTGTACGCGCTACGGCGCCTTTAGGCTTCTTGGAACGTTTACAGAGGGATGTGGCATTGCCCATTCCAGTTCAACGATTTTTCAAGGTAGCTGTTGGAATTAGCTCTGGTAGGCTACCGCTCTTCGATTATTTTCGCCGACTAACTAGTACAGGGGGTCTTATCGTTGCTGATCTATTCATCAACGGTCATTCTATTGAGCGATCAACTAAAAGGTTTGAAGGTTTGGTAGGACGGGTGTTTCAGCGAAGAAATGTTCTAACTTCACCCTACGTGCCCCGTTTCTTGAAGTTGCTTATATCTTACCTCGCCGATAGCGGTTATCCTATATCTCTTGTGCTTCAAGTACTTGAGTTCCTAGTTTCTTATTTCGCTGATGGTTTATACCCATCCGAAAACATTGAAGCAACCTTAAAACAGGCTTTTGGCGTTGCGAGAGGCATCCTAGATGCCTCCCAGGCAACACGAACTGGAACCCGTGTGGGATTGCCTGTGGCAACCGTTGATGATAAACCATCGTGTAAGATATTTACCAATTACAATGGAGTGGGGGAGCGTAATGAAGGCAATGGTAAGTCAGCCCTCAAAACTACGAATAAGGGGTTAACTTGTCGAGACCACGTAATTAAGCCGAGAGACGACCTTGGGAAAGTGCTGCTTTGGGAAGTGTGAGTAACGCCTTATACCCTTAATTATTTGAATGCTTAACACAATGCATCTAGCGCGCGAGCTGTATCTGCTGCACCCGGGTATGTAGTACCGCCTAAGTCGTTTTAGGCATTTATCTAACTCCTGACTAGATTCTTCCCACCGAAACATATCAAAGGAATCGGTACATTTCAAGACGCGGGACCGCTTGAAAACGACCCACTGGTCTCTGCTCTCTCCGAAGTGGCGGCTCTATTCCCACAGGTAGAGGAACCTGACTTTGTCGTGTCCTTAGGCACAGGTGAGCCGAAACCCAGCTATGATTCTCCGAAGACAGTCTCCCGTAACGTATGGAAAAACGGTGCATTCCCAAGACTATGTAGGCTGTTCTGGGAAAAAATGAGGGACAGAAAGGTCCGTGAGGCCTTTCAGACCCATCCTAGATATCACCGTCTTAATGTTCAGTTTGAAGGGGATGAGCCACGACTTGACGATATCCAGAGCATACCAGACATCAAGTCAAAGGTCCAGGATGACCAGTTGGTTTGCAAAACGATCGACAACATAGCACGTTGCATGGTTGCTTCCTTGTTCTACTTCGAGCTAGACTCAATGCCTCGGCGTGTTGAGGGGAAGTATGTAGGCACTGGCCATGTGCTTTGCTCTCTCACGCCGAGCGAACCGGCTTTTAGTGTACTTTTTGACCGCCTATCTGCCTCAGGCCAATTCTGGATCAACGGTCTCCCCGTCGCTGACATCAGTGATGGTTCATGTTTTGACAACGAAGGAAATTTCCGGAAACAAGTGGAAATTAACACCGATGACAGACTTGCGGTAACGCTAAAGCAAGACTCTTCTGAGCCTTGTAATATTAGCGGATCACCATTCTCTGTGCGCAAGCTGATATTGCTCCAAGGCCTATGTGCCGTGTTCGGGAGCCCAGATCATCGAAAGAGAAAGCGCTCAGGTGAAGATATCTTCCCGAATAAGAAACAACGTAGAAGGCTTTAGTTTTCGCATTGGAACTAGAAGCAAAAACCTTAATTAGTGTTTTAAGTCATAAGCTATCTTAGTCACGTGATTCATTTACGAGAATCGCCGACCTGGAGACTGCATGCTTCAAACGTGTCCATCAATATTGCTCGAGAAAATAACACGCTATCTAAAAGAACCTAACTGAAAGCTCAAATCACAAGCTAAAACAAGAGAGGCCGCAATGGTAAAAACAAAAAAACAAAAGAAAATTAAGAGAAACATAGTCAAAGAATACAGTCAAGGAAAATGCCACAATTAGGAGGTGGTGATACCCTTATTCCACGGCTGACTCTGTTGCCACCACTGTTGCATGGTTCCGGAGTGGCCGATCTAGGGATGCCCAGGAGGCTGGACCTCCGGCGTACCCACAACCAACGCTCCAGTGCCACGGTTCAATCTCTAAACGGACAATTACAATGTCCAAAAAAAGCAAGCCGCACAATTTCTTCATCAGTATTCTCTCGAACGAAGTAAGTTGTTCTGTAGCTGCAGCCGTTTGGATTGTAGATCATGTCGAAAGGATACGCTGAAGACCCCTCATATCTCGATTTTGTGAGAATCTTTTGCATATCTTGAAAAAAGATGCAAGATTTTTGAAAATCTTGTGTTGTGGCGTTTTTTTTAACGGTTTGAGAATTCTGGCAAGTTGTGGTAGAGGAGGTATAGCCAATGAAATAAAAGAGGGTCGCAACGGCCGCAAGAAGGACGGCGATGCTCCAGTCTTGTAGTTGTGGGAGCTCCGTAATAGGAAGCATAGCAGTGAAGGACGAGTTATTGGCAGCCATTTCAGCTGAAAGAAGAGGGTTTGAGCTTTTGATCAACTTAGTTAATAACAAATAGGTTAGGGAGGAAACCCATCCAGTCGAAAAGGGGGTTTGTGGGCCTATATATGCTGAGTTTGAGATTTGGTTAAATGGGGAAGTGCTTAGCCTCCTGTGGAACACGCGTACAATGTCGTCATCTAGCTCTGCCTCGTAATGCAAAAACGCCTCTTTTCTCACACGAGACTGATTGAGCTCGTCATAAGGATTAAACTAACTACTATAGTGAGGATATGCGCTAGGAGGTTGGCCTTGTTTGCCTTACCAAGGCAAACAAGGAGAACTATGGCGTGGAACGCTAAAGATAGCCGCCTGTAGAAGGCCAAACTGTTAAATCCGAGGCCTTTGACTGGAGAGATGAGTCCAACGACTAGATTCGGGCCTTCAGGGGGCCACCTGTTGTTCAGCGGCGCTCTGAAGCCAAGTTGTTGCGGGGCAGGAGCAATACAGTCAGCCAGCGAACAAACCCACGAGCGAGCGAGGCGAGGTCATACACGCAAAGACTTCTCCGTCTCGTTCGCTCGAGAACTCTCCATCGTCATCATCATTACGGCTCACCGCCACTCGTACTTCGGCTCTACGCGCTCACCTCCGGCATTTGAACACTCTGCCGCGCCCCGTCTCCACTCTGAACTGGTTCGTTTGCCTCTTGCCCCCCCCCTCGGCGTCAAGGTTAAGCATATGCGTGAGTCACTTGAATCATAGCCTCTCAGGCATCACAGCCTTTCTCATGCATGATACACAGCCTCATACACCCCAGGCATCCAAAACCGCCTAGTGGCAACACAGACATCTTCCTTAGACGTATATATATAACTACGGACTCCATTTTGACCAACATATTCTTCTCCATCTTCCATAACGACGACCGCCAATACAATAGAGCTAATCGCTCTAGGGGCCTATAGCTCCGAGCACCCACGACCCCACGACCCCACGACGTTTTCAGATCTTGGACTTATCAGCTTGACAGATCTTGAAGGCTGCTGTTCACAGTATGGGTTTCTTCGTATATTCGACGTTGCAATAGACGCTGACAGATCATACTAAGCACAAACTAGGTCCAGTAACTGACTCTTCATAGGTACACAATGGCCACCGACGAGACAGCACGAAACGCCGAAAACCCCATGGGATATTCGAGATCCTGGAGCAACTATCCACGGCCGAGCTCAAAGTCAAGTTCCCAGCCGTTTAAGTGTCCGCAACGCGAAGCGGAGTTGCCGGGGACGGTTGACTTTGCAGCAGCCACGATATTTCGGAAACACATCTCAGCAGTCCATCCCGGGTTAGAGGATACGGCACCACAGCTCTTCAACACAGTAAAAGATAAAGCCGAAGGGTATACCCTTTTTTTTTTTTTGCATTTTCGACGCCAAGCATAAACGGGCGCTAACAAACCCCGCTCGGTGAAAGTCCAGTTGATTCCCCAACTCTGAGAAACCCGACCGAATACCGTGCTTCGCAACCCCGAAAGCAGAAAGATGTAAACCCCCCTTCGCCGTCGCTCAAACAGGAAAATCCCCACACAGACAGTCAATCACCGAAGCGCTCTAAGACACAGGTCACTAGGCAGGAACGAGACACCGAGTTCAACCGAGTGTTCCACGGGAAAGGCAGAGGCTCGTGGAGCGAGGACCAGGCCACCTCGCCTCAGAAGACATATGGCCCTAACAATGTGGCGTACAATATCAGGCTCCCAGGACCCGCCGCCACCCAACCCTGTTATCGACAGCCTCGCCCGTCTGATTCTGCCTCGCGACCTTCCAGCACCGATTATGAGATTGAAAGGATCTTCAAGCAGCCCAAAACTCGCCCCATCTCTCAACGGCAACTAGTGTTTGAAATCAAGGCCATTTATGCTGGCCTTCTCATGGTTGAGAACAAGTGCATTGAGGTGGTCAGCGCTCAAAATGCTCTAGGCGATGGCGCCAATACAAAGTTCAACAACGAGCAATGGCAAGCTCTTATTTCTTTGCACCGGACACTGCTCTACGAATACCACGACTTTTTCCTTGCCACTCAACATCCTTCGTCAAGCCCTGCAATGAGAAGATTGGCATCGAAATATGCCATGCCTGCGAGGATATGGCGGTACGGCATCCACAACTTTCTCGAGCTTCTGAGACATCGTTTGCCAGCAAGTCTTGAGCACATGCTCACATTCATCTATCTGGCGTACGCAATGATGGCCTTGCTGTACGAGACGGTTCCGGCCTTTAAAGACACGTGGATTGAGTGCCTCGGTGACCTTGCACGCTACCGGATGGCAATCGAGGACGACAATGTTCGCGATTATGAAGCGTGGACCGCAGTTTCGCGTGGGTGGTACAGCAAAGCTTCGGATAAGGCGCCAACCATCGGCAGGCTCTACCACCATCAGGCGATCCTCGCCCGCCCCAACGCTTTCCAACAGCTTTTCTATTACGGAAAGTCGCTCTGCGTTGCCACACCCTTCGTCCCCACCAAAGACAGCATTCAGACGTTATTCGGACCCATTATGTCGGAGCAACGGACGACCTCTATACAACATCTGTTTGTACTCATCAATGCAATCCTGTTCACCGGAAAGATGCCTGAGCGATTTGAGTCCGTCTTACAGGATTTTACTAAGACCCTGGATATCCACATCCGCTCCACACATCGCTTCCAGGAGCAGGGATACCACATTGGCATTACCGTTTGCTATACGCTTATCGGTTACGGGTGCGCGGCTAATCCGGTCATGAAGGCTTTCCAGCAGGCCAAGGGCATCAATGCTGCCATAAATGAGGCAGATACTTCGGATACGACGCCCGCATCCCAAGAAGACGCCATAAAGTTTGCCATGGCCACACACGCCGTCATCTTCAAACGGACTGGGGACCCGAATGTCCTCAGCTACGTACTCACGACTTTGGTATTCATGCGATACGTTATGTTTTTCCCAGAAATAGAATATCTGGCCCGCCGATTTCCTTGGAACTTGGCATCTAGTCTCTTAAACAAGCTTATAGGTATCGAACATTGGTACCTATTCGAGACTCAAGATTTCCCCCGCTCCTCTAAAGAAGCGGGCCGCCGACCTCTGCCCGAAGACTACGCGATGCGCGGCCTCCCATGGGCGGACTGGTATTTCCCTGACGACTGGTTCAGCAACGGCAAGACTGAGGATGAGGAGAGAGGGCTAGAAACGGCGGCGATGGAACACGAACGAAAGTTCCGAATCCTCGCACTGGCGTATCAAATCGCCCAGGATAGTAGGTACCTCAGGTACGATAAGGAGGCCCGCCAGTTTATTAGCCCCGAGAGTGGTGTCGAGATAAAACCTGATGACATGATGCGCATTGATATCATACTCAGCAATTGAATGGAATAATTTCACAGGGGGTCAAACATGATGGCTAGAGGGGGTGCGGGGGCTATCGACGCTCTGGCATTCTCTTAAAACTTGGATTTAGCGCATATTCTTCTTAAATGGCTAGCACAAATTTCGTCACCAACCGCGGTTGACCAAAGTGCGCCGATGTTGATGCCTCTAAGCGTCAGTTCAACGCTTTCGCTTTGACATTTAATTACTGCCCAGTTTAATATGTTACACAGCAGAGTCTTTTCATTCTTCAATTCTTTAACCATCCATGAATTCTTCAGCATCGTTGTTGATTGTATCGAAAGTTCCCAGATGAACAGTTATCTCCTCATGCCTAAACACGTCTACCCCACAATGGCACAAGAACACAGTACGCAACATAGTCAACACCTTCGATAGTACGAACAGCGCCGTCATTAACCCACATTCCCTTGAAAGGGCCTTCGGTTTTTATTTTATACTCGCCGAAGTCCTCAAATACCTGTTAGTATAGTAATGCTAGATATGATTGGCTTGAAAGGTCATACCACTATTTCTGCTTGATTAAAAGGGCCTTTTCCGTCGCTATCGGAAGGAGGTGGAACAGAAGTATATGTTTGGCAAAATGTGTCTTCAGATTGTGACCTTGATCGACAGTTTCCGGAGTGAAGAAATGGGGCCGAAGATTGTCCAGGCATACGATAGGCCTTTCTAAACCCCCATCGTTTTAAAGCACTACGGACTTGCTCAATGCTATAATGACCGTTAAGCCGTGAAAGATAACAAGAGCACCACTCTGTACTTACTTGCATTGGACACCCTTTTCCTGTCTCAACCATATCACAATATCTTCTGCCCGGCCGGTCTTATAAAGCTGTTCAATATCCCGTTTATAAAGATTCCAGTCAACTGGCGTCGGTGCCATTTTGTCGTGAGTCAAATATCAGAGCCGCGAGTAGTCATTGAAAGTGAGAAGAAAAGCTGCTCCTCGCCAGTATCTTGAGATGTGGAGTAATATATGCAGAGCTCGCTGATGGGAAAGCGAAGTTAAACTACTATTTGGTGGATGATGGTGCTATGAGCAACTGAGAACCTGTTTTTGAGCCCGGAAATGGGCTCGTCAGTGCAGGTTACATACAGGTCTTGGTTCTAAAAAAAGATTATACATGGGGCCCAGTTTTGGGCTCTACAATTTGCGCTGCGAGCCCAAAACTGGGCTCAGACTTCACGTGATACTTCAACCAATTACCCGGTTAACCTACCTCACTGAAGAGTTTATCCGACGAACGCGAAGCCGGACAACGGCTTTTCGCTCCGGTTCGGCGATAGCACCGCACGGGCCAACTTAGTTTTAGACGCTAAATTAGGATTGCACAGGGCTACAAGGCCATTTCCCATGGCTCTTCGCCGAAAGCAAGCACCCCAGCCATGCCAAGACAGTGATTCAATACAGTGGGCCAATTCCAGTGTCCACAGGTTCAATGTCTTCATTTCTCTATGTAAATATTTGAGCAGAGCCAATGAGCCGGCGATGAGAGGTAGCAGATTTCAGCCTGGTGACATTCAAACACCTGGGAGTAGCCCGGCCTTCCAGGTCTGGCAAGAGCATCCACTTCCCCAAGATACGAAAGATAAATAATTCGAGACTACGTCTGCTCCGAGTGATACTAACTATCGGAAAACATGCAGTAAACTTTCCGACACATAAGAGACAATTTCTAGAACCTCACGCGTCGAGGGAGGCAGCCTTGGCCGCTCTGGCCCCTCGTCTGCGGTACTTGCCATGGATTTCGACATCCGGATGGCACACACGGTAGTGTCGAGTGAGAGCATCGGCGCGTTTAAACGTCTTCTCGTCCGTACACAGACCGCACCGTACCTTCTTCTTCTTCGCATTGTGAATTGTGTCTTCGTGCCTGGTGAGGTCGTAGGGTCGTGAGAAGATAGTATTGCATGGCTTCCCCGTGCTCGGGTTGATACGGTTGCACCAATGAGGACCGGCCTGGCTGTTGATACACAATGTCATGCCCACGCTGTCGCCATTCCGTGTGGCGCCGAGACGGTGTGCCTGTCGATGGCCTTCCCTCTTGTGTTTCTGGAGCAACGCCGGAGTGTCGAAGCGCAATTTGCAGCCGTGGTAGGTGCAAGTGTAGGTGCCACCGTCCGCGCTCGTGCTTGTCGGTCGCTGCGGACTGTTGTGCGACTCGAGACTTGTCTCGGCTGAGTCTACCCGCGATGGCGCCATTGAGCCGATACTAAGCAAAGGGACGCTGCTCTGCTGCCCAGCGTGAGCAATAAAAGGATATTGCTCCGATAGTTGAATGCCTGAGGACGGCTCGAGCAGAAAGCCGTCGAAAGCGGGCTGGCTCTGTGATATACCCCTAGTGATCGAGGCCTCTATGTCGAACAGGTTGGCGCCCTGCTGGCGGAACAATGTGAAGCTGTTCTCGCCCTCGACCTTGGGGGACTCCAGTATCGCGTCCTTGAGACAGATGGTCTGCTGTGTCGATGGGTCTATTAAGCGGCCCATAGCAACCTCATGCGTCGTGTTCTGCTCCCGAATGTGCTGAACTGATGTGAAGGCTGGAGGGAACTCATAGGCCAGCTCAAATGCCGCGGGTGTTATTGTTGTGAGGTCACACTCAGTATCGAGGAAGGCGATCATATCTGATGTCATTGATATGTCGACACAGGTTCCGAGGACGGCCTTATCGATGTCGGATCTGAATAGAGAAATCATGGTTCCGTTTCTTGTGGTGTGCAAAAGAAATGGTAGTCTTGAGAGGAGAGGCTCTCGTGAATGTGCGAGATTATATCGAGTTATAAGTCCCAAGCACGTTGAGGCTGGTAGATCAATGCCGCTGAGTGGGCTTTCCGGCTGCTTTTCGGCCGCGTGTCTCGGTGGCTTGTTCATGGGAGGGAGTGAATTGCAAGGCGCAGGAAGTGTTCAGGCGGTGGCCGACACTCATATCGACTGCAACGGGAGGGACACCTTTGAAGGGGAGGTTCTCATGCACAGGCCGATGCTTTCGGATCTAAAGGCATACTTTGCGACATAGGTACCAATTTGTAGCACAGAGTACAGCCCTAACGGTGACGTTGTAGCCAAAATGCCTATCAAAATGCAGTAACAGTGGACTACGACTTTAAACCATTAAGGTGCCTAGACGCTGTCACACAGTATAAATAAGGTGTACTGTATGTCAGCAACAAGAAGCCCAAAATGGCTCCGCAATATTTCACATATGAAACTCTGCACACTGAACCTGGCCACTACTGTAGCTGGAACTGTATACAACAGCCATTAGTTCCAAGGTATTAAAAGGATGTTATAGCCAGTGATATCTACATCTACAAGCAGAAAATCGCTCCCACAAACTGGAGCTGGCCACCACCATTCTCGCCAAAATCGACATCACCTGTGTTCGCGCTAAATGGTACACCAACAGGGAAGGTGAGGCCACCGTCAACGGCCATACATCGCACATTATTATTGTTGGAAGGTCGGATAGCGTTAACACTGCCCGTGCTCAGGAGCCGGTTTACTAGCCGCATGCCGGGGACGGGAACAGTAAAGTCAGCCTCGATTGCGCCCTGGCTACCCACCAAGGTGAGGGAAGCCTCAGCGGATGCGGCTAGGGTTCTCGGAGTGGGCAATGGCTGAAGTCCCAAAGATACTGGACTGAGAGGCGGGATGGGCTGTCTTGTATTGACTGGGTGGCTATCTGCGACCGTCAATGGCCGGGGACTCGCCGAGACAGCAGAAACCCCAAGCCCAACTAGAATAGTTTTGAGCTGCATGACGGCGAGTGGGAAAATCTTTAAGCTCGAGCTGCAAACCTGAACAGTTATGTTTTTTTGGATTACTTCTGGTTCAATGTGCTAGACGTTGGCAAGGTCTGATAATATGGCCTTTGTGTTATATATACATACCTCGTGCTGAGATGATCCTAGATTTGGGCCACCATGTGTTCCCGAAGACCCAAATCTGGGACCGCCTTAATATTATATTTAGTTATAGACAGTGGAAAGATCTACTACAAATAAGGCAGATTTAAAAAACCGTCCCAATTTTCCGTCTATTACCGTAAGGAGAGGCCCTGTGAAGAACGATGTTTTCATCGCCCAAGTTTGCATTGGTATACGCCATTTGTTGGCTAGTTGTTTCAATTGCTATTTTCTTAGCAATGTGCGAAAGCATGTGGCATTCGCTTTTTTCCACTGTAACTTTAATCAGAAACCGACTTCTACGACGCGAGGATGTAGGATGCTAAGGAGCTACGATTTCCAATTTAAATGTAGATTTTCCAGGCTCTGGTCACTCCTCACTACTGGTGACTGGAGCACTGAATGTTAAAGCCCCTTTGCACCTACATCACTTTGTTATTATATATCCCGAGTTGCGCAGGTTTTATAAACATACAGCAAACATCAGCTGGGTATCGATAACTTTACTTTAGCAGACCCGAAACAGCTTGGAACTCAGCCTGCGAAGGGCGAAATTTGGGGTGACTATATTAGCTCGGTTTATCTCCTAGATGCTTCCCAAATTTCTCAAAACAGTCCACGCAAACCGCAAACCGGCACAAGCCCAACCCCCCCATTCTCATTCGAATACATACCCGCCATTCCGGGAAATAAAACGGCCACTCTCAGTCATATAGACCATCGTCATTATCGGGGATATTTTTAAACGGGCTAATGTCATCGCCCTCGTCAGGGATGTCATCATCATCGTAAGTGATGCAATCGTCATCATCTGGGATACTGTCGATCGGAGTAAATCCACCGATTGTTTCGCGATCTGTCGACATAAGGATGAATTTTGTCACAAGCTTCGAACAGGCGTTTTGTGCTGTGAACTCCCAGACTTTTCCACATTCGTCCTGAAATTCACTGCTCATATGTCCATCGTAGTTGGGATCCTCATTCCGGAGATTGATAAAGTGTCGCAGAGTTAAGTTGATAATGTCGCTAAAATCGATACCCTCGAAGGTGAAGTTGAAATATTCGCAGGCTGTATCAGCAACCATTGAAGGGTCGCAGGAAACTGTGAGAACCTCGTTGGGGACACGGAAAAAAATAATCAGGTTCTCGTCCGGTTTCGATGGAGGGATGGAGGGACCGTCGATAAGTGAGTCTATCATCTCCTCTATGGTGGCCATAGTGATATGTGCAATATTGTAGTTCTAAGGTCGGATGGAAGTAAGAAACGTTGCGAGAGGGATGATGATTCTATTCTTTCTGGCGGCGAGACCCTCTTATATAGACGCTTGGGCACGGGCCCTACAGACCTATGCGGTTTCTAAAAAGGCTCGATTTCGCTTTGGAGACCCCTGAAGAACATCCTGCAATGCATTACATGCGTCCTGGTAAATGATGTCTAAGAAAGGTGACTATGAACCCCGACGTCTCACCGAGCCAGGGGCTCTAGAGTGCCTGGGCAAGGCACTCCCATGCACCGCCGTGCCTCAGCCATCAGGGTGTTTGCCTATTAAACGGATGATGCATCAAACTTTTCTGAATAAAATAGTAGGCGCTGGAAGCAACCGGAATCTGCTGGGCAGCCACCAGGGTAGCTATAGTGATAATTAGTGACGAAGGTCCGGAAGATTCCACCCTAACAGCTACAAAATAAGCGCCTTGCAACCACTGCAAATAGATTGATACATTTTGAATCCCTTTATATCTGACGCAGTTTGCTTAGCTTCCTGCTGGTATCCCTTTAGTCATCGACATCTCCCTCTCCCCTCCCTCTGACAGGCCTCCAGGGTTGTTAAGCTCACAATGACTCCTCGGCTGCCTCATATCAACGCTCCGCTTGAATGTTTCCTAGCTGTTATACGCTGGATAGGCATCGAGCTTCAGTACATGATTTACATCGTTCCAGAGGAGCAAGACTGTATTCACCATAACTATCCCAGTTGCCCTCAACATCCTCATCATCCTCACAATCTGCACCATAGCCATCTTCAACAGCATCTAGTGACAACTCCCCGAGGGATGCAATCTTAGCCACGTTCACGCTATGCTTATTCCCATCAAAACAATGGTCGTCATTCCCCAGAAATTTGGTATCAACAGCCAGGGGGACGCTTTCGGGTTCTTCCGGAATAGAATGCAGCTGCTGGATCCACCCCTTGTAGGTTTCATTAAATGAGTCATTGTTTCGAATACACTCATTAAACCATAGCTCCTGTCTTTGCTCGGCTTTAGCAATATAAATCATGAGCGCGTCGAGTAGATTGACGTGACCGACGAGTAAACGAAGCCTATGGTTAGGGCGGGAGATCTCTAATGAAAGCTTTTCTCGGGCTTTGTGTACCAAAGAGTAAAGCTGTGTCTCTGACATCGGCAGTTGTGATGGAGAAGGTACTGTGCGTTATTTGTGACGTTGAAAATTCATCGCCTTGCAGTACTATAGTTTGACGCTTCGTAAAATTTGGGGGATTGGAAAGCCTTATTTGGAGTTCCGTGGTTGACCCAAATCTGGGTCACCCCGTGGCCAAGTTCTGTCCACCTGCGATGCCGTGCGAGAGCTATTTAAAGCCACTGCTGATTTATTGGAATTACCCAGGGTTAGGGTCGCGGTCAGCCACCGGTTCAGGAAGTACCCTATACTCATTCGGTATGTGCGCAAGCTTGCAAACTCTTTTTGGAATCAGCGCCTGCATCTTCTCCGGCCTAGTACATATCTTTAAACGGGAAATATATGGTGCAGGGAAAAGTAGGAAGGTTGTTGGTGAAGAGTAAAAGAAGGGTATTTTTATCGAATGATGTCCCGCTCTAGTTATAGTGAATTTAGCATCATCAACAGAGCTAAGTTTAAACTACTACTAACAATATTAAAGTGTTTGGGTTACCATCAATTCACGAAATAATACCAAGCCTTCATCAACGGTCTACCTACAGTACATTTTTATTACCAACATAGGCTTATAACCTAATTAAACCTCAGTCCAGACACAACACTATGCCATCAGCGTGAAACTTCTAGTTTTCTTCTGTAATCTCCAGATTCGACATCTATGGCGTCCCTTCACACGAGATGATTCTTTGAAGAAGTTATTGTAGTAGAGGAAAGTATTCGCCCAACGCTACCGAGAACTACTGCGATAGCAGAGCAACAGAAACAGCCTACACACAAACCATATACATTCCCTTCTTGCAGCTGTATCCACGTAGGCAAACTTCCGAGATTAGATCTCAAAACATGGAAGATAATTGTTGATATAACGAAAGGGATACAAAAAATCTGTCCAATGATGAGATAGATTGCTAATTGTAAACCCCAACCCAGACCTCCTATTAGAGGTATCTGTAGGCCGTATATGGAAGATATGAAGAAAGTATCAACAATGAATGTTGTTACTGAACCTGCTATCAATGTATTCTGGACATATGGGGCCGTAGCCTTTTCAAGAGCTCCATCGATAGCGCTGATGCCTCCAAACTTGCCTTGGATGAGATTCACGGCTTCTGGGGGGAAAATACTGGTGAGATTAATAGGTAGGTTGCGGCAAGATTCATTTGAATCGAATCCGATGCAGAACTTCCTTGTGCCGATTGAACAATTGTTTGGTAAGAGAGCCTTTACAGTATTCTCAACACTGTCAACATCTTGGGAAATTCCATTAAATGTGCCCTGAATTTGATCAGGGATAAAATCGGAGATATTAGAGGGAATATGTTGCAAAATGTCTTCAAGCCCTAGTGGAGCTCTTTTCGGCAAGATGCCATTGACAATATCACGGGTGAATTCACGAGCGAGTTCACTACGGTTAAACTGCAGACAGAATAAGTATCAACACGACCAGGGCATGATATTCACTTACTTGAATCGTTACGACCCCCGACTTTACGTTTACATCATTTGTGAGAGCATGGATTACCAACACAATAGAAGAAACGAAAGCAAGAACTAAGCCAAGCGAAAAGCCATGCCTGATTGAGATGAAAGTAGCCATCTCGAAAATACTTTGCCCACAGCCGACTCATTTTATGAGTTAGGCTTCAGTATTTATATTACTTGGGCCACTTTCTGGTATCAACAACACTAAATGTTGCCCAGAAATGGACCTGGGCAAAACTCAAACATGAGATCTAATATGTCCAAGATTAGGTCCTCCGTCAAGGCTGTGATAGCCGGTCCATATTTGGTCCTCTGACTCACGATCCTTGAATCGCAGCCACATTGTACATTGCATTCACCTTGTTTATATAGCATGTAGTTTCTTCTTTCCAATTACTAATCAAAGAAACCGAAAACCCACAAGACCTAGCACCTCTAGTATTTGAAAGAGGTATTGACTCGCTGAAGACACCGGGTTTTCGCGGTTTTACTACTAACTTGGCTCTGTACGATAATTATTCACAACCGTCTGTATCACATATCTCCATCTCGTCGTCCTCGCCCTCCTCCTGATCATCGATCCCATCACTCATATCGTGCCCAACTCTATTTAGCATCATTTCCATCTTTCCCAACACCTCCTCCATTATTTCCTCTATTCGGCATATCGTGTCATCCCACACCTCTCCCATCTCATCCGCCGTTTTGTCCAAAGCCTCCTCTATCTGGCCTCGCAACTCATCCATCATCCCTACTTTATACTTCATTCCATCCGACGTCCCCCTGTCTCTTACGTTCTCGGGTGCATTCCGGGAAGATGTCTGCCAGTTGGCTGCTGAACGTCCCGACTCAGCTGCAAAGTTTGTTGAAACTTGTATGCTCTAGGGAATTGTCAGTCACAATGACCCACATTCCTGTTGCGAAATACTAACATTTTGAACGCGATAAGTAGTGGCGCCAGTCGAGGGCAACGTAGAGCTACCGGCCTGTTGAGCCAGATCTTGGCTCTGCAAAAGAAACTTGAACAAATAGAATATAGATAGAAATATAGCCATGTACAAGAGGTCTGAGCTTGTAAGAAAAACAAGAATAAGTGCCATGATGAGAGCAAAGGCGAAGGTAATTCTGAAGCAGTTTTAGGGTTGCAAATACGTAGTCGAAGTGATTGGTGATGATAGAGTGAACTCGACACAATTTTGCAGGTTCCCTGGGATTCGCACTTATATAGTCTGTCGGTTCCTTCAGGCCACTGGCACAGGCGGTGACGAATTTGCCGCCTCTTGACGCATAATCAGTGCCTCTGGCTAGAATCCATTGCTTCATGGTTGGTATGACGAATCAGTGAGGCTATGATGTGAGAAATCTGATAAAAATACAAAATATTAACATGGTTTGATGCAGGGTCATCCAATTACATTGATGCTATAGGGGGCAGAGTACGATGAGGGTGGCCATTTCTGGGTAAGATGACGTTCATATCATGTGCTAGGTGGAAGATTCCAGAGACTGAGTGTTGTCCGCAACCGACGGCCATAGCAAACTCAGTCTGCATTAACCTCATCGTGGCTGTCCATGCCTCGCCTGGCCCGAGACGCAGGACTCGGGCGTTTTTGATATCGTACGATGATCCCAAGATCAAAATCTGCCTTGAAATACGTAATTGAGTCATGGGTGCGGGCATATTTTGGTCCTTGATTCATGCTCAACCTTGACATTCGAGCTCAAGGGCAAAGACGCCATTCAGAGCCTGAAGCGGTAATGCCAAATTTCTTGATGGTAAGCTTTGCGTGATGAGGAGAGCACTATTCACGTTATTATTCTTTCCAATGGTCTTGTTTTGCTGTAGATGGCCGGCCAAGGCTTGCTAGAATCTCTCTATCTCTGCGACCTTGAGATTTCAACCCAAGACAACGAGAGACGGTCGCTTGAGCCACCTAGGCCTCATGGATTTGGGATGGTGACAAATCCCGATGAATTTAGACATGGATTTTATGCGACTTAATCTGCTGGCAGGGTGGCGGTGGCTGTAGTGGTGGGCATCCGGGGTTTGCTTAAGGTTGCCTCCTGCTTATCAGGGAGGTTTGGGCCACGAGTTATGTTGTTAGGCCGCAGAAAAAACTATAAATCATGGGTGCTCCCCACGGACTGATGTCGCTCACTGAAATCCTCAGGACACGCAAGCAATATTCATTCACCTGTTTAAAGTTCAGTCAATTTCGATTTCACAACAAAAATGAGCCAACTGCTCTCCTATACTACGAAGGGGGATGTCGGTAAGAACGATATCTACAAGTTCCACTGTAAGTATATTCTTGTAGTGTTTCCACACTGGCTTACAAATGTTTAGATGGCGACGCCATAAAGGGCGCACCGCGTCAGGAATATGTACCAGCGGGTAAAGGAATACCGGTAGCTCCGATGGGAATCGACACTTTACTTAACTCCACCCTCTCCTCGAGCACGAAGCGCTTTCAATTCCCCTTTGAAACTGGGGTAACCGAGAACAAGGATGCTGAACACAAGGACAAGCTTGGCGGACAAAACAGCAAGCCTGTTGGACACAGCGACAGACTTGCTGAGATCAACAACAAGCGCCCTGAGCGCGGGGACAATCTTGCTGAGATTAACAGCAAGCCTGCCAAGATGCTTAGCTGCCTTGCTGACACCAACAAACCCCCTCAGGGTAACGACAAGCCTACTGAGGTGAAGGACAGGTTTCCTTGCGTCAACGACAATCCCGCTACGCTTAACAAAAAGCCCACAGAGATCAGCGACAGGCTTTTTGAGGACAAGGACAAGCTTCCTGAGACCGAACAAAGGCCTGCTGAGGGCAACGGCAATTCTGCCGAGAACAATGTCGGTCCAACTGAGATCAACGGCCGGTGCGTTGAGGGCAGCGATAAGCTAAAATTGGGCACTACTACTCTGCCGGTTAGCTTGACGAAAACAGGTAAGGAGAGAGAAAACAGTTGCTTAACAATATTAACAGAGATAACAGTTCCAAGAATCATTCCGGAATTTGGTCCAGCAAGACGACCAGTAACTACTGGAAAATCGTCCAGCAAGCGAAAGCTTACAGATCAGGCTGTTATGCAACCACCAATGAAACGAGCTCGGGTGGACAAGACACACTGGCCTGTTGAAGATATCAAGAACCCTCGCATTGAAAACGGCATAGCGATGTTTGATGTCGTGTGGCCTATGACTACCGTCAGCCTCCAAGACATCACGGGAACGGAGGCCATTGAACAATGCAAACGTCTTATTACCCGAAGGTACGGTCCCGGCCGGTGGAATGAAGTTAGCGCTATGAAGCGGAAGAGTTCAAGGTTGGGCGCAGGGAAGCAACGACGCATTTAGCGGAGACGGGAATCTGAGCTCGTTTGCTGCTACTAGCTACTTTGATCTGTTCGACACTCTGCAGTTATATTGAAATTAGTAGTTCAAGACATATAACAAGATTTGAAACTGGGTTCTGTTACACAAAGGCACAGTGCTACATAATAGGTAGGAATTTATATGCGAGCTGGTATTTTGCTTCGACCCTATGTATTATTTTACTCACAACAGCAGTTGAATGAGATAAATAGCTATTCATAAAGGCGTGAGATATGTATTTACCGATGGGGATAGTTGCCCACAGCCGCGGACACTTGTCCGCCGCGGGGGACACCTGTCCGCCAAAGGGGACACCTGTCCGCCACCGCAGATATTTGTTTACCGCCTTTGTCTGTAATTATTTATTTCATCCAAGTCCACAATTGATAGGCCACATCCGATACAGACTGTTAATTTACGGTAGAAGTCCGTCACGATATTTATGGCGCGGCTATGCGATGCACCGGCGCCACCATCTTCGGGGTTATAGAGCGGTGTGATCGGTCTAAGGAGTTGGCGGATACCTGAGGGTGCTGTAGTCCCCACCAGCGATGCCAAACCATGGCGGGCGTGCCGACCGGAAATTGGGGGTATAGTGGTACTCTCTGCGGCGGGAGATCACCACGGAGACCCGGAGGAGCGCACAGTTGCGCCGGATTACCGAAGAGGCCGCAGTCACCTTCATTGTCGCCGAATACCGTCAGCTCGGCTTCTCCCTGGGCCGCCACTGCAAGCAGGGAGGCCGGATAAGGGGTGGCAGCCGGAGTTGAGGGTAGGAAGAAGATCGCCGTTTGCCAGAAGTGGCCGGAGGTGGTCGTGGCCAGAGTCATCGGTAGATAGATCCAGAATTCGTTGTTTGATCCTCCACTCACCATGCTTTCATATAAACGGGGCAAGAAAGGGTACGCAGGAAGACGACGACGAAGAGAAATGAACGATCCCGCTTACGAAATACACGACCTTCTTTTTTTTGCCCCCATGTTGGTTTTCGTCACGCAGACGCCGCTTTTTGCTATTAAGAGCAACGCCGCACGTTCAATCAGCTGATACATAGCTTGTGAGACCGGTGGGTCCTGAGTTAGCCGTTTCGAAATAGTTGTTTAGATATCCCGCAAGTTATGGTATATTATATAGAGCTGTTAACAACCTACTGGTAGCTCCCTCCGATCTAGGTTAAATCGATGAAGTATTAGGAAGTGGACACAGCTTTCCGTATTCCGATTAGATTCTATTTTAGGGGCCTAAAATATCTTAATACATTGATCTATCGCTTATCGCGCTAATGACTAAAGTACTATGGCAGAAACTTTGACACGTAGAGCAAACCTGCACCGAAACATCACTCTTCCCGTCCACATAATCAAAGGATGTGCTGTACAATAGAGCCGTCCCTTAACTCTCCTACAGCACCCGAGAGTACTAAGCGCAAAAACTGACGGGATCGGTCTCTGTCTTCGTATTTTTTTACCCCAGGAGTTCCAGATGCGTATTCACCAAGATACTTAGCGAGACTAAATACGTTGCCGTCATTACCGCTTGCACGTCCCAAGATATCAGGGGGATATCGGTCAGGATTGCTTTTCCAAATTTTGTGAGGCCGATTTAGGACAGTTTTTAAAAGCGGGTGTACTTTGTTGTGAGGTCCATCCCCTTCCAATTCCCATACTGTGTTTTTTATTCCCCAGTTCAGACCCTCGAGAAAGTGCGCCACGGGATGAGCGGCCTTGCCAAAGGCCGAACAAGGAGAACTCATTCCCGTATTGAGGTTCTCAAACTGCTCATACAGCTTAGTGTAATTCATGAACAGAGTACCTGGGTCTCCCAGCCGTATCCTCGCAGTTGGCCATACATATTCTTGGCTGCTTAGCTTAAATCCTCTTCTAATGTATTTTGCCACTGCCTCTTTTCTTTTCTGTTTTCTGATTAGGGACAAGTCCGGAAAATTCCACACAGTCCCGAGCATTGATGCTGTCTTGTCATAAAACATGTGGCCTGCACCGAAACCGGCTAAGAAACCCTGGACGGGGGTAGAATGAAACCGAGATATAACTTGAAGGCAATGCATAGGTAAACCGTAATTGTGACAAATGATTAGTTGAACCTTGGATGAACCAGTCTTTGTACGTATTCTTCCCGTGATCACAGAGAAAGTCCCATAATATGAGGAATCATTTTCACCTGTATCGATGTCGTCACTATTGTCACCATTATTATCGAGTTCGTTGTCAATCTCTCCCGGCTCTTCGGTTTCGACATGTCGACGAGGTAATTTGAAACGAATAATATTGTTTTTGCCTTTCTGTATTGTAATGTTCTCGTCACGGTTAATTACGGGTACGCTGAGTTCGAAAATTGATTTGAAGGTGTGTCTGACGTCCTCTTCAAGGTCCGCTGTGTCGAGGAGATGAGAGCCTCCCCAACTTTGTACGTTTTTAATATCCCCAACTTTAACTTTCATGCTTTTCTCCCCGCCTCTCAAAAACCTTCGTACTCTGTCTTCTAAGAATTCCCACTCCACGCCTGAATCTTCCAATGCCCTAATCATATTCACAGCGCACTGAGTGTACCCGTTCACGTAGAAATCCCAATCAGAATCGTTATCAGCCGTCCCCGGTACAAAGAAATCGAGAGCTCGCGATCCACTCAAAACGCAACCGTTATCAGCCATTTCTGCAAGAAGAGATATACTGTTACTGAA
>Ga0247770_1000769_pt1 | contig 29762 bp, 17 predicted proteins | sample UWRJL136409B6_FD_179943 | JGI IMG/M metagenome (GOLD analysis project Ga0247770, IMG submission 179943) | Plant litter microbial communities from Arlington Agricultural Research Station in Wisconsin, United States - UWRJ-L136-409B-6 | ecosystem: Environmental > Terrestrial > Plant litter >... | reverse complement strand
GGAACTTGGATTTTAGATCCGAACGCTTGTGGAGAATTGACCGCTACCGATGTTGAAGTAATTCTGCATCGGCAAGTCGATTCTGCGAATCAAGAATCCCCTCGCCTTTAGGCAGGGGAGTGTCAAACAGGCAGATAAGATGCACAGAGAAATGATTTTAAATTCACTAGCGCTTACTAATTATTAATTTTCAATTACGTTATGCAGCAAACAGAACGTTATCGCGGCAGTCTTCTCGGTTTAGCAGTTGGCGATGCTCTCGGCACAACTTTAGAGTTCCATCGCCCCGGAACCTTTGCGCCTATTAACGATATGGTGGGCGGCGGCCCGTTTCGACTGCAACCGGGCGAGTGGACGGACGATACTTCGATGGCACTTTGTTTGGCCCAAAGTTTGATTGAGAAACAAGGTTTCGATCCTGTCCATCAGTTAGAAACTTATGTGCGGTGGTGGCGAGAGGGACATTTGAGCAGCACTGGTGGATGTTTTGATATTGGCAATACGGTGCGACAAGCACTTTGGCAGTTTAAAAATACAGGAAAACCTTTCTGTGGTTCTACCGATGCTGGGACTGCTGGAAATGGTTCGATTATGCGTTTGGCTCCCGTACCTTTGTTTTATGCTAAAAATCCTTTAGAAGTAATAGAAAAATCTGCAGAAAGTTCGAGAACTACTCACGGTGCTGCTACTTGTGTGGATGCTTGCCGTTATTTCGGTGCTTTAATTGCGGGGGCTGTGAATGGAGTTGCTAAAGATGTTTTGCTTTCGGAAAGATATTGTCCGATTTCTGGATATTGGGCAGCAAATCCGCTGGTAGCAGAGATTGATGAGATTGCGGCGGGTTCTTTTAAATTGCGACAACCTCCTGAAATTAAAGGTACGGGTTATGTTGTCAAGTCTTTGGAGGCGGCACTTTGGGCGTTTTACAACAGTTCTTCTTTTGCTGAAGGCTGTTTGTTGGCTGTGAATTTGGGCGACGACGCGGATACCACTGGTGCGGTTTACGGACAGTTGGCTGGGGCTTTTTACGGAGAATCTGGTATACCGTTCAAATGGCTATCCCAATTAGTCGATCGCACTTTAATTGCATCTTTCGCCGAACAACTCTTGACTTTATCTCGATCGATCTGAATATTTACCCAAGTTTTCCACTGCATGACAACAGCGTAATCGGTCCTCGGTAATTGTCAACCGCTAAAGTGCGACTAATGACTCCTGACTAATAACTGCCAAACTTCTTGACTTTTGCCGCAAACTGTGTTTAGCTTAACTACTCAGTATTTCTAATAATCAAAAAAATATTTACAAATCTTAAGTTTTTATTAAAAATCGTATTATAATCTTGGTAACTTCCAACTAAGTATTTTTTCTCACTATCATGATAGCGGATCAATTTCCTTGGCTGACCGCAATTGTCATCCTACCCCTCGTAGCTTCCCTCGCCATCCCTTTTCTGCCCGATACAGGTGGCAAAACAGTGCGCTGGTATGCCCTAGGCGTAGGTATTGCAGATTTTGTATTAATGTGCTGGGTGTTTTGGACTCATTACGATCCAAGCATCTCTACTTTCCAAATCGTCGAGCAATATTCCTGGATACCTTCTTTAGGCCTCAACTGGTCTGTTTCCGTTGACGGACTGTCTGTTCCGCTGGTACTGTTGGCGGGATTGGTGACGACTCTATCTATTTTTGCTGCATGGGAAGTCGATCGCAAGCCACGACTCTTCTACTTCCTGATGCTGGTGATGTACTCCGCACAAATAGGAGTGTTCGTCGCCCAAGACATCATGCTGCTGTTCATTGTCTGGGAACTAGAACTAATTCCGGTGTACCTACTAATCTCGATTTGGGGCGGACAAAACCGCCGCTACGCAGCTACCAAATTCTTGATTTACACCGCGGGCGCTTCCATCTTTATTTTGATAGCTGCCTTAGCAATGGCATTCTACGGCGGAGGCACCCCCACCTTCGACATGGTAGAACTAGGCTTGAAGGACTACCCACTGGGTTTAGAATTACTGCTTTATGCGGGATTGTTAATTGCCTTCGGCGTGAAACTGGCGATTTTCCCCTTCCACACTTGGCTACCTGATGCCCACGGTGAAGCATCTTCTCCCGTGTCGATGATTCTGGCCGGCGTATTGCTGAAAATGGGCGGATACGGACTGATTCGCCTGAATTTGGAACTTCTTCCCCAAGCACACGTTTATTTTGCACCGATTATGGCGGTGCTCGGCGTGGTCAATATTATCTACGGCGCGCTGAATTCCTTCGGCCAATCGAACATGAAGCGCCGCTTAGCGAATTCGTCGATTTCTCACATGGGATTCGTGTTGTTGGGTATTGCTTCCTTCACGGATTTGGGAATCAACGGGGCGCTGTTGCAAATGATTTCCCACGGTTTAATCGCCTCAGTATTGTTCTTCCTGGCTGGCGTTACTTACGATCGCACCCATACAATGATCATGGACGAGATGGGCGAGATTGGGAAAGTCATGCCGAAAGTGTTTGCCTTGTTTACCGCAGGCGCGATGGCATCCTTGGCACTCCCGGGAATGAGCGGTTTTGCTAGCGAATTGTCAGTGTTTGTGGGCGTCGCAACTAGCGATATGTACAGCGGTTCTTTCCGGGCGGTGACAGTGTTCCTGGCGGCAGTAGGACTGATTTTGACGCCGATTTATTTGCTCTCGATGCTGCGACAGTTATTTTACAACTGTGGGAGACTAGCGGCTTGCGACCTAGAGGATCTAAATTTGCAGAATCAGAGAAACAATCTGGATGAAGCGGTTTGTTTCGGTAATAGTTGCGTTTTGCCTGGTGATGCACCGTTTATTGATGCTAAACCTCGGGAAGTGGCGATCGCATTTTGCTTTTTGATACCGATTGTCGGCATTGGTTTTTATCCCAACATGGCGATGCAAGTCTACGACGCGAAGACTGTGGCGGTGAACGCAGAAGTCCGCCAATCTTACATCCAAATTGCTCAAGACAATCCTCAGATTTATGCGAAGGGATTTTTGGTTCCCAAAATTGCCCAAGCTCAAAAATTGCCTGCTTTGGACAAAATTACAGGCTCTGAATCTGCATCGGTTTTTGGCATTGTCAAATAATTTTATCGAATTCTGTTTTTGTTAAAAATCGGGCGATCGCTTTTGTGACTAGGGCGATCGCTTTTTTGTTAGCACTGAATTTCTGCAATAATCTGCGCCAGATTTTCCCTAGCATATCCCACCTCAAGAATCGATTTATCTTCCAGATCAGAGGCAACTTTGGTCAGGATATTTAGCGGTTCTTCCAAGCCTCTAGTTTTCGCAAACAAAACTTGCAGCCGATTTTTCACTAATTCTAAAATAGAGCGACTTCGCTCGCCTTTACCCCCTTTTCCTTTAGTAATACTGATGCTCAAGCTGTGAGTTTTCAACAGCCGCATTCTTTCTATTCCTTGCGTCTTAACTGTCTCCAAAACCTCCGCTCGAATTTGCTCCCCTAATCTGTCGCTCACATATTGCACGATCAAAGGCTGAAGCATAAAAACAGTTTCTGTGCCATCATTTATTTTTTCAATCACCGAGCGACGACCCAGAGAATCGAGATTTTTCAGCAAATCCGAAAGCGATAAATTGACCAAGATATGCTCTCGCAAAGTCGCCAGGGAAATCGGACTTTGAGCAATAGCAATCCAGTAGGCAATCTCTTGTTCAGAACTCGACATTCGATCGAACTGCTGCGCGAGCAAATTGCTAATATGTTCTTCAACAAATAACGCCGTTGCTTCCAAAAACTTTAAAACATTCCCCTCGAAAAACTCGTGAATCGTTATCGCCACAATCTTCAACGCTAACAGATTGCCTCCGTACCGGGCTAACAAGATTTCCCACTCTTGAGCTTGAGTAGATAAACCTTTTTCTTGGAAAATCTCCCGCGCAATTTCCTCAGAAATAGCAGGTTTTAAAGACCGCACTTTTTCTCCCGCCAGCAAAGCCAGTTCCGTAGGTTCTTCCGAACTAACTAGCACCAAACAGCTATTGTGATTGACCTCACAGAGTCGCACGATTAAATCTCGATATCCTTCGTAGCCTTCGCGGTAGTGTCCGGCTAATTCTTCGGGTCTGAGAACCGCTTCAAAATCGTCTAAAATTACCAGACAGCGGTGCTTCCGCAGATCCTCGACCAAGCGCGAAATTTTCCCGTTGAGGTCGATGGGCACATCGGGTTTTTGTGGGTTAGAAAAAAGTTCAATTAAGTTAGTGAGGAAGTCGGATGGTGCTGGTGCCGATCGCAGCGATCGCCAAATCACCAAATCAAACTCATTCTGTACCTGTTTTGCAAACTGCACCGACAGAGTTGTTTTGCCACTACCAGCCAAACCCAGCAGCGCTACCAGGCGACAATTATCTGAGACAACCCACTGCTTTAAAGTAGTTAATTCTTCAGTCCGTCCGTAAAAAACCGAAACATCCGGTGCTTGGCCCCAATCTTGCTGTCGGTGCTCGTTAGCGAAGCCCTCGGAGAGGATCGCCATCTTCAATAGAGAGCCTTTACCTCGGGGACTAAAATCCCTCCCTTCCTGCTCAGTGTGGTATGAAAACAGCAACTGATGCCTCAATTCCGACAGCTTTCCAGGGCCGTTCCCCCCGATCTGAAACTTTTTGTAAACTTCGCCGAGTCTCTTGCGAACCGCGATGTCGCTAATGCCAAGCTTGGTTGCGATCGCTGCCGTAGATTGACCGTCGAGAGCCATAAACACAGTTTCTAACTCGGCATCTGTGACGCCACGCTGTTTGGCGATCGTTTGCACAAAGTTTTGAGGAATCGGAGTAGTCAAGGTAGGAATCTCGCCTGTACTAAAAAAATCTATCTTCTATTATATTCTGTGAGCTCTCGCGGGCGAGCAATTGAATCGAATCTGCAAACGTTCAGCTTGCTTTTTGCTGTTTGGGCAGTTTTAGATATTTATACCCCATTATCGATTGTGATACCAGTTTCAACAAAGAATGCAACTGTAAGTCCGTGGTCCAAACCCATACAGAATCAGTCATTCCCAATTCTTCAATTTTTTAATTCTTTAATCTAAAAGAATATGAGGAACCGGGAATCGATCGGCATTAATTGTTGCTATGTCCCTACCCGTAGAACCTATTGTAGGGTGGGTGGAGGCGCGGCCATTAATCTGTAGAACCAAAGGATAAATCTCCAACCGCGCCACCACCCACCGCGAACCAACAACCGGGTAAATTCACAATTCCTGAAAGCAGCGCTTGATCAGTCAAAAACCTTCGCACTAGCGCGATATTCTTCCGTCGAAACCAGCCGCCAACTGCCATCGCCCAAAAGTTCCAAAACCTGCTGGTGATATTTCACTAAACTCACTCGGTGACCGACACTCACAAATGTAGTTTTAGTTGCTTGCAACTGCTCGTATAAATGTTGCTCGTTCTCCAAATCCAAAGCACTTGTCGCCTCATCCAAAATAGCATATCGCGGTTCCGTCAACAACAATCTAGCAAAAGCTAAACGCTGCTGTTCTCCCAGCGATAAAATCTCCGCCCAATCTAAATCTGCATCAAAACCGCCCAATCTTTCCGGCAAATCTGCTAAGTTTACTGATGCCAAAACATGGCGCAATTTTTCCTCATCAACCTCACTGCTGCTGTTGGGATAGAGAAGTTGCGATCGCAAACTACCCAAAATCATATAAGGACGCTGCGGCAAAAACAGCATTTCTCCGAGTTCCGGTCGCGCCAAACGGCCGGTTCCCGAGTCCCACAAACCCGCAATTGCCCGTAGCAAAGAACTCTTCCCAGCACCGCTTTGGCCGACAATTAACAGTCCTTCACCGGGCTGCACTGCTACCGACAAATCCCTAATCAAAGTCTTTTGATGTTTCGGAGTATCTAAAGTAACGTGTTCCAGTGTCAACTCAGAATCAACTACTACATTTATAGCAGTTCCTCCTGCACGAGATACCGCCCTTTCGGCTTCCAAAGTATCTGTAAATACAGTCAAACGATTGATACTAGCTGCAAAAGAACTCAGCGGCTCAATCTGAGTTACAATCACTGAAAAAGCGCTTAAAACCTGACTAAAAGCAAAACCTGCTTGAGAGATATCTCCAAACTGGATTTTGCCGGCAAAGTAAGCAGGAGCTAGAAACAAAGCCGGAATAATCACAACAGCATATCCGTATCCCGTGGTAAAATAATCCACATTTCGCTGCCAGCCAATTAGCAAATTAAAATTGCGGAATACTTCAACAAACCGCTGCTTTATTTGCGTAGATTCCTGTTCCTCCCCTCTATAAAAAGCAATAGATTCAGCGTTGTCGCGAATGTGAACCAGTCCGTAGCGGAAGTTAGCTTCTTTTTTAAGTTGGTTAAAATTAAGAGGTACTAATCTTTGACCAAAAATCAGAGTGGCGACAGTCCCCAGAATAGCGTAGACAATCAGGAAGAGCGAAAGTTCTTTTGAGATAGACCACAGGATACCCGTGAAAGATATAACATCAACTATTGAACCCAGGATAATGAGCAAAAACGCCAAACTTGTCTGGGTAAATGATTTGACATCTTCAGAAATTCGCTGGTCAGGATTGTCGATTTCCTTTTGTGAATTTATGTCGTAATAAGCCCGATTCTCAAAATATTTATCCAGGAACTTATTAGTCATCCACTCTCGCCAGTAGAGACTCAATTTATCTCGAATATAGCGGTAAATTACCACAATGGGAGTGCCGACTACAAAAACCCCTGCATACACAAACAGATACTTCCAGTAATTGAGCTGGTCTTTCTTAGCTAGTGCTGTGTTAAAAAAGTTACCGACGTAACTAATTATTACATTCATACCGCTGACTGACAGCGACAAAAACAGCAGCAAAGTCAATAAAGCCCAGGGCTGCCAGTGCGCAGTCAATCTGTCTTTGAACCAGACAAATGCACTGAAAGGAATAATTAGCATCAAAGCCACGATCGCAATTGCTGGCGAATTAATAATTCCTTTCAACAAAGTAACTAAGCCCGCCGCAATACTATTGACAAAATCCGGAAAAAGAGCACCCCCCCCCAAACACAAAGCGCTGAGGAGTACAAACATAGCCGCGAAGAGAAATATCAACAACAGCGCCACTAATCCTAAAAAAATCCGGCTGCCTCCCGCCTCTAAAGGATAAAAGTAAGGCTGAGCGATCGCAATAAATCTCTCCCACAACTGACGGTCAAATCGATTCATCTTTGCTTTTTACAGAACAACTTCGACTTTTCTAACATATCAAGTTTTATTACACATTGCGGCAGTAATTTATTCAAGAGTTTAGGTAAAAAATTGGTATTACCGAAAGACTGATCTAGCATTAGTCTTTCGGCAGTCGGATCTGAAGGCACTTATGCCAAAGACAATAAAAGCAAGAGTTTCAACAATTAAAAAAGTTCTGATCGTCAGGGCTATTGCTACATTTGCAGAGCAATTAGGCTGGGAGAGCAAAAAAGTTGGGACGTTAGTTGTGGAGCAAATCTCAAATCTCTTTCTCGATCTAGCTGGAAGAGGTCGCGCTGTCGCCGGCAAACTCCCGCTGGGATTGACTGCTGTAAAACCGCTGGCTAATCCCTAAAATTACTTGTTTCATTACCCAATACAAAACAGCAATTACTACAAAAGTTACAGCCATTACTAAAACCGGACGCTTGCCAATCAAATCGTTCATTACGGTGTTAACGAGCGCATCGGGGTTAGTAACAATGTCCCAAGTGTTGAAGCGTATAAATCGCCCTAAATAAATGCCGATCGCCGAAAGTGCGTGTATAGTTATCTCCGTTGCCAGGATAAATTTACTCCAACCCTGTTGCTTCAAATAGTAACCCAAATTCATCACCGATAGCACGTAAGCCCCAAACCCGACCAGCATAAACACCAGATACTGCGGGATCAAAGCTAGAGTCACAGTCCATACCGAGTTCCCCTCTTTAATCTGCTCGATCAGGTGAATGATATCCGTCAAAACGTAAGGCGCATTCGGCAAAAATGCGATAAACCAGAAAAAACCGCCCCACCAGCGGAGAGAGCGAACTCCGCGCTGCCGCAGTACCCAGATGTCTACAGCCATCAGTGCCAGCGTAATCGCGATCGCCCCCAAAACATAAGTTTTGCCCACATCTTGCACAATGTGCTTCAGATAGCCCAAAACAGGGCGCGTGCTGGCAAAAAAAGTAGCGCCTAGGAGAATGCCCGTACACCACAGCAGCCAGCGCGATCGAGGTTTGCGGAACAGCCAAAAACTCAGACCCAGCGGTACTAAAGCCAAAAACAAATTCCAAGACATCCAGCGGACATTGTGTCCCATTGCTTCCAGCGCTTCCAGCATTAATGCCATCATGTCAATTTTTATACAAATAAAGGTTTGATGCAGCACCGCTTCCTTAGCAGCTTCAATCTATCTTAGTCGTTAACTTGTAGGGTGCGTCAGCTTATGCTTCCTGGCGCTCGGCCTGAAAATCAGGATCTGCTGAGGCACCCTACCACTGTCGAGTCAATCTTAAATCTCAAATCTCAAATCTCTAATCGACTGACGCACCATACTACTTATACACTTTGTCGATCGGAATCTCAATCTGAAAAGTCGAGCCGCATCCTATGGAGGAAATACACTTAATCTTGCCGTTGTGCTTTTCCACCACAATCGAGTGCGCGATAGACATTCCCAACCCCGTACCTTTCCCCACAGCTTTTGTAGTAAAAAACGGGTTAAAAATTCGATCGACTATCCCCTGCGGCATACCAGTACCGTTGTCCGAAATTTCCACCAGCACAGTGTTCTGGGCTGTTACACGAGTGCAAATAGCAATCCGACCGCTAGGAGTCTCCGATCCTGGAACGGATAACTTTTGATATCGTTCTTCAATAGCATCAATTCCATTAGCAATAATATTCATAAACACCTGATTCAGTTGGCTCGCATAGCACTCCACCAGCGGTAGTTTCCCAAACTCCTTAATTACTTCAATTTCCGGGCGGCTGTCGCGACTCTTCAAGCGGTGCTGCAAAATTAACAAAGTGCTTTCAATTCCCGCGTGAATATCGACCGGCTTCATTGCCGATTCGTCCAGCCGCGAGAAATTTCTGAGGGACAACACAATTTGCCGGATGCGCTCGGTTCCTACCTGCATCGAACCCACAACTTTTCTTAAATCCTCAGCCATGAAATCCAAATCTATCTCTTGAATGCGATCGACAATTTTTGAATTAGATTCGGGATACTCCTGTTTGTAAAGAGTCACCAGATCGAGCAACTGTTTTGTATACTGGTTGAGATAATCAATGTTAGCGTGAATGAAGTTAACGGGATTATTAATTTCGTGAGCTATGCCAGCCACTAATTGCCCCAAAGAAGACATTTTTTCTGTTTGAATGAGCTGAGTTTGAGTAGAGCGCAATTCTAGCAGCGCTGACTCTAAATCTTGAGCTTTTTCTCTTTCTCGTCCCTCGCTTTGTCGCAGTGCTTCCTCTGCTTGCTTGCGATTCGTAATATCCTGGGAAACTCCAATTATTACCTTAGCCTGACCGTCCGCATTCCTACTAAAAATAGTATCCCGACTTTGCAGCCACAAAAATTGACCATCTGCTGCCCGTATCCGGTACTCAATTTCCCTAGTTTCGCCATCTTCAATTCCTGCAAAGCTGGCGTGATGTTTCACAATTTTAGGGAAATCTTCGGGGTGTATTAACTCAGGCATGAGTGACGAATCCATCGCTCTAATTTCGTTGCTGGTATAGCCCAAAAGCGCGAACATTGAAGTATTAGTGTAGATATTTCGCTTTTCTTCCAAGTCGTAGAGATACAAAATACCGGGAGTAGCATCGGCTACTTTTTTAATGAACTGCTGGCTTTCTTGCAAAGCTAACTCAGCTTGCTTGCGATCGGTAACATCAACGGCGATGCCGTCCCAAAGAAAAGCGCCGTTTTCTTTAGCTTCAGGACGCGACATTATCTGCAACCAGCGAATCTTGCCTGAAGTTAGCACCATCCGTCCTTCCCACTGCCAAGGTTGCAAAGTCTGGGCAGAAATAGCAACAGATTCGTCATGACTTTGGCGGTCGTCGGGATGAATCAAATTTCCTATCAAAGCCGCATCTTTCATAACATCTTCTGGTTCTAACTCAAAAACTTCTCGGCAAGCAGGACTTATGTAAGGAAAACTGGCAGAGCCATCTGCACGCAACAAATATTGATAAATTATTCCCGGCAAATTAGCAGACAGCTTTTGGTATCTTGCCTCGCTTTCCCGCAGTGCTTCCTCTGCTTGTTTGGGCTCCGTGATGTCAGTAATTGAACCAACCATGCGGACTGCTTTTCCAGATGCGTCCCACAAAGCTTGTCCCCGACTCAATATCCATTTGTAGGCGCTGTTGTAGCACCAGCAGCGGTATTCGATGATGTAATGCGGCGTTTTCTTGTTTAAATGGTCTTGGAGAGCTTGCATTACTAAGGCTAAATCGTCGGGATGCGTGCCCTTGTTCAATTCGTCAAAGTAATCGAGAATGGGGCTGTGTTCGTCGTATCCGGTGATTTCCTTAAATCGATCGGACAAGAATAGTTCCCCTGTTTGCAAGTTCCAGTCCCAAATGCCGTCGTTGTTGCCTTTGAGTGCTAACTGCCAGCGTTCTTCAGTTTGCATCAATTGAGCAGTTCTATCTTTTACTCTATTTTCTAGTTCTTGATTGAGTTGTTGGAGACTTTCTTCTGCCTGTTTGCGTTCGATCGCAATTCCTGCTAAATTCATCGCCGCTTCTATTAATTGCAGATCAACAATTGGGGGGTGGCACGGTTGGGAATAATACATTCCAAAAGTTCCCAAAACTTGACCCTGAGATGAGAAAATAGGAGTAGACAAGCAAGCTCTCAGTCCAAAACTTAAAGCTAAATCTCGATAATTTTCCCACAAAGGATCGCTGGCAATATCTGTAACGATCACCTGTTGGCGGTTAAAGGCAGCAGAGCCACAGGAACCGACATCCGGACCGATGGCTCTGCCATGAATAGCAGCATTGTAACTGTCGGGTAAACTGGGCGCGGCTCCGTGCAGCAAATGTTTGCCGTCTGGAGCTAGAAGCAATATCGAACCGATGACATCTCTAGATTGCTGCTCCATAATTTCAACTAAAGTATTTAAAGTATCGCCAAGAGGAGCGCCCTTAGCAATCATTTCTAAAATTTGTTTTTGACCGGTCAACCAACTTTCAGCTTGCTTGCGCTCCGTAATGTCGCGGGCAACCCACAAAACCGTGTTTTCTTTCATTGGCGAAATCGTAGCGGCAAACCACTTTTGTAAGCTGGCAATTTCCAGGTTATATTCAAAAGTACAGGTTTGATTTGTAGCGAGGGCGGTGCGAATTTGCTCCAAAAAAAATTCTGCCATTTCTGGAGCGAATAAATCGTTGATTTTTTTACCGGCAAATTCCGCCGTCGGCTTGTACAATAATTGGGGATTGGTCGGGGCAACTTTCAGGAACCGTCCCTCAATATCGATCTCGAAAATTATGTCGTTCATGGCAGCGAACAAAGCTCGAAGTTCCGCTTCAGAAGCTTGCAGGGCGATTTCAGCTTGTTTGCGATCGCTAATATCCGTCCCGATACAAAGCAGTCCTGCCACATTTCCCTTCGCATCTAGTAAAGGTTTATTTGTCCACGCTATCCACACCCTTTCTCCATTGCTGCGGATGTTTTCATTTTCGTTTTGGAAGTATTTTTCCGGCTGTGCCAAACAGTCTCGAATCTTTGTCGCGAGGTCGCTTTCAAATAAATTTGTTTTCGGTATAATTGTGCCGATCGCACTTTTGCCGATGATTTCTGCTTCTGAATACCCGAAAAAAGTTTCAGCACACTCGTTAAAAAAAGTAATGTTGCCTTCACTGTCTAACTGCACAATCATGCTGTTAGCATTCTCAACCAATTGCCGGTACTTAGCTTCGCTTGCCCGCAGCTTCACAGGGCCATAAACCCAGGTAAAAACCGCCACCCCGCTGAAAAAAGCCAGCAAGCCGCCTCCAAAGAACAGCCGCCCCCGAAACGGCGAATTCGCACGCCATCCCCCCGCCGGAATTGCTGCCAACTGCCAGGAACCGTTGGGCAAAGTGACTTCTAGCAGCACGGGATTGTTCTGAAAAATTGACCCGTCACCGAAAAACACTGCGCCGGACGCTCCCGAACCGTCTTTGCCCCGCAAAGAGTATTGCAGTTTGGCCGAGGAGTCGTTGAGTCCCGCTTCCTCAATTACGGTATTTTTGTCGATAATCAGGCTTGTCAAGCCCCAGTAAACTGCTGTTTCGGGCTCGCCGCCGGAGGGTGTGAGAAAAATGGGCGACCGGCTGATGAACGTCAGGTCCCCCTCCAATAATTTCACGGGCCCTGCAAGCAAACTTTTTCTGGTGTCGATGACATCTTTGACCATTTGTCGGTGTTCGGGTAGCGCCGTCAAGTCAACCCCGAGCACCCCTTCATTTCCGTCCCGCGGATAAATGTAAGCGATCGTCGTGCCTTTAACTAAATTTATGGCGCGAATGCCGGTTTGCTGTGCCACCAGAATTCTCGCCGTCGCTGCAAACTCCGCTTCGGTGATGTTTGGGTTGTTGGAAACGTAAGCCACCAAACCCCGGCTCAGAAATAGCCGCGAATTTAAAGAGCTTTCGAGCTTAGAACGGACTGTGCTGAGCCGATCGAGTGTGGTAGCGCGGTTGTACTGCAAAAACCGCTGTTGTTCCGATCTATCTAAAATGCCAACTCCCACCAAAATTGCTAGTGATGCCGAAATTGCGGCTAAATACGGTGAAATTTGGAACTTTTTAACCTTAAAGTATTCCATCTGCAGGCGGTTAAGGTATATTTTTACGTCTTTAGATAGATATAGTTTAGTTTCATTTATCTAGGCAGATGCAAGATTTCCGGGATACCGGGCTTCTCGCAAGCGGGCGCGAGTTTTTTGTGTTCTAGGAGGCCCGCCGAACGTCGGCGAGAGGCTTGCCTCTCATCATCAATTCTCTGGAAAAAGTTTTAAATCTACCATCGACTGACCGAAAGTAATGTGGTCATAAGCCCCCGGATTCATTCCTTCGCAGGCTCAGGACGGATCAATCTAAAATCTAAAATCTAAAATCTAAAATCTAAAATCTAAAATCTAAAATTGGTTGACTCGCCATTTATCGGGTAGGGTGCGCGCTGCCTCACCACAGCGGTGGGGAGCGCGCACCCGAAAGACGGGAGTTATTGGCTAAAATAGGGTTAGCAATAATTTTTTTCAGCGCTGGGCGCGAATCATTCATAGGGGCAATTTGATGCAAGAAGAGTTGATGGAAGCGATCGCACCTTACCGCGATCGCGTAGATTATCTAGAAGTTCGCCTCGAACAAAGCGAGTCAACTGCGATTAGTTTTCGCGGCCCTCAGTTAGATGCTGTCAATCGCAGTTTTAGTCTCGCCGGCGGCATCCGCGCCTGTCACAAAGGCGGCTGGAGTTTTGTAACTTTTAACGGTTTAGCTGAGTTAAAAGACCGCATTGAAGAAGCTGTAGTGCAGTCTCGTTTGGTGGGCAGCGAAAAAACTCTACTAGCAGATGTCACCCCGATTCAAGATTATGTAGCGGTGGAATTGGGCCGCGATCCGCGCTCTATTACTTTAGCCCAAAAGCGGAAATTGCTCGAATCTTACAACCAGTTGCTGTTAGATTACGACCCGCGAATTCAGACGACAATGGCTGGTTACAGCGACCGATTCGGGATTACTTATTTTGTAAATTCTCAAGGCACTTGCATCGCTCAAGAGCGCTTGGACGTGACCGGGCGTTTCGGGGCGATCGCCCGCGGCGAGGGTGGTGTCGTCCGCCAAGGGTTTGAGTCGATTCACTCGCGATCGGATTACGATGTCTTGACAAATATTGAAGATCGTGTTAAAAGTGCTGCCGTTCGAGCAGTGGGCCAACTAGAGGCAAAATCGGTAAAAGGCGGTCAGTATCCGGTGATTTTAGACCCTTATTTGTCGGGGGTTTTTATTCACGAAGCTTTCGGGCATTTGTCGGAAGCAGACGGCATTTACGAAAACCCGAAAATGCAGGAATTGTTGACTTTGGGCAAGCCGGTGGCGATCGAACAATTGAATGTAATAGACGACGCAACTGTACCGGGATTGCCGGGAACTTTGAAATACGACGACGAAGGCGTGCCGGCTCAGTGCAAGCATTTAATTAAAAATGGAGTTTTAACCACTCGAATGCACAATCGCGAGACTGCGGGCAAAATGGGCGAAAGTCCGACGGGAAATGCCCGGGCTCTGAGCGCTACTTTTATGCCTTTAGTGCGGATGACTAATACTGCGATCGAGTCTGGCGAACATTCTTTTGACGACATGGTTGCCGACATTGACGAAGGAGTCTATGCAGTGCGGATGTTGGGAGGACAAACCAACGGCGAAATGTTTACCTTTGCGGCGGCTCAAGGTTTTATGATTCGCGACGGCAAATTGGCTGAACCGGTGAGCGATGTCACTTTAAGCGGCAATGTATTTCAGACGTTAAAAGATATTGAGTCTATAGGAAACGACTCGGTTTATGCCTACGGCGGTTGCGGTAAAGGTGGCCAGAGTGGTTTGCCCGTAAGTGTCGGGGGCCCCCATTTGCGGATTAAAAATGTTGTAGTCGGAGGAAGGTAATCATTAGTCATTATAGCGAGTCTGAATCATTTGTGAATTTCTTACTCCCTCCCCTTAGTAAGGGGAGGGCTGGGGTGGGGTAAAAAATTTACGGCTCATTTAGGATTGCTATAGTCATTAGTCATTAGTCATTAGTTATTAGTTCAAGACTTACGCAACTGGTTAAGGTGAAGGCGTGCTCACGCGCTCACCTTAAGCGGTTTGGGGTACTGATAAGCTCACAACCGACTCCAAATCTGGTATTTACTTTCACTCTGACAACTTGGAGGATATGTCCCCGCCAGATGTCTGTTTGGCAATCGAAGCCATCGCATACTTTCCCAGCATTGTCAAGCTGTTATTAAAAATCAAACTCGGGAAGCTCGGAGTCTTCAGGATCTGGCAATTATAAGTTGAGGTCGGTGAGGCGATTGAGGTCTTCGGCTAGATCCTTCGGTGTTTGGCAGACTTCAGACATTACAGAGAAATTGGGGAAGTGCGATCGCCATATTAGATTTTACCAGACTTTACCCTGATTTTTATTTAATTCCCCTTAACTCGCCTTCATCTGTACCCGAGCGCTCTGCTTAATGGGAATCTCAATCACAAATTCTGCACCTTGATCTGGCTGCGAAAAACACTTCAAATCTCCGCCGTGCTTCTCCACCACAATCTGATAGCTGATCGATAATCCCAAGCCAGTGCCATCACCCAGAGGTTTAGTTGTGAAAAAAGGATTAAACAGCCGATTTCTTACATCGCTTGTCATCCCCGGCCCATTATCTTTAAAACTGATTCTTACCCACTCGCGATTCAGCATAGAAGTAGCAATCGTAATCGTCCTAGGCTCGTTTTTAATTTGCTCCGGGCTGCGTTCTCGATCATCGTGATTCAAGGCATAAATGGCATTGCTTATCAAATTCATAAATACCTGATTCAACTGACCCGCATAACATTCTATTTTGGGCAAATCTCCGTATTCTTGAATAACTTGAATAGACGAATAATTCGGCTTAGCCTTGAGCTGACTCTGCAAAATCAGTAGAGTGCTATCGATTCCCTCGTGAATATTAACGGGTTTCATCTCAGCTTCGTCTAGGCGCGAGAAGTTCCGCAACGTCAGCACAATCTGACGGATACGTTCTGCCCCCAATTTCATCGAAGACAGCATTTTAGGCATATCCTCTTGGATAAATTCCAGCTCTATTTGCTCAATTAAAGCTTCGATGTCAGGGTATTTATGGGCATCGTGCTGCTGGTAAAGCGTGATTAAACTCAATAGCTGATGAGTGTAATCATTGACATAAGTTAAATTGCCATAGATGAAGTTAACGGGATTATTAATTTCGTGGGCAATACCTGCCATTAGTTGTCCTAAGCTAGACATTTTCTCATTCTGAATAAGCTGAGATTGGGTGCGCTGTAAATTTTGCAGTGCCAGTTCTAGTTGGATAGCTTTTTCTCGCTCTCGCGCTTCCGATTGCCGCAATTTATCCTCTCTTTCTTGGCGGGCGCGCTCGTTTTCCTTAAGCTGTTGCACATGGGACAATGTTTTGTTAATTGTAATTTCTAAATCCTGAAAATCTATAGGCTTTGTCAAAAAATCAAAGGCCCCGCCGTTCATTGCCTTTCTGATATTTGCCAAGTCGCCATAGGCAGATATAACTACTGTTTTGACCAGAGTAACTAGCTCGTTAAGTTTCGCGAGCAAAGCCATACCATCCATGACAGGCATATTAATGTCTGTCAGTACCATATCTATATCCGGCTGCTCTTGCAATGTTGAAAGCGCTTCTACGCCATTGTGTGCAAAAAAAACTTGGTATTCTCCTGTCCGGATCTTTTTTCTAAATTTCTGGCAAATTAAAGATTCTAAATCTGGCTCGTCATCCACAAATAATATTTTAGCTGGCATAGTGCAAGCCATTTCGGTCCTAGGCAACATTTTTTGAACTCCTGGGATTCATTAACTTATCCGAGTAATTTTTATCTACTTTACGTCCTATTATAGATTATTTCAGGAGTAATGAAAAGGCTGATTTCTACAAGGGCAAACCGGATAGCTGGAATAGGCTCTGAGTTTGATAGAAGTCGATTAATTAGCTAAGGTCGAGTGCCACCCTAGTTTGTCTGATTGGAATTTCAATCCAGAACTCTGCTCCCTCCCCCTCCTCTGAAAAACACTTCAATACGCCCCCATGCTTTTCCACTATAATTTGGTAGCTGATATAGAGACCCAAACCAGTACCTTCACCTAGAGGCTTAGTAGTAAAAAAAGGTTCATAAATACGCTCTTTCACGTCGGCGGTCATTCCCCGCCCATTGTCCCGAATTTGAATGACGACACGGGAGTTTTCCTCTAGCAGAACAGTGCGAATAGTCATGGCGAGTTGGCCAGCGAAGAGCTCATCTAGTGATCTTTGTTTGTTGTACTCATTCAAAGCATCAATCGCATTAGAAAGAATGTTAATAAACACCTGGTTTAGTTCTCCAGCATAGCATTCCACTAAAGGCAGATTGCTGTACTCCTCGATGACTTGAATCTCTGGACGCGCTGTCGTTGTTTGAAGTCGATTATGCAAAATCAGCAGGCTGCTTTTGAGTCCTTCGTGAATATCAACAGACTTTATGTTAGCTTCATCCAGCCTTGAGAAGTTACGCAAAGACAAAACAATTTTGTGAATGCGGTCAACACCCCCTTTCATTGAAACCAGAATGTGGGGTAAATCTGCTATCATAAATTCCAAATCAATGGCTTCTATTTCAGTTTGAATCTCAGAACAGGGAGGAGTGTACTGCTGCTGATAGAGATGCAGCAGGTGCAGTAGGTTTTGGATATAATCACTGACGTGGCTGATATTGCCGTAGATAAAGTTGGCGGGGTTGTTGATTTCATGAGCAATCCCCGCAACCAGTTGACCCAAAGAAGACATTTTTGCAGTCTGAATCAGTTGAGCTTGGGTCTTTTTTAGCTCTTGCAGACTTTGTTGTAAATCCTGAGCTTGTTCTCTAGCGCGAGCTTCTGATTGCCGCAAATGCTGGTTTTCTTTTAACTGCTGCACATCGCGCAGCGTTTTGTTGATGGTAATTTCTAAATCCTGAAAATCTATCGGCTTGGTGAGAAAGTCAAAGGCACCGAAGTTCATCGCATTTCTTATATTTCTCATGTCGCCATAAGCTGATATAACTACTGTTTTGAGGGGGATATCTATCTGATTAAGTCTAGAGAGTAAAGTCAGACCATCCATTTCAGGCATATTAAGATCCGTCACTACCATATCTAGATCCGGGTGTTCTTTCAATTTTTCCAGGGCTTCTACGCCATTATGAGCAAAAAAAAGCTGCCATCCTGCCGTGCGGATATGTTTTTTAAATTTTTGGCCAATCAGAAATTGTAAATCAAGCTCGTCATCCACAAATAGTATTTTAATTGGCATATTTCTATCCTAGAAGTTTTGTGTATGCAAGTTGTTTTATTTTTATTACTAAGCTAATTGTGGCTCTTCCATATTGTGAATATTTTTTCTTTTAATTCTTCAAAATTAACTGGCTTCATAATATAGCCATCAGCTCCATAGTCCATAGCGGTTTGGTAATTTTTATCGTCTCCATAAGCGGTAATCATGAAAACTTTGAGATTGGGAAATTTTTCTTTGATAAGCTTCAGCAGTTCTAGCCCATTCATACCAGGCATATTAATATCCGATAATATCAAGACAATAGACGCTTTATCCTGGGTTTCTAAGTAGTTTAAAGCTGCCTCTGCCGACAGGGCAAAATAAAATTGAATTTGCCCTCCTTTGATTTCTTTTCTAAATTTTTGCTTGAACAGTGACTGGATATCTTCTTCGTCGTCTACCACCATTACTTTCATTTTTTTAACTCCTTAACTTCGCCTACTTTTTTGGGCAATGTGATTATAAACTCTGTGTAATTTCCTACTTCTGTTTTGACTTTTAGTTCTCCACGATGTTGCTGGACGATAACATCGTGACTGATAGAAAGACCTAGACCAGTACCTTCCCCAGCAGGCTTTGTAGTAAAAAAGGGATTGAAAATTTTATCGAGTACATCGGGCGTCATACCCGAACCGTTATCGCGAATGCGAATTTCCACCGCCGAAACCAGATTTCGAGTTCTGACATCAAGCTGGGGTGAAAATTCTTCTCCCATTTCTTGTTTCTTTTTATGGGCTGCATAGCAAGCATTGTTAATAATGTTAAGAAAAACCCTGGAAATGTCTTGTGGCACGATCTCTACTTCGCCAATGTCATTGTCATAGTCGGTTTCTATGGTAATGTTAAAACCAGCTTCCTTCGCTCGCATCCCGTGATAGGCTAGATTGATATATTCGGTTAATAAACTATTTATATCTGTAGCTTCCCAGTGACCGCTTTGTCCCCTGGAATGCAAAAGCATATTGCCAACGATTTTGTCGGCTCTTTGACCGTGTTGATGGATTTTTTTAAGATTAGCTGTGAGATCGGTTAATATCTCAGCAATATACTCACTTGTTTCTGGTTCTAACCGTTCAGTTTGATTTTCAATTTCTTGCAAAAGTTCTTCGGTTAATTCAGCAGAAACTTCTGAAAAATTATTAACAAAGTTTAAGGGATTTCTGATTTCGTGGGCAATCCCTGCGGTTAAACTGCCGAGAGAAGCGAGTTTTTCTTGGACGATAATCTGATTTTGCATGGCTCTGAGATTTGCTTCTATCCGCTGGCGCTCTTCAATCTCATTCTGCAATTGCTGGACAGTATGGGTGAGTTGAGATGTACGATTCTCGACTTTGATTTCTAGTTCCTCATTAGCTTTTTGTAGGGCTTCTTGGGCTTGCTTGCGATCGGTGACATCGCGCACGATCGCCACATATTGTTGCAGATCCTGATTGGAAAGGGAAGCGTCTTGAGAGAATCGGTCTGAGATGGCAACTTCCAGAATGCGCGAACTACCATCGGACAACTTGAAAGTTTGTTCGCTGCGACTGAGCCACTGCTCTGGCTGAGTCCCTAATCCCGGCAATAATTTGTTCAGGTAAGACCCAATTAACCTAGTAGAAGCTATTCCGAAGACGCTTTCAGCAGCGGGATTAGTCTGACGAATTACACCATTTTCATCCAGCACTACAATAGCATCTAGGGCAATGGTAAAGAGCTGTTCTGCTCCCTCTCTTGCTTCATCCATTGAGATGACTTGCGGTAAACTCGTCCAACAGGCAACGGCCACCCCAATAAAAGCAACTGTCACGAGTAGCACTACCAATAAATTCAAGCCAACAGTAGAGTTAGCATATAATTTGAAGCCAAAAATCCAGCCGATAGTAACGGCGCTGACGATCAGTAAGATTAAAACTACAACCTGAGACGCTACAAAATCTGGGATTTTGCCCTGGCTGCTGTTGCGGTAAAGCCGAATCCACCACGATGGATGGAAAGGGGCAAAGGCAATGCGACTCATCCCTGCATCCACTGCTAAAACGGCAAGGGGAAAAAACAACCCAATGATAAAGTCTTGCCAGCCCCAAGCCCAGCCTCCCACGACTAGAACCACCGCATCTACTACGAAAAAGCCCAGCGACCACCAAGGCCACCGAACTTCTGGACTACCCCGGCGCAGCCACAGTGAGAGATGGAACATCATCAGGCAGACAACTAAGCCAACATTAGTAATTGCCACAAGCCGAGGCACATTTCCCCAAGCTAGACAGATTAAACTGAGAACCAAAACTAAGACAAGCCCAAATCCAAATACACCCCGTCGGGATACAACTGCGAATGTTGGCGAAATATGTCCGTCTACCGCAAGTTGGTACAACATCCGGGGGCAGTTGGAAACAATAGTCGCGCAACTCAGAAGACAGCTAGCGACTACTAGAAAGGTGACAAGGGTGGGAACCCAGGGCCCCCACAATACCTGACAGGCAGCTAATACATTCAAGAATACGTCATCTTTCAAACCAGGAGCGGTAGCCAAGCGCATCAGTACCCAGGAACCTCCCAAAATAGCAGGCAGCATCCCCAGTGCGGAAGTTTTGAGAAACTGCAAGGTTTTAGTAGGGTTGCGGCTATCGGCTACGAAACTGGCGGCGGAGTCACAGCAGTAGAAGATGTATGTACCAAAGTAAAACCACTTAGCCCAGTCAATAAAGGTGAAGTGCGGCCATACGGCTGGAAAGAAGCCTGGACTGTTTGGGGAAACAGCTAACCAGAATAGACCGTGGATGGAAAAAACGGATAATACGCCGACTGTCGGCAACACAAAAAAGGCGTGCAGAATACTTAAGGCGCGGGTGCCGCTGAATGTCAAAATGAAGGGTAGGAGCGTGAAGGTAATATTTAGTAAGGCTTCAGGACAGCTAAGACCTAAACTATTGAGGTTGACTTTGATTAGCTGCGTCAGTACGATCGCAGAAATTGGCAGTGTTGCTACCCAGCTTAAAAAGTATCCGATCGCCGCATAGCTTCCCAGACCAGGATAATTTTTCAGCATTTGAGCCGTATAGTTCGGCGTTCCCCCAGCCATGTCTGGGAAGTACTCGCCGATGCGTTTTACCTGTAGGTTGAGCATCATACCCATGATGATACCGGGCAACCAGACGAAGATGGCGCTAGGCCCCATCCCTGCCTGGATGACTGTGGCGATAGTAAACCAGTTGGCGTGACCGGTGAGCCCAAAACCCCAAGTTTCTAAGGCACTTAGGCTTCGGGGCAGCCGCATGAGCGATCGGCTATTCAGATTTTCTCTTAAGGAAGGCTGAGTTGGTTCTGAGTGGTAGCCGTTTTCCGGCTGGTGTCGGATGTCTGTCGCCATCAGTTTTACCTCTTATTTTGGGGATTTTTCTGTCGCGACCCTGATTTTCTTCAGCTTGAGAGATTTTAACTTTTTTCCGTTAAGTATTTTTGCTAGTCTTAACTTGTAGCAAAGCTCCCTTTCCTAGTAAACCATGAAAATCTATCTCAATCCATCTTTAATATAACCAGGACTTAGGCAACTGCCACATATCCGTGTACCAGCACCCTAAAATTAGACAATAAACATCAGAAGATCGGGAACTTTTAGTGGCTCACTTCAATGATTTGATAGAAGCCCGTGTTTAATTTGATATATTATTTGACGAGTTTTATCTGCTCAACTTTTGAGCGCCAACCCCACACCAGTTGATGGCAAGCAAGAGGATTTCTTTGAATTATAGCTTGACGACACTCGTAATATACTATATCGGTTAGTTGCTTGAGTTCCCTAGGAAATTGCTCAATTTTCCAACCAATAGCACACAGTTTTTGTACGTCCTTCGTGCTGGCTTGAGTTTTGTCGTTAGTCGCGACTCTCAACTTGTCAGTGCCCCGGACTGGTTAAGGTCATGGGTGAGGGCGTGAGCACGCCCTAACCATGTGCCAGTTTCGTAAGTCCTGAGGTTATTAGTAGGGTGCGCCGGGCCGCGCAGTTTACTACTACAGATAGTGTAAAAATAAAAGGAATGCAGCGTAAGTCCTATTCTTTTTTCTTCCCTCTTCCTTATGACTTCATAACTTACGCAAAAAATGGTTCAATCCGCTATTAGTAGAGTCTCTGTGCGCGGCCCGGCGCACCCTATAGATAAAGTTTGCGCGTCCTGGACTGTTCCCTCTTCCTTCTTCTTCCTTGTCAATAAAAAACCCCGGTTTCTTGAAGAAACCGGGGTTTTTCCTACCAACTAAGAGAGGAGTGAAAAGTTAACAGGTAGTGGTTGCCGGAATTCTGCATTTCTCGCACAACCCTCTAAACCAAACTACGGGCAAATTCTTGTTGCAGCTTTTTTAAAGCTGTCTCATTTCCTCTTCAAGCACCCGAACCAAATCTTGGTTCCCACTGGATCTCGCTACTTCTATGCGGTGCATCAGTTGCTTGTGAATGTTAGCGCGGTGGGTTTCTGCTACTTTTTTTACGTTTTGACGATTTGTGTTCATGGTGGACGTTCCTTATATTTATTTTGGTGTACCTGCTACTTCTTTAATATAGCGCTAAATTTCAAAAAGTATCTAAATTTACCAAAAATTTACAGTTATTGACCGATCGACCACAATAGTGTATAGTCATCGCCATAAGTCAATAGAGATATCTTGACAATCAAAAAAAAAGGCAGAAGGCTAGAGCTGCATTCGGCAGAAAGCTAGAGCTGCAGAAGGCTAGACTGCATTCGGCAGAAGGGATTCGGCATTCGTATAAATTCTCCCCATCTCCCAACATTTACTCAAAGGGTAAGGTACTTATGGCGCACCCAACATTTACTCAAAACTCAAAACTTCCTCCAGCGCCTCTACCAACTGCTGAAGGTGTGCGAGCTCGTGAGTTGCCATCAGCGAAATCCGAATTCGACTCACGCTGACAGTCGGAGGCCGAATCGCGGCAGCAAAAATACCCATCTCCTTGAGTTTGCTGCCGACTGTTAAAGCGGAGGCTGCATCTTTTAACGGAAGACTGAAAATAGGGGAGAGGGAATTGCTAATTGGTAATTGGTGATTGGTAATCGCGCAATATTTGAAAGTTTCGATATTTTGTCGCAACCGAACTCGGCGTTCTGGTTCTTGCTGTACAATTCTCACAGCTTCCAAAGCAGCCGCCGCGTCAGCAGGGGTCAATGCTGTAGTATAAATCCAACTCGGAGCTCGATTACGCAGAAAATCTATTAAAGCAGCAGAGCCCGCAACGTAGCCGCCCAAACTTCCCAAAGCTTTGCTGAGTGTCCCCACTTGAATCAGCGGTGTTCCTGTACACCCGAAATGTTCTGCACAACCGGCACCGCTAACACCGAAAACTCCTGTAGCGTGAGCTTCATCTACTAATACCATGCAGTTAAATTTTCCGGCCAAAGCTAACAACTGCGGCAGCGGACACAAGTCTCCATCCATGCTAAAGACGCTATCGGTAATAATTAAACACTTGCGGTATCTCGCCCGATTTTGCTCTAACTTGGCCGTTAAATCCTCAAGATTGCAATGACTGTATTCTAGGGCAGTTGCACCGCTGAGTGCGGCTCCGTTTTTCAGGCTCGAATGGTTGTACTTGTCAGATAATATTAAATCGCGCTTGCCGACAACGGATACGATCGCCCCTAAATTCGCCAAATATCCCGAACTGAATACTAAAGCATCTTCAGTTTTTTTTAAATTAGCAATAGCCAGTTCTAGCTGTTGGTGCAAATCGCGGTGTCCGCTTAGCAACCTCGAACCCGTCGCACCCGTACCAAATTCCTTAGTTGCAGCCATAGCTGCTTGAATTAACCTGTCATCGCCGGCAAGTCCCAGATAATCGTTGCTGGCAAAGTTGATCAGCCGACGGGCTGCTAATTTTACCACAGGACCGGGGGAACTTTCGATCGATTGTGGCGATCGATGCCAATGGGCGCGGCGAATAGTGTCGAGGGACTTCTCTATCCAAGCGTAAGGGTCAGCGTTCATATTGGAAAGCGATCGGGTAATAAGTTATATTGTCTTATAATCATTCCTTGCCGATCACAGAAGCATATGCCACTCACTAAAAAATACAGATTAGTCACCCGCAGCGATTTTGACGGTCTTGTCTGTGCCGTTTTGCTCAAAGAACTCAATATGATCGACGAGATTAAATTCGTGCATCCTAAAGATATGCAGGATGGAAAAATCGAAATAACAAATAACGATATTAGCACTAATTTACCCTATGTTGAGGGAGTTCATCTAGCTTTCGATCACCATTTCAGCGAAACTCTCAGACACGACAAAATCAAAATCAACCACATCATCGACCCCTATGCAGCTTCCGCAGCTAGGGTGTTGTACAAATATTATGGAGGCAAAGCAAAGTTTCCTGATATTTCCGACGCGATGATGGCGGCAGTTGACAAATCAGATTCCGCTCAATTTGCCAAAGAAGAGGTTCTGCATCCGAAAGAATGGGTGCTGTTAAACTTCATAATGGACGCCCGAACCGGGTTGGGAAGGTTTAAAGAATTTACGGTTTCCAATTATCAGTTAATGATGCAGTTAATCGATTACTGTAAAAATCATACCATCGATGAAATCTTGCAGCTTCCTGATGTGAAAGAAAGAGTAGACCTCTACTTCGAGCAAGAAGAAAAATTTAAATATCAACTACAGCGCTGCGCTCAAGTTTATAATAATTTAGTAGTTTTGGATTTGCGCAACGAAGAGGTGATTTATGCGGGGAATCGTTTTGTAATTTACGCTTTGTTCCCCGAGTGCAATATATCGATTCACGTACTTTGGGGACTTAAACAACAAAATACTGTGTTCGCAGTTGGTAAGTCAATCTTTAACAAAACTTCTCAAACTAATATTGGGCAGTTAATGTTAAAATATGGTGGCGGCGGACACCAGAATGCCGGAACTTGTCAGATTGAGAATGATAAAGCTAGTAAAGTTTTGAAAGAGTTAATTGCCCAGATACAGCAAAATGGTTAAATTGGCTTTATCTTTTTTGCAGTCAGGACTTGAGTCTTTGATTATTTTAATTTTCAGGGCTAAAGTCCTTACTACAAAAGGGGATTTTCAGGACTAAAGTTTTTACTGCAAACGGGAATTTTCTGGACTGAAGTCCTTACTGCAAACGGGAGTTTAGTCCTCAAGGTTTTGAGCTGGCGGGTTCTGGGCATTGAGATTTTCTGAACTCTTGCCTTTGACTGGCGGCAAATGGTCTACCAAACCCATCTCAAAAGCGATATCTGGCAACTCATCAGCGTTATATTTTCCTGGCTCAAACAATCGCCCAGGAGTAAAACAAGGCTGTTTCAATCGCACCACTTCCCCGGGTAAAAACATTCCCCTAAACATTTTGCGTTCGAGTCCCATAATTTCCGCTCCTAAAACAATTCTCGCATTAATCTTAGCAATTTTTTAGCTGCAGCTTCCCAATTAAATAGATCCGCCGTCTCTCTAGCTTTTTGACCTACCCGAAAACGCATCGGGTCTTCAACAATTTTTCGCAACTGTTCCCGAACAGACTGAACATTTGGTTCTGCCCAATGAGGAGCATTTCTGATTTTTAGAGACTGGGTATCGTAACACTTTCCGACGGGAATTAGATTGTAAGCAATGGGATAGCAGTTATCAGGGTTGGCGTACTCAGTAGGACCGCCGTACATAGTCATAGCGACGGGCAAACCTGTTGCAAAGGCATCCAAAATTTTAATCGCAAAACCCTCCCCACGAAACGGAGCTAAAAAAGCATCGGCTGACAAGTATAAATTAGCTAGTTCTGCTTTAGTAAAAAATTTAGGCTTTACCTTAACTTTTGATTTGAACTTGCCGAATTCTTTTTCGATATTTACAATATGTTCCACTATAACATCAGGATTTTTGCCACCATCTTTGATAATTAACTCTACGTTAGAATCATGTTTAAACTCTTCACAAAAAGCTTGAATAGCGAGATCCGTGCCAAACCTATACAAATCAAAAGAATTGGTCATGTGCAGAATATACTTTACATCTTTTTGGGTTTTTTGCGGTCTGGGAACATAGAGTTGCGAGATAAAAGTATTGAAACCTAGAGGGATGACTGATACTTGGTCAGCGGGACATCCAGCATTAATTAAAACGTTTTTAGAATATTGGCTGACGGCTAGTTTGTGGGATAAGTTATTGACAGCATCGTAAATCCAGTAATCATAATCATCAGTGTTTTTGGCGAATTCGTAATTGATCGCAAAAAGTTCTAAGTTGAGATGTCCCTTGAGTTCTTTAAAAAAATCCGGTTTCCAGTAATGAGACCATTTGATGTGGAATAAATCTGATGGTACGGTGTTCATCCACTTCTCTAGCAGGTCGTTTTCTTCGGGTGTAAAATTGCGGGTGAGGTGAGAGGCAATTGTCGAAGGTTCTACAGAAATAGGAATTCCAATTTGGTCTAAAGTTTTCGCCAGGGATAGCGTAATGTCGGCGAAGGAGTTAAATTGTTGAAACCCAACGTTAAAGTGAACCATATCTATTAGTTATTAGTTATTAGTTATTAGTTATTATATAAAAGGCGCGCTTCATCGGAATTATTACTCTCTCTGTTCTCGAACTCTGCGTTAAGAGCGTACTCTGCGGTTTAATCATTCCAATGCAACCGGAATTGATATTAGTTAGTTATTGGTTATTGATTATTGGAGGCAGAGCCTCCGGGTATGTATTCCCAGGCAGAGCCTGGGAACAAGACTAACAAGACTAGAAGACTAAAATACCAACAAAGAACAACTAACTAATGACTAATTAGCCGATCGCACTAAAATGACTGTACAGTCGCACCCACGCGCCACAGCTTCCGGGATGTTCCCCTGAATCACCTGCTTCAGCAGCCCTTCGCGGCTCGCTCCCAGGACGATCGCATCGCACTGATCGTTCTGAGCCAAATCAATTAAAGCATCAGAAACCGATTGAGCGCAAACCGAAGTCGCTATGATCGAACAGCTAACCCGGCGCTTGATAAACTCCGCCGCTTGCTTTAATTCGCCGCGATCGGGTTCTGCAACAGAAGGCTGGTGAACCTGACACAATTTAATCTGCGGTACAGCACTCGCAGCCACCAAAGCCGGTAGCAGCCGCAAAGCAGCAGCTTGCTTGTAACTGCCACGAATAGGTACCAACCAGCGCTGCAAACCCATCAGCGTGTGCAGCCCCAATTCTGGCCCTGGAATGTCTGAATTCGGCGGGGAAAGTTCAGTCTCTGGAGTCGCTGATGAATCTGAGGATCTCGCCAATGCGGGATTATCTGCGCCGTCAACTTTTTCGGGATTTAACTCCCATTCTATAGACGCATATTTCCGCCCGCTGAAAGTGGCAGAAAACTCATTTTTCTTGCGTTTTGCTAATAGTTTTTCGCTCCACTTCACCAAAACCACCTCGCAGCCGGCTTGCCGAATTACGGTATCCACAACATCGCCAAAAATGCGTTCTTTTGTGGATAATTCGCCTTGCCAGCCCATCAAAATTAAATCGATGTGGCGCTCCCTAATTGTCTCCAAAATCGCGTTAGGCACGTCATGAGCTACCCGTATTTGAGTGTGTACTGGCAAGTTCCAATTGCGAACAATTCGCTCGGCTTGTTGCAGCAGGCGGCGGCTTTTGGTTGTCCGCACTGCGCTTTCTGAGGGGGAACTGTTGCGCGGTACTAAGATGATTTGCAGGCATTCTAATTCGTAATTGCGATCGCGCGCAATCGCCGCGGCCAGGCGCAGCAAAGCGGGTGCTGTTTGGGGGTTGGAAAGCGGCACTAATAAGCGGCCGTTTCCGACTTGCGGAGCCCTGGTTTGATAGACGACATAGGAAGGTTCTGGATGCGGACCCTGGGTTGTTTCTCCGCTGAGGCGATCGGATTCGACTCGGATAATGTCGCTGCGGGTAATAATTCCCACCAAACGGCGGCCTTCTATGACTGGCAAACGGCTGATATTGTAGTTGTTGAGCCTGTACAATACTTCGCTTAAAGTATCCTTTGCTTTGACTGCGATCGGCTGTACAGTCATAAATTCTTTGAGCAGCGAGTCTCCGGAAAAATTGCGCTCACTGGCATTTGCCAAATCGGTTTGACTGACAATTCCGACTAATTTGCCATCTTCAACGACTGGAAATCCTCGGTGGTGCGATCGCGAAAATGCCTGCATCACTTCATCGAAAGTCAGCAGACTCGAAAGAGTTTCAACTCGGCGCTGCATCACGTCATCTGCGTGCAAGTCGCTCAAAGTATTGCTGGCAGCTTTTGCCTGCGTCAGTTGAATACCATTAAACTCCAAAAGGCGATCGGACAAAGAGCCATTGTCCACCTTTTCCGCGACCAAATAAGCAACTACAGAACAGATCATCAAAGGCAGCACTAATTTGAAATCCGCCGTAATTTCAAACACAATTACTACCGCAGTAATCGGCGCTCTAGAAACCGCGCAAAAAAACGCTCCCATTCCCGCCAAAGCGTAAGTTACGGGCAAACCGACGCCCAGGGAATCTGCCTGCACAATGCCCACCATGTGACCGAGTGCAGAACCCATAACTAGGGAAGGGGAGAACAATCCTCCCGGAGCTCCAGAAGCAGCGGAAATAATTGTCAGAAAAAAGTGAGCTACAAAAGCAATTAAACTCGTTATGCCGCTTGCTTCACCGGTCAGCAGAAACTCCCGCAAACCCGTATTGTTGCGGAAAGTTTCTGGGAGAAAAGCTATTACTGAACCGCAGATTATGCCAGCTATAGCTATTCGCGCAGGCAAAGCTAATTTGAGCGATCGCCTATTAAATTGCAAGCTAGCAATAATTCCTTTGGTGAACAAAGCTCCCAGCCATCCCGCTAAAACTCCTAACAGTATGTAAAACGGGATTTCCTGAGCCTCAAAACTGGTTTGGTACTCGCGAAGGTTCAAATTTAAACTATCGCCGCCCAAAAGCTGCGAGACAACTGCACCGATAAATGAAGCGATAATTGCAGTTCCTAAAGTCAATCCCGAAACGTCGTGCAGCAGTTCTTCAACTACAAACAAAACTCCTGCAATGGGAGCATTGAAACCAGCAGCCAATCCCGCAGCAGCACCGCAAGCAATCAATTGTCGGCGGTAGTCTGGGGAAGTAGGCATCAAGTGACCGATCCAGCCGGCCAAAGATGCTCCTATTTGCACAGTGGGGCCTTGCCTTCCTAAAGTTAAACCGGAACCAACTGCTAAAATAGTGGCAATAAGTTTGGCGACAGCTACTCGCAAATCTAAGGAAAGATTGACTCCGCCGAGAGCAGCTTTGACGTGAGGAATGCCACTGCCTGCAGTTTCGGGAGCAAAACGCTCAACCAAAAAACCTGTCAGCAACCCGCCGAATAAGCCGACGCCCGGAAGTAATATCCAAGCTGGGATTACTGTCGAGGTAGCAACTCGCCAACTGCCCAGCCATCCGACTCCTGATTTGAGCAAAACCCCAGCGAGTCCTGAAATTAAACCGATCAGACAAGCTTCAAAAATAGCGAGGCGTTTCGGCCGTAAAAACAGTTGAGATTTGATGACCCTGGAAGGTTCCCTAAATTGTTTAGGGATAGTTATATACGGCATAAATAGCGTAGATGACCTGAGAATTGTCTGCTCGATCGCAATGCAAGCGAAAAATC
>Ga0247770_1000768_pt1 | contig 29769 bp, 28 predicted proteins | sample UWRJL136409B6_FD_179943 | JGI IMG/M metagenome (GOLD analysis project Ga0247770, IMG submission 179943) | Plant litter microbial communities from Arlington Agricultural Research Station in Wisconsin, United States - UWRJ-L136-409B-6 | ecosystem: Environmental > Terrestrial > Plant litter >... | reverse complement strand
CTATAGGCTTTTATTATAAGATTATAATTATTTACTCCAGTATATGTTATTCCTAAATCAGGATATTTATTTAAATAGCCGAATATATTATCTACTGCTTGGAAGTGTAGAATTCCAGGGTTGGAGCAGTATCTTGCGCAGTACTGAACTGCAAAGGCTATATCAGGTCTTGTTTTCAAGGCTAGATATAACAATGACCCTATATACTGTTGGTATATTGTTATTTCTTCTTGTAAAGCCTTCTGATTATTGCCTTGCAATTTATTGGCTGGAAGAGGGTTATTTTTTGGATATATATTATTTTTATTATATTTTTCTAATATATTTCTAATATAGTTATTTTGGTGCATATGTAGTTTATTATTTTTATAATCTATCGAGATATTTATTCCCAGGAATGTATTTATTTCACCCAGTGCTTGTAGTTTTATATCGTCCTTTGCTTTGTTTATTTGGGCAATTATATTATCAGCCTCAGGACCACTTATTATTATATCGTCAACATAACATAATATTATACACTGTATAGTTAGATTTATAAAGGCACCTTCATCGTAGTTAAATACAACGAATCCCAACTTATTTAATATCTTTAATAGATGTTTATACCACAGCCTTAGAGCTTGTTTTAAGCCGTACAGCGCTTTACGCAGCCAACAGACTTTATTATTATTATTATAAAAACCAGTAGGTAGTTATACGTATATTTCTTAATCGATGTCTGCATGCACGAAGGCATTTTTCACATCATATTATAATATAGGCCATTTATTTGATATAGCTATCACGAATAGTATTCGGTATGTTTCTAGCCTACATACTGTAGAAAAGGTTTCTAAATAGTCTAGAAATTCAACCTGGTTGAATCCTTAAACTACCCATCTTAATTTATATTTTATAGTATTATTAGTATTATTTATCTTCTTTTTATATACCCAACGGCCTCCAAGAGCCTTTCTATCATGTGGTAAATCAACCAGCTCCCATGTACATTGATTTTCGAGCTCTTCTAATTCTTCACGCATAGAATTATTCCACTCTTCTTTTTCTGGCCCATTTATTACTTATTTATAAGTGGAAGGCTCTTTCTGTGTATCTTTTATATAGAATATATCAACGTTATTTATGATGAGGTTTATAAGGATCCTTTGATATTGGTTATAGTATTCATCATTCTTTCTGGGGATTTCTACCACCACTTAAGGTGGAGAGAGAGCTATATCTTAGCTAGAATTTATACGGCGTGTTGTGACCTAGTTATTATTCTAGTATTTGAATTATTATTATTATTTGAATTATTTGAATTGTTATTATTTGAATTATTTAAATTATTATTATTTGAATTATTTGAATTATTATTATTTGAATTATTGTTATTTTGATTATTTAAATTATTGTTATTTGGATTATTTAAATTATTATTATATAGTGTATCAGTTATATCAAAGCCTTCGGCTTCGATTTCTTCTACTTCTTCTTGAAAAGAGACATGTTTTATTTGTTTTTCTTTCAAAAACTGGCCTTCAAGGACTTTTACATCCCTTAACCATATTATTCTTCTTAATTTTAAATCAAAGATTTTATAATTATTATTATCTTCACCATAGCCTACTAAAATTCCTTTTTCGGCTTGTGGTTCTAGTTTTGATCGTTTAGGTCCTTTTATTTTATAATATGTTATTAAACCCCAGATCTTTATATTATCAATATTTAGTTTTATATTATTAGCCACTTCGTATGGAGTTTTAAATCCAAGGGCACTGTAAGGTGTTCTGTTATATATATATACTATAGCTTAAAGTGCTTCACCCCATAGGTATTTCGGTGCGTTTAATTATATCAATACTGCACATACTTTAACCATTATTGTTCTGTTTATTCTTTCTGGCAAGCCATTACATTCATGCGTGTATAGAGGACTTAATTGTGTTATTATACCTTCTTTAGTCAAGTACTTCAGTAAGTGTTTATATTCGGTCCCATTATCGCATTAAAAAACACGTATTTTATATCCTTTTATATTATTCTCAGCCCTTACTTTATATTCTAGAAATACTGAAAGTACTTCTGTTTTATTAGCTAGGAGCTGTGCCTCTAAATATCTAGATTTTTTATCAAGGAAGGTTATAAAGTATAATTTTTTATCATATGTTTTTATTCTAAACAGCCCACAGAGGTCGCTAGATATTTTTTCCATATAGTTATATTATATTTTATTACTGCTTTCTTTATTTCGTTTATTTGGAAGTTCTGCTTACACACACACTTCACATTCTAAGCAGGTATTATTATTATTATTATTTTGTTTATAGTGGTTATTTATTATAGTATTTTTCACCAGATTCTACAGATTCTGTTTATTTATATAAGCGAATCTTTAATGGAGTAAATCCATTATTATATTTATAGAGTATATAGAAGGTTATGCAGGCAGAAAGTATAAGCCTTCTTTCACTTACCCTTTTATTATTACTTAGTTATTTTTTATTATAACAAGGGTATTATTTCCACCAATCCAAAGGATATCTAAAGGCAGTGTAGTAGCACCTATTATATTTATACCTAATTCTGGTATATAGAAACACTTCCTCAGAGTGGCTTCTTTCCCAGTATCAGTAAAAGTTATTTTACATATTCCTTCTCCACGTACTAGTAGGGTTTTTACTTCACCCCACTTCACAGTGGTATTTATTTCTTTATATGAAGTGAACCATAATTTATTACTTATTACATAAACTGATACGCCAGTATCAAATATGAATTTATATACAAGATTTATATCTCTTTCTATATATAAATCTTTTACCCAATCTAATAGATCCTTCAAGCCATACTTCAGAACCAAAAGGTTATTTATTATAGTATTTAAAAGAGTATAAGTATTATTATTATTATTATATACATCAAGTGCTGGAACGTTTTCAAGCACAATATCTTCATCTTCAGTTTGTAAGGCTGATTTTGAAAGTTCTGCAGCTAAAACAGCTGTTATTTTTTCTTCTCTCCGTTAGAAGAGTTTCTAATCCAGTTTTTCAGCCATAGCAGGCTTTATCTTATACCTCTATAGAATACAGTAGTTTACAATACTAGGAGTCCAGACTGCTTAGAAGAAACTACCAAATAAGTTGAATTTTCCAAACACAGTTCAATCGAAGTGATTGCACACCAGGTAAATCCACAAGGTAGAAAAATCCTAACTTATATATGAGTTAAACTCACAACCTTCACAAATCCAGAGGTAGATTATGAAGAGTTTATACCATTAGGTTAAACACATAAGTGTTTTATAGTTATATTTATTATTCACAATTGTGAACATAACTTATACTTATGTATTACAGTATAATTATTTATACAAAGCGGAAAAAATCCAGCTTATATATAAGTCAAACTCACAGCTTTCACAAGTCTAAAAGTAAAATGTGGAAGGTTATACCACTAGGCCAAACACAAGTGTTTTATACAGTCAAGTGGGTTATTATTTATTCTGAATTGTGAAACACAATTTATAACTACGTATAATAGTGTATAATTATTTATACAAACACAGGAGAACCTGACTTACGCGCGAGTCGAACTCACAACCTTCACAAATCCAAAGTTGGAGTGTGGAGGGTTATACCACTAGGCCAAACATAAGTGTTTTAGGCCACGTGGGTTGTTGTTGTTCACAACTGCAAACACAACTTATACCTGCGGATTACAGTGTATAATTGCTTACACAGAGTGCAGCGAGTGGCTGGAAGCCAAGTGGTGTAAGTGGCTGGAAGCCAGGATAGTGCAGTGGCTGGAAGCCAGAATAGTGCAGTAGCTGGAAGCCAGAGTAGTGCAGAAGGAGGAGACTCCGGGCTCATAACCTGTTGAAATGCAAAAGGGGTTAAGGCATTAGAAAGCAGTATGTGTTAAAGGTGATTCATTCTTTCTATCTTCGAGAGTGGAAGCCGTGTTATTATAGCCGTGAGGGTGGCCAGTGCACGGAGTGCATTGGCCACACTCGCTTCTGCGAAGCGAGGTTGGCTAACTGAATACGAGGTTAGCAGTGGAGTCTGGCGTTCTTGGCTGTGCAGATCCACGGATGCAGCCGCGGAGCGGCTGCGTGGATCCAGCCACACTGTTCTAACCACACTGGCCGGGTTAAGGTTGTAAAAACCCAACATGTATCCATCACTATCTTTAACAACACACTAAGATAAAGTATGGATGGAATTGGTGTCAAAGACGTTCAATTCAGCACTTACTTTTATTGGGCGGGCTGGAAAGAGAGGCCTTAGGGCAAACTGCTCCAAGATCAGCCCTTATGCGATCGCAGGGGTCTAGTTCACAAGTGCAAAAGACGCTATTCACAAGCACTTCAAGTGTAGCATTCGTAAGTAAATAGTACATCATAATTAACACCGAGATTAAACAACCTTCAGATATCTAAAGTCTTTCTCAGTAGGCTTCTACAGCGCTATAGTACAGCACTGCGGCTTTGGGAAGGAGGACGGTACTGATTTAAGCTAACTACTGCGCTGCAGACGCTGCAGCACAAGGGGAAACAGAAGGCAGTGCCTTGTGATATGGCTGAAAGAGATGTGGATTGCTTACTTATTGAAAGCTAGATACTGTAGAAGAGATGGCCTGTTATAGGCTGTGGTTAGCTTCTAGAGTCTGAAACCCTCTGTATTCTGTAAGATTCGAGATGTTTCGACGCGGCGCGCCGTTTCAGGGTACGCTACCGGTGGCTGCTGGAAATCCGAGCTTGCTGCACTCACGTCTCAACAGTGGCGACTTTTGTCAAAAAATGCCAAAAAGGGCAACTTTACGGATCATGTCTAGCCCCTCCACGAATCTATCGAAACGAACACCGACACTGTGTACGTCTTCCGTGCCGCAGACAGCAGTAAACCGATTTACGATTTATTCGACAGCAGTAAACCGATTTACGATTTATTCGACAGCAGTAAACCGATTTACGATTTATTCGACAGCAGTAAACCGATTTACGATTTATTCAACAGGATCTCGCTGGTAGCTACCACAGCTGGCCAGTCACACCCGTTCCGCTCACCTTCTCCACCATTCTCGGTGGCATTATGAGTATCCTTGCCATCAGCGTCCGCGTTGACGACTACCGGGAAAGACTCGTTAAAAATGCTTACGTCGATAGCCTTAGAGTTTAGGATCCTCGACAAGTATACCGCCGAGTCCATCTTGGCTAATGATCCTGATGTCAAAGCATTATACATCAACGTTGCGACGGACATGCTCAAGTTCTGCGCCGCCGTGCGCCACTGCAGATAAGCAGCTAGGAAGTCGAGCAGTCTTTTAACTAAGAGCACGGCAGTTTGAAAGAAATGGCCGAGCAGCTACTTGACAACAATTCTGGGTATGTCACCAGTATTTAGGCGACAGTTCAACCACGGTTCGGGGCAATCAGGGAGTACCCGACGAAGATTGACCCGACGAATGGGTCTTGACGCCACGGGACCCAGCGGTGGCGGACCCGCGGGTCAGGCCCAAGATGGTCGAATTTAGAGAATAGCGTTAGGCATCTATATATGCGGCCATGACTAAAGACAGCCTGGTGGATAGAACCCCTTCTTTAGCAACAATAGTAATACTCTTTTGCTGTAAAGGCCTCGCTGCAAGCCCCTGAGTGGCAGCGGCTATAGGCACGGACATGTAGTTAATATCGTCAAAAGGAAGGCTTGAGTTGAATTTGTCAGAGCGAAAGGTGTCGTTGTGACTAGAAAACTCCAGTGTAACACCTAGTTATGAAAGAATCTATAGACAACCGGAACCAGCGAGCCGCTAGTAGTTGGCTTGGTTGAGGATGGCTTTGTTGGATACGACTATAAAGAAGAGCTCTCTGGCCCCGCTAGAGAGCGGAGGACAGGCTTTAATATAACTAATAAAAAAAGGTGCAGCGTTTCGGGACAAATATAAGCTCCGTTAACCACCTATACTTTATCAGCTTTAAGACTATCTAACGGGATGAAGCACTTCGTAGCTAAGCTGTTAATCCTTATTCTCCGTGCTCTTTAATTGTCGTAAGCTGAGCTAAGCCATACACAGAACTACAACGACGTTACCCCGCCACTTTTACACCACCCACACGAAAAGTTTAAACTCGAACTATATATTAACATCTCTCATTTCGGCTAATCGTCACGAGGAATATTTCTAGGATCTAATTCTAGGGCCCAAAGGTGGTCTGGATCAATAGCCAAAACTGGGCCTACATATCACGTGCGCACTTCTAGTTACGGGTGTGAGTAATGTATTTTAAGCATTTTGGAAAATGAACCGAATCTTAGGCCGACGGTCCCGAATTTAGGACCCAGAATATGCCAGTACATGCCTTAGCATAGTACACGACGTCCCAGCTCGGAATTTAGGATGGTATATAATGTGATGGCCTGGAATAAGTTAGGGGGGGGGATTCCGAACACACCTGAAACCGAACACGCCTCACACCCCGTCAACGCACCGCAACCCCCTACTTAAAACGCGTCTCACGTCTTCAATTCTTAACTAATTCTTCTCCTTCTTTCTTCCTCAGATTCGCCATAGTTCGTTACACTGAAGAAGACCTTCGTAAAGTATATGGGGAGGCGATTAACACTTAAAAGCTACGTGTAGCTACTGCGACATGGAATATACCCCCCTTTACACTTTATAGCCGCCTTTATAGTTCCCTGCCTTAATTAGTTACACATTAGGACAAATAACAACTTAGCTAGCTATAGAAAGCTAAATTGGCCGACTAGGTACGGCTTCAATAAGCCCTGGGGCTCCCCCCTACGCACGCGCAGATTAGAGAATTAGCATACCGAATCCTAATCTAACGTAGTAATACCAAGCCCCTTAGAGAGAGGTAATACCACGCCTTTATCGCTAGAAACCCAGTGTTTAGGACCTAGAGAGCTAAGCCTATCGATCTTAAACGTGTTCACGCTGTTACAGAAGTAACTATTTAACCTTAGTTTAACCACTTCCAAATACCCTCAATTCTAAAGATTAAACCTAAGAATCGCTAGAATAAGGACAAGGCTAGCATTATAGAAGGCAGGGGGACTAATAGCCTTATTATTAAAGCCTTAGATCAGAAAGCTATTTAGAAAAAGGACCCTAGAGGCTGGATCTAAACTACTTTTGTAAAGTGTGTGTTAACTATTAGCCGTTTTCTCCCCCCCTTAGTTATTTTTAAAGGTAAAACGGTGTAATAAAAGTGGTTTCCTCGAAATTTAAAGCTATTTAAAGATTAGGTCTTTAATGTAACAGAGAATAAGTAAACTATTAACGAAATAAGCTTAAAGTGGTTAAAAAAGGTATTTATACCCTTAATTAGGCTAGCTAACCCCTTAGATAAACACCTCTTTATTATCGACAGCCACAACAGCCATATAACTAACGATTATATATAAAAGGCTTTCTCTAATAACATTTATATTATTTACCTACTTACATATACCTTCTACGTCTTCTAACCTTTAGATCTTTCCATTTTCAGCCCTCTTAATCGTACTTATCGCAAACGCCTTAAAGCCCTCCTTACAGAGCGATTTAATAATAGTTTTATAACTAGTAAGTGTTCCTTTCTTAAGTGTTATTATTTTATTAAGCAGAAGACTATTACAGAGCGGAATATACACACTAGGTAGAAGGTATCTGGCCTTTAGCCCCTGAATATAAATAAGCCTTTAATAAGCACCCTTCTCCTTAAGAATTCTAACTAACTAAATACCCCCGTCGCCATTAAGTAAGATTTAGACCTTTAGACACTTAAAACGCCTCTCTTAGAGGACTACGTTAATAAGGAAGCTTTATAATTAACGCTGAGAAAAGCTCACGATTATTAGAAACAGGCCTAGGAATTTACGCGTGTGATTAAAGCCATGCCAAACGACTAGCTGTTTCTAAGGAAGGTTAGCAAGGCTATGGATAAGTAGGCCTTTAAATTAGCTGTTATTAAGCGAAAGATTTAAGGCCTAGAGGCTAGCTTTAAGCATATGCGAGCCATGAAGAAGAAGAGGGTAGAAATCGATCCAAATAAGCTGTTTGTCTGTTAGGACTGTTTATAAGGTATAGAGAAAGGTTAGCCGCATACTGTTAGATTCAAACGATTCTCTAGAAGAAGAGGATTAAGAAGCTATCTACTATAGTATTAACGTATTGTAAAAATATATCTTTTTTCTTTGTTTTAATATAGGTATAGGTAGTAGCACGGACCAACCAGTATGTTTAATTTCAAGTATATTCGGAATCCCCCCCCCCCCTAACTTATACTAAAGCATGCCCTGGGATGGTACACAATATCCTAGCTCGGAATTTATAGTGTGTGCAGCTAGAAAAGTGGGGCAGTAACGTAGTGCTCGCGAGAGATAATCCAGAACAGGGGATGTTTCGGGAGTAGGTGATAATTACTCCAGCTAAGAGGAATTTAGTTCCCCACTTTTAACGTCGACCTCACGCTCTCTCTAACTAAAACCTAGGGGTCACGATCTAACAACCTTTGGGAGATAAACTGTATTATTAAATATACCCTTAAATCCCTTTTAAATTGATTAAAATACTGGAACTGGTTATTTACCAGCACAGGCCGTTTTTGTCAGATCGGTCTATTTAAGTAATAATTTTAAAAGGTACATATCACAGCCTGTTTCACAGCCTTTTTAGTTTATTATTATCAGTGGGAGAATAATAAATATAAGAACAGTAATAACAGCTATTACTACTGTTAGAATTAGAGTTTAAGGAGGTTTTACTGAACTAGCCCTTATTATACTAAGCACTTTCGTACATATAGGATAGCCAGAGCTTAAATCGCCTTATTAAGTGTTACTAACACATTATATAGATTATAAGAAACTGTAAAAAGGCTCTCTTTTAGCTACGTAGGAAATTTAACAGGTGTTTATAGATTAACTCCATTTATATTAATTAACAGTTAGTATAAGAGAAAAATACGTAAGTACTACTTATAGTTAAGATATACGCTAAGTTAAGTAAAGTACTTATTTAGTTAAGTAAAGGAACTAATATTAGCAATAAAAGTTTTTAATACCTAGAAGATATTTATGCTATCCTTATAATTAATTACAGAAATTAAAATATAAAGCACTTAGAGAGAATCTAGGTTATTATAAATATAAAGCACCTAAAGGTTATATAAGAATTAACGTTTATCTGTAAAATCAAATAAAAGATTTAAACACGTAAAGAGACTTTTTAAGGTATGTAACTTTAACTGGTTATTTAAGTTAAAGTAATGTTTATTTATATATTATATGTTAATTTAAGATTAAAATATACAGATATATAGCTATATAGGAACCTTTAAGTGTAATATACTTTATAATATTTTTACACGATCTTAATTTACTTAGATATAGACTGCTTAAAAACTAAACTTAAGAACTGATACTTAAATACTTTATGGTAATTATAAGATAGTTTAGCCTAGGTTTAAATATGTTATAATGTAGTTAGGAAGAATTAAAAAGACTATTACCCCTAATAAAGTTAATAATTCTTAATTCCTCCTTAAAATATATATATATAAGTAACTGTAAGGTATAATAAAACCGATCTTTAGCTTAGTCCTGTTAACGGAAATGTAAGAGGATTAGCGTATATCCACTATACTCACTTTAACCTATCCCCTACACTTATTAGACTTAAAAGATAAGATTTATACGTTATATAGATATTTCTCTACGTTAAGTTATTAAGACCTCCTACCGGTAAATTATAATTAGCCTATATTTAGAATCTACTCTAATTATGCCTAATTTACTATACTCTGTAAGCAGTTACTTAATTTATTTTACTCCCTTAATTATAAGCCAGTTATCCTTAATGTTAAGTTTTAATCTCTAAACTAGAGTATATATAGGAATTAGTGGAAATATATATAACTTAAGCGTGTAACGGCTTTTAAGGCCTTAAAATTACACTTCTCCTTTATTAAAGAGAGTAAGTTACATGTTATAAGTGTTATTATTAACACTGTAAAGTATTAACCGAGTTTAAGCCTCCTTAAGTATAAGCTCTTCTTAAGGGAGTTAGTGTAAGGCTTTCTGTTGCCTAATTAATTCTTATTGTAAATAAAGTAAGTGGTCTAAATATGATAGGAGTGGATTATCTTAGCCATCCAGCTTAAACGTAATGCTTACCCCCTTAATATAATATTGGAAGTTTTTATACAGACCTTTATATAAAATAACGTTATTAATCTGTTTCCGTATAATATTATCACTAATAACGTCCTTATTAAGATTAAAATATAGGTAAGCATCCTAATGTTATTACATCCGAGTATTACCGTTAAATAGGAGGTTATTGATCTAATTAACGAGGCAGTTAAGATCGCGCTTAAGCGTCCTACCGTTTAGATGGTTTACTTTCCTAAAGGTGTTAACCCCAAACCTATTATTATTACACCAGCGTGGCGTATTATGGCGGCGGCAAGCTACTCCAGGTGTTGAGCTCTCCACCGTTAGATGTTCAGGATAACTACGGGCAGGACTTTCTTCACGACGGAAAAAGGATATATAGGCACAGGCACGGACCTGACGCAGGTTGGTGATGAAGTCGCTCTCATTTCGGGTAAGTTAGGTAACTAGCTTTTTGACCACCCCCCCTTTCGACCATAAAACCCACTAAAACTACTAGATTCCACAACATCACCATTTAACCACCACTAGACTAAAACTAATGCAACTTCACGTATGGTTTTATAACACTGTTATAAATATATTGTGAGCTTTTTAACTTTACAGTATTTTTATTACAGCTGTTATAAAAACAATACGTTTTTACATACTAATTTAACCCTTTTATATCTCTACTATCTTATGTAATAAAAATTTAATATAAATTAAGTAAGTAATTTACCTATATAAGATGCCAGAATTAAATACTAAAAATACACATCTTATTAAGTAGTTATAATAATTAGGATTGGAAAAGGTAAAAGAAACTCTTACTATAACCCTAAGGGTTATAGCTGTAAAAAAAGATCGGAAATTAAAACAGTTATTATTTAACCACTTTATAAAAAATGTTTTTTATAAATTTAGCTTTAAGTTATATTATTATTAATTTTTCTAGCCACTGAGTACCCTGTACCGGGTACCCTGTAATGTGGTTGCGTACCCCGAAACCACCAGCCGAATCTTCTGGAACACTAGAGGGTTCCAGAAGATTCCATCCCACTCCAGGGCCCCTTGGGGCCCCTGGACTACTCCGAACCTTCTGGACTTCAAGGAGGTGGAAACCCCTGAATCCAGTGGGGCTACTGCCCCACAGAATTAACTAGAACATCACAGTGGCCACGTCAGCCACTACGTCAACAGAACCACGTAGAATGGTTTAGAACAGTACTATTCTACTATTGTATTAGTTAGTTCCACTTTACAGAAGGCTCTGGAATTCTTCCAGAGCCTCCCACAGCCTATAACAGGCCCTCTCCTCTCCTGTATCTAATTCTAGTTAAGTAAGCAATTCCACTCCATTCCAGTCATTGTACAAGGCACTGCCTTTTGGATCCTCTTATTTCCAGCGTTGATATTTCCTGTAACACCCTTATTTACAGTGGCACTGCCCTGTAATTCAGGCCTTCGTTTGCTTCCTACAGTGCCGTAGGCACTGTAGTACGGCTTGGACCAGTACGGCACTTCTTCCTCTGAGCCACAGCCGCTGTACTACAGCACTGTGGGTTCCTGAAGTTTAACAATTATATCTATATTATGTATTAAATTAATATTAAAACTTTATATGATAAAATGGTAGAGATATAAAAGGGTTAAATTAGTATGTAAAAACGTATTATTTTTATTACAGCTGTAATAAAAATACTGTAAAGTTAAAAAGCTCACAGTATGTTTATAACAGTGTTATAAAACTATACGTGAAGTTGCATTAGTTTTAGTGTAGTGGTGGTTGAATGGTGATGTTGTGGAATCTAGCAGTTTTAGTGGGTTTTGTGGTCGAAAGGGGGGGTGGTCAAAAAGCTGGTCACCTAACTTATGAGATTTCCGATGATTACCCGGCGCGATACTAGCGACGACACGTACCGTTTCATATGTCCTGCGTATGTCCATGGGGCTATGGTAAGGCTGTTAAGGATATAGTGTTCAAATAAAGACCTGGATAGAGTACTAAAGGAATATCCAGTCATTTTAATTTTCCGAAAAAGAATTATTAACAAACTACTAGAACTAGGCCTTTAGGATCACGGGTTAAGACGACGTACCCACGGATCCACTCTCTATAGCTGTAAGTGCCATTACATTTCTGCAGGCAGCTAAAGCAATCGGTCGGTCAAGTGGTCAAGTTTATCAAATCCCTCAAAACGGCACCGGGCGGAGTTCTGTAATGTCTTGAATAAGCTATCCGCCCTTCATGCCTTTTTTGTTTTTGGATTCATTACGTGTATGCAGCTTCTGGGGCTATGACGCGGCTGACCAAAGCCCAGCGGTCTATCTACCTATATCCGTTATAGTAGAAAGTGGCTTCTAAGCTATGTCTAATACATTAGTCTGCTGCCTTCATTATCGTGTGAGGTTATTACAAAGGAAGGTTCCTCAGGGTTAACCTAGCGCCTTCCCCCTGGTTTGATGTTATTAAGGAAATAACTATATAAGCCGTGGTAAAGGCTAAACAGAGGTCGTTTCTCAATTTCCTTCTCCTTCTCCTTTTTCTGGGCGTAAAGTAAATGGCTGTTAAAGACGTGATTGTCGTAGTCGTGAGTGTAACGGTTGGTGTTATTCCAATAGCTGTGGTGGCTGTAGTTGTTATGATAGCTGTGGTTGTTGTGGTGGCTGCTATGATACTCTTGCTTGGGGTTGAGCTGGGCATTTAATAGCCCAGGCTTGGTGAACTTTACTAGAGTTAATACACGGGGCTAGTTTCTTGCCTGCCTTGCCTAGGCAAGAAGTCGAGGTATAGCCTTTCTGGCTATAAAAGCCACACACATGTTGTTTCACACAGGTTCTGGCAACATGCCCAAACCCGAAGCACATGTAACACTAGACAACTCCAAGCCTTTGTTTTTCTTTCTAACAGTTAGTTGTGTGTCGGGCTGTGTTTCTGGCTGTGTAACTGGCGGTGTGGGTAACTGCGTGGCTGGTTGTGTGTCTGTGTCTAGTTGTGTGGCTAGCCGTGTGGGTGGCTGGCTGTGTGTCTGAGTGTGTAGCAAAGTAGCTAGCTAGAGACCTGGGAGGCTGGCTGTATTGCAGAGTAGCGAGTTTGAATTGCAAGGCGTCGTTACTAGCAATTGCCTTTGAGAGGGATTATCCATAGCGTCGTGTGGTGAAATCCATAGTTGCAACATAGTATAAGAGGTTTTGGATGTTGTAAGGTAGGTGTTGCTCAGCTTTGACAATAAGGCTTTCGAGATTAGTCACACACTTAGTATACGTATACGTCGCAGTTGAAAATGTCACCTGGGAGCAATCCTTAGAGATTGCGCGTCATCTATTTTCCCTCGCTAGGAAACTTTAGCCGGGGGGACTGAAAAGGCGCCTTTAAGTCTGTGCAGCGGCGGCGTATAAGATCACCCTAGCTAAGGGACAAATCAGCCACAGCTCACCCCAGCTCAGGACAACGAACGAAAAAGGAAATTTCGTGTGCCCAGATTCGTCGCAGACAACCAGGCTGTTTCCGCCGCCTTAGACCTTCCGTTGCGGAGCGTAGTGGATTTGTCAAGTCGCGCTATGCTGGGATGACCCGCCGTCCTCGCGCCTTTTAATTAATAGGAACGCTTGCCCGCGCGCGACGCCTTTACGAACTAAGAACCAATTACTCATCCTTCTTCTTCTTCATCACTTGCCTCCATTCCTACTATGGTCGTGATCTCCACTATAACAAATAGCGTACGGAAAGGAACGGATGAGTTGTACGGAAGCCTAAAGACATTGATCCATGGCCTATATTGACGACTATGATTGGGCATTGCACCTCTAAAATGGGGAGATGAAGAGTCAGGATTGCCCAGTAGCAGGCGTTGTCAGTTTGCGGCAATACGTCACCAGACTCCGGTGTCCATGCTTTAGGCCTGACCGTTGATGTAAATACAAAACATTTTTGGATCATAAATGTGGTTGCTTATAACCTGCTCAAGATGGTGGTAGTAGAGTCATCGATGTGGGTCGGCGCGAATGCGGAAAGCTGTGGTCCTGGAGTGAAAGTGTGATGAAGATGCCGACCAGTGTCAGCGCTCTGATCGCCGATCCCGCTCAAGCCGCTCGACAAGCTATGAGAAAAGTGATCACGGCACGCAGAATGCTGTCACGTCATAGCCTGCTTCTTTCGAACCGTCGTCCTCGAGCTCGGAGGCCGAGACAGCAGACGAGCGGGGGGGGCAAGCGAAGCCGAGACGATACAAAGGACATATAAATACATCGTACTGAGGAGATGGAACTATTGCTTGTCATTCATCACATCCTCACTTTATCCCTATATGTCCCAACAATCGTTGGAAAGTAGGTACCGACACCTCCTCCTCGTTCAACGAAGCCGCGTGCCGATCTCTCAGCTCCTGCGTCTTTGCATCCACAACTGACGGGACAATTTCGTAGCGTCGAGGGTCGCAAATAACCTCGCATCTCTGTATAAGCTCGGGTTCCCGATCGTAACCCTCCCCCCTGGAGTTGCCGACCTTGTAGAGTGCAGGGGAAACCATGAGGGCGACCAGCTGGCCTGGTTCGTAACCGCCATACATCTTCATCATGGTGTCATCGTATAGGACGTAAGACCGTCGTTTAGAGTCAACGCCTGGATAGCTAACAAACCAGTAAGCGCTTTGCTGAGAGAGTTCGCGATCGAGACGGATTGCCGAGACGATGATTTCCTGAAACCTCTTGCGCAGGCCACCTGACCACTCGGAGAGAAGATACTTTAGCTTGTCTTCGATGATAGACAGGATACTGTCGACATGGGTGCCGATTTCTTCAGGACGCGCCAGGTCACTAAGATATGTCGCTGTCTGCCGTCTCCAAAGGTGGAAGGCTTTGTCTGGTCTTCCGCCACATCGCTGGAGGGCACGATCGGCTGCAGGAACGGTCAGAGACTCGACGAGTCGCGTGGGCCACGATGATACTCACAAACGCATCGCAAATTGGTTGAAAACGGGCCCGACCAGAACATGCCGCTCATCCTTGATCCATTTCCAAACACATGATCGGCCAGGATGCTCCAGACAAGTGCTTGGGCGACCTGGGAGTATCCTTCCCTGTTTTTCAAGAACATGAGACGAAAGTCGCGGGTAATGCCAGGAAGTCCTGAGATCCAGCTTCCTGGAAAGCGACTGGTCGGCTTGGGGGTGATTGCGTATTCGACAACGCATTGTCGGATGTTGAAGAACAGGCTGGCCCAACACTCCTGCGCAGCTGTGTCTGGTATCAAGTTGGAGTTGACGTTGTTGGTGGGCGTTGCCTTGGATGCAAGCATGTCTTGTAGATCTAGAACCCTGGCCCGAAAGTAATCATTCTCCTCACTCAAGTCGGACACCTTGGCAGTAAGCTCAGCTCTCTCCTGTTGGAGTGCTCTGAGCGTCTCCTTCATCCCTGCCATCTTATTTTCATATTCCTCAATAAGAGTGTTCAGATCTCCACAGACATCATCAAGCTCCGCAGCGCATGTGACAATTCGATGGTCGGCCTGAGGCATCGCGGGTGTGGGCTGTTGGTCCTCTTCTGTTTGGGTGGATCGCGACATATGGGTAGTAACACGCGGCACGGGGCGGCCGGTCTGGGTGATGGGAGGTCTGGATGAAGGCTCCGGTGCTCGCCGCCGAGCAGCTGAAGCTGCCAAGTTTTGGTCGCTCATTGCAACGTCGCGCAACGAAGAAGCGTCAATAGATCCAGAATCCCGCTTTCGCAACCTTGTAGTGTCGTAAGACGGTGGTGCTGATCCATCACGGTGCTGTTTGCGCGGGCGGGTGTCTTCTTCTGGGCGGGTGGACTGTCGATTACTCCTGGAGGCTCGCTCGTCGACGCCGCTCTGGGGGCTATCGGAGGATTTCAGTCTCGCCGGAAGCTTCTGCACCTTCTCTGAGAAGGACTCGTTTTCGAGGCTCTCGAGTTGTTGGCTTGGAGGGCGTTTCCTTTGAGCGCCTGTCCGGGTCGGTAGGGAAGGGGGGACGGGCATTGCAGCAAAGGAGAGGGCGGCCAGTGCAGGGTCGAAGAAAGAGTCAACGCTGTGCCAAAGTCCACTGGCAGACAAGAGCGACATGACCCACAGCGCCTGAGTGAACTGAAAGAAGATCGTCCAGTGTGAAAGAAGAGGGCGTGTCGAATGGGTGCGAGGAGGAGGAGAAGGGAAGGTGTGGAAGGGGGACGCGGATTTCCTAGAGGCCGGGGAAGAGGGGAGAGAGTCCGGTGCGACTAGAGACTCGGAAAGAAGAAAGGAAACCTGGAACGCCTCCATCGACCCTGGCCCACGCCAGCCCTCAGAGCCTGCTTGCCCTTTTGGGGTCGCGAGGCTCTCGTCGACGGAGGCTTCATGGCGCTGGAGGGTGCCCTGCACCCCAGCGCTGGCCAGTGTCTCTGCACTGCAGTTGTTGACCAGTGAGAGTTGCAGGGGAGAAGTCCAGACCTCGCCGGGCTTTGACAGGCATCTACAGCCCAATGTGGGTGGATGGGATGATGGGTATGGTGGGTCTGGACCAGGGCCGGCATTGCACCAATGAAATCGAGGAAAAGCAGACGCACAGGCCAGTGGCCCCTACGGGGAACCCCGCTGAACCCGCTCCCGTGGACAGCTGAGGGGTCATCACTTTTGGGGAAACACAGCATTTCGTTCTCGCTTCAACTCAGCTCAGCTCTGCATTATGCCACCCGCAAGACCACTCCCCACACTGCCAGAGGCCGTCTCTATCCACCAAATGCGACGAACTTGACAATTGTGAGCGTGATGCTCACGACCGTTGCGAACACAGCAAGGCCCGTGTTCAATGCCTCTCTCCGCCTACCCCGCGCAGCCTCGACTTTCTCCTTCATCTTGACCCCGACCTTGGCATCCATTGCCGGCGGTCGTTTCTGGAGTTTCCGCATGTCACCCTCGACTCGATCCCGCCGCTCCTGTAGCCTTGCCGAAGCCGCCGCATTCGCCTCCTGCTGTGCCGCATCGATCTCAGCGTCCAGACGCGCAAGGTGCTGCTGGTGGTCAGCGATGCGCGTCTTCATCTGCGCTCCCAGCTGCTGACCGGCCTTGGTCTCGCCAATCTCCTTGTTTCCGTCGACGAGCTCCCGCTGGATGTCCAGCACCACGCTCGGCCGGTCGCGCACCAGCTCCAGGATCATGGCCTCGGCCTCTCCCCGCGACCCGCGGAACTGCGTAACGTGCGAGCCCATCTTCTGCATTGGTCCCCACCACTTGTCTATCAGCTCCTGCTCCCGTCGGAGCGCATCTCCGAGCTCGTTGGGCTCGATGCGGTCCCATCGCGTAGTAACCAACATCACATTTCCAAGGGCATGGTCTCCGCAGAGCGACCTGAAGATCTCGAGATACTGTCGCGCCGAGCCCTTCATCCTGTTCTCGTGGATCTGATGCAGGTAGATAATACCCTTAAGCGGTATCTTGAGCAGGTACTGCGCTGCGAGAAACTCGGTGATCTCCTCGAGCACCTCGACATCGGACCGGTACGTGTCGTCGAACCCGGGCGTGTCGACCACGGTAACCGAGTATTCTTCTTCCTCGTCAAGAAAGAGTTGAACAGCTTGCGGCGGCGATGGCGCTGCGAGGGCCTCAGATGTCAGAAGGCCGAAGCTTTTACGCGGGAGAGGGAGACTCACAGGCTTCGAGTCCATATGCCACCTGGACCGATCCAGGCTTCAGTGTGTTGATGAATGTGCTCTTCCCGGAGCCTGTCACTCCCATCACCAGCACCATTCCGTCTGTTTCCACCATCGCAAGAATATCGTGTAGCTCGCCGACAGTAAAAGGTGCACGTCCCAACAGTTGAGGTCGAGGTGTCAAGATGTGGAGTCAGACATCCAGCGGACAGTAGACTTCGGCATGGTCGTGGATGCCTTTGATCCGCGGCTCCTGGCAGCTAGTCGGCTGTAAAACCAGACCCACACAACCTTCTCGGCGGCCTCGACCATACCCGACATGTACAGTCACGCATCTGCCACTGGGTGCATCAGAGTAGTTGCTGCGGATGCTGTGGCTCGGGCTCTTGGCCTGCAAGCCGCATCTTCGGCCCACTGGCAATAATGCCTCGCCAATGAGCTCGATCCGGAAACAATAGTTTATCGGAGGCTGAGCGGTGGGGCTCCATTGGCCGCCATCTCCTCGTCGAAGTGACGTGTCTATCCTAATCAAGCCATAAGGCTGTGCTAGAGTCCGGGTCGCGAACCACCCACGCCACTATCACGTGCGCCTGCTGCCGCAGCAGCAGGGGGGTAGACAGGCGTTGATTCGACGGTCAGTGCAAAGCTGCAGATTTCACTGTGACAAAGCGGGGCGGATCATCAAGGGTCTCCGCTGGGCATCTGTGATGGTACCCTACCAAGGCTGGTGGTTGGCTAACACCGGACCGGGTTGTGTGGATGCTTGGCTGCAGCAGCTGCAGCTTTGGCCTCCCCTAATGATACCGGACAGACAGAGAGACAGAGGCCACTCGTGGGTCAATTTACAATTCGACCGCCCTTGGCTGCCGCCGGGTTTTGATCTTGGCCATCCCAACCAGGCAAAGGGCAAGGCAAAAGCGCCGGGGCGGCCATCTGCACTGCTTTTTCCCGCCGGGGACGACCCCGACCTCGTCCTCCTGAACTCACTTCGTTACGTCACGCAAAAGCAGGCCACCCCCCATCTTCGGACGACCCTCACGCCCGCAGTTCCTGAACCCTTGGAGCATCAGGTGCATGTTTACGACACCTCGACTGCAGTTTGTTTACCATGGCCAACACCACATTTGATATGAAGGGCCTTCGGTCCCTCCTCGATGTTCAATATGGGGACGCAATAGAGCTTCCGGCACCACCACACAGTCCCAGCCCTAGCGCCGCATCTCGGCGATCCCGATCTGCGCGCCAGGAACGTGAGGAAAAATACATTGCGATTGGAATTGACTTTGGCACGACGTAGGTTGTCTTTCACTCCCCTCAGGGCGATGATGTGTTTTATATTTCTCAACTGACCACTCGCTGCTACCACAGGTACTCCGGCGTGTCTTGGGCACACTCTTCAACACCAAATGACATTCACCATGTGGCTCACTGGCCCTATGATGGCAAGCGTGGCAAGGATGAGGTCCAGATCCCGACCCAGGTGGACTTCGCAACACAAGACTGGGGCTACCTGATATCCAAGGATGCGGACCCTATCCGCTGGTTCAAGCTCCTCCTCCTGGAACCCCGAGATCTCAAGAGGGACATGAAAGACACTAGCGTCCCTCTCGAGGATGCGCGCACAAAGCTGCGCGCCCATGCGGGGTTCGAGGAGGGTGCCGTGGTCGACTTGATTGCCAATTTTCTCAAGAAGCTCTGGGACCACGCTATGGAAGAAATCGCTTATGAGATGGACCTTGACCTTCTCCCTATCAAGGTCGCCATAACCGTTCCTGCGATATGGCCGCTTTATGCACGGCAGAAGATGGAGACTGCTGCGAAGAAGGCCGGCATCCTCAACCCGAGGCGAATTGGGGAGACTACGCTTATTCTTGTTGAAGAGCCTGAGGCAGCGGCAGTGTCGACTCTGTTTGATCGAAAGGAGTACCCCGAGATTGAGGTATGTAGTTTCACGGAAGTGGTCAGATCAAAGCTAATGGTTAGCAGGTTGGAGAGTGCTTTATTGTGTGCGACTGCGGAGGCGGGACCATTGTATTTCTATCCCCCTTCAGGCCTGAAAGGAACGTACTGACGAGATGATAGGATATTACGAGCTACGTCGTGAAATCAGTTTCCCCGTTTCTTGTGGAAGAAGCCGTACCTGGGGGAGGTCTGCCGCATCCTTCTCCTAGGCAATGGATGCAACAGGGACTGACTGTCGACAGGCAAACTCTGTGGTGCCTTTCTTATTGACGACGCCTTTGAGAACTGGATGAACATCAAGTCGGGTCTCAAGTTTGACAAATGCGACCCTGCCGACGTTCGCGGCTTCATCAACGACGAATGGGAGCATGGAATCAAGCGCAACTTTACCGGAAAGGAGCAGTTCTTCCACATCCGACCCCCAGCAAAGGCATTCGGGGTCATGAAACGGACCAAAGGTGCCACTGACCACTTTCAGATCTCAAGGTATGCTATTCTGAATAGAGCATCCCGTCATAGCAGCAGCTGATATAATTTCCTAGCGACATCATCAAGCAGTTCTTTGCCAGGACCTACAGTGGCATTCGAGAACTGATCAGCGAGCAAAAGACACAGATAGAGAGAGCATACGGGAAACAGCCAAAGGTCGGTGAGGCTCAAGCTTCTTTAGTGCTGACTGCTGACGAAGGACAGAAAATATTGCTTGTTGGCGGTCTTGGGTCATCTCGATACTTATATTCGATGCTCCAGGCGCAGCACCAGAATCCAAATGAACGAGAGCGAACTGTCTTGCAGCCAGCCCATGCGTGAGTCCTTCCAGCTTCGGATTTTCTGGGCAAGCAGACGTTGCTGACCAAGATCACAGATGGTCTTCCGTATCTCGTGGCGCCTGCCTAGCAATTCTTCGAAAAGCATACAACCCGGCCGGTGCTTCACTTGGCAAGTCCAACGCAGCAAACAGAGTGCTGCGGTCCATGCCACAAGTTTCATCTCGAAAGGCAAGGGAAAGCTACGGCGCTATCTTCGGCTATCCAGTCCACTCAGTGTCACCACCCGTCAACCTCGCAAAGGAGACACCATACATCGACAAGGAGGGCACCAAGAGAGTCCACAGAGTAGAGTGGTACTTGAGAAAGGTACCTAGAACCCCATCATCCTCACCCTACCCCTGACTAACATCACCACAGGGAGAAACCGTCCAAGACCGCGACCCCGTCGTTCACCACTTCTTCAACACCTTTAGCGGACCACACGACAAGATGGTGAAGCTCATGATCCGCGTAAGCGACGCTGACATTCCTTCTCCGTGGCCTAACGATGGAGTGAGAGATTTGTGCGAGATTGCTTGCGAGGTTGATGTTCCGTGGGATAAGATGGGGGAGATGAGGGATCCGAAGGGGAAGCTTCTGGATTGCAGGAAGGTAGATGACTTGGCATTGTCAATGTCGTTTGGGGGGGCGCCGAAGTGGACTTTGAAGGCGGGTGGGCACGTGGCAGAGCAGAAAGCGGATGTTAAGTATAGTTGAGGACGGGGGAGCGTACTGGGGACCTGGAAGTAGGGCATATAGTATATAGGGGCTGGCGCTTTACATGCTCTGTTGCGATATAAAGTGCCAGGGTATAACAGAGCTTTTCTCTGAAGATGCAGTATGATCAAAGTAAGTCTGGTGACAGGCTTTTTGACCGACCCACTTTTTGACCACCTCCTACTCCTAAAATCGCAGCCCCACTACATCACCAACTTTAATTGCCCACAACTTCGTCAATTAGATAGCTACGTCAATACAGCTTGCAGTTTCGGATTCCCCTTCTTCTGAAGATTTAGAATCTGTGTGAAGAAGGCGATCACGCCGGTCAGATGCGAGTACACTATATAACACAATCCGAAATGATAAGTTGCTAGACTTGTTATTTCGGCACACCTTTTGGTAGGCTGACGTAGTTGGGGTTTGTGTTCAATTGCTGACGTCGTCACAATCTGTAACATTATCTTTAGCAGCTAATCTCTGTACTAGTAGATCTCCTTACTACTAGTAAAAGCCCTATTAGGGTTCATTTCCACCCTCCTTCTTTTTCGGCCGCTTACACGTTTAAGGTCTTCCTGGACTGCTTGCAATTGTTATTAAATTGTAGCTAATTAGAAGGCCATATCATCGAATCATTTATAAGCTTTCCGCATAAAAAGTCGCTCACTGGCAGTACGTTTAGTACTGCGTAGAAAACGCTCCCTGAGTTGAGAAGTCCTTGGCCTTTTTAGAAGTAAACTGTATAGGCTGGTCCTCTGAATTCTTGCCTAGAATTATGTTATTGAACAACTCAAGGCTTATAGAAGGTGTGGTGGCCACTGTCAGATAGCACGGCACTCTTGGATTGCAACGGTGTGATTATATTGCTTCTGAACTCTGGATTCTGTGGAATTGTAGGGGTTGCAACTGCGTGATTGTATTGCTTGTGTTCACTCTGTTCCTCTGGCTCTGGCTGGAAGCCAGAGGCTTCTTTATAGACTATTCTGCGGGATTCAGGCTTCGTCACTCTGGTGGCTGAGGCTCACTGGCGTACTGGCAGTGCCAGGTATCCAGTCAGCTCCGCTGACTAGATGCCCAGGGCCTCTGAAACCCCTTCTTTCTGATAAGAGGGGAGGAGGTAGAGGAAGAAATTCCTTCAACAGCGGCTAAAACTAGCAAAAGTGAATACATAGTACTGTGTGAAAAGTCTGCATGGATAAGGGCCACGTAATCTACATGTACCAAATGAAGCTGCACCAGCCACCTGGTGGCTTGCAACACGTACCATGCGCCTATTGGGGCTTTCGCCAAGGGATGGTGGGATGCTGACGTCAGACGGTTATGGAATCGCTCAAAATGCCCTGGCTCCATCTGTTGGGAATCAATTCATTCCCCATGCTCCTAACCCCCTCCAAATTGACGTCCCGATCAATCCCATACGGGATACTCTCAAAATGCATAATTTTAAAAAATGGAAAGCCCATCTTCGCAGCAAATCAAACCCACCTTAACATACCGCCCGGGATGTTACTCTACAGCTCCACTGACATTTAACACAACCCGCATGATCCGGCTGTTACCACAGCGGGAGCAAAGCACCCCAATAAAGTGCGAGCTATGCGACTACGACCTCTCCGAAACAAGCGGGGAAAAGCACATATACGGAGCCCTGTCGTATGTCTGGGGAAGCGGCCTAAACTCCCAGTCCATCACGCTTAACGACTGCGCCTTCTCCGTGACTGAAAATCTCCACGCAGCCCTCTGGCACCTCTGAGACCGACAGCTGGAGCGATTGCTATGGGTAGACGCCATCTATATTGGGCGCGTCATCGTCTGGCTGGGACCATTAGATGAACACGGCGAAGAGGCGCTACAGAATATCCGGCTTCAGGCGCAGGTGGGGGCTCGGGCTCGTGGGGGACATGGAGCGACGCCCAGTCAGAGTCTTGCGGTTGAGTGCTCTGATCGGTGTGTGGTGTTGTTGCGGAGGGATTGGTTTCGCCGGATGTGGATACTCCGAGAAGTGGGCGTTGCACGGTCTGTGGTCGTCATGTGTGGATCAGTCCGGAGAGACGGGCACGCGTTCTGTGAGGGCCTCGCTCAGCTGGAGCTTTCGGTTGATGTATAGACGGTTGTCAACCCCGTCGTCCAGTTGATCCGCGATGCAATCTATCGACCAAAACACGAGCTCAGCTCGCGGGGTGTCTTCTCCATGGGCGAGTTGTTGGATATGTATCACCCGTGCAGGGTTACTCTCCAGCATGACAAGATATATGCATTGTTAGGCCTAAGTGCGGATGGCCTCGAATCTCCTGCATTGCAGCCTGACTACGGCCTGCCGGGCAGGAAGTTTTCCGACGGGCCACTGCGCATACTTTTGGCCCGTTATGCACGGTGAAGACGTGGCCGAACAGCTATACGGCAATCATTACGGGGAAGTGTCTGTTCTTAGGACAAATCACGACGGTTGACCAAGAAAATCATAGAGACGGCCAAGTGCACGCCAATTTGGTTTCGGTACCATGAGCAAAAAGACGAGCGCCATCGGGAGCCTTCCCCGGGTCGGAACCGCGGCCGAAAACATGCCAACTCGCTGTATTCCTTACATCTGGCTCTCTGGCGATCGCATATATGCTATCACAGAGCATATACTGGTATATCCTGGGCTAAAATTTGGGCCTAAGACTGGCCTGGAAGCTGTGATGCCTTGGTAAGTGGTCCGACGCAGCTTAGAGCTCTAGCGAACGGGCCTAATTCTGGGCCCTATACCAGTTTCACTATGTCGCCCCAAGCAATGGGCAGATAAAGCACGGACTGACAGTCCTAAAACCTGGCCCCTGCATTTCCACTATTCATCGTAATACGAATTCTATTAACACTATCGGTGCAGCTATGCCATGTGTTTATAGCTGTCATACCTGTGCTAAGCGGAGGAGATTTGATCAGGCTGCCTACCACTATCACGGATGTTTGCTTCCACGGTACGCACGCACCGACCCGCAGGCTGTGATTGCAGCCGTGGCCACAGTGCCATAGGCAGCCGTGCTGTCCGATCCGGGCGTCTTGGCGGCCCGTCACATACGCTGCCCAGTCGACGAGCGTTTGCCTTCCCTCCGCTACCGCAGACAGCACGCCTCTCGCGTTCTTCTGCACCGCTCGGAGGCATCGCCGTTAGCATACTTCCTGGCTCCCCGACAACCTGTGACTTCCTCTTGAGTACGCTCTTGTCCAAGATGACAAGCCTGGCCATCGTCTGCTGGCCCTGGCTACCTAGCTCCCCTCCGTCTGCATGCACGAAGTGTCAAGGCTGTCGAGCAGGCCGTCACTAGGGTCTATCATGCCACCTACCACACACCGCCGTACGCCTAAGCCTAGAGCGACAGGCCTTCGGTGTCGACCGCGACTATCGTAGTCGCAAACTGTCAACGTCCCCGCAGGCAGCCGGCACCTTGGTATATCTATCTGCATGGTGAGCTAGAACGGCGATAGTCTACTAGAGGTTTCCGTTCAAGACAAACTATAAAAGACACAAAGCGAACCGCAAACGTCTATAGTCCCTGGCGTCCCCGGGTCGCTATCTATCGCGAAATCGATGTCAGTCCTGAATGCAAAGCTGTCTTATGCTATCTCCTTCTCGGTTTCGGTAGTTTTTACTAGATAATGCAACAAGACAGGGTTATAAACTTAAGGACGTCACGTGATACCGTTAGTGTAGATTTTTTTACTACGATAACGACGCCAGCAGCACCTAACAATACATAAAAACGATCTCGGCATTAATGTAGTTGGTAGAAATTCTGGACCTATTATATAAACCGTATATACTTAAGTTGCATACTTAAAACATGTTGTAGAGGGCCTCTGAAGCTGTGCGGCGGCGGCGTATAGGATCACCCTAGCTCAGGGAAGAATCAGGAGAAGCTCGGGACAAATCAGCCACAGCTCACCCCAGCTCGGGACGACGAACGGAAATGGAAATTTCGTGTGCCTAGATTCGTCATATATAACCAGGCTGTTCCATTTGTTCCCCCTTTTAGTTTTCCATCTTCCCGTTCCCCCGTCAAACAACACACCTATCACATCAAGCATTCACTAACCGCTTCCCCCAGGCTATACAGATCGCTAAAGCCACTCAGCCACTCGCCTCCTCACCTCCCAACTCGTCCTCGCCCTGTAACGCATCCGTCCAGGCGGGAACATGGTTGCCCTGCTGCACCGCGCTGACGTCTGGCCCTCCGTTAGGTTAATCCTCACATTCAGTCGGCTCTCTGACACCGTTATGCTGCATAGGCCATTGACGGCCCATACTCTGCGATCCTCTTTCTACATGGTGCTAAGGGGGTGCGGCCTGGATGCGAGGCTGCGGTGCGGGCTGTGGAGGGATGGAAGGGAATGTGGAAGGCGGCGACACTAAAGGTGGGTGAGGTGGATGTTAGGGCTGCTGGAGGGGACATGGAAGATGAGGGGGATATTCTATTTCAAAAAAGGGAAGGTGAGCTTGAAAGGGCTGAGGTAGTCTTGGAGGAGTTTGGGAAGGAGTTGGTGAGGATGACAGAGCAAGAGTTCGCGACGCAAGCGAATGCGTTGAGGAATGCGCCTTGGACGAAGAAAGCGGCCGGGGGAAGGAAGAAAGGGGACCACGTAACGGCTCATCGCTGACATGATAGCGTAGAGCTTGGTGCTTCATCTTAATACTGGGGGGTGGAACCTTCCCCCGTCGAGGCCCCGCCTTGATCTTCTTCGCGCAACTTCCTTCACTACACTGGCGCTTCCTCAACATGCAGAGACCTGGCGCAAGTGCATCCTGGAGATGGCTTACCAGGAATGGATGAGAGGTATTCTGGCTTACCGAGCTTTTATCGCTGAGCACAATGGGAGCGAGGACGAAGAAGAGGATGATTAACTAGCTTCGTACCTTACGTATGAGCGTTGATATGGGGATTTATGCGCCTAAAAATTCAGGTATTTCGAAAATATCGTTATGATACCTAGTTGCGAAGGTCTAGCGAAAAAAGGAGTTGCCCCTCCTGGGAGTGTGAAGATGCCTTTTTCCTGATAAGACGGCCCTGAATTTCGAAATAATAGGCTTGCTCTTAAAACAAAAAGGACTATTGACATTTTAAAAAGGCCCCCCTCTAACCTTAAGGGGCCCCCTTATATGCTGGAAAAGGCCTACCTGAACAACAGAGCAGGTCTTTCGGAATATGTTGGAGGCCTGTGAAGTGACAGGTCCAGGTCTTACCGTTAAGAACAGCACTGTGTAAGATTCCCAATACCGCATTTCCGGACTGGCTGAGGGGACCCGTTCTCTTAGCCAGAGCCTTCGTACAACAAAACCCCGCCCTCCTCCCCCTCTCCTTCACCACAACCCCACCACACTCATACAACCACGCACTCCCCGCCCCTAACATCCCCACCACCTCCACTGCCATCCTTCCCAACACCGCCCCTCCAACCGACTCCCCACTCAAGAACATCCCACCTAAAAATACCAAATCCAACCCATCCGTCAACACATTCAGCCAAATCCCCCTCCTCACCTCCTCACCTCCTCCCTTCCCACCTCTTCCAACCCAGGAATCCCGCGATTTCTAGGCGCGCTGCGCTTAGCGAGAAACAAGCCCAGGCCAATCGTGATCTCGCGGATGCCGAACATGCGTGTGATGAGTAATTAAGGCTTTGGGCGATAGGGAGGGGGCGGTGACGCCGAGGGGAAGGAGGGCGAGGGCTGGTGTGAGGAGGCAGGCTGTGCTGAAGAGGGTGCGGCTGGTGGAGATGGTGGAGAGGAGGGTTTTGGCGAAGGGGATAGGTGGAGTCGTGGGAGTGGGGGTGTTGTTTTTGTTGAGGTGGGGAAGTGATGGTAGACATTTTGGGTGGTGGTTTGCCTTGAAATGGGTGGGTGGTTCAGGACAACCTGAGGTTGGTTGATATTATAAAGGAGGCTAAAAGGTTAGACTTTGTAGTTCAGACTGAGGGGCGAGACCTGGTGAGTTTCGGGGCTCCTTTAATGCTTAAGTGTCGTTACCCACTGCTATTGTCAGGAGCTTAGTAGCCTGAGAGCCAACAACAGCATGTCATGCAGGTCTGGCGAGCAGGCGGCCGCAATGTCAGCATGGTGCCTTGGCATAAACGACTTGTGTGTTCTGCACCATGGATGGATTCGAACATCCGGTTCTTCCGGGTGCCAAGTGCTGCATCCGCCGCATTCGGAATGATTAGATCTGTTAAGACAGCGGAGGAAGCGCGAGGTAAAAAGTCGGCGGAGGTTTCTCTGTGGCAAGGATACCGATGGTTATTGAGGCAAGTTTTCTGACAGTGATGCCTGGGCAGTCAAAGCAGGGGCTGGGGACATTTCGATGTCGCCGTCTGTGAGGGGTTCTGGTCGTTTTCTCTGGAGTGCCATCCTCTCGAGCTCGTCAAGGGTCTTGGTCTCCAATTTCGGTAAAATGGATTCAACAAATCCCCACACTCTTTGCGGTATGCCCACAATGGTATCATCTGAAGACTCGGTGTCGTCCGGTTTCCTCGAGCGCTGTACCTCAGGCAAGAAATACGAAACGCCAACACATCCTCCCATCAACACAACCGCTACCATGAGCCGGACGCCCAGGGAGTTTTCCAGCTTTGCCGTTCGTCCGATGATAGGCCGTATAGCAATAGCACCAACCTTGGCCGTTGCTGCCGCCGCCCCGTAAAAGGTGCCGCGGTACATGGTAGGAAACAACTCGACTGCCATGATGAGCACCAGCGTGCGCGGTCCGAGGGTGAAGAGGAAGTGCATGAATCCGAATAGTACGTCAATGGCGACTCGGCTCCCTGGCGAACTGCGTGTGCCTGTGCCAAGCAGTACTGCGCCCGAAATGGCCAGCAACAGCGTCAGCGCGGCGGATGTCACCATGAGAAGCACGCGACGGTGCACACGGTTGATGATTGCGTACAAAGCGGCGCTCCCGAGAACGGACCCGATGGAGACGACTATCATGAAGCGGGTGGCGCTACTCTCGAGCTCGCGATACACGGAGGTGCTTGGGTTGCTAGGGTCGGTGCGCCAGTTGTAGAACTCGGGACACGACGCGCTAGCTCCGCTGGCGAGCGTGCCGTCGGTCGTTGATGATGAAGTTGTGGCAAGCGGATCAGACCATAGTGTGGCCATGGCGCTGGGTGACTCCATTGCGAGTAGGTACCACGAGACATCGGACATGATCCAAAGGGCACAGAGCAGACCAAGGTGTTTCCCGACTTCTCTGGTACGCAGGGCGTAAAAGGCGCCTGAGCACCATTGCCAGAAGCTGAAGCCGTTGTTTGAGATGGCTGCGTCGGCGGTATTGTTGATGGATGGCGGGTCATGGTCCAGTTCTTCGTGGTACAAGCCCGCCGCCCTCCCCAAGCCCTTCATGGTTTCCTGCAGAATGTCGACGTAGTAGAATGGTGTCTCCGGGATGGTGAAGCGGAAGCCCATGGCGAAGAGGGCAGGAATGATTCCGATGCCTGTCACCCAGCGCCAAACCTGGTCGGCAACGTGTTTCCATCGGTCTCCATCGATAGGGGCATCGGGTGACATGCCGTTTGCTTGGCTAACACCTTTGAGCACCTCTAGACCCACGCCATAGGCTGCAAGACGGGCGATGGGCTGCATGGCGAAAACAGCGGCTAGCATGCGTCCCCGCGACTTGGTACGCACCCACTCGGCCGTGATGATGGCCACCAGCGGGTGTTCAGCACCAATGGAGATGCCTTGCCAAAAGCGCCACCACGCGAGCCACGAGTAGATGTCCATCGTGTACTCGGCGCTGCCATCTGGGCGTTGGGACCGAAAGCCTTCGGACGCCTGCACCAGTCCCAGCGTGGAGACGATCAGCAGTGCCAGCTCGAAGCCGTACAGCTTCTTGCGGCCGTACAGGTCGGCCAAGATTCCGGCGCTCACCATACCGATGGCAGCACCGCTCAGTGTCAGCTCGTCCAAGACCATAACGGCGTTCGAGCCGAGGCGGCCGCATGGTGGATTCGTGAAGTATTGTAGGGGTTTGGTCACATTGTTGGAGAAGAGGGCGTAGCTGGTGGCGAAGAATCCAGATGCGCCGACGAACCAAAGCCTCTTGACGAGACGTCCATGGTCAATGACTTTGATAGTCCGAGTCCGGTGCTGTTCTGGTTAGAATGAGCAAGCATTGTGGGTAGAACAAAACACACCTCAGCTCCCGGGGATAAGGGATTTGGATGGTGGAGCGCTGCCCACCACCAATACTTGGATTGTTCGTGGTTCGTCATTGTTGGCATCCTGGGTTAGTATTTGGTCGTCCACTGGGAGGTGCGGTGTAAAATATGTGGTCGCTCATGTCAAGAACGAAGAGTTGGGGCGGGATCTAAAAGAAACGACAAAAAAGAAAACGCGGACCACCGGGGCGGAGAACCAAGACACCGACAAGGCAGAGCCCGCTCATTCCGCAGCTAGCCGCCAAGGCACTGGGCAGTGCGCAGCAATTCGAGGCCATGGCGCCCTCGACATGTCGTTGCTTTGC
>Ga0247770_1000766_pt1 | contig 29785 bp, 14 predicted proteins | sample UWRJL136409B6_FD_179943 | JGI IMG/M metagenome (GOLD analysis project Ga0247770, IMG submission 179943) | Plant litter microbial communities from Arlington Agricultural Research Station in Wisconsin, United States - UWRJ-L136-409B-6 | ecosystem: Environmental > Terrestrial > Plant litter >... | reverse complement strand
CTTCTTCCTTCTTCCTTCTTCCTTCTTCCTTCTTCCTTCTTCCTTCTTCCTTCTTCCTTCTTCCTTCTTCCTTCTTCCTTCTTCCTTCTTCCTTCTTCCTTCTTCCTTCTTCCTTCTTCCTTCTTCCATATATGCAAACTTCAGAAAAATCTCAAGTTCCCAGCGACGATTTAAAACCTGCTAAAGAAAGCAATTTCCTAGCACAAAATCCTCACTTACAAACCCTGGAAATCCCGGGTTTTGACGCTACCAATCCGCCGGATCCGAAATTAATTGATACTTGCGTACACTGTGGATTTTGCTTGTCAACTTGTCCGAGTTATCGCGTACTCGGCAAAGAAATGGATTCGCCCAGAGGCCGAATTTATTTAATGGATGCAATTAATGAAGGCGACGCACCTTTAAACAAAGCAACCTCGCAGCATTTTGATACTTGTTTGGGCTGTTTGGCTTGCGTTACAACTTGTCCGTCTGGAGTTCAATACGATAAATTAATTTCCGCAACTCGCCACCAAGTGGCCAGAAATCAGGATCGCACTTTTTCTGACAATGTAATTCGTACTCTGATTTTTAATCTCTTCCCTTATCCTCACAGATTGCGGCCTTTGCTTGTACCGCTGTTTATTTATCAAAAATTAGGACTGCCAAAAGTTGTCCGCAAAACAGGTTTGCTGAAAAAAGTATTTCCCCGCTTGGCGGCGATGGAATCAATTTTGCCGCAGGTAACTGTTGATTCTTTCCGGGATAATTTACCAGAGGTAATTCCGGCAATAGGTGAAAAACGCTATCGAGTCGGCGTGATTTTAGGCTGCGTGCAGCGGCTGTTATTTTCGCCAGTTAATGAGGCTACTGTGCGTGTTTTGACGGCTAACGGTTGCGAGGTTGTGGTTCCTAAAAGTCAGGGATGCTGTGCTGCTTTGCCGGAACACCAAGGCCAAGCCGAACAGGCGAAAGCTTTGGCGAGGCAAATGATTGATAGTTTTGAAAATACGGGTGTTGATTTTGTGATTATCAACGCTGCTGGGTGCGGTCATACTTTGAAAGAATACGGTCATATTTTAGCAGATGACCCGCAATATCGGGAGAAAGCTGAGAAATTTGCTGCTAATGTTAAGGACGTGCAAGAGTTTTTGGCAAGTGCGGGAATTACGGCAAAACTCAATCCTTTGATTGATGGAGATTTGACAATTGTTTATCAGGATGCTTGTCACTTGTTGCACGGGCAAAAAATTAGTTTGCAGCCGCGTCAGTTACTGCAACAAATCCCTGGTGTGAAGTTAAAAGAACCGATTGATGCGGCTTTGTGCTGCGGGAGTGCGGGGGTTTACAATATGCTTCAGCCGGAGGTGGCTGATGAATTGGGAGTGCAAAAGGTGGAGAATTTGCTGAATACTGGCGCGGAGTTGATTGCTTCTTCTAATCCGGGTTGTTCTTTGCAAATTAAGAAGCATTTGGAGTTGCAGGGAAAGACTGTTACTTTAATGCACCCGATCGAACTTTTGGATTATTCGATTCGCGGGGTGAAGTTGCTGAGGAAGTAGTTTTGTAGGGCGGACGGTGTCTGCCCTATTGTCGCTGCTGAGTGAGATTTTTTTTTAATGAACCGCAGAGGGCGCAGAGGGCGCAGAGTTTGAGAAGAGAGAGACAAAAGAGAAAGAGGAATAGGCTTTTGTATTGAGAAGTCGTGAAGCGTAGCTATCCCGTAGGGAATCGCACTTCTGACTACTTCCTAAACTGCTAAAATTAAATTCAACAGTCTTTCACCCCGGACAACTGTTATGGTAACTCAAATCCCATCCCCTACTCAGCAAGAAGTTATTTACCCCGACAGCGACGGCTTACCAATGGCAAATAATACTGACCAATTTCGCTGGATTCTCGTCATCGAACAAAATTTAGAATGGATGTATGCTAATGACGAGAATGTATTCGTAGCGGGTGATTTGTTTTGGTATCCAATTGAGGGAAGACCGAATATTGTTAACGCGCCCGACGTTATGGTTGCCTTCGGCAGGCCGAAAGGGAGACGCGGTTCCTACCAGCAGTGGAATGAGTCAGGAATTGCACCGCAAGTTGTGTTTGAAATTCTATCTCCTGGCAACACGCAGGATGAAATGGACAAGAAATTGCTATTTTACGATCGCCACGGAGTTGAAGAATATTACATTTACAATCCTAGCAACAACCAACTGAGAGGGTGGCTGCGGGCAGAAGACGGGTTGGATGCGATCGCATTAATGGAAAATTGGGCGAGTCCTCGATTGGGAATTCGCTTCGATTTATCTGGTTCTCAATTGCAAATTTATCGACCGGATGGAACGAGGTTTTTCTCCTACGTTGAGATTTGTCAACTGTTAGAGGAAGAACGCCAGCAAACAGCACAAGAACGCCAGCGGGCAGAACTTGCAGAAACCAGTTTAGAAGAAGAACGCCAGCGGGCAGAACTTGCAGAAACTGCTTTAGCAGAGGAACGGCGCCGAGGGCAGATTTTGGTGGAACGGTTGCGAGAAATGGGAATTAACCCAGATGAATTAACTTAGAAATTGGGGTGTTTTGGGTTGGATGAAAAAGCACGCGCGGCGTAGCTATCCCGCAGAGAATCCCACTTTTTATCTTTCCGAAACAGCTAAAATTAAATTCAACAGTCCTTCACGCCGGACAACTGTTATGGTAACTCAAATCCCATCCCCTACTCAGCAAGAAGTTATTTACCCCGACAGCGACGGTCTACCCATGTCAGACAATACTAAACAATTTCGCTGGATACTCATCGTCCAACAAAATTTAGCGTGGCTTTTTGCCGATGACCCGAATGTATTTGTCGCGGGCGATTTGCTGTGGTATCCCGTCGAAGGAGATAACAAGATTCGCGTCGGCCCGGATGTGATGGTAGTCTTCGGTAGACCCAAAGGAGATAGGGGTTCTTACAAGCAGTGGGAAGAAGAAAATATCGCGCCGCAAGTGGTGTTTGAAATTCTTTCTCCCGGTAACAGGCTAACAGAAATGAATAAAAAACAGGTATTTTACGATCGCCACGGGGTAGAGGAATATTACCTGTACGACCCGGAACGCAACGATTTCAGCGGTTGGATGCGTTCACAGGGGCGTTTGGACGTAATTGATGCAATGGAAAATTGGGTCAGCCCCCGGCTGGGAATTCGCTTTGATTTGTCGGGTGAAGAGTTGCAAATTTATCGCCCTGACGGCGAACCGTTTGCAAGTTATGAGGAGGTTTCTCGCAGGTTGGAACAAGCCCAACAGCGGGCCCAACAAGCCGAACAGCGGGCCCAACAAGCCGAACAGCGGGCTGCTGTGCTAGCAGAAAGACTGCGAGCGATGGGAATTGACCCGGAACAATTGTAAACTAGACGGGGAAAAGAGCGATCGCCCGATCGCTCTACATCAATCTTGGTCACACTCCGGCTTCAGAAACCGGGTTTTTCCAGGCGTTTAATTCATTCTCGCCCGCAACCGGGTAAAAAACCCAGTTTCTTGATAAGCGCCGTACACCCTACATCACTGAACTAATGACCAATGACTAATGACTAATGACTAATGACTATTCCCCCTCTTCCAACCTCAAAAAATGCACCTGTCCCGAAGCTTCCGCCGCCACAATAGTCACCCCATCCGGTGCAATAGCGCAAGCTTTCAACGCACTATCTCCCCTGAAACTAGCAACTACTTTTCGACTCAACAAATCCCAAACTTTGAGAGTACTGTCATCGGAAACAGAAATCACCCTATTTCCCACAGTCGCCATAGATGTTACCGTATCGTCATGACCTGCCAAAGTAAAAACTTCTTTTCTACTTGACAAATTCCAAACTTTCAATTTTTTTTCCCGCCCGCCCGAAATCGCCCATTTGCCATCGGCCGTAACTGCCACAGCATTCACAAAACTCTCATGACCTTTGAGAGTGAAAAGTAGATTTTTGACGCCTAAATTCCAGAGATTTGCCAAAATATTCTTTTCTTGCCGCAAACTCCAAACTTTCAGAGTTTTGTCCGCGGAAGCCGAAATAATCCGCTTGCTGTCGGGAGTAACTGCCACAGCTTTTATCCCGTCCTCATGACCTGAAAAAGTAAAAAGTTCCTCTCCTGTTTCTAAACTCCAAACTTTAATATGTGTATCTCCCGAACCCGAAATTGCCATTGTTCCGTCCGTAGTCACTGCCACAGAATTTACCCAGTCCGTATGACCCGTGAAAGTAAAGATTTCCTTTCCGGTTTCTAGATTCCAAACTTTCACAGTTTTGTCGCCTGCCGCCGAAATTAATCGCTGGCTATCCGCTGTGGTTGCGATCGCTTTTACCCCTTCTTGATGTCCCGCAATAGTAAAAATTTCCTGTCCGTTTTTGAGATTCCAGACTTTAATGCTGTTGTCTCCAGAACCGGAAATCGCTTTACTACCGTCCGCCGTCACTGCTACAGCATTTACCCAGTCATCGTGACCTGCAAATGATAAATTTTCTTTGCCTATTTCTAAGCGCCAAATTTTGAGAGTTTTGTCAGAGGAACCAGATACTATCCGCTGGCCGTCGGGGGTAACAGCCACAGCATTCACTGGGGCGATGTGATTGGTAAAAGTGAAAAGTTCTTCTTTTGTTTCCAAATTCCAAACTTTCAGCGTTTTGTCGCCTGCCGCCGAAATTACTCGTTTGCCGTCGGGACTGACTGCCACAGCTTGAACGAAACTGCCGTGTTTTCCTAAAGTGAAAAGTTTCTTTCTTTCTGACAAACTCCAGACTTTAACTGTTCCGTCGTAACTGCCGGAAATTATTTGTTCGCCGTCGGGAGTAACTGCTACACTTTTTACCCAGTCTGCATGACCTGTGAGAGTAAAAAGTTCTTTTCCCGTTTCTAGGTTCCAGACTTTAATGCTATTGTCCCCAGATCCGGAAATCAACCGCTTGCTATCAGGAGTTACTGCTACGGACTGGACAAAACTGCTATGACTTTTTTTGAAGTTAAAAATTATTTCCCCTGTTAACAAATCCCAAACTTTTATGCTGCCGTCCCAAGAACCTGAAATTACTCGCTTGCCGTCGGGAGTTACTGCTACTGCTTCTACCGCAAAAGTCTCGCCTGCAAATGTCAATATTTCTGTTCCTGTTTCTAAATCCCAAATTTTAATAGTATTGTCCCAAGAACCGGAAATTACTTTGGTGCCGTCTGGTGTGACAGCTACAGCATTGACGTAGGTAAGATGACCTTTGAGGGTTGAAAGTTCTTCTCCTTTTTCTAAGTGCCAAACTTTGAGAGTGTGGTCGGAAGACGCAGAAATTGCCCGCTTGCCGTCGGGTGTGATGGCTACAGCTTGTACCCAATCTGTATGTCCGGTGAGGGTGCGCAGCAATCTCCCGCCTGGAGGAGTAAAGCTGGGCGTTAGCGGTAGCAACCAGGGGGTTTTTTGGTGTTTTGCTTGTGCTAGCAGTGCTTGAATTTCTGGACTTTCAAAGCGCATTAAGCGGGCAATTAGTTGGGTGGCTAGTTGGGTTTTGTCTTTGGCTAGAATGTGGGCAGACAGCCGAATTGCTTCTTGGATTAATTTTAGTCGGTCGGCTTTTTGGTCTGAGGTAATAATATCGGGATTTGTTGCTAAATCGTAATCTTCAATTAGCGCCTGTACTCCCGATGCTGACAGCTTGGCTTCAATAAAATTGTAATCTGTTAGTAAGCTGTATAATTTCTCTGAGTCTGTAGTCGCTGCTAGCTGATGGGGCAGGATTCCCAGGCAGTCCGTCTGTTCTGAGGGCTGCATTTTATCCAGCCCTTGTGTAAACTCGCTCATAAATTTACGGATGTCTTTTTTAAATGTATGCGATCGCTAGCTCTACCCTGCCGGAAACCCGATCGAGAATCTTTTCTCTTGACTTAGCATGACATATTTGAATGCTATGTGCTACGGGTTCCTCTCTTCGGTTTGGTGATGGTTCGATGAATTGCTTGTTTTTTAGTCTGAGTCTGCTTTGAGAATTTTCAAGGAGTGCGATTACAACAATAAATCGCTGCCAAAATAATTCAACTCAGCAACGCCCAATTTACAGATAGAGCGACAAAAGCTGACATATATCGTTGTTTTTCTTAACATAGCCCGTAGGTAGGGTAATGATTGTCGTGAGATAAACACAGTCAAGCTAAAAATTTTCTGGGATCGCAATTTTATTTTATGTGGAAGACTTTTTTTAACGAAACACGATTGTGGATGCTCTGATTTTCTGTCAATTCCGTCGCATCCGCGAGGCAGATGTCCCAAGGCGTGCGGTTTCGTACCTCAACCGCATTTGCAATCTGCTTCACCCAAAGCTCTCAGAAAGCTTTGCAGGCGCGCCCCCTTCCTCTAAAATATATAAAAGGACTTGCACTCTTAAACCGGGTTTCTAGACAAAATCATTGGTTTGACCGCTAGGTACCTAGGAAGAAACCGGGTTTCTGACTCCATAGCGCGCAAGTCACGATCGCAAATAAAGCAGTATTGACTTTAGAGACAAATTTCATGGATGTTATCGAGTTTTTCGAGTTAAGTGCAGGCAAATGGTTTTCCCAGCGCACCGTACACAATCTCAATTCTGGGGAATTGCAGGCAGGTAAATCTGACCTGAAAATAGAAATACTGAGCTCGCGCGATGCAGCAGTCGTCAAACTTTGCCAAGAACACTCGATTAACCCGGCCTCAACTGGGCTAACCAGCGTTCGGATTACTTGGGAAGGTATTCCCGATCGCAACCAAGCTAAACAAATCGGTTCTACAATACTAGCGATCGTACCTAATCCCGACAATCCAAGCGTTGGCAAAGTGTTTCAAGACAAGGGTAACACCCGCTACGTGATGGGCGACGACGTGCTGACATTGATTACAGAATCAGACACCCTCCATGCGGAAGAAAGGCTGTGGTATCTCATGCCCAACCTGCGGCTGCGGACTAGCGTTGTTAAACAAGCTAACGGTACCGAACAAGCATCTTTTTGTTCGGAAATTCGGATGGGAGGAAGTGCCAAAAATGAAAAATGACAAATAACTATCTAGTTGCCAAAGTTTACACCCTATTTCTGCTTTCTCCCTTCTTTCTTCGGCCTTCTCGGGCAATGGCTTTTAACTTGGTGTGAAAATCAGTGTGTTTGACAACTGGGAATGATATGGCCACAGGTTTGTCCGCTAATTTGCGATCGGCTTCGGCTTGATCGGCCAGGGCGGTAACAGCCAAATCTTCATAAACTACAACTTCTGTATTTTCTTTTGTGCGATCGTCGGCTGCGGGCAATTTTCCTGTTTCCTGCGCCTCTGTGTTCGGGACTTCTGCATGAAGCACCGGCTCGAGTTGCGCCTCTGACGGCTGCCGCAAATCTAACTCGGCTACACCGACCTCCGATTCCGGGTTCGATAAAAGTATATCGTCCTGCGGCACTCGATCGCCACTTTTCAAGGTTAAATTTTGAGGAAAATTGTTGCAGACCAAGCGTTCAAACTCGCGATTGAAATGATAGAGAGGTTCACCTATCCGGTGCCACATACTCAATAGCTGTCCCACAGAAACAGCCTTGTAGCGCCCTTGATAAAGCGCTTCAACCACTGCTAAACGCAGCCAATAGCCGGGATACTTGGTCAGCCATTCACCCGCCAATTTCTCGGCTTTTTTGCCACCTAGGTCAAAACCGTAGTGAACCAGCAGAGCCGCTGCTTGTGCAGATATTGCGGTCACTTCTGTCATGTGTTGTCTGTTGACTGTTGACTGTTGACTGTTGACTGTTGACTGTTGACTGTTGACTGTTTTCTATTGGTTGCAAATTCCCAATGACCAATTCCCAATCACTAATTTCCAATTAACAATTGAATTAATCGGATAAACGCACGCCTCCTTCTACAGTTCGCGCGTCCCCGGAAAAAGGTTCGGGAGTGCCATTCCAGTTGAAGTCGCTAATTCTAAAAGTCAGGCTGCCAACTTGACGCTCAGGATTAAAACGCAAAATAATTGCGTAGCTGCGGCGGCTGTATTCTACAGTATAATTCGTACTGATTGTTTCCCCGCTTTCTAAATTAATAGCACTTTGAAACCCGACTCGAAAGCCTCCGTAAACTTGCTGGACAAGTCCAAAAGACAGGACTCTCAAATCTACTAAGCGATCAAATAAAAACGGAGATATACCGTCCCGCCCCACCTGGGTATAAGTCACGTTAAACCCAGTGTAATCTAGGAAAGGGCGGGAGAAATGACCGAACTGCCCTTGAATGCCGATGCTGGGGGCGATCGAATTTTGTCGATCGCCGCTGCTGTAAGAAGTGCCAACTCCCCGGACTCCCAAGGCCAGTTGCACGAAAGGAACCAGCGGCGTCCGCGTATACCTCAAACCCTGGGTGGGAGTACGGGGCAGCGGTTCGCCCTCCCACAGGTTGAAGCTGCGGCTCAAAGCGACGCTGACTTGGGCACGGCCCAGATCGATGCGGTTGTTTTCCCGCACTGGCTCGAGCAAGTCTGGTCGATCGGTGTCAGCATTGATAAATTGATACCCAGCTTGGTAGCTGAGATTGATGCCAGTGCCTCCGAGTGGGATGACTGGGGAAGTGAGGACTGCCCCGAGGCTGCTCTGCACGGTTTGAAAGCCCAGAGAACCATTAAACAGCCGATCGCGATAACTGTATTCTGCAGCCAGAGAGTGAGTGCCGATCAACTGGCCCAGGCGCAAATTGCCCCGAAATCTTTCTTCCGGCAAATTCGGGAAATTTTCAAAACTCAGAAATATTGCCGAGCCGTCGAGCCTGGTGCGCGGGCCCAGACTAGCCCGCAACCTCGCTCTGAGCCCGTAGCTGTCGGGAAACAACGGATTGCCACCGTGCTTTGCCACAATCCGCTGAAGGTAAATTTGAGGCGTCAGAGTCAGCCGCACCGGCCCGTTTTGCAACACTTCAAAACCGCACTCGGCGAACAAACCACCGCGCTCGCCCCCGTCGTAACCAAAAGTCAAACACGGGCCGCTCTGCTGCCGGCTGTCAAACACTTGCCTGCGGGGATACACGGGTATTTTCACCCGGTTGTCGAACACCAAGCGGGGTTTAGTTGTGACCAATTCCTCAGCCGTGGGCGAAATCCTTGTAATCCTCGCCGTCCGGGCCCTGTATTCAAATTCCGGCGGAGAAAACGGGTCGTTAGTAATCCGAATGTTGGTTGCTACCCTCACGCCGTTTGGCAGCAGTTCGAGGCGTTCTGCTTCAAAGCGGACGCGGTTGACGGCGCCGACAACTTGGGGGGCTGCTAGCTGTCCGCCGCCGCCAATAGTCACTGTAGCAGCTCCGGGGGATTTGACTCCGCGCACGGGCTGCTGGCTGGTAATTCGATCGCTCAGCGGCTGTTCGAGAATCCTCCCAGCACTGATATCCGTCGGCAGTGTGGGCGTCAATTCGCTACCTGCTGTGGGCAGGAATATTTGGCCGCTTGCTTGTTCGACGGCGCCGGCATTGAGGCCGAGATTGAACTCCATCCGCTGGCCGCGCACTACTTGTTGGCCGCTGGTATAGGCGACATTGCCGGATGCTACCACTTGGCGGGTGACTAAGTTGACGATCGCCCGATCGGCATCAATCACAGTTTGCCGGAACCGCACAACGACATTACCCACCGCCGTGACAATTTGCTGCTTATCGTCGAATTCTTGGCTGTCGGCCTTAACTTCGATAGTATCGGCCGGACTCACCGGAAAAGGCACCGTCCGCCCAGCAGGCGGGGTGCGGACTCCCGGCGGCGCGGCTGGTTTAGGTTTCGGTGTCGGGGCAGGGGGGGTTGTGGGTTCGGGGGTGGTTCCTGGTGTGGGAATGTCAAACTCCTGTTGCCCGCTGGGTGCTGGTTCTAACGCGGGTTCGGGAACGGGAATATCCTGCGGTTCGGGAGAGTTATCTTCTAACTGCCGGCCTTGGGCCTGATACCAACTTTCCTGCTTTCCGACCTGATTTCTCTCCTGTTTTCTCTGCGCCTCTGCGGTTCGTTCCCGATTCCGAAGGGAAATGGCATTTTCTACTGAACCCAATTGGTAAGCCGTAAACGAGGAATCTTGGTGAAGTCCTGCTGTTTCGGGTTCTCTGACAGGAACCCGACGCTGAAATCCCACCACTGCGTCGCCACTTTCCACGGAGGCTAGGGGGTCGGCCATTTCTGGAGGCTGATCCGTGGCTGGGGTGGTCCCAAGGAGTGTGGCTGCGGGTTCTGCAGGGGCCGATGTGGGTGCTGGCTGAACGATATCTGGGCTTGATTCCGGTATTTCGGCGGGGTTGCTGCGGGTATCTCCATCGCCGGCCGCCACAGTGAGGGCGACTTTTTTTGGCTTGGCGATGTAGATGATGGCAGGGGGTTCTGGCGGCGGTACCGGATAGGGCATAGTTACAACAGGTAAGTCATCCGATTTTAGATTTTAGATTTTAGATTTTAGATTTTATAGTGTGCAAATTATTGAAAATTTTTGCATCTAAAAGGCAACTCTTTAGACATTAATCTGACATCTGAAATTTGCAGTGGCTTTGGCGCGCCGGAATATGGCTGCTTTCTGAACTTGCTTCCGCCAGAAGATAACCTCGCGGATGTTGCGAGGTCAAGTTTTGTTCAACTAATTTTTGCTGGTTTGGGGGCTTGGTGGGGGGCTGCAGTGGCGTGCCCCCACCAAGTGACCGAGATAACTTGTTTATTCCATGTCTCTGCGGTTGGGGTTCCGAGCTGGGTCATTGGACAAAAATCCAAATATAAACAGGGAAACAAAAAATAAAACAACTACATTAACTACGATTTTGAGGGTTAGCACTGTGGGAGTCTCCAAAGATGGCATAATACTGGGCTGATTTGCTGCTGTTGCGGCAACTTTTTTATCATAAGCTAAAGATTAGTCAATTTTCTCATTGTTTTTGAGGATTTTTGGCCAGTTGCTTTTTGCCCAATTCCAGAGTTGCTCCGCGATGTTTTCTAGCCGCAGCATGACTCGATCGAGCCATTCGAGCACTTGTTCTAGCGGGTGCTTAATATATCCCATCGATTCTGCTTTTGTTTCTAAGTAGTCGCCCTCGGGTTGGACGCCTGCGCTCGGGCTTTTTGGTTTTGCAGCGGTGTCTCTGCTGGTTGGCGCGGTGATTGCTGCTCGGGATTGGCTGTTTTGTGCGGTGTTCGGGTTTGTGTTTTTTGACACTTGGGTTTCCGGCGCGCGCCCTAGGGTTGATTCTGCTGTGAGTGCAGGGCTATTTTTTTGAGTAAGTGCTGAATTTGGTGCTGGTTGGGGTTGACTTGAGGGCACTTTTTTGAGCAAGCTCTGTTTTAGCTGGGCGAGCCGGCGGTGAATTGCTTCGGGGTAAGGGGATATTGAGACTGGGATCGATCGACCTTCTGGCACTTCCCCTATTTCAGCCATTTCCTGGTTGACTTTTGAGCGAGCTTGTGCTATTGACCTTTGAGCTGCTGCCTGGGGTTCGGAACTTCCCTCCATTAAATTCTCCGGTGCTGCTTCCCCGAATAAGTCTTGCCAGCTCAGCCACGGTCGATCGACCTCTGGGCTGTTTTGCGTGTTTTCTTGTTCTTGTCGCTGTTTCAAATAATACTGAATTGCAACTGCCTTCTCCGTATTATCACTGGCTGCTGTTTCTTTGCCTAGGAGGTGGTCTACTGACGACCAAATAATTCCTTCGATATTTCGAGCGTATTTTTCGAGGATTTCGCGGGCGGAGAAATCTACATTGGCTTCGGTGCCGGATGTATTAATTTTTACTCCGGGGACTTCTGTTGGTGTGGCGGTTGTTTTTGCCGATGGCGGTAGGGTAAATTCTTCGAGGTTGACGGCGGCGCGATCGAGTAATGTAACAAAAGAGAGAGGATTGCTGATTCGACGATCATCGAACTTACTGTTAAAATTTGTTTCGAGTTTTGGGGTATTGTGGTCGATCGAATTTGATGCCACAATCGACTGCAGTGCGGGTTTTGATGTGAGTGGCGCGCTGGCTTTTTGGGCTAGGATTGAATTGCGGTCGATCGCCTTTTTAACTGCGAGGATTGATTCTCCAAACTGATTTCTTTTGAGAGCAACCGGACTCGTCTGAACCCATGCCATCAATTCCCAAAAACGACGCACCGGCGGCAACTGCGCTTTTTTGGCCGCCGACTCCAAACCGAGATTAAATTTTAATTCTTTTTGGGCAAATTCCCGCCGCCCTGGCCCGCAGTTGGCAATTTCCCAAGTTATGCGACCTTCGAGCATTTCCTGCTGTTCGGGTGTCAAAATATCTAATATCTGATTTTCTCTTCCTACCAATACTAAAGTGCGGGCTGGGATAAAACTCGCGATTCCCTGAACTTTCGGTTCGCTGACAATTGCGGACGTGGTGTTTAATTGAGTTTTAGCAAGCGGGTGTTCTAAGACTGAAGTTATTTGATGCTTTGCGGTTTCTGGGATAAAATTTACTGCCGGATGTAAATTGTTAGCAGTATTTCCCTGATTAATTAACAGCGGGAAGCTGGCTAAAGTTTTCGCAGTTTGCGACGAGTTTAGTAAATTTTCGGCGAGGTGCAAAATTTCGGCGATCGAACTTTCCTCGGAAGTTTCGCCCTGATACCAATTTTGTGGCAAATCGGGATTTTCGTCACCGGCAAATTCTTCTAGTTCCGGTAAATCTACTTTTTGACTTGATTCCCGCAACTGTCGGCCCAGCATTCGGGAACCTTGCACCAGCAAATAAGCTGGATAAAGCAGAATTTGGGTAGCCGTGAGAGTTGCTTCTTTAATTTGACGCCAAGTTCGATCGCAATTGTCAGCGACTTGGCGGGACTGTTTCGATATAAAATTTAATAGTCGGCTTTGGTATGGGCCGTAGTAACCGTTAGACATAAGTTTAATTATTGAATTCAGGGAATTGCTAAATATTGCTGTAAAATCAAAGCCAGATATTAATTTCCGCTTCAAACCCTCTGAAACCTTTATTTCTTCGCGTCCTTCGCGTCTTCGCGGTTCAATCCGATCCTTAATTCCTACACAAGTTTTATTTTAGCTAAAAATGAGTGCTTCTGTGTCACCTGCTAGCAACAATATTTCTGCCACTGTCGAAAAGTTGCGCCGCCTCAGTCAAGTGGACGTTCAGTCTGGTTGGAGGTACTGCGATTCTGACTCTGCTGTATCTTCAGTAAATATTTGTAACAGCCCTGTTGCCGAACTTAACGGCAAAGGACATATTGCTTGGCCGTCTGGGAAGCAAGTTTTGTATTTGGGCCAGCAATTTGTAATTCCTGACAATTTGCACGGCTATCCTGTGGTTGGTTTGCGGTTGCTGCTGGGCTTGACTTGGTGGGCAGAAGATGCTCAAATTTTTGTCAATGGCGAGTTGGTCGGACGGGGAGATTTATTTGATTGTGCAGATCGAGTTTTGTTGAGTTCGTCGGCCAATCCCGGAGATGAATTTTTAGTTATATTGCGGTTGGTAAGTCCCGGTCACGATAGCGGCGCTTTAGTGCGATCGATTTGTTTGTACGAAGCTGCTGACTCTTCTTGTTTCGATCCGGGTTTTGTAGCTGCCGAATTAGAGATTTTGCAGAATTCGCTGTTGGGTAATCTGGAAAATTTTAATTCCCAATACCTCCCCACTAAAATAATAGGCGATAGCGCAATTATTGTCAAGGGGAAATTGCTGAAATCTGAGATTGATTTGGCGCTTGGTTTGATCGATTGGTCGGCGGTGGGCGATCGCGAAAAGTTCGATCGCTCGCTGTCTGTTTTGCGGCACAATTTACTGGGATATTTGCGGGCTTTTTTGGGGGAGTTAGATGAGGGAACCCCAGAGGGCGCAGAGAACACAGAGGGAGGAAGAAGGGATGAGGTTTTTGAGGTGGGAGAAAATAGCAATGCTATATCTATATATATAGGAGAAGCTGGTGCTCTGACATCTTTTTCGGGGGAGTTAGATGAGGGAACCGCAGAGGGCGCAGAGAACACAGAGGGAGGAAGAAGGGTTGAGGTTCTTGAGGTTGGAGAAAATAGCAATCCTACATCTATATATATAGGAGAAAGTGGTGCTCTGACATCTATATATACAGGTAAAATCTATTTGGTGGGTCACGCTCATTTAGACTTAGCTTGGCTGTGGCCTGTCCCGGAAACTTGGCAAGCGGCACAGCGAACTTTTGAGTCGGTATTGAAATTACAATCGGAGTTTCCCGATTTGATTTTCTGCCATTCAACTCCGGCGCTTTATGCTTGGATGGAAGAACATCGGCCGGACTTATTTGCGGCGATAAAAAAACAGGTGGCGGCGGGTTGCTGGGAAATTGTCGGTGGGATGTGGGTAGAACCGGATTTAAACTTGATTTCCGCTGAATCAATGGTGCGGCAAGTTTTTTACGGACAGCGTTACGCAAAAGAAAAATTTGGGCAATTGATGCGGGTAGCTTGGCTACCGGATACTTTCGGTTTTGGGTGGCAATTACCTCAGATTTTGCGGCAAGGCGGAGTTGACTATTTTGTGACGCAAAAGTTGCGTTGGAACGATACAACGGAGTTTCCCCACGGTGCATTCTGGTGGGAAGGGTTGGACGGTACTAAAATATTTAGCATGATGTCTTCTCCAATTGGTGAAGGCATAGAATCTGTAAAAATGGCAAGTCATGCTTTTGACTGGCAAGCTAAAACTAATTTGCAAGATGCTCTTTGGTTGCCAGGGGTTGGCGACCACGGCGGTGGCCCGACTCGTGATATGTTGGAGGTGGCGAAACGCTGGAAAATGTCGCCTTTTTTCCCAAGGCTGGAGTTTGCGAAAGCGGTTGATTATTTGTCTTTGATTGAGAGTCAGTTTTTGCCGGAAGTTACGACAACTAGGCCAGAAAGTGATGTTCCAAAATCGGACAATCAGGAGAATTTGCCTGCGCTAGAATTTTCAAACTTGTCGGCAATTTCGGATGCAAATCCTTCCATCTCACAACTCAAAACTCTTCCCCGCACTCTCCCCGTTTGGAAAGATGAACTTTATTTAGAATTCCACCGGGGTTGCTACACGACTCGCGCCGACCAAAAACGCCAAAACCGTCGCTGCGAAGAATTGCTCTACCAAGCAGAGTTGCTGTCTTCGCTGGTCACGATTTGTACTGGTGCAGTTTATCCGAAATCAGAATTAGAATCAGCTTGGAAACAAATTTTGTTTAACCAGTTTCACGATATTTTGCCCGGTTCTGCGATCGCCCCAGTTTATGCGGATGCTAATCTAGCCTTTGCCGAGGTCGATCGCACTTGTCGCGAAATCCTGATAAAATCTTTGGATGCAATCTCGGCTCAAATTTCTCTCCCTTCCCCTCCTCGACCCGACGCTCAACCAATTTTGATTTTCAATACCCTCAATTGGTCGCGCTCTGAGGTTGTCGCCCTACCGCTTCCCGATGCCGCTGATTCAGCTTGGCAAATTTACGACTTGTCCCGACGGCTACTGGCTTCGCAGATTGTCAGGGGCGATCGACCGCAATCGCACTCTACACTGTTATTTTCGGCAAATAATATCCCCGCCCTTGGCTACCAGGTGTTTTGGCTGTGTCACGAAGACGCTCAAACTGTTGATAATGCGTCCGCGAGTCCAGAAACCGACAAAAAGACAGATTTATCAAAACTTACATACGGTATAGCACAAAAAGAACCACCTGGTCAAGAAACGCATTTTGCAGCCGCAGAAATAATTTTAGAAAATGAATTTATTCGGGCAACAGTAGACGGAAAAACCGGGGATTTATCCAGCATTTGGGATAAAGTAAATAACAGAGAAGTCCTGAATGCAGCAGGCGGCAATCAACTGCAAGCATTTCAAGACAGCGGTCAATATTGGGATGCTTGGAACATCGATCCAAATTATGAAAAATATCAATTACCCGCGCCGATACTCAAAGATATATCTTGGGTAGAGAAGGGGGAATTGCGGCAGAGTTTGCGCGTCGTCCGACACATTGGCAAATCGGAGTTTTGCCAAGATTATATAGTAGAAATAGGTTCGCCGCTGCTGAAAATCAAGACAGTTGCAGATTGGCAAGAAAGTCACGTTTTAGTAAAAGCAGCCTTTGGGTTAAATGTAGAAGCAGATTTTGCAACTTGCGAAATTCCCGGCGGTGCGATCGCACGCACAACTAAGCCGCAAACACCCGCCGAAAAAGCCAAATGGGAAGTGCCCATTTTGCGCTGGACTGATATCAGCAATGACCGTTTTGGAGTGAGTTTGCTCAATGATTCCAAATACGGTTGCGACCTTCAACCAAATCAAATTCGGCTGACATTGCTTCGGGGTTCGACTTGGCCGGATGAACAAGCAGATGTAGGAGTTTCCGAATTTACTTGTGCAGTCTATCCCCACAGCGGAAATTGGCAGGAGGCAGGTACTGTTCGACAGGGGTACGAGTTGAATTTACCACTGCTAGTAAAGGTGTTACCCAAATTAGAGGAAAATGCCCACAAGACTCTGCCCGCAGTGGGCAAGTTTTTGGATTTGTCCGCCGAAAATTTAGTGCTGATGGCATTCAAACAATCGGAAGATGATTCTAATGTGTGGATTTTGCGGTGTTACGAGTGTCACGGTGAAGAGGCAAAGTTGGAATTAAAGAGCGATTTGGGTTTGGCGATTAGTCAGCCTGTCGATTTATTAGAACAACCCATAAATTTGCCCCAAAAGTCAGACGAGAGGAGAAGTTTCAGGATATCACCGTGGAAAATAGCGAGTTTTGCAGTCAATTTATCATAAATAGTCCTGGATGCATCAACTAATTATGTACGGTAGTCAGCGTGCACCTTACCGCTACCAATTGAGAATAGTACCCCATCGCAAATTTATCCAACCTTTTGAGACTTTGGGAACTTAGTACCAACAAAATTTGTCAACCTACGCCAATTAGCTCTCACAACTTTCTTCTCAGCTAAAAGATGCAAAATTACGAAGGCTAAAAACGTGTACCCAAGCCAAAAATGCAAACTCCTTCCCACCTCAACCATTGCGGGATTCTTCGGAAACATATCCGGGACAACAATCCCGAAAAATGGCACATTCTTATTTCTGATAGAGTTAGAAAGTAAGAAACCAGCAACCGGAACTAGCCACATAAAAACGTACAAAGTTGCGTGCAGAGCAAAATTTTTGTACCATTCCTTGGTAAACTTTGGCAGGCGTTTCGTATATTTTTTCCACCATACCCGCAGCAGAGTTAAAATCCGCAAAGTCAGGAAAGCCATTGTCAGCACCCCTACGGATTTGTGAAAAGCGTAAAGCGGATTTCGGATAAACAATTCTCTCGGCAATTCAGACATAAATGGACCGGTAATAAACAGCACTAAATAGCAAGCTGCCATCGCCCAGTGTAAAGACATCAGTTGTTTGAACGCAGAATTAAGTCTGGGTTTCGCAGCGGGTTGGGTAATCATTCTTCCTTACCTCTTTAGCGTTTGCTCGACAAGATTAAGTAAAAACTATCGGACTAAAGCCCCTGACCGATTGTGCATTATAAGATATACTTAACTTAATTATTGCAAATATTTATTAAGCTGTCAAATTAACTATAGCGGTTCTCAGGAAAGTAAGGTACTCTTCCAATGCCCTGCGCGGGCCAATGCCCAATGCCCAAGAACACCTCATGTTACTGAGAAAGGCTATATATTCACGATCGTCATTCCCAACACAAAACGATCGTATGCTAGTCAAGGTGTTACCCAAGTTAGAGAAAAAAGGCCACAAGACTCTACCCGCAGTGGGCAAGTTTTTGGATTTGTCCGCCGAAAATTTAGTGCTGATGGCATTCAAACAATCGGAAGATGATTCTAATGTCTGGATTTTGCGGTGTTACGAGTGTCGCGGTGAAGAGGCGAAGTTGGAATTAAAGACCGATTTGGGTTTGGCGATTAGTCAACCTATCGATTTATTATAGCGGTTCTCAAGAAACTGAGGTATGCCCTATGCCCTATGCCCTATGCCCTATGCCCTATGCAGGTCGGAAGATGTTACTGAGAAAGGCTATAGAACAACCCATAAATTTGCCCCAGAAGTTAGACGATGGGACAAGTTTCAGAATATCACCGTGGAAAATAGCGAATTTTGCAGTCAATTTATCATAAATCGTCCTGGACGCATCAACTAATTATGTACGGTAGGCAGCGTGCACCCTACCGCTACCAATTGAGAAGAGTACCCCATCGCAAATTTATCCAACCTTTTGAGACTTTGCGAACTTATTGCCAACAAAATTTGTCAACCTACGCCAATTAGCTCTCACAACTTTCTTCTGATCTAAAAGATGCAAAATTACGAACGCTAAAAAAGTGTACCCAAGCCAAAAATGGAAACTCCTTCCCACATCAACCATTGCGGAATTCTGCGGAAACAGATCCGGCAAAAGAATTCCGAAAAATTTCACATGGTTACTTTTGTAAGAGTTAGAAAGTAAGAAACCAGCAACCGGAACTAGCCACATAAAAACGTACAAAGTTGCGTGCAGAGCAAAATTTTTGTACCATTCCTTGGTAAACTTTGGCAGGCGTTTCGTATATTTTTTCCACCATACCCGCAGCAGAGTTAAAATCCGCAAAGTCAGCAAAGCCATTGTCAGCACCCCTAGGGATTTGTGAAAATCGTAAAGGGAGCCTCGAATAAACAATTCTCTCGGCAATCGAGCCATAAACGTACCGGTAATAAACACCACTAAATAGCAAGCTGACATCGCCCAGTGTAAGGACATCAGTTGTTTGAACGCAGAATTAAGTCTGGGTTTCGCAACGGGTTGGGTAGTCACTCTTCGTTACCTCCTTAGCGTTTGCTGAACAAGATTAAGTAAAAACTATAGGGCTAAAGCCCGTGACCTATTGTGCATTATAAGATATACTTAACTAAATTATTGCAAATATTTATTAAACAGTCAAATTAAGTATATTCACGATCGTCATTCCCAACACAAAACATCGTAGTGGGGTCGATCGCCCGCCCAGCAGTTTTCAGGTCGAGTATCCCCAAAACCACCGCAAAAGCTGACCCAACAATTGCCACCGCCGCCCGGTTCATCCGCAGCCCGGGCAAATATCCCAAACCGAATCCCCAGTAGGTCACTCCCAATACTAAATATTTGAGTGTTATCATATATACTTAAAATCAGGGATAGTCGGTTTTTTCCATTGTCTAGGATGCTAAAAGTACAGACCGGGTAATTGCAGCTAAACCTGCTGGCATTGCAACTAGCGGGAAATATCGTCGGCAGAGGGTCTACCAACTACAAACAAACACAGTGGTTGCATTGGGAAGTGAAAACCAGGGTGCTGGACAAGTTGTAATTTTGTTACAACTTGTAACCTTTTTCAAACAACAGGTTTAATTTAGTTTCACAAGAAAGTTAAGTTCCCGAAAGTAAAATTAATTACAGTCGAGTTAAGCTAAAAGTGTTTGCTAAAAAAAGTCATTCAAGCAACCCAGAAACCAACAATTCTTACTTAACGGGTACGGAGGACGAGCTCGCTGCAGCAAAACTTTCGTGCAGCAAACAAGTCCAACAGGATTGGTATCGAACTCTCTACGACAATTTTCCTGGCATTTACTTCGTCCTTGATGCTTTGGGAAGAGTTTTTTCGCTCAATCAATTCGGCGAGTCTCGCCTCGCCTACAAATCGCAGGAATTAATTTCTCATTCAGTTTTTAATATATTTTACTGCCAATATCAAGGGCAAATGCAGGCAGAATTTGCCGGATTAGCCCTGTCGGAAAACGGTACGTCAACTCCAAAAGTTGCCTGTTGGGAAGGTTATTTGACTTGCAAAGACGGTAGGATAATCACGGTAAAAGCAACCGCGCGTGCCATGCCTGCGGTAGAGTGGAAAATAGAGAAAAATACCAATGGTCGCTCAATTCCCAATTTCCAAGGGCCGGCTGTACTGTTAGTTTGCGAAGAAATTAAGCCGGCTTGGCAGTCATCCACGCTATCGGCGCCGTCCAAACAGAGAGAAAATTGGCGCCGTCCAACTTTGGCGATCGCAAAATTAGCCAAAATTCAAATTAAAGAACGCAACAATATAGAACAATTCATCCGCGAAGTAACAGAAACCGCTGTCAGTATTGTCAACTGCGATCGAGCCAGTATTTGGCTGTACGGCGAAGACAAAACGCAGCTTCACTGTATCGACCTTTACGAACAAAATACTAAACTCCATTCCGTACAAATAATCATCACAGCCGCGGACTGTCCGGCATATTTTCAAGCTTTAAAATCCGCAAGTGCGATCGCCACAGTGGCCGCCGAAAATGACCCAAGAACACAAGAACTTGTCGGTCTTTATTTGGCAGATCGGGACAGGACTTCCCTGTTAAACGTACCGATTGTGCTGGCAGGTCAAAGGTTGGGAATAGTCAGCGCCGAACGCCACAGTTCCGAAGGCGATTGGACAGAAGAAGAACAGGAATTAACCCAAATATTAGCCGAGTTTGTATCGTCAAGTTTGTCAGATAGCGAAAGCGTTAAATTAGAAGCAATGCGGCGCGAACAGCAGCAAAGCTTGCTGACCCAATACTACGATCAACTAGAAGAAAGAGTAGACAGACGCACTGCTGAACTTAAAAAAGCCAACCAAAAACTGCAAAAAGAAATAATTAAAAGAAAACAAGCAGAAGCAGAAATCCGCCGGCAGCAACAAGAACAGCAAATTATTTTTGATTCCGTGCCGGCGATGATTTGGTATAAAGATACCGAAAGCCGCCTGCTGCGAATTAATCAAGCCGCCGCTGCATCGAGAGGTTTGCCCGCCACTCAATTAGAAGGTAAATCTTTTTATGAAATCTATCCAGACGAAGCAGAGCAATATTATTTAGAAGATTTGGAAGTAATCAATTCCGGCATTCCCAAACACGGCAAAATCGAGCTGCTGCCAACTGTCTCGGGTCAAAAATGCTGGGTGCGGACAGATAAAATACCTTACCGCGACGAAACAGGTCAAGTCGCTGGTGTGATCGTGTTTGCAGTAGATATTACTGAGTTAATTAGAGTAGAAAAAAAACTGCGAGAATATCGCAATAGACTTGAAGCAAAAGTCGAAAAACGCACTGGTATGTACAGGCAAGCCATGACTGCTTTGTACTCGGCAAATACGCAATTACAACAGCTAATTAACAACAGCTATTCCGGCGAAAATGGCAGCAGCAGCTCAGCAGCGCGCTTGCTTGAATGCGAAGATTATTTTGAAGCAGTTGCCGTGGCTGACCGCGACACAATTTTGAGCGTCAGCAACAAGTTTGCCGAGCTATTCGGTTACGAACCTGCGTCGATGGCGGGAATGAGCTTGCTGGAACTGCTGTCGCCGAAATCATACAAACAGGCGCCGCAAATGATTTCTGCCGCTAGCAATACAGTCTGTGAAACTATTTTTATCAGGCGAGACGGGACTGCTTTTCCCGCTGACGTGCGCAGCAAATTCGTATTTTGGGAAGGTCGTTTAGTGCAGGTGAAAGCAGTGCGAAACCTTACGGAACGCAAATTGCTCGCAGCAGAATTAGAGCGATCGCGCTCTCTGCTACGCGCTACCTTGGAAGCCACAGCAGACGGCATTCTCGCGGTTACTACCGCCGGAGAACTGATTAGTTTTAACGAAAAGTTAGTCCAAATGTGGGGAATTTATGAAGAAGTTAGAAACTCAATGGATCGAACGGTGCGGCTGGCATTTCTCACCAAGCAAGTTAAAGATCCGAGCGCTTTTTTGCAGAGAGTTAAAGAAATTTATAGTGATGCGGAGTCCGAAGGCTGCGATATTCTAGAATTTAAAGACGGCCGCACTTTTGAGCGCTACACGCAGCCGATTCGAGTCGGACATAATATTATTGGCAGGGTGTGGCGCTTCCGCGATATTACCTCTCGCGAAAAGGTGACGGCAATGTTGGGAGATTCTCAAAGGCGCTTTCGGGCAATTTTTGATTCTTCTTTCCAATTTGTGAGCTTGTTGAAACCGGACGGCACTCTCCTGGAAGCTAACCAAACTTCTCTAGATTTCGCGGGAATTAAGCTGCGGGATGTGGCAAATAGACCGTTTTGGCTGTTGCCGTGGTGGGGAGATTCTGAGGAAGTTCGCCAACAGTTGCAAGATGCGATTTCTCGATCGGCAAAAGGTGAATTTGTCCGCTATGAAGTGGAAGTTCAAGGTATAAATCGGACGGCAACTGTTGATTTTTCTCTCAAACCGGTCGCGGATGAAACTGGCAAAATAGTATTGCTGCTGCCGGAAGGTCGGGACATTACTCAAAGTAAGCAAGCCCAAGTCGCGCTGCGGCAACAAATAGAACGGGAACGCCTGATTGCACAGATTCAATCGCGCATCCGTTCTTCTTTGGATCTCCAAGATATTCTCAACACTACAGTAGCGGAAGTGCGGGAGTTTTTGGCAACCGATCGCGTGCTGATTTTCCGCTTCCGACCCGACTTGAACGGAGATGTGGTGGTGGAGTCGGTTGGAGAAGGATGGATGCCACTAAAGGGGATGGCAATTGACGATTGCTGTTTTGCCAATACTTACATCGGACAGTATTTAAAGGGTCGCATTCGCGCCATAGAAGATATTCATGCTTCTAATTTGACCGAGTGTCACATTAATTTTTTGGTGGCGTGTCAGGTGAAGGCAAATTTGGTAGTGCCGATTCTCCAGCAGGGAATAGAACACCGCGATGGCAATCCTTCTTGTCAAGTGCCGCAGTTGTGGGGTTTGCTGATTGCCCACCACTGTTCGGCACCCCGCCAGTGGCAGCAGTTTGACGTGGATTTGCTGAGTCAGTTGGGAACTCAAGTGGCGATCGCGATCGAACAATCTTTACTTTACCAGCAGTTAGCTGCTGCTAACCAGCGGTTGGACGCGTTGGCGAATTTGGACAGTCTGACTCAATTAGCTAACCGCCGCCGGTTTGACGAAGTTATCAACCGGGAATGGGAGCAGTCTAGCTCTTCGGAACCGCTATCTTTGATTATGTGCGACATTGACTGTTTTAAACTTTACAACGACAATTACGGCCACCAAGCCGGGGATGCTTGTTTGCAGCAAGTGGCGCGGGCGATTGGGGATGCTTGCACGAACGCACCCGCAGAACGCCTATATTTGGCTGCTAGGTACGGCGGCGAGGAATTTGGGGTAATTTTGCCAAATACGAATATCGTGGCTGCACAGGCTGTTGCTGAGGGAATCCGCCAGCGCGTCAAAGCCTTAGCAATTCCCCACATCAAGTCTGTTGTCAGCGATTGTGTGACTCTCAGCTTGGGAGTTGCGGGCGTTTCCGAAAGTCAAAATTCCCCGAAAATGTTGATTGAAGCGGCGGATAAGGCACTTTATCGAGCTAAGTCTGGCGGGCGCGATCAAGTGGCGATCGACTACTCACTAAAGTGAAATTATATCACTAAGTGCGATCGCACTAGCTTGCACCCCTACCAACAGCACCAAACCTTCCCCACTTGGTTTACTAATTAAAGTGCCTTCGGTAATTTGACTTATTGCCAATCCCCCCATACTTGCGCCTTTATATTGTAGAATATCCAGCCCATTATTAAAATCAGAAATAACATAAAATCCGGCGTTATTTTCTAACACAAACGTGTCATTTCCTTGACCTCCAACTAGACTATCATTTTCCAAACCTCCGATTAAAATGTCAGATCCCAAACCGCCAAAGAGAGTGTCACTACCAGCCCCGCCAAAAATAGTATCATTTCCCTCACAGCCATCCAGCAAATCGCTACTTTGATTCCCGCTTAAGAAATCATTGCCAGCACCTCCGCAGAGAGTATCGCTGCCTGAATTGCCGTAGAGAATATCATTGTCTTCGCCGCCGAACACAATATCATTACCTTTGCCGCCAAATGCAGAATCATTACCTTTACCGCCGTGGATAAAATCAGCAGCTTCATTACCAAAAATTAAGTCATTATCTTCCTTGCCATTTAGGGAATCGTTGTCACGATTGCCAAAAATGATATCTTCACCTTCGTTAGCTATAATGATGTCATTATTCTTGCCTCCAAAAACGAGATCATCACCCTTATTACCGTCAATAAAATCATTGTCTCGGTTCCCATAAAGGATATCGTTGTCTTCACCACCGTAGAGGTTATCGTTGCCTAAATTCCCATCGAAAATGTTCTGATTTTGACTGCCGTAAAAAGCATCATTTTTCGGCGTACCCCACTGAATTTCACCGCTACCATTGCTATTGATAATATTGTCAACTTGATTTTGTTGGTTGAAATTGGGCTGGGGAATAGTATTGCAAATGCAATCGCTTTCAGTGGGCGTTGGCGTAGGCGTTCCGGTTGGAGTCGGCGTCGGAGTCGGCGTCGGAGTCGGCGTTCCCGTTGGAGTCGGTGTTCCCGTTTCCGTTGGAGTTGGTGTTCCCGTTTCCATCGGAGTTGGTGTTCCCGTTGGAGTCGGAGTCGGAGTTGGTGTTCCCGTTGGAGTCGGAGTTGCTGTTCCCGTTGGAGTCGGAGTCGGAGTCGGAGTCGGGGTTCCCGTTGGAGTCGGAGTCGGAGTTGGAGTTTCCGTTGGAGTCGGAGTTGGAGTTTCCGTTGGAGTCGGAGTTGGAGTTTCCGTCGGAGTCGGAGTTGGAGTTTCCGTCGGAGTCGGAGTTGGAGTTTCCGTTGGAGTCGGAGTTGGAGTTTCCGTTGGAGTCGGAGTCGGAGTTTCCGTCGGAGTCGGAGTTTCCGTTGGAGTCGGAGTCGGAGTTTCCGTTGGAGTCGGAGTCGGAGTTCCTGTTTCCGTTGGCGTGGGAGTTGGTGTTGGCGTGGGTGTTGGTGTTGGCGTGGGTGTTGGCGTGGGAGTCGGAGTCTCCGTTGGCGCGATTGCTATACTAACGCTGAAGGTTCCTAAAGTCGTAGCATCTACAGGATTCCCAGCAGTATCTTTAACTTGATTACCTTGTAGATTAATACTGTAAGTTGGATTATTATCTGCAATATCCCAACTTCCCCCAGGCGGAGTAAATGAATAAGTCGCTGTCCGCGTCAAGCCATTACTATTAGTATCAACACTGACAAAGCTAATAGGAATACTACCGCCAGACCAATTGATGAGAAAGTCAGAACTGTCAAGAGTTGTAACATCGAGCGCACTATTATCGTTAAAAGTAACAGTAAAATCTTGACTGGTTCCCCCCGCCACCCTAATATCAGCAATAGTCGTCGGATTTACAGTTGGCGCAATGCCATCAATTACTATTGCCTTATTTTGGCCCAAGGAATTAGCATCACCCGGATTCGGCAAAATCAAGACAGCATCACCATTAGTCAAATTCCTAATAGTACCGCCGTTGAGAGATAAGGCAGTTGTCGATATATAGTCTAAGTCCGGACTGCTATTGCCGGCTGTTACTGTGTAATCAAATGTCAGAGTATTGCTGCCGCTGCCGCTGGCATAATTAATGACAGTACCTGCACCGCCTGTGGCTAAGGTAATCTGCGGCGTACCCGTAACAGTAATTGGTTGACTGAATGTGACGGTAATGGGAATTGTTGCACCGATGGCGTAACTTCCATTTGCCTGAGTTGATGTGATATTAGTAATAGTAGGTAAAGGACTAACTCTAATGCTGGCAGTTTCGCTGGCGGTACTAAAAGGACTAGAAACGCCGTTAGTTGTTAAGTCTGTTGTGAGATTAGCCGTGCCGCCGTTAGTGCCAGTAATTGTATCCCAAGCATTGAAGGTAATGCCGTTAGTAACTGTTCCGGTGTAGTTAGTATTGGGAACGAAGCGGAGGCGAGTTGTGGCGTCGGCTGCTAATAACAGTGCAGTTGCAGGGGTAGGAACAGTAGTAATATTGTTCCAATTTGTGCCGTCTGTTGTATACTGCCAACTGCCGTTTGTTGTATCTAAATTTGTGAGGGCGATGCCTCTGGGACGCGGGGAAATAGAGTCGTTGGGGTCAGTAATTTGAGTGCCGATAATAGCAGATATTAATGTGCCGCTGTTGTTGGTTTCGTTGACATTAATTGCTGTTAAATTAAGCGTGCCGGAATTGTCGAGAACTGGGGAATTGTTGACGAGGACGCTGACAGTTGATGTGCTGTTGCTGTAACCGTCGGTTGCTGTGTAGGAGAAGGTGTCAACACCGTTGAAAGTGGGGTTAGGACTGTAGACAATGCTGCGTTTGGGGTCGATCGCGATCGCGAAGACTGCACTATCGGCATTGGGGTTAAAAGCAGGATCTGCCAACCCAGTGCTGCTGTTCAAACGGGCAATATAATTGCGCGGCTGCCCGCCGATATTGGTAAAATTGCCCCCAACTACTGGATCGTTATTAGAATCGATCGCGATCGCCTCGATCGAATTACTCGAACTCGCGTTAAAATTAGGAACTGCCGTACCGTCGCTGCTGTTCAACTGAGCAATATTGTTGCGTGGCAGCCCCCCAATATTGCTGAAAAAGCCACTTACTACTGGGTTATTGTTAGCATCGATCGCGATCGTATAGACCCAAGTATTCGCATTTGGGTTAAAATTAGGCTCTGCCGTACCGTTGCTGTTCAACCGGGCAATATAATTGCGCGGCTGCCCGCCGATATTGGTGAAAGGGCCCCCTACTACTGGGTTGTTGTTAGCATCCATCGCGATCGCCCAGACTGTACTATCTGCATTAGGGTTAAAAGCAGGATCTGTCGTGCCGTCGCTGCTGTTCAACCGGGCTATTCTGTTGCGGGGTTGCCCGCCGATATTGGTGAACTCGCCCCCGACTACTGGATTGTGATTAGCATCGATCGCGATCGCCCAGACTATATTATCCGCGTTGGGGTTAAAAGCAGGATCTGCCGTGCCGTCGCTGCTGTTCAACCGGGCTATTCTGTTGCGGGGTTGCCCGCCGATATTGGTAAAAGAGCCCCCGACTAGGGGGTTGTTGTTAGCATCGATCGTGATCGCATTGATAGCACCATCCGAATTGGAATTAAAAGTAAGATCTGCTGTGCCGTCGCTGCTGTTTAACCGGGCAATTCTGTCGCGCGGCTGCCCCCCGATATTGCTGTAATAGCCGCCTACTACTGGGTCGCCGTTAGCATCGATCGCGATCGCGAATACCCAATTATTCGCATTGGGATTAAAAGTAGGATCTGCCGTGCCGTCGCTGCTGTACAAGCGAGCAATATTGTTGCGCGGCTGCCCTCCGATATTCGTGAAATTTCCTCCTGCATAAATCCAGTCGTCAACAGTCACAGTGCCGCCTGTTGGTTGAGTAACACTCTGCACTCTCAGTGCCTTTGTGCCGCCGGTATCGTTTTCCAGGACTTTAATTTTTACCTTCGTGCCGACAGTTGTTATTGCACTGTCGCCACTAGCAACAGGCAAATCATTAACAGCTATCCTGCCCAAACGAAATGTAGCGCTTCCCTGGTCAGTATTATCGCCAAAAAATAGGAAACTTGGCAATCTGTAAGGATTGAAACTTAAAGGAGGCTGGCTTTGCCCTGGGTCAAACTGGATTTGACGCAGCGACCCTGTGAGGATTGCAGTTGTGGAATTATTAGCAAAAAGTTGGTAATTAGTGTTTTCTATTTTCAGGACATAATTGTTATTTGCAGCGGTATTAAAATTAACTGTTTCCGACTCTTGAAAATTTGCTGACTGACCGAATATTCTGCCATTTTTAAAACCCAATTCTAAACCGTTCAAGCCGTCACTGCTAATAGCTGTGACGCTGAAACCCGCGCGGTTGGGGTTGCTATTTTCTGTGGGAATTGCTGCATTAAAAGATATCGTATAACCAGCCGTGCGGTCTAATGCGGCGGCGGTAAAAGGCGGCAGTATTGCTGGTGTCTGACCCGGAAGCAGCGATGCTGGATTGTAATTGGTGTAGCCCGCATAGCCAGCAGGGCTATTGGGAGTGTAGATAGTGGCAGTATTGATCCCCGTTGTGTTTGGCGAAAACGCACCCGTAGCCTCAGAAGCCGTAGAATTTGCGGGGAAAGGGGGTGTGGGAAGTGGTGTACCGGGCGGGGCTATCTGTCCGTAAGCAAGGGCGGTGCCGCTGGGCGTGCCTATGCCGCGGGGCGTTCCGCTTGGAAGGTTGGTAATCGCGTCGTAGAGGGTAATCTTGGGCATAATGTATCTAAAGATAGAGGACTTTTCTGAGTGTTAGAAGGTTAAAAAATTAGCAATTTTACCGATCGGTGTCAGCGTTTTCTACCTACTGTCAAAATAATTACGCAATCTTTCACTTTTGCGTAATTATGGCACCACAAAAAAATGATCCCCCTAACTGGGATCAAGTTAGGGGGATCGCGGTACTATGAATCAGCTATGTATTAATCAGACTCGGCGCGTAGCTTTTACGCATTTTCACGAAGATTGTGACACCACTTCACAGAAAGAGGGCAAGAGTGTCAGAGGCGGAAATTTTTTCTTCTAATCACTAATGACTACTTACTAATAACTAACCTGTTTAGCTAATAGTTAAGGCACTTTATCGAGCTAAGTCTGGCGGGCGCGATCAAGTGGCGATCGACTACTCACTAAAGTGAAATTATATCACTAAGTGCGATCGCACTAGCTTGCACCCCTACCAACAGCACCAAACCTTCCCCACTTGGTTTACTAATTAAAGTGCCTTCGGTAATTTGACTTATTGCCAATCCCCCCATACTTGCGCCTTTATATTGTAGAATATCCAGCCCATTATTAAAATCAGAAATAACATAAAATCCGGCGTTATTTTCTAACACAAACGTGTCATTTCCTTGACCTCCAACTAGACTATCATTTTCCAAACCTCCGATTAAAATGTCAGATCCCAAACCGCCAAAGAGAGTGTCACTACCAGCCCCGCCAAAAATAGTATCATTTCCCTCACAGCCATCCAGCAAATCGCTACTTTGATTCCCGCTTAAGAAATCATTGCCAGCACCTCCGCAGAGAGTATCGCTGCCTAAATTGCCGTAGAGAATATCATTGCCTTCGCCGCCGAACACAATATCATTACCTTTGCCGCCAAATGCAGAATCATTACCTTTACCGCCGTGGATAAAATCAGCAGCTTCATTACCAAAAATTAAGTCATTATCTTCCTTGCCATTTATGGAATCGTTGCCACGATTGCCTAAAATGATATCTTCACCTTCCCCGCCAATAATGATATCATCATTTTTGCCTCCAAAAAGGATATCAACTCCCTTGTTCCCGTCAATAAAATCATTGCCTCGGTTCCCGTAAAGGATATCGTTACCTTCACCGCCGTAGAGGTTGTCGTCGCCTTTTTCCCCATCGAAAATGTTCTGATTTGGGCTGCCAAAAAAAGCATCATTTCCCGCAGTGCCAAACAGAATTTCATCGCTACCATTGCTGTTGATAATATTGTCAACTTGATTTGGTTGGTTGAAATTTGGCCCAGAAATAGTATCGCAAATGCAATCGCTTTCCGTTGGAGTCGGAGTCGGTGTTCCCGATGGGGTGGGAGTCGGAGTAGGTGTGGACGTTGGAGTGGGCGTCGGAGTTTCCGTTGGAGTCGGAGTCGGTGTTGGTGTTCCCGTTGGAGTCGGTGTTTCCGATGGTGTGGGTGTTTCCGTTGGAGTCGGAGTCAGTGTGGGTGTTCCCGTTGGAGTCGGAGTCGGCGTTTCCGTTGGAGTCGGCGTTGGAGTCGGAGTCGGAGTCGGAGTCGGCGTTTCCGTTGGAGTCGGAGTTGGCGTTTCCGTTGGAGTCGGAGTTGGCGTTTCCGTTGGAGTGGGCGTCGGCGTTGGAGTCGGAGTCGGAGTTGGTGTTCCCGTTGGAGTCGGAGTTGGTGTTCCCGTTGGAGTCGGAGCCGGAGTCGGAGCCGGAGTCGGAGCCGGAGTCGGAGCCG
>Ga0247770_1000765_pt1 | contig 29817 bp, 36 predicted proteins | sample UWRJL136409B6_FD_179943 | JGI IMG/M metagenome (GOLD analysis project Ga0247770, IMG submission 179943) | Plant litter microbial communities from Arlington Agricultural Research Station in Wisconsin, United States - UWRJ-L136-409B-6 | ecosystem: Environmental > Terrestrial > Plant litter >... | reverse complement strand
TAAAGGACGAGTCGCAATGAAGGTGGGGGGGGGGGATTCCAATGTACGGTTGTGTAAGAAGATCAGTTGTAACGTGGCCCCCCACTGACCAGGGGAAGGCCCGTCGCCTCCCTATAGAGCACCATCACTTCTGCATGCGAAAGTGGTTTAGTGCTTATCCTGACGTCTGATCCCACAAAGGGGATCGACGGATCCGTCGGTTGCGGTATCTGCGCACCTACGGCGCGCCAGATGCGTACCGACCATGTGTCAGCCCCTAACTCCTGTTACACGCTTATATGCGTCGCTCGCTTATAATATGCGTCAATACGAATACACTAGAGGAAAGTCAAGACTGCTAACGTCAAAAATGGGACATATTTTAGCCATCTTTGTATATGAGGCCAGTTCTGAGCTCCCTCAGTTGGAGTTGAAACGATTTAGCATGCTGCGGCGCAGCCTGCTGAAAATGGTAACTAGGTTGAGCAAAGGTGAGCCATCCTGAGCAAATCCTGAGCAGGGGATGAGCCAGGGTGAGCAACGTCACGTGCTGAAGATGCAAACAAGGAAATTTCGTGTGCCCAGATTCGTCGCACAAACAGTCAGATCTCATCCTTCGGAGTCTCCCGGACTTCATTCGTGGCCACCTGCTTCACCATAGATGTGCTTCCATCCGGGCTTAGCCCTCGGGCCTCCTCATCCTTTGGTGCCCGATTCACTGGCAAAACGTTAGCCGCCACTATCATTTTGCATTGAAAAGAATACATACCTTCCCACGTCCCCCTTTTGTTTGGTTGCGCGCCATGTTCATCCACGAGCGTTTTGTGCAAGACGGTTGCATCAAGCGCATTCACACTCCTCAGTGGCGACCAGCGAAGTAGACTCAGAGCAAGGATCCAAAACACCAGCGAAAGCACCGGGATGATGATGATCGCCTTGACGGACAGTGTCGTGATGTCAGGGCTCCAGACCACAAAGTCGGCCACGCCAGGCTTGATATTCCCGCTCTCGTCAATGGCGAGGTTTGCCGTACCATTATCACGACCCGGCGCATCTTCCGGGTACAGTGTTAGATCAGTGAGAGTATTCGTCGTGGCGATGTAGGCCGAGAGAACCAACCGACGCAGGTCAGACAAGGCACTGCTAGACTCGGCGTCGAAGATGTTGCCAATTGATGTAGTGCTCGATACCAGGGCGGAGAGACCCAACAGTCTGCCAATGCTAACGATGCGAGGTGTGCCAAGATATCTAACGAGAATGAGCTGTAGGCCCGGAGATAGATCGAGTCCAGGGAGAGCTGTGCTGTTCAGCCCAAGGATGGTGCTACTCCGGCCTTCATACCACCATGTATCAGTTTGCCAGCATGAAAGGGCAGGGCGACGTGGCCGAACGGCATGTCGTGTGCCGCCGAGACCAGCAACATCGGCTGTGCGATATATCGGGTCGGACCCGGTGGTATAGCTCAGGCGGTCGACCGAAGAAATGAACGCGGCCCATGTCATGTTCCCCGGAGGACCGTTAGGCTTTGGTCCGTTATAGAGCAGAGCAACGGGGGCGGGGCCGTCGAAGGGGCTCAGAGACGTCACGCCGAGGCGTGGGTCGCCGAAGCGGGCATAGGTATCGTTTGTGTAACCGGCCGACCTGGTCGAGTTCAGGAGCCAGCCGTACTCGGTCGTGCAGGCGCCGGCGACCTCCAGGAGCAGTGTCGGGTATTGCTGAAGGCCCATATCGGCACCGCTGACCGTGTAACGGTAGTCGACTCTGCTGATGGTTTCGCCATCGCTATTCGTGCCGAGTGTTGTTGCGCCGACGAAGACCTTGGATTGTGTGTTTGTCGATGCCACTTGCGCGCTACCGGCGGCACGGAGAGCCATCGGCGCTTCGGACGCCGAGACCCGCGCCAGCTCTGCCGGAGGTAACCCGCTATTTCGCGGCGCGAGGACGGCAGCGGGGTTGACAGGGGCTGCATTGCCAATGATGATGTACGGCGGGACGATGATAGACAGAACATTTTGGGCAATCCAGCAGAAGAGGATGACGAACAGCACTGGGTAGACCCACCACTGTCTCCAGTGGCCCTTGGTACTGGGTTGGAGGACTTCGAACAGGGAGTCGGTCAGGGAAGCTCGCTTGTTCCACAGGGATGTCGAGATGTGGTGGTGTCTGTCGCGCTGGAGCATGTAGTAGAAAGCGAGGGCGAACAGAATACACCAGAGGTTCATCACCATCGAGGTGATCATAAGCGTGTAAGCCGAGTTGAGTTGGTTGGCGACATAGCTCTTGACAGCGATAGCATCTCGGGTGCCGCCTTCAATGGGCATTTCGAAGCGCTTCCATATCAGGTAGGTCTGCCGCAGCTGCGGCGCTGTGGAGATGCCCATGGCTTGGGAGGAAGCACTAAAGCAACGACGTTAGGGCGATCGAGCCTAGGAGGTGTATGTCTCAGACTCGGCGCTGCGCCTGCGTTGGCAAAGGATCAAGCTAGCTAGCAGAGCAAGCGGGGCTCTCGTCTGCTTGGTCCAAGTTCGCGAGATTGGGAATGCTTAAGTGCGCCATGGCATCTATTGAAAAATGCCCTCAGTCGGTGAGCAGCAGGAGCCTCATCGGTTCCGCCCGGCCCCGTGACTGCACCCGAGCTGGCCGTCGACGAATCCAGGCGCTGACTGAAGGCCTTTCGGAGTCCGGACCCCTCGATCGTCGCACACCATTATTGTCAGTTTTTTTCAGCACAACCAAACGCCAGCCTCCCGAGACTCTTGGGTAGTATTTCGGCCAGAGACGCTGCAGACCCCGCTCGCGCGGTTGGTCTCGACCGAGTCCACATCAGCACCTCGCAGACCGCGGGAGGGGAAGCTGGCCGAAAGTGCACTTTGATTCACGGAACAGCAGCCAAGCAGGAAGCAGGGAGAAGAAGTGGGAGGTGGCGCGCATGATATGTCGACTCTCGACTCGATCAAGGCGGTGGGCTGAAAGGGCGCCGAGTGGTTGGTTCGACCTGCAGGCGGGCTGCTCACCCCCTCATCTGGAGCCACCGCAGCGCAGCAGAGCGTCTGCGGGGGCGAAAAGGTGCCAGATGCTGTGTGACGGGAGCTGCGCAAATCACGCAAGGCTGTGGCTGCATTGGGGAAAGACAGGCGGGCGGGCAGCCCAAAAGCAGCTCGACAGAGAAGGCAGCACAGCGTATGCAGCGGAATGCTGGACCCACCGCGCGGCCTGCACGGCTTGGTGGCTCTTGGCGCGGCCGATGCCGCAGCTGGGTCGGGTCCATAGCTCCTTCCGTGGCGGGGATTGGACCGCGGAGCAGGGTTCGGTTTGTTTGTGCCGGGGCCCGCATCGATGTGACGTGATTTCCTCCAAACAAGCAGAAGCTGAGCTCGACAGCGTTCGGGCGAAGCTCTGCCCTGGCCTTTGGGCGCTCGTCGGGGCTCAAGTTTGGGAAAATCCCGAGTGCACAGGAATCCTTGAGCTGGGCGGCACTTATTTAAGGGGAGTGAGCTTCCGTCCATGCTGGTGACCTCAGGTACCTTTCTAGCGGCATCTGTCAATCGTTTTCTTGACTGCGCCATCTGAAGTCAGATAGCTCAGAGTGCACCCAGTCCCCGTTGCGGCCCACCATCCATCCCAAATTCCCGAGATCTAGCGTCCAGTAGCCCAGCATGTGGCCTCGACCATTGGTGCTTGCCCTTCTTCTGGAGGTGATTGCTTCCACCGTCGCTGCCGACACCGGCGGCCACGGCCACCCAGGTGCTGGCCCTTGGGCTACCACTTACGCACCTGTACCGCCGTCGGTCGTTAAGACCAAGCATCACGAGCCGGCGTACACTGCTCCCGCACCGGCCCCTCCGCCAGTCATCAGTTACCACTACACAAAGGGGTACACCCCAGAGTACACCAAGGAGCATGTCCCGGAGTACACCAAAGAGCACACCAAGGAGTACACCAAGGAGTGGAAGGAAACAAAGACATATGCTCCCCACACGTACACCAAGTCATACAAGCCGCATCCGACACCAACCCTCCCGTCGCTCGAAGATGCCCTCATAAACGCCGGGTGCGTCAAGTTCCTCAACTTCATCAAGTCCGACGACGACACCTGGGCTCTGTACAACTCCCCGCGCGTCCGCACTGTTTTTGCACCTGACGATGTCTCCTTCGACTCAAACTCCACCGCTCTCCGCCGCCTTCGCCGCCGCGAGCTCACCCCCGAACAGCAACAACAAGCCGATCTCTCCGCCGAGACGGCTCTAACTGACCTCTCCGCGCTGCGCGTCATCCCCGGCACCGTCGTCGAGACCAACGACAACTCAGCCAATCTCCTCGGCAGCGCCCAAGTCGTCGTCTCCGAGACCGACTCCACCGGCTCAGTGAAGATTGCCTCTGGCCTAGGCGACGAGGTCTCCCTCAAGACCACCGACATCGCGTATTCAGGTGGCCTCATCCAAGTGACCGACGGCCTCCTCACCCCCCCTCAGCTCCTGTCCCAAACCCTCCTATCCAACCCTAGCACATCAATCTTTGCTTCGTTGCTATCCAACCTTGGCAAGAGCAACCTCACTGCTCGCCAGGCACAGGCGATTGATTTCACCCCGCGCATTACCGTCTTCATCCCCACAGACGATGCTATTCGCACCGCAGGCACCGTCCAGCCCAACCAGGCCGCCGCACTCATTGCGGGGCATGAGGTTGTATCCAGTCTCTCGCAGTCAGTTGGGTACCTCCCTGAGCTGAAGGACGGACAGGTGTTGAAGACCGAGGGTGGCGGATCGGTGACGATCAGCGTGAGGAACGGGGATTACTTTGTTGGCGGTGCCAAGATTGTCCAGTCGAACTTGATTCTGACTAATGGGGTTGCGCATGTGGTGGACAAGGTACGTTTACTTCTTTTTTGTGGTGATGCGGAGATGAGATTGGCTGACAATGGTGGTGGCGAATAGGTTTTGGTACAGCCGGTTCAAACTGGGGCTGCTGTCCCCGGGATGGTACCGGGTGCTGGCCGGGCTGCGCTAGTTGCTGCTGGTGTTGTGGCCATGGCGATTCCGTCGTGGTAGATGCTAGCAGAAAAGGGGGCTGAAGAGAAGAGAGCCGAGGAGCAGAGAGAGCTGAGCAGATTGAAGTGGAGCTGGAGATAATGCATGGTAATATGTGGTGGAGGAAACTAATGCTGTGTACTGGCTGATGGTATTGAGTTTGGAGGTAATCAGGTCGACCAACGGGGTACAGAGTGCAACGGGACACGGTCTCTAAAATAACACCTTAAATTAGTTGTCAGAGTGAGTTGGATGTTGCCCATGATAATTGATAATTGCCAATTATTGGATGCACGGTCTAGCGTTTTCCTTCCAGCCACTCTTTGAACAACTCCCGGATACCGCTCTTCTGCCCAATACCGTAACTCTCCAGCAGCTGGAGCACGGCGAGGCCATACGGAATAGTCTCGTCGGTTCCAGACACCGTTGTTACGATGGGCGTCTGGCCGAGCTCCTTATGCGGCCACCCACGCTCGTTTCGCCCCGCAATTCTCTCGGCCAGGGGCAACAACTTGTTTCGGACCGCAAGCGGTATCTTCTTCTCCCTCGTGTTCCTCCTGCTGCCCAACATATTGAGAATTTCCTTCGAGAGGCGGTACCGGTCCGCGTGGTTAAAGGCCATGTGATCAAAGACAAACTCTTGAATGCAAGGGAGTCGACTTCGTATTGGCGTGTTGCTCAGGGGCTTGTATTCGAGCCTTGATAATCCGCGCCCAGCAGGCCCAAGGAGCAGACAGAATATGAGATCCTCATCGACGCCTTCGATCGAGAGGTAGTCCGATTCAGCGGCGATCTTCTCGCGGATGTATGACACAACCCCGAATTCGGCCGCGAGGCCGACGAATCCGAACTGCGGCACCGTTGGGCCTCTCCCGACTTGTGTCAAGTGAAGAGGAACCGATAATACGGTAGTCGTGAGAAATCGAACGGTTCGGAACGAGGCCTCGATACGGTCAAGGGCATCGACGACGCGATGATGGGGGTCGTACACGACCTTGCCTACGTGGTAGAAGGCTTCCAGGATCCACCCCTTACAGTGCAGTATAGCTTCCATGCCACGATCGGCTGTCTCTTGAACTTGTTGCGTACGGAGTTCGGCCCGCTGGCGGAGGCTATTTGTGAGATGGTCCGCAGAAGGCCAAGGTGGGGGTCAAACCGGGCGAGAGCAGTCGATTCCATCTCGGTCCAGCGTGTGTCGAGCCACTCCTTCGTCGTCCGGTGGAGGTAGTTGACGTGTCCTGTCTGAGCCATTTCAAGCAGCCCCATGGTGCGGCTGTAAAGTCTTCTCCATATTTGCTGCATGTGCTCGGGCTGCTCCAACCGGCGACCATCAGCTAGCCATAGCAACTCTGATTCGATGCCTGCTGGTGGGTTCACCTTCATACCCTTCATGTCTAAGATCGGAGAGCTGGTGTAGGCTCGAAACAAAAGGAGGAGACGAGACCCATCACGCTTGTACCGACTTCCGACTCGCCCCCAAAGACTGGTGTGCAGCCTTGACAGATCCTCAGGCAGACTGTCCAGTAATTGCTCCAAATCCGTAAGTGTCGCGCCATCCGTCAGTGACTCCAGCAGCACCTTTGTGACAAGCGAGACCCAGAGGAAAACGCCACCGGCTCTATCCACTACCTTGGAGAGAAGCTCTGGGCTTCAGTTGGGTAAGCCTCTTTCAGCTCCACAAACGCGACGTTCGCATTCGATACACTGTGGACAAAGATCTCAAGGTCTTTTTCAGTGAGAGTCTCGATTCTCAGCTGCGGACAGGACACAAAAGCATCTCTGAATTCGTTCCAGGGTCTGCTGCTCACATAGACCTTAACCGCCGGCTGGCTGTGGAAATGCTTCACCAGGCCGATAAGCCTCGAATGATCTCCAGAGAATTCGTCAAGTCCGTCAACAAAAATGGCAAGGCTCCTATCATGGCTTTGCCCCAGCAGCGCAGTGAGGGAGACAACACTTTGGAATAGTTATATTTGTTTGCTGGAGGACTATCAAATTGATGTGCTGCTGGCCGAGACTTAAACCGACACTCGTCAATTCCCTAGCGCACCCGCCCTCCTCTTCTCGAGAGTGTTCAGCATCTCCAATAAGTGAGGAAGAAACTCCTCTGTCTCGGCCTCAAACCCTTGGTGGTGACCTGGCACCAAAAACCTCGGACAGTCCAGGATCTTTGCCTGGTCCTCCGTTGTCCTCGCATAGAAAGCATCCTTGCACCGGACCCCGCGCATCACCCCGATGCTCGTCTTATTATCCTTCAAACGCCAGAAATTGGGTGTGTATCCCAACAGAATAGGGAACTCGTTGTCCCAAAAGTTCCGCCGATTCTCCGGGCCAGGCGAAACAACCGGCGGAACTCCCTCATCATCATACCCGATCAACCCCGCGGCGAACTCGCTAGCCGCTTGTGCCAGTCCTCGTGTCTCGTAAACCCTCATCAGGTGGAGGAACCACTCAACCACCTTCGAGGCATCCGGCAAGAGCATGATGGTGGGCGCTTCATGCGAGATCAAATGGTCGACCATTTCAGGGAAATCGTGGGCGAACTGAAAGCCAAGGATCCCGCCACTGCTGCTGCCAAAGAGGATTGACTTGTCATACCCCACGGCCTGGATGATGGCACGGATATCGCGGGCTTGCTGTGGGGGATTCAGCTTCCTGGGAACCACGACTTGGCTTGCCGACATTTGGCGGCGGTCAAAGGTGACGCAGGTGAACCGATCGGAAAGGGCGGCAATTATAGGATGAAACTGCCGCCCGTGGCCGTTGCCGCCCGGGATGAAGGTGATAAGGGGCCCGCTGCCTTGATACCAGTAATGCAAGTCGCACCCTTCATTGTGAACGGTTGCGTGGGTGAGGTTGAGGGCCATGGTGGAGGTTGTTTAGCGTTTCGAGCGGCAAAAGGTAAACCGAAACGTTCTCAAGGACGGAAGGCCTGAAAGTAAACTGTTGAGTTTCAGTTTCTACCTACAGAGAACTAGTATTTGTGCTTTGGAGAGTTGCACCCCGAGAGAGTCATCCCCGCACGAACCGAATCCTTCCGGCCGATGTGGGGCCGATGCTCAACCCCCTCGGTCAGTGCAAAGCTGACAACATCGGAGGTGAGGGCTGTACTAGGGAGCTTCGTTCGACTAAGACGGGAGGAAGGAAAGGCATATACATCGGCTTGGCGACGAATGCCAACTGTTGGTGAATTGTGCAAAAGAGTGAGATGTCGTTGAGAGTCTTGGCAACTGACTGGGAATTGCCATCAGCAAGAGTGGGCGAGGTGGGGTGGCAGGGAATGGGAGGTGGGGTTGGAGTTCGTGCCTCGACCGAAGTGCAGCAAAAGTGGGCGGACAGGTGTCTTGCCTTATCGATAAGCCAAAACAGAAAAAATACCACAAAATTTGGTCGCCTCAATTGCGAAGCAGTTTCAATTGCACCACCCCACCACCGCCGTCGCACTACCCTACGGCTCCTTCAATATGCCTTCCGCAACGAAGCGCGCCAGGGGCGATGGAGAAGACTACAGCTCGTTCGGCTCGCGTGGCAAGAAACCGAAGACTGCTACCAATGGCGACGCCAAGGATGCGGTAACCCCGGAGAAGAAACCAAAGAAGGAGGAGAAGTACAAGAGGCAAAAGGAGGAGCGCGAGTTGAAGAGGCAACACAAGCTGGCCAGAGAGGCAAGGGAGGGGCGAGCCAAGCCCACGGAGGAGGCTGAGAAGCCTGCCGAGACTGAGGTAGAGCAACAGGCCGACGAGCCGGCGCAGGTCTCCGACGTCGAGATCGAGGACGCCCCCGAAGTCGCTGCCGCCGTGGCCGACCCCGAGCTCGTGTCCGACAAGTCCGACAAGAAGAAGGACAAGAAGGATAAGAAGAAGAAGGACAAGAAGGCCAAGAAGGAGAAGGTCGAGGAGGTCGAAAAGCCCGCCGAGCAACAGGTCGAGGAGCTGGTGCTGGTTCCCGAAGTTGTAATGGAAGACGCCGCGGTTGAGGCTGACGCCGAGCACGTGTCCGAGAAGAAGGAGAAGAAAGAAAAGAATGACAAGAAAGAGAAGAAGGAAAAGAAGGAGAAGAAGTCCAAGAAGTCCAAGACCGCGGACGAGACAACACCAGAGTCGGCCGCCGAGCAGAATGATGCCTCCGCCAGAGGTGCCAAGCCGACCAAGGGCGCTGCGCAAAGAAACGGTTCTACATATGCTTACAAGCAGGCCGCGGCGCTTGACACCATGTCCGAATCTGACGTCGAGGAATTTCTGAAAAAGGCGGAGATCAACCTCTCCGAGCCTTCTGCCACCGGCTTCCGACCCATCACACACTTCTCTCAAATCCCGTCCTCCAAGCTCATCTCCAAGAAGCCGTTCGCAACCTTCACCGCGCCGACCCCCATTCAGTCCGCCTCGTGGCCCTATGCCCTCTCTGGTCGCGATGTAATAGGCATTGCCGAGACAGGCTCTGGCAAGACACTTGCGTTCTCCTTGCCGTGTATCGAGGCACTTTCTTCCGTCCAAAAGGCGACAAAGTCCACCGCGCGCAGCACGCACGTCCGCGCCGTTATCGTCGCCCCGACCCGCGAGCTTGCCATGCAGACGCATGCAGCGATCGCCGACCTCGCCGCGCTTGTTGGCCTCTCATCCGTCTGCATCTACGGCGGCGCGAGCAAGGATGACCAGCGCTCGCTCCTGCGCAAGAACGGCGGCGCCGACATCGTTGTCGCCACGCCTGGCCGTCTCAAGGATTTCCTCTCCGACGACACTGTCTCGCTCTCCGAGGTCATGTTCGCCGTTCTTGACGAGGCCGACCGCATGCTCGACAAGGGCTTCGAGGAGGACATCAAGCAAATCCTTGGCTGCTGCCCGCCGCGTGAGCAGCGTCAAACGCTCATGTTCACCGCTACATGGCCGACTAGCGTTCGCGGCCTCGCAGAGGGCTACATGATTGACCCCATCAAGGTGACAATCGGTGCCCGAATGCGCGCCGGCGAAGAGGACAGCAACGGTAACGGCACAATCGAGCTGCAAGCCAACATCCGCATCGCTCAGACGGTGGAGGTTGTTGACCCCCGCGGCAAAGAGCAGCGCCTGTTGGAGCTACTAAAGGAGGCACAGAAGGGCAGCGCCAAGAACGACAGGATCCTGGTGTTCTGTCTGTACAAGAAGGAAGCTGTTCGCGTTGAGCTCTTCCTCGAGAGACGCGGCATGAACGTGTGCAGTATCCATGGCGACCTGGGACAAGACCAGCGGACAAGGAGTTTGGCAGCCTTCAAGGCTGGCACGAAGAGCGTTCTCGTCGCGACCGACGTCGCCGCACGTGGCTTGGATATTCCCGAGGTTAAGCTCGTCATCAACCTGACGGTGAGTGGCTACATTGATAGTGTGTAGAGACAAGATGTGCTGACAGTACACAGTTCCCGCTGACGATCGAGGACTACGTCCACCGTATTGGCCGAACTGGTCGTGCTGGAAAGCAGGGCAAGGCCATCACGCTCTTCACGGAGCACGACAAGGCACACTCTGGATCGTAAGTCTCACTGCTTGAGCCACATATTGAACGATGCTAATGAGATCTTCTAGGCTGGTCAACATCCTCAAGGGTGCGGGTCAACCCGTCCCTGAGGAACTCCTCAAGTTCGGCACGACCGTGAAGAAAAAGGCCCACGACTCTTACGGCACCTTCTTCAAGGACGTCGACATGAGCAAGAAGGGCACCAAGATCACCTTCGACTAGATGGGATGGAATGGAGTTTGGACGGCGGTGTTTGAACGTTGTAGATATCTATTTTTATCGTTGGACGTAGCTTTTCTGAGTTTAGCTTCCTACAGGGTTTTCCGATGCTTCCCTCTCAACGCGCGATAGCTGCTCTGGAGGAACTGCCGTTCAGAGAACATCCTGTGACCACGTTAGCGACATGCTGTAGAGCGCAATGACAATGTCCTTGAAACGGAAGATACTCACAAGATGAACACAAACGGCAGCGCGACGGCCGCCACTCTGGCAAGCTCCACGATAGCCTGCTTCGCGCCGGGTGCCATTTCCCCTGCGGTTTGCACAAACCGCCTGACAACCTGCGACGAAACAACCGCCGCGAGCAGACCGAACGGGTTAGGCATCAGATCAAGCAGCTCAAACTCCACCTCAGTCCTTGCGAAGTACCCCCGGATGAACACCACGCACCACACAATCCGGCAAAGCATATTAATGCTATTCGCCACCACCAGCCCAATAGCCCCCAGATCCAACAGCCGCAGGAAGACGAACCCTGCCCCGGCAAACCCCACCGAGAAAGCGCCCATCCACAGCGACTGCCAGTGGACTTCGCTCTCGGTCGCCACGGAGGCGACGAACGCCTCGGCTACGCCGTTGACTGCTAGCAGTGGAATGTACCACATGTAGGCGGCGAGACAGGCGCCCGCGCCGGAGTTGGCCCATGCTGGGCCGGCGACGAGGGAGAGGAGGAGGGGCGCTGCGGTGGGGCCGAGGGTTACGATGATGAGGGAGAGGAGGGCGTAGGTGCGGAGGATGGCGCGGAGGTCGGAGCTTGCTTTTTGGGCGGCGAGGACGTGTGCTGGTGCCTTTTCAGTCCCGGAGGTGGAGGAATCCTTGGAGGTAGGGATTGGTTCTGCGGAGGGGGCGAGGAGGCGGCTGAAGTAGCTGCGGCTGCTTTCTTCAATCGGCTGGAAGAGGAGGCGCGCGACGAGACCGCCGTAGTTGTTGGCAAGAGCGTAGACTCCTTGCGCGGTGGCGGTGGAGAAGAAGCTGACCATGAAGGTGTCGCCCTGGGTGAGGATGTGTTTGAGGATGCTCTGGGCTGCCATGCTCGAGGCGAGCTGGAGCGTGGGGCGGTAGAAGTAGTTGAAGACGAAGTCCTTGCGCGTTGTGGGAGGGCCCGCAGATGGGGTCTTCTCCTTGGTAGCTGGCGCAAGGGGGGCGAGAGCTCTAGGGAACAGCGAGAATCCCTCCCGCTTTGCGAGGCCTACGCCATACCATGAGTAGACAACAAGGAGCCCAGCGCTGTAGCTCAGCTGTCCCAATGCAAAGGGCAAGACGCCGAGCTCGAGACCCCGACGGGCACCCCACACCGCGACACCGAGCGTTACGGTGCAGCGCGCAAAGGTAGCGACAGACTCGGCGGTCGCACGCGTCCCGAACTGAAGGCGCGTCTGCATCACGACGAACGCCGGTTCCGACAGGAGTTCCACCACCGAAGCTACCGCGTACACATACAGGGACAACACCAGATTCGGAGTTGACTCGAGCGTGGCGGCGCTCAAAGAACCGCGATAAAGCCAGCCGAAAAGCACCGCCAGGGGGATGCCGAGCGCGATGGCTAGGCTCCCGAGATTGACGGCGGCCTGCACGGATCTGTTGGTCCCGCCATTGTCGCTCCCCGTGTCCTGCCGCTGGATTGCGACGCGCAAACTCTCGCGCGCGAAGAAAATTACGGATAGATAGTAAACCTCCAGCTGGGTTGCGACACCGAGAAGCTGGGCTGTCAGAAACCGCAGGAGCAGCTGGTTGGCGATGAAGGTCACTGCGCGCGACACGACCTGCAGCAAGATCAGCAGTGAGGCCCCACGCGCCGCCCGCGCGCCACTGTCGCTGCCGGGGTTGGTGGGCAGTGTGCTGTCCGCTCCATTTTGAGGGGCCATTCGCCTGGCGTAACGGCCGGGTCGATTGAACGGCGAGTGCGATGCTGTGATCTGAGTGACGTTGGAATTGAGTTTGTGTCTCTAGGTGTCATCTTGATGGCGTTTGTTGCAGGTCGCCACGTGGCAGGTCGAATACATAACCCTGGAACTCCCGCCAGGAGCATCACCCTCACCAATTCAGTTACATTGACTTTGTTTTGATCAAAGCTATGGATATTGTTGGTCAAAATGCATTGCAATAAGTTTGTGTGCCTTGTAGTTGTAAGGAGAACGCCGAGGAGCATACGGAGGATGGATCGTAAATTCACATACATAACCCTGGGCGTCTGATGCTTTCCACCCCTTCAAGCTCCTTGGCCTTGCACCAGCAGCTTTTGTCATAGGCCCGTTTTGGACAAACATTGATGCGTTTACACATCTCTTCAATTCGTTTATTCTGGTTGGCAATGTGCATCAACTTCAATGGCGTCGTTCGTTTCTACGATGTCGTGCTTGCAATAGACCCCGGTTTCTCCTGCCCAACCTCTCGGCGACCCGGGCGCACCCAAACCTTCCGCCATGATCGGCGGCACGCAGCAATAGCCATCTACGGTGAGTTGATGTCACTGACTTGAAGCTTGACTTGAAGAGAGACTTATGTGCAATTTACCTCCTCCCTTGGCCTCAACGGAAATTTGCAACAATTCGCCCCGTCGTCACCACTGAGCGGGATGAATGAATTTGCGAGGCAATGGTTGGACATGAGAAATAGCTATCCACAAAAACGAATCGTGTCGGGCTCCGACTCTCACCAGAGGAATAAGAACAAATTCCTGCGGATACCATCAGCTCATGTTGGCGGCGGGAGATGGGCACCAGGGGTTTTCGCACCCAGATTCTTCACTGCCGGTATTCACGAACACGTCTCGGCATCTTTTGATAGTGTGCTTGATGCCTTCACTTTTATTTCTAAATTTGAAAAGGACCCCGGCTCTAGATCGTCTCTGCCATCTGTCACCGGTCTAGCTCCATCACACTTTGATCATTTCTCTTTCCGTGATCAGTGGCCTGAGAGGCACAGGTGTTACCTTCCTAATAGCCATGATCCAAATTTTCAAACGACTGAGTGGATATGGTAACATCAATACCGTGTACAGCGCGAGGTAGTTGTCGCTGTGGTCGAGGTGACTTCGGGAGCCAGACTGAGTCGGCGCACCAGATGTTATGTCCAAGGACTAGAGGCCGCGATGGCGTGATAGACTGTGAACTTGCTGAAGAATCCACTAATGGTCGTTCCTACCCCGGATATTTTCCACTCGATTCATGATCTGCGGATACACCCTCGCAGGCGCCATGATCGCCAGCGTTGCAATCGAGCAGGTACGGGCACTTTCTCTGCCCACATTCCTGTTTGCCCCAACAGGTTGCAGTGCCAATTGATTGAGAGTTGCTAAGTGAAGATGGTGGGATTTTCACTTTTCTTGGCCAAGATTGCGATGACTTTGCTCTCGTCTTTGCTGGGTGGGCTTCTTACCCGTTCCTTCCTGTCAATGTCGGTGTCTGTGACCTCCGTCCCGCTTTTCTCCGTCTGAAATCTGACGTCGTATTCCCCCGGCTATTTAATCCGATCGCAGAGCCCAATCACGAAGGCATGAATTTAGTTGCGGGGACGGTGCCTGACAGCGCGTCGATCACACTCGGTTGGTCAGCCAAAAAAAACTGGGTCAAACATGCCAACCATTTCCGCCGCTCAACAACCTCGCATCCTCGAACCGCGCCTGAAGCCCCATCCCGGCACATGACTGCTCTGACACCTGGGACCGCAAAACCGGAATCCCAAGCGGCAACTCCTTACGTCTTATGTAGAGCATCCAAGCACTCCAAGTTCATCCAACCGACCTCCTTGAGATCGGCAGCGATCAACAACAGTTCGAACCGGAATCCCACAGCGCCATGGCCATCTTCAACTCGTACAAAAAGGGAGCTGGACCGCATTTCACTCCCGATTGAGAATTCCATCCTCAGCCCTCGCTCACTGCAATATTCGATTCTACACACGATCTGTGATCGCCCGTCTTTACCACTTCTAATTATTTATTTTCATCAACCGACCCGGCGTCGTTCATTCCAAACCATCAAAATGGTCCGCATTACCCTCTTCGCTGTCCTGGCCTGTACGTTGCCCCCACCCTCTTCTCTCCTCCACACAAACTAACCCCCAGCGCAGTCGCTGCCACCATCTACGGACAAGCCATCCCCAACGCCTCCGGAGCCCGTGACGTCGGAAACGGCCAGGGCCGGCAATTCACCACCGGAGGTTGCGTCGCCAACGCTGATTGCCAAGAGGGCTGCTGCGCCAACAACGGCCAGGGCACTGGCATCTGCTCGGGCATCGGCGCCGAGTTCCAGAACGGCAAGCAGGGGTGCGGTTTCGTCGACCCCAACGCTCAGGCCACCATTGCTGCTGCCAAGAAGCAGGTCCAGCAGCAGGGCTTTTAAGTACCACGAAGGAGGAATCCAGGTGGGTGCTGTGATGGAGTTGGGGACATTGCATCGTGCTGTACATATTGAGAGGTTGGCTAGAATATATGCCATGCCGATTGTGACGTCACTGGAAGTTCCATGGCAATGCAGTGTCCTCAGTTCCACCCGCATCGTGTAGTCTCCGCCATCATGTGGGCCGCTGTGAGTTGCGTGATTTCGCTGCTAGGGTTCCAAAAAAATCGACAGCGTGTTGTAATCGCCGGCAACAAGAGAATCCAAGATGACGGGAGCTAGCAAAGAGTTACCATCATGTGGCTGGGGACGGATTCCTGAAGATGAGCCCTGCCCAACTCCCTCTCATCCGAAACTCGTCCACCATGAAATTCTCCATCATTACCATGCTTGGAGCCGTGACTCCCCTTCTTAACGCGGTTGCCCCCGCCGTGAGAGCCGATGAGCTACCCGGAACTCTGTATTTTCACAACGAGCAGGGCGTAGTGGCGGGCAGATGTGTTTGTGTACAGCCAAGCGCACCAGAGATGTTGCGGTGCTCCTGCTAACATTGACCGGCCTAAACCAGCCCTACGCCCCCGAGCAGCTGGAGCTACTGAGAAGTCCTCCCAACAACAGCACCACAGACACGCTCGCTAAGTGCGGGACCAACGACCTCTTCTTTAAAAGCCACACCTGGGTCAACTGCCTCACCCCCGATGCCTGCACGCCGCCGTTCTTCAACCTCGAGGGCGGCATTTGTGACAGGTCCAGCTGTGAAACTATCAGGTCCAGCGCTTTGCGTGGAACTCGAACCCGTGCCACAAGACCTTCAACGTCCCCGGCACTTCGTATTTCGTTGACAACTGCGACCCCAACGCTGACTGGAGCGTCATGCCCCTGAGCAGCAGGGAGAAGTGTGTCCTCAAGGTGAACGGCGTCTGTCGCGGCGGCTGTTTTGCCATCAACTACACGTACGAAAACGGGAACTGCATCAAGGTCAGCTTCGGTGATGCGTGGAATAGGATTACATTTTGCATCAACGCTTAGGATGTTGTTGCTTGAGGGAACTGACGGTGTGTGTACCGAAGCGGCCCAGCCACGGGCCTGGTATTTGGTGATTTCCTTCTGTCTCGTGTTTATTTGTTCTTGTTATACCTACTTGACGCAGTTGTTTATAGAAACAAAATTAATTTCTTCCCGGGAAAAAACTCAGTTTGAAGCGTGTGGGGGATGAATAGAATATCTTGGAACCGTACTGTTAAAACATCATTGTAGGTAGGTAGATTACTCAGTTTGTGAGTCAGAGATTAGAAGTTCTCCCAAAAACTTTCAATTCTATCTGTAGACTCAGGTTCGCCATCGCCACCGTTTTGAAAGTTACCTAGCTATATTTCACAGTAAGCGATCAAAAGACTTGGTGGACCTCGCTCCAAGGCTGGACGGAGCCCAGTCAGTCCAGCCAGCGTATGTACCAAGACCAGCCATGTAATGACGAAGGGACCAACAAAGACAAAAGGTTGTCCAGAAAGCTAATGCTGAAGACAACACCCTACTGCCATGCCAGGCCATCTCCCCAATGGTCTTGCTGTACAATCTTCTCAGCTCCTTCCCACAGGCAGAACTAAACTAGAGCTGCCAAACTACTCTAGGATTGTGCTTGAATCATAACACGCCTTCCGCTAAAACATCGTGACATCCCTGGCGTTGGTTGCATGTCGAAGCCCGACACAAAAGAAACAACCTTTCTGGCGCGCTGTCCTCTTGCGGCACTCTCTCCTCACTAGAGCCTGCGATCTACCGTGTCAGGCCCGAACATTGGCACACCGACAGCTGCACAACACACGAGCATGCCACTAAAGAAATTCAGAAAGTTAAGAGCTATCTAACAGCTAATCCTCGTCCATCGCCTCACCCATCTCTTGCAACATGTCTGCAAGCCACTTCTCGGACTTGACCCGGCTGGGGTGGGTTTCAGCCAACACTTCAGCCCGTATGCCGACGACTTGTTTCATTAGTGCAAGTGCTTCGTCAATCTGCCCATTGTCCCAGTAATATATAGCCAGATTATGTTGAGATGCAAGCCGGCTAGGGTGAGTCTCGTCCAGTACTTTAGCCTCTATAGCAACTACTAGTTCAAGTAGTGTAATGGCCTCTCCGACCTGGCCATTTGCCATGTAAGCACTGGCAAGCGCATGTTGAGATGCAAGCCGGCTAGGGTGAGTCTCGTCCAGTACTTTAACCTCTATAGCAACTACTAGTTCAAGTAGTGTAATGGCCTCTCCGACCTGGCCATTTGCCATGTAAGCACTGGCAAGCGCATGTTGAGATGCAAGCCGGTCAGGGTGAGTCTCGTCCAGTACTTTAACCTCTATAGCAACTACTAGTTCAAGTAGTGTAATGGCATCTCCGACCTGGCCATTTGCCATGTAAGCACTGGCAAGCGCATGTTGAGATGCAAGCCGGTCAGGGTGAGTCTCGTCCAGTACTTTAGCCTTTATAGCAACTACTTGTTTAAGTAGTGTAATGGCCTCTCTAACCTGGCCATTTGCCTCGTAAGCCCTGGCAAGCTCATGTTGAGATGCAAGCCGGCTAGGGTGAGTCTCGTCCAGTACTTTAGCCTTTATAGCAACTACTAGTTTAAGTAGTGTAATGGCCTCTCCAACCTGGCCATTTGCCATGTAAGCACTGGCAAGCGCATGTTGAGATGCAAGCCGGTTAGGGTGAGTCTCGGCCAGTACTTCAGACCTTATAGCAGCTACTAGTTTAAGTAGTGTAATGGCCTCTCCAACCTGGCCATTTGCCATGTAAGCAATGGCAAGCGCATGTTGAGATGTAAGCCGGTCAGGGTGAGTCTCGGCTAGTACTTTAGCCTGTATAGCAACTACTAGTTCAAGTAGTGTAATGGCCTCTCCAACCTGGCCATTTGCCTCGTAAGCCCTGGCAAGCTCATGTTGAGATGCAAGCCGGCTAGGGTGAGTCTCGTCCAGTACTTTAGCCTTTATAGCAACTACTAGTTCAAGTAGTGTAATGGCCTCTCCAACCTGGCCATTTGCCAGGTAGGCATTAGCGAGGTTATGTTGACAAGCAAGTCGTTCTGTCGAGTCGTCTGATAAGTGGCTCTCTTCCCAATTGTAGGCTTGCTCAAGATATTGGACAGCTTCTGCAATCCTCCCGTCGAGCCCTAACCAACACCCGCACCGGTGCAGGAGTTTAAACCTGTCTTCTAAATCAACCTCGATACCTTGCTCCAGCAGCCTGACGGCATGTGGAAAGTACTCCCTCCACAGATTCATGTTCTCCCACTCGACGGCTGGGAAAACGTCCCAGAGGTTCTCAACTGCTTCCACAGTCGCAGTCGCGTGGAGGCTTGATCTCTTGGTCCATATTTGCGCCGCCAAGTGTACCAGGCTATGCATGTCGAAAATTTCGGTGTCCCCGCGCCTTGACAGGAAGGCGTATCCGCAGAGTGTGCCAATGGCGCGGGTTATTTGCTCCCGCCCCAGCTTGGGGAGGATCGACCGTGGAATCGCCTTGGGCTCGATGCAGGACAGGAACGCCAGCAACTTAGTTGCGTCTTGGTTGGAATTGCGGATCTGCTCAAAGGAGACGAGCCAGGTTGTCCCCACTGCGTTTCGTGAGCCGGGGTACCGGGTGTTATCGTAGAACTCCTGGCTCAAGAGGCTGATGGTGGTCTGCTCAGTGTTTCGAAGTAGTCCTATGTATTCGGCGATGGATATTTGATTCCGGTTGAGGTATGCTGCTGCCTGGGTGATGGCGAGAGGGAGGTAAGTGAGCTCCTCCAACAGTTCGGCAGAATCTGTTTCGTTGCGAGGCAGGCTCCCCGGCTTCGGGGCCAGGGACTTCTTTAGGAAGCTGACGGCCTCGGCGTACTCCATCCCTTCAAGGTCGATAATATCGCTCCCTGCAAATGACACAGCTATCTCACGGGACCGCGTTGTGAGCAGGACCAAACCGTTGTCGCTGATAGGTATATGGCCATTCAGTCCGTCTCCGGAATTTGAGGTGCCAAAAAGAAGTTCCATTTCATCTGCGTTGTCCACCACAAGGAACCACGGTCCAGCCGTCTCGGAGCTTAGGTGCCGTCTGACCAACTCCTTGGGGTCTTCATCCTGGTTCGAATGCGGAATTGGAAGCTGCTTTGCAATCTCCCTGTATGCTTGCTCAAAGGTTGCGTTGCTCAGCGCCGGTGCCCAGAAGATGGAGTAGTTTGGTTGATGAGTCTTGGCCCAGTACGCAAGCTGCAGAGCCAATTGCGTTTTGCCGACGCCGCCCAACCCAACAATTGCGACTCTTTGACATACTCTTTGAATGAAGAGCTTGCGCTGAATCAGATCCAAGGTGCTCTGCCGCCCAGTGAAGCGATGGTTCCGCGGAAGGGGAATGTAATGACAGGGCGATGGGCCACGATGTACTATGGAAGTATTAGTCTAACAGCCGTAACCACATCGTGCTCTGCACTAACCTGCACTACCTGAGGGTTCCTGGCTTGCCACCTCCTCAACTCGGGAGACCTCTGCGACAAAGCTCTTCACAAATCTCTCAATCTTCCTCCGGTTCTCCTGCAAATAGTTCTGTGTATGTGCCGATATTTTGCTTGCCTTGTCCCAGTCGGACAGGATGACATCCTCCAGGCCCTTGTCGACATTGAATCTGTGGTACCTGCCATCATCGCCATACTGACCATCAAGCCTGGCCGCTACCTGCTTCGACGATGTGGCCATTTTCTTCAATGCACTCAGGATGGAAAGCCGCTTGTCACTGATTGTAACAACATCTCCAAGCCCCGTGCCAATACTGAGAACTCGCATGTGTTTCTTACGGTCGGGGAACAGACGCTCGACCTCGTCGATAATGACTTCACATGGGTTGTTGTATCCGAACCCAGCGTCAACAAACTCGACGCCGTCGCGGCCGATGATAGCTGACTTGAAGAACGTCGTCGCTGCTGAGGTCGCACGCGCGACTTGCCAGATGGTGCAGCCCTGGAACTTGGCCGACACATCGTAGGTTTTGAACAGCGTCGGTGGTGCGTCGACGTTGCTTTTTGTGATCGCCAGGACAACTCTGCCAGAAGTTAGCTTTCATATTCCCCATCCAGTTACCCATCTGCCAAACAGTGGCGGAGGACATACGTTTTGACGCATGTCGTGTCACGAAACTCCAGGTCACCGTGCTCACAAGTCCGTTGACTTTGGGATTTGGGGCCTGGGTTTGCTTGAGAAGCACAGTTAGGATGTGTACAAAATGCCATGACCGTCTTCTTGATCGCATCTTCCAGAGTTGTCGCAGAGAAGGCGCCGGTAGGTGAGGCTGGAAGCCTGAAGAGCTTGGGCTTCTTCGGTGTGAAGGCCTGCTGAGCGACCTCTTTGTATGCGCGCAGACATTCATCAACCGTCATACCTAGCCGGCCTAGCATGATGGCGATGATTCTAGAACACAGGTTAGTTGATATTAACATATGTCTATGCGGAGCAGTACAAAGGCTCAACCCAAAAGAAAGGATCTCTCTTCTCCGTGTGAAAATGTAGTAGCGTCTTTCCCAAGGAGAGATGGCATACATCAAGATTATGGGCTGCTTTGACAGAAGAAGACATCCCCCGCGCTGGCTGAGGGGACCCTTTCTTTTGGCTCGAGCCTTCGATCATTCCGCCTTACTCACCCTCCTGTACTCGTTCCACCGATGAAATCAAAGAATTCGCACGGCCGGGGTACGGCTTCGAGGCCACATTCATGCTGGAGCCGTTCCATGATATCTTCCAGGATCAGGAGGCTGGAAATTCCTCGAATCCCGCCTCCATCTGTGCCAGTCAGCATCACCACATATATCAAGGTAAGGTAAAACGGGCGCGAGAAAGATCCTACCAAGAGAGAGGACCCTCAACGGCTGTCCGGGCTCCATATTAGTGCCTGACGACAGGTTTACCGCGTCGGATCTGGTGAGCTATTTGGTGGGATGCAGAGGGAAGAAGCGGGGTAACGCGTTGCTGCGACCTTGGGCAGACACACTTGAAATGGCTAGTCTTCCGAGTCGGTGGGCGTTTTTGGGACGTTCAGGGCCTACCAATCATTTTCCTTGGCGCGTGAGCCTGCCTCCAAGACGCGGCAGTCGGCAAGACAGCAAATAAGCGTCTGAGGTACCGGTCCAGTAGAAGACACCTGCTCACTGTCAGGGTAGCCTGTGGTGTTGGTTATTACAGGCTATTTCCAGTGTTGAAACGGCTACCTGCATTCCGAAACGGCTTAGCTGCATTCTGAGAAGGCCTTACACGGTGCAGCCGAGTCCCGTAACAGGATAAGTTCAGGCGTTGTCGCTCCGGCCTGGAGCTATGTGAGGATTCCAACAACGCATCTCAGCAGGGAAAAGAGAGACCCTCTATTCTTTCCGCTAGAGCCTTTGTATCGAGTCGCACTTCCCTCTGCTCACTTCAGCCCCTTTCCCACCCTAAACAACCACATACGACCACAGACACTGGAGAATTCGGGATCCCGTCCGCTCTCCCATAGACAAGCCAGTGATCGCCAGACTAGTAGTTGGGTCGCTGACGACCAGCGAATCCCTGCTATTGTATGTGTGTTCTTCTGTCCCCCGTGGTGCAACTGGCTAGCGCGTCAGACTGTTACTCTCTCACTTCGAGAAAAAGGCATCTGGAGGTTCTCAGTTCAATCCTGAGCAGGGGAGGTATATCGTCACATGGATCTGGGAAACTGGATTCTTTTTGTAATGTTTTTGTTCCCTGCGAACTTGGAAGTCGGCTTTGGTGGTGGCGGGCGCAAAACACTGGGTATCTCAAAACAAGATGAATACCGAAGATCATACAGATATAACACGCGTTGCTGACTGCCACCTCCGCCGCTCTGAGCAGTCTCGATAAGAATAATGTGCAATGCCCGCCTCAACTTGGTGGCATTCTGCTTTTCAACCCTCCTCAAGTGATCCAAACGAGTAATCTGTGTGCTAAACTCTCTTGACTCCTCTTTTGTGCTGTCGGCTAACCGATCTATTGCCTATTGGTTGGGCAGTATCGTCTTTCGGCAATCTTCAGCTCTTGGGTACTAGCCCATCTAGCTAGCCACTTCTTGGGCTAGCGCTTGCAGTCCCCTATCGGCCTTCGCGACACCAGTGCGGCTGAACAACTATAAGGGAGCCTCGCACGTCGATGCCGCCATTTCACTACATTTCCCTCCCGCCTAACTACCTCATCGGTCAGAAGGATTTCGCGGTAGCATTTGGTTGGTCGCCGACGAATTGGCGGATTTGGTGTTGCAGCAGCCCGCCCACTTCAGAATGGTGCATGCATCGACGCTTGTCGAGGCTTGCTGCCAGGTGTGGTCAGGAATTTTCTGTACACCCCACGCATCAGTTAATAACACCCACAACGGCGTTGGTTGTTTCTCGGCGAGCCTCGGAGGTACTTCAAAGGCCCTCGGCGCCAGTTCAAGGAGCCTTTGGCAAGATTGGGGAGGCCCAAGTTGCCCCTAGTTTGGTGAAAAAGGGACGACAATTGCGTTCGATGAGGCCTGTCGCGAGTAACCCAGGGCGCGCAACTGGACAAAAAATACCGTCTACTACATCTTAACGGCCTCCATCCAGGCTCGTTGCCCCCGCATTTGGACGCACTTCAGCACCTCGCCTAGGCGCCACGAATGGAACTCACAGAAGTGCTCACAAGACTGACAGAATCCCCTTGGCTTTAAATCTCAGACCGCGCACCCTCCCAGCCAGCTCAAGCTGGAATACAGTATCTCCTGTTTTCTCACTTCACGTCTTTCCAGCACGCAACTCGATATACCAGCAACCAGCCATCGACATGGCCCACATTTGCGGCGCCGTGCCGCCCTGTATACTCGATGCCCTCGCTAAGAGTTCCGATCCCGAACTTCGCAAACTTGGCATCCCAACTAAGGCCATCACCCAGGCTTGCCACGAGGGGCGACACGCATTGTCTTCTACCAGCCCAACCAACCGGTGCCACCTGGAGGGTTATGACGCTGCCCCAGACACTCGAAATCTACGACATGCAAAACGAAGACGATAAGGCTTCTCTTCCGACCCCACCGTCAACGAGGCCTTCCGCAACACCCTCACCGTGCTGGCGTTCTTCAAGGATGTCTTTGGCTACCACTCTTTAGACGGAAAGGGCATGAAAGTCGTTAGCTCGGTGCACTTTGGCGAGAATTACGCCGGCGCGGGGTGGTATTCGAATCCGGAGGGGACCATCAAGCAGATGCTTTATGGGGATGGGAATAATGAGATTCTGGGGCGGTTTACCAAGGCGTTGGATGTCATTGCGCATGCGATTATGGTAAGGCCTTCTCCCGGCTCAAGCTCATGTTTTGGTCGTCTCCTGTCACCCCCCTTCTTTTTCCATTCTTTTCTTTCCTTTTCTCCTTTCTTTCTATCTTCCTTCTCTCCTTTCTTTCAATATCGAATGTCCCTAACTCGATAGCAGCACGGAATCACCGAGTTCAACAGCCATCTATTCTACGAGGACGAGGCGGGGGCGCTGAATGAGCATATTTCAGACGCGTTTGGAGTGATGGTGAAGCAGTGTATCAAAGGCCAGACGGTGGGGGAAGCCGACTGGTTGCTTGGGGAAGACTGCTTCATGCCTGGCATCAAGGGGGTTGGGTATCGTAATATGCTCCACCCTGGAACGGCATTCAAGGATATCAAAGGCCTGGTAAGCAAAACCTATCCACCCCTCGTCTGGTTCTGGGAATCGCGGTGTGCATAACATTCTCCGTCTATTTGCGCCCTGCCCAGACACAATGCAAATGGACATTCCCCTACCCTTTGACACTTCCGTTCCGTTCTCTCAACAAAACTGACACCTGCGACAGGGAAGCGACATCCAACCGGACCACTACGGCAAAGTCGAAGCTGTGAAGGCAGCCTACGCTGAAGAGATCAGTCATGACAATGGCGGGGTCCATATCTTCTCAGGCATTCCGAACAGGGCATTTGCTCTAGCTGCCATCCGCTTCGGCGGTTACAGCTGGGATAAAGCAGGCAGCATTTGGTGGAATGCCTGCATCACCCGCGCAGATCGCATTCCACAGGCTTGCACGTTCCTTCAGTTTGCGGATGCGACAGTTGATTCAGCCATGGAGGTCGGTACCCCCGAGGATGCGAGAATTGTGAGGGAGGCTTGGAATGAAGTCGGGGTTGTGAGGGCGCATTGAGCCGAAGGTTTTGACAGGGTTCCTCGTCACCCTTTTCCTCCTCTCCACCGGTGACGGTGTATTTATTGTTTGAAACCCCAACAAGCTCACACCCAAGCCGAATATGGCCTTAGCCCTTTTCTTACAGATGGTCATTGCTTCACGGCAATGGCCCTTGAGTGGCGGGACTATTAACAGCTTCTCCGTGATGTCTTCATCTTGGAAATGTCCCATCGAACTGCCCACGCGAGTGTGATTGGCGTACCTACTTCTTAGCTCGCGGCGGCTCGGCTTGAAGACTTGCGGATAAAAGAGCACTAGAAGGAAGTGATGTGCCGCATTCCACCCAGGTTGTTGTCCATCGCTGAGATGGCAGGCGTGAATAACATTTGGACAGACTGAGCCGAGAAACCACGTCAAGCATTCGACTCCACGAAGGTGGTCGAGAAAATGCAGTCCGAAACCGTCTTAGGTCCTAGCGCATATCCGATGTCCTACATCGCACCCGTCTGATTGACATACAACGGCACCAACTCCTCCTTCAGCCTGAACGAACAAACCCCACCAGCCGAGCACAACCCACGCATATTCTCCCCAACAGCAAAGCTCGCCTGCCCCTCGTACCACACACCACGCTCTCGAAGCAGCAGTCGAAACGCAAGCACGAAGCTCTGTCCCGGACTCCAGTACGTCAAGTCGGCCTGCTCGTCAGACGGAAAGAATGAAAATGTCCAAGTTCCGTAGGGCACCTCGGTGCAGTTGAAGGATTGATGGTATGGCGGGGAGCAGTAGGGGGATTTGACGATGCATTGCGTCGCGCGTGATCCTGTGGAGTTTAGGCCGGGGTATTCATTTGTGTCCTGGATCTCAACGGCGATGGTGGTGAGTGGGTCGTGGCATGTGAGATTTCCTCTGTAAGGGGCGCCCGAGGCGACGAGTCTTGTGATTTCCCATGGCTTGATTGAATTTTGGGCGAATGCTGCGGAGGCTAGGAGTGTGAATATGGCGAGATGGTGTTGGAAAATCATCTTCGAGATCTAGGGTCGGATTTTTAACGCTAAATCCGAGAATGAGAGAACGAGACGTGACCTGCTGTTGGGCATCGGGCCCGTGTTGAATATATGGGAGTCGAATGAGACTTACCAGCTCTATTGCAACGGTAATCATTTTAGACACCGTCTAGCCGTAAGACGGGCGGATGATACCCCTTCAAGGAAACGTTGCCATTAACTGCACAGCCCCTCTCGCTAACTGTGGATAAAGTGATATTCAGCCCTCGCCATCACCAATCTTAATCTATTGTCGAAAATACAACATCGAACCAACCCCAAACCCCAACAATGGCTGACGTATGCTCCTCTTATGGCAACATGCGGACGCTCCCATACTTGTCCATGACAACCTGACTACCCGCCAGCCCGATGTACCTAACGCTTCCCGACAGCACCTTCGTATCCACCCCATCGAAATGAAGCTCCTCCATGATCTCCCGATCATTCGTCTTCGGCTTCTTCTGCTTAATCCTCATCTTCTCAAAGAAGACGTACGCAGCGTAATACACCCCATTCGTATTGCCCGCCAGCGGTCCCTTCTGCTTCATAAACGCATTCAACGATGTCGATTGGATCTTCCTGGTGCTAGTTTCCCCCCAAGCGGCGGTGGCAATGGCGCGCATGAAGGCCGCCTGCGTGATGCCGTCTTTGGCTAGCAGGGCGCGGATCTTGCGCCTCACGGTGTCGCACGTGTCGTAGATGGCAACAACGCCGTCGTCGTCCTCATCCTCGAGAAATGTGACTTCTGAGACGTCGAGGAGGTCGGAGGCGGCGTCCTTGAGGATTTCCTTGGCGGCTTTCTTCACGGCATCCTTGGTGACGGCTTTGGGCGTGGTTTTGGGCTTCTTTGCCACCGGGGCAGCATCCGAGCTGGGGGCCGCCTCGGTGGACTTGCGCTTCTTGCTGGGTACGACTTTGGGTACGCTGGATGTGTCTTTGGGTACCTCTTCAGCTGGAGCGTTTTCAGGCCTGGCCTGGGGCTCTGGGGCTTTATTTACGGGGTCCTGGAGTGCGGGTTAGTTTTGCGGGACAAAATGAACTCTGAAAGCAGTTTTGCCATTTGGACAGACCTGTGCTGTGGCGGTTGGGTTCGTGTTCACAGGCACGGAACCCAGGGGCCATCTGATCCTCGGCATTATGGCGTCGGTAAGGTTTAGAGTGGTTTAATTGTGATTGATTTAGGAGAGTAGCATCCGCGTTTTCGGTGACAAGATGTTGTTTGATGAGGTGGTCCTTTTGTCAAACGCGCAAACGCGTCCCATTTGTGGGGCCGGGTGCGTGGATGACGTAAGTTCTGTCTGAATTCGGGGAAGGTTTGCACTAAGAGAGTCTCCAACCAATGAGAGCCCCGCCTAGTGTGCTCTCAGGGGTTACTGCAACATCAACAAGCCCATGATGCGGAATGAACAGCTCCTGCCCTGGCCCGCGGCGCTCAAGCTGGAGCAGTGCAACCACACATTCCTTATGGCCCTGACTCGCAAAACCACGAGGTACCTCCGCCAAGGCGTAAAGTGTGTTAATTCTCAAGGACCTTGAAGAGAAGGGCAAGCAACATCGACTACATTCGACGACGTGGAGCTGAAACCCCTGGTCGGCTCGGACATGCGCTGTCAAGATCCCAGGCTCATTGGGCAAAAAGCGACGGGAGGCTTATCCACCGACGCCATTTTATCTCGATCAGGCGTTGGAGAAGCCAGGGTTCGTAAGCTGCCACAGTGCGCATGGCCAGGACAAGATCCTTCCGATCTGGGCGTTCCATGAGCACACGCCTCGCCAACAATCTGGACGTGCCCCAGCAAATTGCCCCGTTCGAAGACGTCGCGAAATATGCCTTCATTCTCATTTCTCGACCGTATTCAGGTTGTAAGTATCCAGTCCAGCCTCATGCTTCACCATCTGCCACACCTGCTCAATCTAGCTCACCACAACCTCTAGCAGCGGCCCCCTCTCAATCTCGCCAATTGTCTCTTCAATCTACCCCAACGATGTCGCCCCAAACACCACACCATCTCCTTTCTCTCCCGCTAGATGACTATGATGCGCCATCCACCTGTACGACAGCTCAGCCTTAGGCATCCCGCTCTCCTGGCTCATACCATCCCATCTCGACAACGCCTCCAAATACGACTCCTTCATGTAGAGCGCGGAATACATCCTACCCAGGTCGGTGCTCCGGTCAAACCTCTCCGTCGACCCCTCCTCCACCTGCGCCCGCGTCTTGGTCAGAAACCCCCCAGCAAGGGGAGAGTATGCATAGAACGCGATACCGTGTTCCCGTAATATGTGAAAGAGAAGTCTCTCGGGCATGCGGGCGACCGGGGAGTAATTTCCTTGGTAGACGATGGGTTGGACGAAGCCGTTCTCGCGGGCGATGCGGACCATGCTTTCGACTTCGGAGGGCAAGAAGTTGGAGAGACCGAAGCGTTTGAACTTTCCTTGTCGGTAGAGCTCGTCGATGGCGGCGAGGGTTTCTTTGTGGGGGGTTGTGCGGTCCGGGGCGTGGAGATAGTAGGTGTCGACATGGGTGGTGGGTGGTGTGAGCATTAGTCGTACGTGCTGACATCAAGCTGGTAGGCACCTAGAACGGTGAAGGGAGTGATAAAGTTTCCTTTTCTCATCCTCGAGACAGAATGAATGTGAAACACACCTGGTCGACCTTGACCAGAGCCAGGCCCTTCGCGAGAGACCGCTGGATGTTCTCCCTGTTGGCGGGCTTATTTCCCCAGGTGGCAGAGAACTTGGTGTTGATGACAAAACCTCTCTCTACCGCCCCGTGGTGGCCCGGCTTTTCCTCGCTCGGTCCATAGCCGCGGGCGTTGTCCAGCGTCTCCACTCCGAGCTCCTTCAGGGTTTCCAGGACCTGTGCGTTGGTCTCATCGGAGAATCACAGGGGGCCTGTACAGCCGAGGACGATCTTGACGGGAGGGGACATGGCTCGCGGATGCGGTTGCGGATATGTGGTGTTCGGATCTAGGTGTATCAAGAATTGGCTAGCAAGGAAGCGACATGGACATTCGAGATACCTTACCGCGTAAGTGCTTTATCTATCTGCTTAGATTGAAGGGGGCCAAACCTCACTCTTAGTACAGCAGGCGAGACTTGGGCTTCGGCTTCAGAGGGAGTAAGTTACATTGAGGTAGTTCTTGTCTGTCAGTATCCAGGCTCTGACACTGACAAGATGAGAAAAAGGCCAGACGCCTACAAAAATAACAAACCGAACGAGGAAGCCAATGAGATAAAATCCGAGAGAATCTCGTCTCACTCTTGCTACCTGGAAGCGATGGACTAGCCGATTTAGAGGGGGGTGCCGCATCTATGTGGTACCCCACAGTCAGTGCTCTCATCATACAGGGCGTGGGACGTACGCGTTCAATGGTTCAAACAAAAGTCCTCGGAAAAGCCCTGAGACGGGTGGCATATGGGGTGTTGTGTGCTGATTAATATAATGGGACGGAAGGTAGTGTTGTTACCCTGATGTGTAATATGCGGCTGGGTCGGAAGCGCATGTCAGCTTGCACACCTCACCTACCTGATGCATATGCGGTACACCCACCAGCATGCTCACATGCACACTAGATCGTTTCGCCTCCACAATGTCAAACTAGTGAAGAAGGAGATAACTGAATCTGCTTGTACCTTTACATTGCACCCGAACCTCGTTCAGACCTTCTTGGATGCGACGTAGGTGCAAAGGTGGGTAGGGGGAGCTAGCACTTTGGTAGCCGACCCCGTCCTCTGTTGTAGCGGCTTGTTGGATATAGTCAAGCTTAAGCATTTCGCTGTCGGCATTTCGTTTCGGTAGGTGTCCTCGGGGATAGCGCTGGTATTTCGACTCCAAAATACGAATATGAAGCCATCGCTAAGACCATTTCTGGCAACATATTTCGACAGTATGAGATTTGTCCTATATAATTACCCAGATATTATTCATCCTTGTCTACTTGATCTACGAACCCTCCCTTCACCGCTGTGTGTATCGGTTCCAGAGCCTCAATTGCGCAATGACATAATAAGAGGATTGGTGATTCCTCTCATTCTCATTCCCTACCTGTCGAACTGCAGCGGCAGTTCTTGGCGCTCAGGCGCGCAGGCGCCTTACCGCTCTAGGCTTGGCTGGAGCGCAGGGGCCTTGGATCATGTGCTCTCCCCACACACAGGGAGCTTCCATTTGTATATAACTAGGGAGTGCTTCGCACTCCCCTTTTCTACCAAATCAAGTCACTTTGCAACTGCACTTCCGCTGCTCCTGAGCCCCTCGTTCCTCAGCCAAAACGTTCCACACTACCCTCACACTTAAGCTAAGTTAACTTAACGCCGGTAAAACCCCACCCGCAAGGACGTTCCATCCCGCGGCCAAGCCCAACCCCTATTCTAAAGCCCACTCCAAACAATGTTAATCAACGCCCCAGCACCCGTATTTATAGAGATAGGTGGCGACGTATTTTATGTCGGAGACGGTGAGGTCTTGGGGGGTGTCGCCGCCGGAGA
>Ga0247770_1000764_pt1 | contig 29852 bp, 26 predicted proteins | sample UWRJL136409B6_FD_179943 | JGI IMG/M metagenome (GOLD analysis project Ga0247770, IMG submission 179943) | Plant litter microbial communities from Arlington Agricultural Research Station in Wisconsin, United States - UWRJ-L136-409B-6 | ecosystem: Environmental > Terrestrial > Plant litter >... | reverse complement strand
CCCTCGGCCGGCCACTTCTTCGGCCAGCGCGTGGTGTTCGCCGACCTGGAGCAGCACACGGTGGCCATGGACACGCGGCTCAACTGGACCTTCAGCCCCACGCTGACGCTGGAGCTGTTCGCGCAGCCGTTCGTCTCCAGCGGCAGCTACACGGGGTTCAAGGAGTTCGTGGCGCCGCGCACCACCGAGAAGCGCGAGTTCGACGCCTCGCAGGTGTACCGCGACCCGCAGGGAGACGGCTACGTGCTGGACCCGGACCGCGACCCGGCCACGGAGAACTTCGCCTTCGGCGATCCGGACTTCAACTTCCGCTCGCTCCGCGGCAACGCGGTGCTGCGCTGGGAGTACCGCCCCGGATCGACGGTCTTCCTGGTGTGGCAGCAGCAGCGCAGCGGCGCGCAGCCCTACGGCGACTTCGACTTCTCGCGCGACGCCGAGGCCGTCTTCCAGCAGCGCCCCGACAACATCTTCGTCGTCAAGCTGAGCTACTGGTTCGGGCGGTAGATGGGGATCGACGGAGGCCGGCTCCCGCGCGAGAGCCGGCCTTCGCGCATCGGGGGGGGTGCTTGAGGATCGGCGTCCAAGTGGACAGATTGATCGCATCTCGTCACCACCTCACGAGGAGGCGCATGCTGACGAAGTACGATCCCAATCACCCGCCCGATCCCCAGCGCTGGCTCCGGACCGACGAGGAGCAGCGCAGAGAGATCATCAAGCGATACCACAGGCGGATCGGATTCCACGCGCCCAGCGAGGCCGCGCACGTGCTGGCTCATCTCGTCGTCGAGAACCAGGCCGCGCTGGGAGACGAGACGCCGGTGGCCGCCACCCTCCTGCGCCTGATGGAAGAGGGCGTGGACCGGCACGAGGCGCTGCACGCGGTGGGAACCGTGTTGATGTGGCATCTGAACCAGCTGCTCCGGGGCGAGATCCCGGAAGACCCCGACCCGAGCCTGGTTTACTTCGCCGAGCTGGAGAAGCTGACGATCGCGGGCTGGCGCGCCGAGCACGCCAGGCGTCACGACGGCTGACTTCCCCAAAGCGTTCCGGCGAGTCCGATCCGCCGTCTCCTTCGTATCCTGTCGGGAGAGATCGCGGGGGAGATCGCCACCGCGGGATCGCCGTCGCCCGGCATCTGGCGCATCTTTCAATTTTCCGCGAAGTTACGAGCCGAAAGACGGACCCCAACGCTCCGGAGGGGTCCGGTGTCCTTTTGCATGCCATGGCCGAGGAAGACGTCCTGCTGGTGGAGCGGGCGCTGGAGGGGGACGCCGGCGCCATCGAGCGGCTCGTCCGTGCCCACCTGGGCGCCGCGTACGCGGTGGCGCTCGGCGTCACCGGCGATCCCGACGACGCCCAGGACGTGGTGCAGGATGCGTTCGCCAACGTGCTCGGCCGCCTGGCCGAGTGCCGCAACCCCGCCACCTTCTCCGGGTGGCTGATCCAGATCGTGCGGAACACCGCGCGCAACCGCGTCCGCTACCGGCGCGTCCGCGCCGCCGCCCCCCTCGACGAGGCCCACGGCGCCCGGACCGGCGACGACCCGTCGAAGGATGCCGAGCGCGAGGAGCTGCGGCGCCGCCTGATCGACGCCCTCCCGGAGCTCAGCCAGGTGCAGCGCGAGGTGCTCCTGCTGCACGACCTGGAGGGGTGGAAGCACCGCGAGATCGCGGAGTCGCTGGAGATCCCCGACGGAACCGTCCGCTACCACCTCTTCCAGGCCCGGCGGCGGATGAGAAAAATCTTGGGAATGCTGGTGGGAGATGATTGACGAGCTGCACCCGAAGCCGCTGGACCTGTCGCCCCTGGACCCGCGCCTCGACCGCGCGCGCTGGGAGGGGATGGTCGCGCGCATCGTGCGCCGCGCGCAGGCGCCGCGCACGCCCATGGCCGCGCTGGTCCTCTGGCGGCGCCCCGCGCTGGCGGCGGCGGCGCTCGTGGCCGCCCTCTCGGCCGGGGTGATGTGGTGGGACGGGCAGTCGTCGGCCGCGGCGAACCCGGCGAACACGGTGGTGGAGGCGCTGGAGGTGCCGCAGCCCGTCTCCGACTGGATCATGGAGGGGCGCCCTCCGCACGGCACCGACGTGCTGGTGGCCCTGGACGAGCTCCCGTAAGGCCGAAGGAAGAGCAGAACCCAACATGGTGAAGATGCCGACCGCCACCCGGGCCCGCGCGCTGGGCCTTGCCCTGCTCGCCACGATCTTCGCGGCGGGCGCGCTGGCCGGCGCCGCCTTCGAGCGCGTCTCCGACCGCGCCCCCGCCGCCACGGCCGCGCCCACCGATTCGGCGTGCGAAGCGCGGCGGAAGGGGCTGATCGTGGACCAGGTGAGCCCCACCCCCGAGCAGCGCACGCGCATCGACGCCATCCTGGAGCGCCGGCGGGGGCAGATGGACGCGTTCTGGGACGGCGAGGGAAAGCGCCTGCGCTCCATCGTGGACTCCACCCGCAACGAGATCCGCGACGTGCTCACCGCGCAGCAGCGCGCCGAGTACGACCGCCTGGTGGCCGAGGCGCGCGCCCGCAAGGAGCGCGAGAAGGCCGCCGAGCGCGCCGCCCGCGGCACGTCCACCGCGCCCGCGAGCGCTGCGGGGACCGGAGCGGGAACGGGAGCCGGGGCCGGGAAGCAGTAGGTCGCGGCGCAACACGGCGGGCGCGGCGCGATCGCGATCCATCGGCCGGCGAGCGCGCCGCCAGTCCCGCGCGGGTGCGTGGACACACCCGCCAGGACCACGGGAAGCCTCGCCGCTCATCTCCGTGCCGTCGGGGATCGAGCGGCGAGGCTTCGTGCGTGGTATCGTTGTTTTCGGGGGAGAGGGCCGGGGAGAGGGGCCCCGGCCGAGGCATCCGACGGTGCCCATCGAACCGCTCCGATCCGCCGTTTTCATCTTCTTAGAACCCTTCGTGGCACGCGTCTTCCGGCGTTGAGAGGTGAATCCCAATTCCAAACTGTCGTTGCAACGGATAACAGGGGAGGTGAGGATGCGGTTCTTCATGTCGCGGTTCGAAGAGGAAACGCTGGCGCTGCTGAGGTTCATGGCGGGGCTGATGTTCGCGATGCACGGCGCGCAGAAGCTGCTGGGGGCATTCGGCGGGGTCGACGGGAACGGGGCAACCCCGCCGCTGCTCTCGCTCTTCGGGTTCGCGGGGGTGCTGGAGCTGGTCGGCGGGATTCTGATCGCGGTGGGGCTGCTCACGCGGCCCGTGGCCTTCCTCCTCTCGGGGCAGATGGCCGTCGCGTACTTCATGCAGCACTTCCCCAACGGCTTCTGGCCCATCCAGAACCAGGGCGAGCTGGCCGCGCTCTACTGCTTCGTCTTCCTCTATCTCTCCGCGCGCGGCCCCGGCCGGTACAGCCTGGACGCCGTCGTCTTCCGCAACCACATGGAAGCCGACCTCCGCCGCCCGGCGAGATTGTAGGTAAGGAACGGCGGCGGGAGATCGATCGACGGGCGGGTACGGGCGATTCGTCGCTCGTACCCGCTTCCCGTTCGCGCGTCGGGGTTCCTGCGGCGCATCTCCGTGCTATTCTTCCGCGCCCGTGGACCTCGTGCGCGATTCGCATCCTGATCCCGATCTCCCGATGACGATCTACATCTCCCGGCTGGTGCGCTCGTGAGCGGGGCGCCGATGCCGGATCTGGGACTGGAGCTGGCGCGCGTGACGGAGGCGGCGGCGCTGGCGGCGGCGCGCTGGGTGGGGCGCGGCGACCGGGACGCGGGCGACGGCGCCGCCGTGGAGGCCATGCGCCGCGTCCTGGCCGACGCCGCGATGGTCGGCGTGGTGGTGATCGGCGAGGGGGCCAAGGACGAGGCGCCGATGCTGTACGACGGCGAGCGCGTGGGAAGCGGGCGCGGGCCGGCGGTGGACGTGGCCGTGGACCCGGTGGAGGGCACCAGCCTGATGGCGCGCGGCGCGCCGGACGCCATCTCCGTGATCGGCGTGGCGCCGCGCGGGGCGATGTGGTCGCCGGGGCCGGCGTTCTACATGGAGAAGCTGGTGGTGGGGCGCGACGCGGCGGAGGCCCTCGATCCCGATCTGCTGGACGCGCCGGTGGCGGAGATCGTGGCGCGGGTGGCGGAGGCGAAGGGGAAGCCGGTCTCGGAGGTGACCGTCTTCATCCTCGACAAGCCGCGCCACCAGGAGCGGATCGCCGCCGTCCGCGCGGCGGGCGCACGCGTCCTCCTGCGCACCGACGGCGACGTGGCGGGCGCGCTGATGGCGGCGCGCGCGGGATCGGGGGTGGACCTGCTGCTGGGGATCGGCGGGACGCCGGAGGGGGTGATCGCCGCCTGCGCCGTGCGCGCCCTCGGCGGCGCCATGCTGGGCCGCATCGCCCCGCAGAAGCCCGACGAGGCCGCCGCCGTCCGCGACGCGGGGATCGACGCCGCCCGCGTCCTCACCGAGCGCGACCTGGTGGCGAGCGACGACGTCTTCTTCGCCGCCACGGGGATCACGGACGGCGTCCTCCTCCCCGGCGTGCGCTTCACCGGCCCGGTCGCCACGACGCATTCGCTGGTGATGCGCGGGCGGACGGGGACTCTGCGCACGATCGCCGCGGAGCATCGGGGGGAGTGGCTGCAGGAGATGGGGATCGTGGGGGACTGAACGGCAAGTGCTTAGTGCTTAGTCCTTAGTGCTTGGAACGGATTCAGGACCGTCCGCGGGCGTTGAGTCATCGTCCCTCGCCGTTCCGCTGTCATCTATTGCGCTTGAGCAGTCATCCTGAGCCCCGGCCGAGCGACGGCAGGGGCGTAGGATCTAGCCCGCGAAAAGCGAGGCCCGGGCGCGGCAGCGGCAACGATGCCGCGGCAGCAAACGCCGAGGCTCGCGGCGAGCCTCCCTGACCGCGCCGAACCGCATCGCCGGCATCGGCGGATCGATCGGCATCCCCGCAAAACACAGCGGCCGCCGCGCTCTCGATGCGCGGCGGCCGCTCGTCTTCCATCTCTCGTCGATCCGCTCGATCGATCCCCCCGGATCAGGGCGTGGTGCCGGGGATGCTCGGGCCGGGGCCGGTCGGGTTCACGGGGCGCGACGGGAGCACGATGGTGTCGCGCGGCGCGCTCGGGTTCGGCACCGGCGCCGGCGGTGGTGCCGGTGGTGGCGCGGGCGGCGGCACCGGGATCGGCACCGGAGCGGGCGGCGGCGCGGGTGCGGGAGCCGGCGCGGGTGCGGGCGGCGGCGAAGGCCGCGGGATCGGCTGCGCGGGCGGCGGCGTGGGCCGCGGCTGCGGTTGCGGCTGCTGCGGCTGGCTGGGCGCCGGAGGAGGCGCGGGAGCCGGCGCGGGCCTGACCGGGTTCGTCGACTCCCCCGACGCGGGGGGTGGCGAAGGCGCGGGCCGCGGATCCACGCCGCCGGCCGTCGGATCGGGCGCGGGCGTCACCGCCCCGCCGTCGTCGTCTCCCCCGCCGTCATCGTCCCCACCCGCCACGGTCGTGCCCCCGGACGACGGACGATCGGTGCCGGAGGGCGCGTCTCCATCGTCGATGATCTCGCCCTCGATCACCGAGTCCTCGGTGGCGACGGGCGTGACCGGCCCCCCCGGATCGTCCGAGTCCCCTCTCCCTCCCAATCCCCATACCGCCGCGGCGCCGGCGGCGGCCACCAGGAGGAGCACCAGCAGGAACGCGCCCATGGGGCTCCGCTTCTTCGCGGGCGCCGGATCCGGCGGGCGCGACGGCGGCATCTCCACCGGCGGCGGCGCGGCGCGGCGCGGCGGCGCGATCACCGTGTGGTCGTCGTCCCCCACGGAGGCGGTGGTCGCGGCGGCGGGAATGGCGGCGGAGGCGGCGGTCGCGGCGGCGGCGGCTCCCAGGGAGGCCGTCGGGACGATCAGCGTGGCGTCGTCGTCCGGGGCGGAGACGGTGGTGGCGACGATGCGGTCGGCGGTGCCGGCCGCGGCGGCGTCCACCGCGTGCGCGAACTCGGCGGCGTCGGCGTAGCGATCCTCGGGGCGCTGGGCCATCGCCCGCTCCACCACGGCGACCACGGCGGGCGGGACGCTGGGGTTGAGCTCGCGGATGGGTCGGACGGGGGCGCGGCCGCGGGAGCGCTGGCCGGTGCCCGTCTCGAAGGGCTTCTCGCCGGTGAGGAGCTGGTACGCCACCACGCCCAGCGAGAAGACGTCGGCCGCGGCGGTCAGGTGGCGCTCGCCGGCCAGCTGCTCGGGCGAGGCGTACGCCGGCGAGTGCGGGTTCTCGCCCGCCACCGTGCGGGTGATGGTGAGCTCGTTCTCTTCCTCCGACGCGATCCGCGCGATGCCGAAGTCCACCACCACCACGCGGAACGGGTCCTCGCCGTGCGGCTCGGCCAGGAAGACGTTGCCGGGCTTGACGTCGCGGTGCACCAGGCCGGAGCGGTGGCCCACGGCCAGCCCCTCGGCGGCCTCGCGGAGCACCTGCAGCGACAGCTCCAGCGGCGGGCACCCCTCGCGCGCCAGGTACTGCGCCAGCGTCTCCCCCTTGAGCAGCTCCATCACCAGGAAGTCGATCCCCGTCTCCGGGTCGGTGCCGAAGTCGTGCACCGTGACGACGTTGGGGTGATGCGGGAGGGATGCGGCGGCGCGGGCCTCGCGCTCGAAGCGGGCGTGCAGCCGCGCGTGGGTCTCGGGATCGGGGGCGGGGAAGGTGATGACCTTGACGGCCACGGGCCGCCCCAGCCGCAGGTCCGCGGCCCGGTAGACGGCCGCGAACCCGCCGCGGCCGATCACCTCCTCGATCTCGTATCGCTTCACCAGCGTCTTGCCGGCGAGCAGGGATTCCAGTCCGGACATCTAAGGCACGCAGGGGAAGGCGGTTCCGATCACCCCTCCCCGTCACGGCAAGATGCGCTCCGTTGGGAAGAAAGGTGCGAGGTGCGGAGGTGCGGAGGTAGGTCGGGTGGTGTTGATGCGCGCAGTGGCGACCACCGCTTTCGTGGAGTGCCCTCAGATCAGCGTGCTGGTGTCAATCGGGTAGCGAGAGAGCACCACCCTCGCACCCCCGCACCCTCGCACCTTCGCACCCTCGCACTTCAGTCCTTCTTCTCGATCAGCCCCTTCCCCGCGTACGGCCGGCCGCCGTGGTGGCGGGCGCCCAGGACGCGCTCGCCGTAGCCGTTCTCGGGGTCCTTCCCCCGCTTGAGGGCGCGGTCCACGGCGATCTCGCCGCGGTTGTAGGCGATCACCCCCAGCCGCACGTCGCCCTCGTAGCGCTCGATCATGTCGCGGAGGTTCTTGAGGCCCAGGCGCATGTTGGTGCGCGGCTCCATGATCTCCCGCTTGCTCTTCACCTTCGGATCGATGTCGCGGGCGGTCCCGGGCATCAGCTGCATCAGCCCCAGCGCCCCGCCCGACCCCTCGGCGCCGGGGTCGAAGACGCTCTCCACGCGGATCAGCCGGAACGCCAGCTCGGGATCCACCCCCGCCTCCATGGACGCGTCCACGATGGAGCGCGCCAGGGTGTGCGTGACGTTGTAGCGCGTCGTCATCGCCGTGACGATGGTGTCCCGCGCCGAGTGGGCGGCCACGGCGCGCTCCAGGTACGCGGTGCGGATGACGGGCGGGGTGCGGGGGACGGCCATCCGCATGGCGCGCAGGGTGTCCGGTGGCCCCGCCGGCGGCTTGAACGGCCCCGCGACGCCGCCGGGAGCCGCCAGCGCCAGCACCACCCCCGCCACCACGGCGAGGGGTAGCACCACGAGGGCCCACAGCGGCGCCCTGTGCCGCGGACCCTTCTTCCGCTCCACGATGATCCGCCGGTCGCTCATCGCCGTCCCCCACGCTCAGGTCGAGAAGCGCCCTCACCGGGCTACCCGCCCGCCGCCTCCGCTGTCGAACAGCGGGCGAGGCCTGCGGGGCGGCAAAATCGGGACCGACCTCCTACCGATAAAACCCGATCAGAGAATTTACCTCCACACACGAACAAGACCGCTCCTAGTAAGCCACGTTCGTTGCACCTCTAATGACAGGAGTGGTAGATTTGTTCGTACAGTGGCCTGATCGGCGTACTCACCGTGCACATCGAGTCACGCTACCAACACGCACTTCTCAAGTCCCCGCAGCACCGATGCCTCTCGTCCTCGCGGAAAACGAGCGCACGATCGGCGGCCTCTACGACTCCTGGCAGGACACCACGGGAAGGGAGTACCACTTCCCCAATGTCTATCGCCGGAAGGTGGAGGCCGGTGATTGGTTCGTTTACTACCGCGGGGTTCGCACCCTGACGGGGAGAAGGCCCAATCCGGAATACTTCGGAATGGGCCGGATCACCGGTGTCTGGCGTGACGCGGCGATTCCGGAAACCGCGCCGAAACGTGGCTGGCGGTGGTTCTGCTCGATCTCCGACTACGTGCCGTTCCCGGAGCCGGTCTCTTGGAAGCGCAACGGCGAGCTCTTCGAACAAATCAAGCAAAATCGCTTTCGCGACGGCGTCCGCTCCATCTCCCAGGAGACGTACGACGCGATCCTCGCAGGCTCTGGCTTGGTGAACGTCGGACGTAACGCGTGGCGCCTGCCAACACCCGACTCTCGGCACCAACTTGATGAGAAACAAGCGTGGCCGCTCGTCCGAGCCGCCGCCGAAGGAGAACTCCGGAACCCTACACCGTTTTCATCAACGCAAACCGGCCAGCGCTATCGCATCATAGATGTGAGCGAACGGCAGATCGTCATCGATCGATTGGATTCTCCCGGCCAAGCTACGGTGTCGGCCGGCGAAGTCGAAAGAGGTATTCGGTACCTGAATGTAGCAGGCGGGCGATTAGGCAGGCGTGCGATGCACTACACCGTCGCCAAGGAAGTAACCATCGTGCATCTCCATCCGAGCTTACGATGGAGTGACGATTACAACTGGATCGAGGTTGCCGGTGATGGGTTGGTGGTCACCGTTCCACCCGTGTATGCGGATTTCGGCCAAGCCCCGGATGATGACCCGACCCAACTCGCCACGTTCGCCCGCCGAATTAGGGCGGGCCAGCCAAAATTCCGGGAGAATCTCCTCAAGCTCTACGATGAGCGCTGCGCGATTACGAGTTGGGGGCCAGCTGCGGTGCTGGAAGCAGCGCATGTGCTACTCCATTCCCATAGCGGCAACAACCATGTCGACAACGGTCTTCTGCTTCGGGCGGATGTGCACGTTCTATTCGACAAGGGATTGATCCGAGTTCATCCTGACACCTATACCGTCATGCTCGATCCGACTCTGCGTGATGGTCCATATGGAGACCTCCACGGCCGTAGTCTCCGACCGCGCGTGAATGGGGGCCATCCGAAGCGTGAATACCTTCGGCTGAGGTGGAAGACCTCCGCTGTGGTGGATTAACCCGCACATGCTCCGTGACTACCATCAATGCCGCATCATGAAGGTGCGTGGTTCACCAGTCTGACCCTCCCAACCGTCTTCTTTCGAGATCTCCCGCGTATCATCCGAGAGCCCCCTCGGCCCACCTTCGTACTAACTCAACGGCACGCACAATGATAGGAACCCTGGGTATAGGGCGACGATAGATCGCCAATCACTCAGGACTTGCGTGAAGACGAGTAGATGGACACTCTTAGCCCACAGCAGCGCAGCGAGCGGATGGCTCGCGTCCGGTCGAGGAATACCAAGCCGGAAATGGCTGTTCGGCGCCTGCTGCATTCGTTGGGCTACCGCTACCGCGTGCATGGAGCGAAGCTCCCTGGTAGGCCCGACATGGTCTTCACGAAGCGCCGGAAGGTGATCTTCGTCCATGGGTGTTTCTGGCACAGACACCCCGGCTGCAAGAACACTCGCCTTCCCAAAACCAAGCTTGATTTCTGGGTTCCAAAGCTCGCGGAGAACGAACGACGCGACGCGGAAAACTTGAGCCGGCTCTCCGCCGATGGCTGGGATGCGCTCGTCATTTGGGAATGCGAGGTTAAGAACTTGTCCAAGCACCTAGAGCGAATCACCTCGTTCTTGGGACCAGCACGATGAACTCGATCGAACTATTCACCGGAGCCGGGGGCCTCGCCATGGGGACCGCCCGTGCTGGCTTTGACCATCGCGCGGTCATCGAATGGAACAAGGCCGCGTGCGACACGCTCCGGGAGAACGCCGGACGAGTGTCGTTCATGCATCATTGGGACATCCGCCAGACCGATGTCCGAAAAGTGGACTTTCGCGGCTTCGCCGGGACGGTGGATCTGATCGCGGCTGGAGCGCCCTGCCAGCCTTTTTCGCTCGGTGGCAAGCACCGGGCGTTCAACGATGATAGAAACATGTTCCCCGAGGTGTTCCGCGCGGCGCGGGAGGCACACCCCCGCGCGATCATCGTCGAGAATGTGAAAGGGTTGCTGCGCACCTCGTTCAGGCCATACTTCGACTACATCCTCGCGGCGCTTGCCGACCCCGACTTGAAGGCGCTTCCTGGGGAGTCGTGGGAGGATCATCACATCCGCCTCAACGCAACGGCGAACCGCGCCGCGCCGGGCCGCGTTCGATACAGGGTGCGATACAAGCTTCTGAACGCGGCCAACTTTGGTCTTCCGCAGCGGCGGGAGCGTGTCTTCATCGTGGCGACTCGGGCGGATCTCGGTCTGGAGTGGCCAGGTCTTGAGCCCACGCATTCCGAGGACGCCCTTCTGTTCGATCAATGGGTGAGCGGTGACTACTGGAAGGAGCACGGGATTGCTCCACCAGAACTTCCCGCTCGGCTTCAGGGACGAATCGAGAGATTGGCTCGGCAGGGCAGACCTCGCGGCGTGGAGCGGTGGCGCACCGTGCGCGACGCTCTCCGTGGGCTCCCGGAACCCGTGGATTACGTCGAGCATCCATCGATTCTCAACCATGTTGGGAACCCCGGCGCGAGAACCTATCCGGGCCACACCGGTAGCCCGTTGGACGAGCCGGCGAAGACGCTGAAGGCCGGCGATCACGGTGTACCCGGCGGAGAAAACATGCTTCGCCGACTGGACGGCTCAGTGCGCTATTTCACGGTTCGCGAGGCGGCCAGGCTGCAAGGCTTTCCGGACACGTACCGCTTTAGCGGGCCTTGGACTGAATGCCTCCGGCAGTTGGGCAATGCCGTTCCGGTGGATCTAGCCGAAGCCGTCGCGGGCTCCGTGCGCGACCTTTTAGCAGAGGCGCCGAGGCTCGCGGTTGTCGCATGACCGAGAACGCCGAGTTGTCGGACAAGGGTTCTGAAGAGGGGAAAAACTCACGGGAGCGCCTTGAAGGCAGAACCCTATCCGTAATCCGTGATGTTGATGATCGGCTGGTTTTCCGGTTTGAGTTTGGGCCGGCTATTCTCGCGCAGGTTCTCGAAAAGCTTGATCTTCTTCCCACGATCCCGCTCGAGAGCGTTACGCTGGAAGCCGCGAAGTATCCCGGGTTCTATCAGTTATTTCGTAACGGTCATTCGGTTTACGTAGGCCGAACCATCCGCCCGGTTGGCAAGCGGCTGGACGAACACCGTGACAGACTTCGAGGACGCGTCTCGTTGAGCGAGATGGCGGTCAAGTTCCTGTTTGTCGAGGATCTATCACTGCTCGCTCTAAGCGAAGCCACAATGATATCCTATTTTCAGGATCTCGATCTGGATGAGTGGGGGAAACTAGGGTTCGGCAGCAAAGCGCCAGGATTCGGACGTGCCGCTCAAACGTCGAAGTGGGACGCTGCGTTTCCTTCCGACTTGAACATCCCCGTGCGAGCGGGAGTCGAGGGAGATAAGCGCAAACTCTGGGACCTCGTTTCCAGCATCCGGGCAGTTTCTCCCATCCGGCTGTCGATTCCCCGCGCTTATCAGGAACAGTTCAAGACCGAGCATGCCGATAACCTTGATATTCCAATCGCAGAACGTCCGTTCATTGATTGGATTGCCCTTTTGGAGCAGCATCTAGCGCCAGGCTGGAGCGTGCGGCGCGAGGCAATGACTTGGTACATTGTTCAGACGAGATAAACCAATACAACCACCGTGAAATGACCGATACTCCTTCTAATCTGTTTGGGGAGAGGGAACCCGTCGCGCACGCCCAGATCTTGAGGATCCTGGATGAGTTGGAACGCGAACTTCCAGATGTCCCGACTCTGGACTCCGGCCTAAAGAAGCGAACTTTGAAGCAGCTTCTGGAACGTAGTAGGAGCATGAGCGAACGCCTCGCCAACTTTGCTCGCATGGTTGATCCGGCAACGCATCACGACGTTTATGATCCCAGCCATCCCGAAGCGGCGGCCGACCTCGTCGCGCGCAAGTTGACCGAACAAAATCGGCACTTGCTGTCGACACTCCGCCCTTTTTGGGGATCTGGCGTATACGCGCTCTACTACAACGGAGCGCATCCAGCCTACGAGCGGATCTCCCGACGCGAGGTTCCGATATACGTCGGTAAAGCCGATCCGGAGAAATCCAAGGCCACGGATTCCCGCGAGCAGGGACAAAAGCTGATCGCTCGGCTTCGCGAGCACGTAAAGTCCATCCAAGCGGCGGAACGTTACGCGGATGCGAATCCGGACTCGGGGACGTTCCCAATCCGAGTTTCCGAGTTTGAGTGCAGATATTTAGTGCTGGCGAGCGCTTACGCGGGAGCCGTTGAAGCCGCCCTCATCCGCTACTATCAGCCTGTTTGGAACAAGGAGATGAAGGTCTGCATTGGGTTGGGAAAACATGGCGATGCCGCCGAGACCAGATCCAATTCGCGATCCGACTGGGATACCCTGCATCCCGGCCGTAATTGGGCAACTCGCACCGAGAATGTTCCGAACCGTCGATCACCCGAGCAGATTCAGTCCGATATCATCAAGCACTTGGCGGAGTATCCCGACTTCGTGTTGGTACCTCCGACATGACTCTCCACGGATATCCTCATTCGGATGCGAACTCGTGAGAACAGTTCCCCCTTATTCGCCTCCGCCTTGACTTACTCCGCCCATCGCGTAACTTCCCGCCCCTTGTATCGGGTGATACACAACCTGCTACAGGGGAGGAGAACTCTGAGCACGACGACGATGTGCGCCCCCGCCGGGCTGGGCCGGGGCGCGACGCGGGCGGCGTTGCTGGCGCTCTGCGGGCTCCTGCTGGGGGTGGCGCCGGTGATGGCGCAGCAGCAGACCGCCGCCCCCGCGCGGGACGCGGGGAGCCGCGTGCTGGGCGTGCGGGCCGACAGCGCCCGCGGCGAGACGGCCCGGGCCGACGCCCCCGTGGGGAGCCGCGGGTTCTGGACGTGGCTGCGCGACGAGGCGCGACGCTTCCGCGAGCTGAACGGCGGGCCGTTCGCCTACGCGCGCCGCTACCGCATCTCCACCGAGCTGGCGGGCGACATCCACCGCGCGGCCGAGGAGGAGGGGATCGACCCCGACCTGGCCTTCCGCCTGGTGCGCGTGGAGAGCGGCTTCAACCCCCGCGCCCGCAGCTACGCCGGCGCCCTGGGGCTCACGCAGCTGATGCCGAGCACCGCGCGCTGGCTGGACCGGCGGATGACCTCGCGCGAGGCCATCCTGCACCCGGAGCACAACCTGCGCGCGGGCTTCCGCTACCTCAACCAGCTGATCCGCCAGTACGACGGCGACCTGCGGCTGGCGCTCCTGGCCTACAACCGCGGCCACGGCGCCGTGGACCGCGACCTGCGCCGCGGCCGCGACCCCGAGAACGGCTACACGCGCAAGGTGCTGGGCGTGGGCGTGGAGCGCTACCGCGGCTCCGGCCTCCTGGGCGCGCGCTAGGATCCGCCCGCCGATGACGAGCCGAGGGCGGCGCCGGGACCATCCGGCGCCGCCCTCCGTCGTTCCCGCCACCCGCTCCCCCGGCGCCTCCGCCGGACGCGCGTCAGTTCAGCTTCCGGCAGGGATAGCTCTCCTTGATGTTCTCGTTCAGGTAGCGCCCCAGCGAGTCCGAGGTCAGGAAGCCCCGCACCTCGTCCTCCGGCACCTCCAGGTACTGGTAGACGCCGCCGTTGCGGAACTGCACCTCCAGCGTGTGGCTCCGGCCGTCGTACCCCACGCTCGCCAGGCTGGACGAATCGACCCGCTCCCGTTGCATCTCGCCGCTCCCGCCGCTGGTTCCCGCCCGCCCGGATCACTCCCGGGCCGTTCACTCCGTGCACATGCATGCAGCGTGCCCTTCGTTCACTTCCGCGCGCGGATCGGGGGCGGCGGAGCGGGGGATGGATGAAGATCGGATGAGGAGCGGGGGAGACGGGCGATGGACGGCGCGGGATCCTCTTGCGGGCGGGGGCGGCGAATGGAATCGTAGGACGCAGCCGGGGAACCCCGCGGGCCCGGGAGGCATCCCATGGACGTCCGCGATCCGAACGTGATCCCATCCGACCGACCCCGAACGAGACCCCGATGAGCCCGCATCGCCTGACCCGCATGCATCGCGTCGCCCTGGCGTTCCTGGTGCTGGCCGCCTGCCGCGCCAGCCCCGCCGACCAGGACGCCCACGGCCAGACCGCCGACTCCGCCACCGCCGCCGCGCGCCGCGTCCAGGAGCCCGCGCTCCGCGAGCAGGCCGGCGCGCGGCTGGACGGCTCGCGCCGCACGGCCATCGTGGCCGCGTCGGAGCGGGTGTCGCCGGCGGTGGTGAGCGTCAACGTGGTGCGGCGGGAGCGGGTGGTGGCGCGCTCCGTGTTCGAGGAGCTCCTCCTCCCCCCCGGCGCCGCGCGGGAGACGGCGGGGCTGGGCTCCGGCTTCATCATCTCCCGCGACGGGCAGGTGATCACCAACGAGCACGTGGTGCGCGGCGCCACCGAGGTGGTGGTGACGCTGGCGGACGGGCGGGAGTTCGGCGCGCGGGTGGTGGGGACGGACGAGGTGAACGACCTGGCGCTGCTCCGGCTGCAGGAGGTGCGCGGGGCGGACCTCCCCGTGGCGCCGCTGGGGGATTCGGAGGGGCTGATGATCGGGGAGTGGGTGGTGGCCATCGGCAACCCGTTCGGCTTCCTCCTCTCCAACCCGGAGCCCAGCGTGAGCGCGGGGGTGGTGAGCGCCACCGGCCGCAACCTGATCCCGCAGAACGGCGGCGACCAGCGCGGCTACTACCTGGACATGATCCAGACGGACGCGGCCATCAACCCCGGCAACTCGGGCGGGCCGCTGGTCAACGCGCTGGGCGAGGTGATCGGCGTCAACTCGTCCATCCTCTCCAGCACCGGCGGGAGCGAGGGGCTGGGGTTCGCCATCCCGGTCAGCCGCGCGCGCCGCATCGCCGCGGACCTGGCGGACGACGGGCGCATCCGCCGCGCGTGGGTGGGGGCGGAGGTGGAGGCGGTGCCCACGGAGGGGATGCGGCGGATGCAGGAGGTGCGCATCTCCCGCGTGGTCCCCGGATCTCCGGCCGAGCGGGCGGGCTTGAGGGAGGGGATGACGATCCGCGGCGTGGGCCGGCGCGCCGTGCGCACTCCGCTGGACTGGGACGCCGCGCTGCTGAACGCGGGCTACGGCGATCCCGTGGAGGTGCGCGTCTCCTCCGGCGGCGCCGAGCGCGTGGTGCGCGTGACCGCCGGCGACATCCCGTCGATGACGGCCGAGCGGATCCAGGCGCTGCGCGACTTCCAGCTGGTGACGCTCACCCCCGTCATCCGCGCCGAGCGCGGCCTGGCCAGCGAGCGTGGCGCGCTGATCGTGGGCCTCAGCGAGCAGGCGCGGAACGTGGGCCTGCGCGAGGGCGACCTGATCGTGCAGATCAACCGCATGCGCGTGGGCTCGGCGGAGGAGGCGGCGGGGGCGCTGCAGCAGATGGTGGGGGGGCGCGTGGTCGTCTACGTGGAGCGCAACGGCCGCCTGGGCTCCGTGCAGTTCAGCGTCGGGGGGTAGCAGGCCGAGTCTCGCGCCGGGCGAATGAATTCGCGGCAACCACGGCGCGAAGTCCGCCTTCGCGGACTGCATCGTCGGCTTCCGGGCGGCAAGCGGGCGGCTCCGTGGCGACAGGCGCGAGATCGTCCGCGTGTGGCGCCAGATGTGGGCGGCGGTTGTCGCGCCGGGCGGTTGAAACCGCCCGCTACAAAAGCACAAAGTCCGCCTTCGCGGGCTGCGGAGGCGGACGATCGTGCGCGGATGCGGGGATTCGCGCACGAGGCACAGGTAGATGTCATTCCGAGCGGAGCCGCACGCGCGGCAACCGGAAGCCACGCTACCGCCCGCGCGGCTCCCGAGGAATCTGCTCCGCCCCGCCGACAAGCCCCTTTGCCGCTCCCCAGCCCGCCTCGCCACGATCCCGCGCCGCGCAGCGTGCGCTTCCGCTGTAAAAACGTCGGCGGCGGCATGGCCAGCGGATGTGCCACGTCGCCAGCGGTCGCGCGGATGGCGGTGGGCGCACGCTGCGCGGCGCGGGATCGTCGTGGCTGAGGTGTCGGAGCGGACGACGGACTCGCTCGGCTGCGGTTGGATTCCTCGGGAGCCCGGCACGCATCGGCGCGGACGCGGCATCCGCGCATCGGGCTCCGCTCGGAATGACATCTTCGTTCGAAGCACCGGATCATCTGTGGTTGAAGCCTCGCCTGCGCGATCTCCATCGATCGCGAGGCGGGGCTTTCGTCTTGCCGCGTCCCACGTGGGTGATCTACACTTCGCGCGTCCCGCTGAAACGCATCCCATCTCCCGATCCCCATCTCCCCTGATGAGACGCACGATCTCGTTCGTGACGACCGCGATGGCCGCGCTCCTCTTCGCCGCTCCGGCCGGGGCGCAGCAGGCGGAGCGGCCGCTGGGGACGCTCCGCGAACAGGCGGAGGCGCAGCAGGAGTGGCTGCGGCTGCGGCTGGAGCGCGTCCTTCCGCGGCTCATGCGCGAGCAGGGAGTGCAGATGTGGATCGTCCCCACGCGCGAGTACAACGAGGACCCCGTCTTCTTCTCCCTGGTCTCGCCGACCACGATGGCGGCGCGGCGGCGCACCATCTACGTCTTCTGCGACCGGGGGGCGGAGCGCGGGATCGACCGCGTGGCCATCGGCGGGACGTCGCAGGGCGGGCTGTACCGCGTGGTGCGCGATCCTGCGGCGGCCATCGGCACGGCGGGGGCCACGCGGCGGCCGGCGGAGCCGTACGGGCCGGAGCAGTGGAAGCTGCTGGGGCCGGTCGTCGAGGAGTGCGCGCCGCGCAGCATCGCCGTGAACGTCTCCGCCACGCACGCCTTCTCCGACGGCCTCACCGCCGGCGAGCAGGCGCCGCTCCTGGAGGCCATCCCCGCCGCGTATCGCGACCGCGTCACGCACCGCGAGCTCCTCCCGCTCCAGTACATCGAGGAGCGGATCCCGGAGATGCTTCCCCGCTACGTGGAGATGCAGCGCGTCGTCCACCGCATCATCGCCGACGCCTTCTCCGAGCGCGCCATCACGCCGGGGACGACGACCACGGAGGACGTGGTGTGGTGGATGCGCCAACGGGTCAACGACCAGGGCCTGGGGACGTGGTTCCAGCCGTCGGTCACCGTCCAGCGGATGGGGGTGGAGATGGGCGATTCCGCCAACCCGGTGATCCGCCGCGGCGATGTGCTGCACTGCGACTTCGGGATCACGGCGCTGGGGCTGAACACCGATACGCAGCACATGGGCTACGTGCTGCGCGAGGGGGAGACGGATGCGCCGGCGGGGCTGCTGGCGGCGCTGCGGCGGGGGAACCGGCTGCAGGACCTGCTGCTGGAGGAGATGGTCCCCGGCCGCACGGGGAACGAGGTGCTTCGCCGCACGCGGGAGCGGATGCAAAGCGAGGGGATCGACGGCACCATCTACACGCACCCCATCGGCGACCACGGCCACGGCGCCGGCCCGCTGATCGGCCTGTGGGACCGGCAGGACGGCGTCCCCGGCCGCGGTGACGTCCCGCTGCGCCCCAGCACCTGGTTCTCCATCGAGCTGCAGGCCACCACCCCCGTCGCCGAGTGGAACGGCCAGGGCGTCCGCATCGGCCAGGAGGAGGAAGCCCGTCTCGACGAGCGCGGAGCGCGCCACTGGGTGCTGGCGAGGCAGGAGCGGTTCCACCTCGTCCGGTGACGAAGTGCGAAGGGTGCGAAGGTGCGGAGGACGCTGATGCCGAATTCTGCGCCAGCAACGCCTCGCACAAATTGCCATCCTGAGGCCGGTCGCGCCGAAAAGGTGGCCGGCAGAGAGGTCCGCAGGCCGAAGGATCTATAGCCGGCCTCACGACATAGTCGAGGCCTGAGCTATAGATCCTTCAGTCGCTTGGGCTCCCTCGGGATGACAATCCGGAGTCCAGCCGGATACACAGGCAGACGCGGATTCCGCGAAACGACGGAGGGGAGAGCGAGCCCGCTCTCCCCTCCGTTCTTCCGTTGATTACCGTATCCGCTACTGGTCGCGGCCGGTGTGGATGGCGAGGTCCTGGCTCTCGGTGACCAGGCGCACGAACTCGGAGCGGTAGCCGCCGCCGTCGTCGGCCAGAGAGCCCTGGGCCAGCCGGAGGACGTCGGGCCAGCTCGCGTTCCCCTTGAACTTCGAGTCGCGCAGCAGCATCCCCCACTGCGCCACGGCGGCGGCGAAGCGGAAGTCGTCGGAGGTGCGCGCCAGCTCCACCCCGCGGTCCAGCACCGGCGCCTCGATCAGCCGCGACTCGGTGCCGTCCGGCTCCTTGTAGCGCAGCTTCACCAGCATCAGCTCGGCGCCGTCGGCCGTGCCCCGGGGGCGGGTCTCCTGGTAGCGGAGGGTGCCGGCGCCGCGCACGGGCTCGTCCGAGTCGGCGGGGATGATCTCGTAGAGCGCGGTGACGGAGTGGCCGGCGCCCAGCTCCCCCGCGTCGCGCGAATCGTCGGCGAAGTCCTCGGCGGCCAGCACGCGGTTCTCGTAGCCGATCAGCCGGTACGCCTTCACGCGCGCCGGGTTGAACTCGATCTGCACCTTCATGTCCTTGGCGATGGTCAGCAGCGTGCCGCCCATCTCCCGCACCAGGACCTTCCGCGCCTCGGCCCGGTCGTCCACGTAGGCGTAGTTGCCGTTCCCGCGGTCGGCCAGCTGCTCCATCTTGGCGTCCTGGTAGTTCCCCCGCCCGAAGCCCAGCACCGTCAGGAAGACGCCGGCCTCCCGCTCCCGCTCGATCAACTGCACCAGCGCGGCGTCGCTGCTGGCGCCCACGTTGAAGTCGCCGTCGGTGGCCAGGATCACCCGGTTGTTGCCGCCCTGGATGAACGCCTCGCGCGCCGTGCGGTACGCCAGCACGATCCCCGCGCCCCCCGCCGTGGAGCCGCCCGCCTCCAGCCGGTCGATGGCCCGGTCGATGACGTCCTTTCGCGACCCCGGCGTGGGCGGGAGCACCACCCCGGCCGCGCCCGCGTAGACGACGAGCGACACGCGGTCCTCCGGCCGAAGCTCGCGCACCAGCATCCGCAGCGACTCCTTGACCAGCGGCAGCTTGTCCGGCTGCTGCATGGAGCCCGAGACGTCCACCAGGAACACCAGGTTCCCCGGCGGCAGGTCGCGCCGGGAGACGCGCTTGCCCTGCAGCCCCACGTGCACCAGCCGGTGCGCGGGATTCCACGGCGCCGCGGAGATCTCGGTGGTGATGGAGAACGGGTGCTCGCCGGTGGGATCCGGATAGTCGTAGTCGAAGTAGTTGACCAGCTCCTCGATGCGCACCGCGTCGCGCGGCGGAAGGCGCCGCTCCCGCAGGAAGCGCCGGACGTTGCTGTACGAGGCCGCGTCCACGTCGATCCCGAAGGTGGAGAGCGGGTTGGCGGCGACCGCCATGAAGTCGTTCTCCTCGATCAGCCGGTACCCCTCGCGGTCGAAGCGCGACGTATCCCCCGGAACGCCGCGCCCCGCCTGGACCTCGGACGCCGGCGCGGGCGCCATGACGGGCATGCCGGGCGGCGGCGGGGGAGGCATGATCGCCGGAGGCGGCGGCGGCGGTGGGGGCAGCGGCGGCGGCGGGGCATACCTCTGACAGCCGCCCGCGGCGGCCAGCGAGGCGAAGAGCAGGAGGGGCGTGGCAAGGGGATGGCGTCTCATGGAAACGATCTCCGTTCGCGGTGTTGATCCGGCACGCAGCCGATAACCCCTAATGCCCCCGGAGTGCGACGTCAACGTTCCCGTGCGGACGCGATCGACACCGCTCCCGCCCCGCATCATCCGTATCTCCCGCGCCTCCGCACCTCCGCACCCTCCGCACCTCTCTACGCCAATCCGTGCCGCCTGCGCAGCCGCCCGATCCACTCCGGCACCGGCGCGCCGTTCTCCACGTGGAGCTGCTCCAGCTCGTCCAGCATCCGGGCGAGGGTGCGCTCGCGCTCGTGCTCGGGGAGGCCGGCCAGCAGGTTCATCATGGCCCGCTCCCGCACCTCGTCTTCGCCTTGTCCAGCAGCCATCTTCCCCTTTCACAATCTTGCGCGCGCCGTCCCCATCCGACGCACAAGTGTACGAAATGTACGGCCCCCGCGACAGGTGTACGGAGAGGCTCTTGCCGGACGCGCCGGACGGGTTTAGGATACCCAGTGTAATCCGACTACATTTTCACAGATTAGACGGCCCGCGCGCCGTGGCGGAGGCAAGTGACGTCTCCGCCCAGTCGTATTCCCATCGCCGAGATCCGGGAAGCCGCGCGCCTCGCCGTCGAGACCCAGTCGCTCCGCGCCGTCGCGAGGGAGATCAAGCTCAGTCCCATGGGGCTGCGCAACTTCCTGGACGGACGCGAGCCGTACTCGGCCACCCGCCGCAAGCTCAACGCGTGGTTCGTGGAGCACGCGGCCACCCGTCCGGAGTACGACGAGCCGGCCGTGCGCGCCTCGCTCGCCGTCCTCCTGGAAGGCATCCCGGAGGCGCAGCGCGACGCCGTTGCCCGCGCGCTGCTGGAGTGGGTGGAGTCCGCGTACGCCCAGAACGGCGCGCGTCCGCCCGCCTGGCTCAAGCGCCTCAAGGACGAGTGAACGACGACGGGGCGCCCCCACACCGGGAGCGCCCCGTCGCGCTTGTCCATCCAGCCCCGAATCCGTCCAGGGTTTGGGCCCCGCGCCCGCGCCGCCCCCGCGCGGGTGCGTGAACCCACCCGCCAGAACAACGGAAAGCCTCGCCGCGCGATCCCTCGTGAGAGAAAGGATCGCGCAGGCGAGGGCTCAACCGCACGGGATCCCGGAGCCGGCCGCGCGCGCCAAAGCCCAATGAAGCCAAAGCGCGAAGCACCAAGGTGTTCCCCTCTCCCGTTATCGGGGAGAGGGGAAAGCGTGGCGTGTCGGCGGGTGCAGTTTCCGCCGACCGCCAGGCGAGGGGCGAGGGTGCCGCGGGCGCGCGCCGAGCCCATCGCCCCCATCCCCCGCCTCCCTCCATCACCCCACGAGCGACATCACGTACTCGCGCGGCGCCGCCTCCGCATCCTCCCGCAGCGCGCACGCCTCCACGCGCGCCGCGTCCACCACGTCGCCGAGCACGCGCCGGAGCCGCGCGATCTGCGCCGGCGTGCCCGCAAGCTCGATCTCTCCCAGCGGCGCGCCCGGCGACATCCCCGCCTCGCCCTTCCACCGCCGCACGGCCGTGATCGCGGCCACGGCGGCCGCGAAGCTCTCCGCGTCCTCCGGCTCCTCCACCTCCGCGAAGTCCCGCGCGTCCGGCCACGGGGCGCGGTGCACGCTCCCGCCGTCCGATCGATCCCACGACCAGATCTCCTCCGTCACGAACGGGAGATAGGGCGCGAACATCCGCACCAGCACCCCCAGCGCCAGCCGCAGCGCCGCCGCGGCGGACGCGCCGTCTTCCCCGCCCCGCCGCGCCCGCGCCTTCACCAGCTCCACGAAGTTGTCCGTGAAGCCGCTCCAGAAGAAGCGCTCCGCCTCCGAGAGCGCCTGCGCGTGGTCGAACGCCTCCAGCAGCGCCGTCACCCGCTCCGCCGCGCGGCGCAGGTCGTGGAGAAAGGCGCGGTCCAGCTCGTTCGTGATCGGCCCGTCCTCCGCCGGCTGCAGGTGCACGAAGCGGGCGGCGTTGAACAGCTTCACCGCCAGCCGCTGCCCCACCTTCAGCACGTTCTCGTCGAAGGTGGTGTCCACGCCCAGCCGCGCGCCGGCGGCCCAGTAGCGCACGCCGTCCGCCGTGTAGCGCTCCATCCACTCCTCCGGCGCGGTGGTGTTCCCCACGCTCTTCCCCATCTTCTTCCGGTCCGGGTCCACCACCCACCCGGAGATCAGCACGTTGCGCCACGGCACCTCGCCCTCGTGCAGCAGCGCCTGCACCAGCGTGTAGAACGCCCAGGTGCGGATGATCTCGTGCGACTGCGGCCGCACGTCGAAGGGGAAGAGGGCCCGGTGCCGCGCCTCGTCGTGCGGCCAGCCGGAGGTGATCTGCGGCGTGAGCGAGCTGGTGAGCCAGGTGTCGAACACGTCCGCCTCCCCCGCGAACCCGCCCGGCCGCCCCCGCTGATCTTCCAAATATCCATCCGGCGCCTCGCTCATGGGATCGATGGGGAGACGATCCTCGCCCGGCACGATGGGGTGATCGAGATCGATCCGCCCCTCCGCGTCGATCGGGTACCACACGGGGATGGGCACGCCGAAGTAGCGCTGGCGGCTCACGCACCAGTCCAGCTGCAGCCCCTCCGTCCAGCTCCGGTAGCGCGCGTGCGCGAACCCCGGGTGCCAGCGCACCTCCTCCCCCGCCCCCAGCAGCCGCTCCGTCTTGTCCAGCAGCCGCACGAACCACTGCCGCGTGGGGATGATCTCCAGCGGCTCGTCCCCCTTCTCGTAGTGCCTCACCGCGTGCTCCATCGGCGCCGGCTCGCCGCGGAGCGCCGCCCCGCCCGATCCGTCCGGCGCGCTCCCCTCCGCCCGCAGGAGGTCGATGATCGTCCGCCTCGCGCCGAACACCGTCCGCCCTTCCATCGACCGATACGCATCCCCCGCCGCCGCGGGATCCAGGCTCGCCGGATCGCCCGCGAAGTCGATCGGCAGCAGCCGCCCGTCGCGGCCGATGACCTGCCGCAGCGGGAGCCCTTCCTCGCGCCACCACTCCACGTCCGTGGCGTCGCCGAAGGTGCACACCATCACCGCGCCCGTCCCCTTCTCCGGCTCCACCCGCTCGCTGGCGAACACGCGCACCGGCACGCGGAAGAGCGGCGTCACCGCCCGCCGGCCGATCAGGTGCCGGTGGCGCGGATCGTCCGGATGCACCGCCACGCCCACGCACGCCGGGAGGAGCTCCGGCCGCGAGGTGGCGATGTCGAGCCCCTCCGCCGCCCCTTCCGCGCCGAAGCGCAGGGTGTGCATGGCGCCCTTGATGGGCCGGTCCTCCACCTCGGCCTGGGCCACGGCGGTCTGGAAGCCCACGTCCCACATCATCGGGGCCTCGGCGCCGTAGGCGTGGCCGGCGGCCAGGAGGCGGAGGAAGGCGAGCTGCGCCACCGCGCGCGAGCGGTCGTCGATGGTGGCGTACTCGTGGCGCCAGTCCACCGAGAGCCCCAGCCGCGTCCAGAGATCGCGGAACGCCCGCTCGTCCTCCGCCGTCACCCGCCCGCAGAGCTCGATGAAGTTGCGGCGCGACACCTGGCGCGGCGGCCCCTCCGGCTTCCGCGCGCCCACGGGCTCCATCTCCAGCGCCGGGTCGTACGGGAGCGACGGGTCGCAGCGCACGTGGAAGAAGTTCTGCACGCGGCGCTCGGTGGGGAGGCCGTTGTCGTCCCATCCCATGGGGTAGAACACGTTCTTCCCGCGCATCCGCTGGAAGCGCGCGATGAAGTCCGTGTGCGCGTAGCTGAACACGTGCCCCACGTGCAGCCGCCCGGACACCGTGGGCGGCGGCGTGTCGATGGCGAAGGTCTCCGCGCGCGCCCGGCTCGGATCGTAGTGGTAGGTGCCGGCGCGCTCCCACGCCTCCATCCACTTCCGCTCCACCTCGGCCGCGTCGAGCCGCGTGGGGAGGATGGAGGGCGACGCGCCCCGCGGTGCCGCTGTCGTATCGGTCATGATGGTCTCTCCGGGATGATGATGGACAAACGAAAAAGCGGGCCTTCTCGCCAGGAGAAGGCCCGCTGATGATCAGCGGCTCGTGCGCTCGTCCGGATCCTACGTTCGCCCGGACACGCGCGCGCCTCCCCCCGTACGCCGGCTGGGGCGTACGACGCGGGAGACTACGACGAAGGACGAGGCGCGAAGGATCACGTTCGTTTCGAGCGGGTGTGGATCGCTGCTTCTATCGAATCGATAGCGGCGCGCGGGCCTACCTGTCAACCCTGACGGCCGACGACGCGGAATCCGCGCCCGCCCTCCGCCCCAGGAGCGCCAGGACGAGCGGGGTGATGCTGAGCTGCGTCGGCCGCTCGCCCACCGCGCGGCGCACCGCGTCCCGCAGCGCGCGGCCGTCGCCGCTGGGGAGCGCGACGACCAGGGGGATGCGGCTGTCCTGGTCCGTCGGGCTCCCGTGCCACGACTTGTAGACCTCGGAGAAGTAGAAGCGCTGCTCGATGGGGAGGTGCACCCCGCTGCGCGCCATCAGCAGCACGTCGCCCGCGTGGTGCCCCAGCGGGCCGACGGCCAGGCCGCGCAGCCGCTCCTCGAAGTCCAGCAGCTCCGGCCGCGGGTTCGCCGCCAGGTACTCGCCGATCGGGACCAGGCGACTTCCGTCCCACACCTGGAAGGGCGCCGTCTCCCGCCCGACGGGCCGCGGCTCCCGCGCCAGGACCAGGTCGATGGCGCCGCGCAGCTCCGGCACCCCCGCGCCCGTGCGGCTGGCCTCGTGGAAGGCGCGCGCCACGGGGATCACGTCCTCCGCCAGCCGCGGCGGGCGGCGCCAGTCGCAGCGGTCGCCCTTTTTCGGGCAGAGGGAGCGGTCGGCCAGGTAGACGTAGGCGAAGCCGCCCTGGTACGCCACCACGGCCTGGTGGTCGCCCTTCTCGACCTCCAGCTCGAACGGCCGCACGCGGAAGCCCTGCCGCCGCAGCACGGCGGGCGGCTCGTCGTCGCCGTGGGTTCCCAGCGAGTGGCGGTCGTCGTTGAGCACGGGGGTGTGGCCGTGGTCGGCCACGAAGAGCACGTGCGTCCCCTCCAGCGCGCCGCGCCGCCCGTACGCGCCCAGGATGTCGCCCACCGCGCGGTCGATCACCTCCTCGATGTAGCGGCGCTCGTCCTCCAGCGGATTCGGAGCCACGTGGGTCCACAGGTCCACGCCGGGAAAGTAGACCACCTGCAGGTCGGCCACGCCGCGCTTCTCGATGGTCGCCAGCAGGCTGCCGACGGCGTTGGCGTCCAGCTCCTCGTACACCTCGCGTTCCACGTCCTCGCCCCCGTCCGACAGCGCCTTCACCCCCTCCACCAGCACGTCGCCCAGCGCGGCCGGCGCGGGAACGGTCACCAGGTCCGCGCCGCGGTGGAGGCCGGCGAGCGAGACGTACGAGCGCACGCCGGCCCGCTCGTACAGCGTGGGGACGCGCGTGACCTTCCCCATCAGCCCGTCGGTGTAGACGCGGAGCGCGTCGCCCAGGGCGGTGACGGTGACCAGGCCGGGCGAGTAGAAGCGGTCCTCCTCGCGCGCGAACCACTCGTTCCCCGTCACCCCCGTCCGCCCCGCCGGCTCGCCGGTGAAGAGCGAGGTCCAGGTGGCGTACGTGGTGGAGGGGAGGATGCTGAGCACCCCCGGCGCCGCGTAGGCATGCGCGTAGACGCCCGGCTCCCCCGCCGGCGCGCCCACCAGCCGGGCGATGTTGCGCGCCCGCCCGCCGCGGATGACCCGCTCCAGCTCGTCCGCCCCCACGCCGTCCATGGCGATGACCAGCACGCGCGGCGCGCCCCGCGCCGCGCGAAGGGGCTCGCGGAGCACCTTCTCGCCCCCCTGGCCCACCAGCTCGGCCACCTCGTCCGGCTCGTGGCCGCCGATCTTCAGGTACAGCACCGCCCCGGCGCCCATCAGGGCCACCACGACCAGCACCGCGACCGCCCATCGTCTCTTCTTCGTCACTCGCCCGTGCCCGGTCGGCGGAAGTCGCATCCCCCGCCCCGCCTGCGCAAGTCGCCAGCCATCCACCGCCGCGCGCCTCCCCGATCGGCGCGGATCGATCCCCATCTCCCGTCCATCCACCGCCCGAATCGTCGTCCGTCCATCGCGCGAATCGTCCGCGTGGAAGCCTCGCGCGCGAGACAGCCGTTTGCGGGCGGATCCGTAAGCTTGCGTCAATCCAGCAGATACGATCCGGGGCTGATGATCCGGGGGAACCATTCCTGCATGGGGGGTCGCGGCGCGGCGGAAGGGGTGGGACGAGCGGGGAAACGGCACTGGAGAGAACGGAACGATGCAGAGACTGCTGGCGGCGATACTCGCGATCACGTGCCTCTTCGTCCTCTCGCTGGCGGCGGGGGGCGATCCGACCCTGCGCGGGTCGCCGGCGTCGATGGAGCGCCAGCACAGCGAGGCCGTCCGCCGGGACCTCACCTTCGTGGAGACGCCCGCCGAGCTGGACGACCTGGTGAAGCGGGGGAAGCTGGTGCCGGTCGCGGCCGGGGAAGACTACCAGCTCGCCTCCGTGTCGCACCCGTTCGCGCAGCCGGAGGTGCGCGCGTTCATCGAGCGGATCTCCTACGGCTACCACCGGGCGTGCGGCGAGCCGCTGACGGTCACCAGCCTGACGCGGCCGCAGACGCAGCAGCCGGGGAACGCGCACGTGCTCTCGGTGCACCCGGCGGGGATGGCCGTGGACTTCCGGATCAGCCGCGCCGACAAGTGCCGCGACTGGCTGGAGAGCGAGCTGCTGACGCTGGAGCGGGAGGACGTGCTGGACATCACCCGCGAGCGCCATCCGCCGCACTACCACGTGGCCGTCTTCCCCGCCGCCTACACCGCCTGGGCCGCGCGCCAGCCCCCGCTGAAGCGCACGCCCCTCCCGGAGCCGGTCACGACCACCGCGGCCGTCGCCGCGCCGGCGGCTGCCGCCCCCGCGCCGGCCGCCGCGCCCCGGCCCCCCGCGCCCCCCGTGGTGCGGAGCCACGCGCGGATGGCGCGAAACACCGACGGCGGCGCGGGATCGATCCTCAGCTACGTGCTCATCGGCGGCGTCTCGCTCCTCGCCGCCACGCTGCTGATGACGATGCTGCGCCGGATGCGGAGACCCACGGTCTAGCGCGACCCGCCGCACCGAACGCGAGAAGGCCGGCATCCCCCACGGATGCCGGCCTTCGCATTTCGCGCGGGCGGACGTTGTGCCTTCGCGGCTCCCGATCCCAATCGATGGCCCCTGATTCCCCCGCGCCGATCCTCGATCCCGGCGCGACGCTCCTTCGGATCGCGATCGGCGTCACCCCTGCCCGGTCGCGGGAGCGGGCTTGCCGCCGGTGGCCAGGTACTCGGCGAAGTCGTCCGGCAGGTCGCTGCGGCGGATTCCCTCCATCGCCTCCTCCACGTCGTACTCCACGCGCACGAACTCCACGCGCGGCGGGCCGTCTCCCGCCTCCAGCAGCACGTAGCCCGCGCGCCAATCACCGTCCTTGGGGCGCCCGACGGAGCCGGTGTTCACGAACCGGATTCCCTCCACCTCGCGCGTCCACGGCCTGTGCGTGTGGCCGAAGCAGATCACGTCGCCCGCCCTGGCGCCCGCCTGCTCGGCCATCTTCAGGCAGAAGGCGTCGTCGCGGTCCTCGGTCCAGTAGAGCGTGTTGAGGGTGGGCGTGCCGTGGACCAGGACGATCCTGGGCCCGGGCGCGTGCCCGCCGCCGGGGCGCAGGTCGATGCGGAAGGGGAGCGCGGCCAGCGCGCGCTTCGTCTCCGCGCCCACGTGGCGGCGCGTCCAGGCGTAGCTGAGGTGCGAGAGCGCCTCCTGATGCGGATCCTCGTACTTGCAGCCGCAGTGTTTGTAGTCCGCCGCCACGGTGGAGTCGTAGTTCCCCGCGACCCCCTCGATGCGCCGCTCCCGCAGCAGCGCCACCGTCTCGTCCGGCCACGGCGCGTATCCCACCAGGTCGCCCAGGTGGTACGTCGCCGCCACCTCCGCCCGCGCGTCGATCTCCGCCAGCACGGCGCGCAACGCGGGAAGGTTGGCGTGGATGTCGGAGATCAGCGCGTACTTCATCGTCGCTTCCCGTCGGGGAAATGGAGGGATCACGTGCCTACCGCGGCCTGATCCGGGCGGTCACGAGCACGATCATGAGCTTTGATGATCCGCGATGATGACGGCAGCTCATCGCGCACGTGCGAGCATGACACGTCGTCTGGATGGCGATTGTTATTCCTCTCCAGCTATATTCACCCAGAGGCATCTCACGTCGAGACCTCATGAACTTCCCACCCAGATCGGAGCGCCTCGCCGTCATCTGTGCGCGGATGGAAGCCGCACCGCCAGCGTCGACGGCCGAAGAAGTGTTGCAGCAGCTGGACGATATCGTCAACGACGTGGAGGATTCCCTCACGGCGATCCCCTACGATCCCAGCGACTGGCAGAACGACGGGCGCATCTACCCTCCGCAGGCGGACAACGAGCGGGACGTGCCGGATCGGCCAGGCATGAGGCGCTACAGGACGCGTCTGCACAACGTCTACACCGGGGAGAACGGGTCGATCGAAATTCAGCGACTCGACGGGCATTGTCGAGCTCGCGAAGCCGGGAGCCGATGGCCGAGGAGTTTGGGATCTATGAGCACGCTGATCGAGCAGCTACAGGAGATGATCCAGGGCCGCTTCCCAGAAGCCCGTCTCGCATTGGATCGGCCGAAGGATCCGCAGGCCAGCTGGTGGCTCGACCTGTCGGTCGCGGAACAGGAAGTCACGATCGAATGGCGGCCGAAACTCGGCTTTGGTGTGTCCGCGCGGCCGGACGCGGTGTTCGGGGAGCGGTCCGATGAGGTCTACGAGTCGCTGGACGACGCGTTCAATCGCATCAAACAGCTGGTCCTGAGCCGGACCACGACTGCCGCGCCCCAGGAGATGAGCCTCGCCGACCTGCGGCGTCACCGCGAGATCTCGCAGGAAGAGCTTGCTCAGCGGCTTGCGATTCGGCAGGCGTCCGTCTCGAAGATGGAGCGGCGCGAGGATCTGCTGCTCGGGACGCTGAAATCGATGGTCCACGCCATGGGCGGCGTGCTGGAGATCCGCGCGCACTTTGACGATGAAGTGATCCGGATCCACTTCGAGAAGTCGGACGAGCCGTCCCACGACCCGCGCACGAACGCCGCCTGAAGTTGTCGTCACGTCCTCGACGAGGGTGATCTCCGGCTGCCGCGCTTATGCGGCGGCGGCGCCATCGTCGGCGGGCGAGACCAGCAGCAGGACGACGTCGCTGACGTTCGTGCCCGTCGGGCCGGTGATCAGGAGGTCGCCGGTGGCGCGGAGGTAGGGGTAGGCGTCGTTGCGGGTCAGCGTGTCGCGGGCGTCGAGGCCGGCGGCGGTCCCGCGCGCCACGGTGCCGCCGTCGACCATCGCGCCGGCCGCGTCCGTGGGGCCGTCGGTGCCGTCCGTCCCCAGCGCGGCGGCGAGGATGCCCTCGCGGCCCTCCAGCTCGATGGCGAGGGCGAGCGCCAGCTCCTGGTTGCGCCCCCCGCGTCCCCGCCCGCGCACCGTCACCGTGGTCTCGCCGCCCAGGAGGATGGCGAGCGGCGGATCTCCCGGCGCCATCTCCCCCCGCCGCTCCACCGCCAGCCGCGCGATCCCCCGCGCCACCTCCCGCGCCTCCCCCTCCAGGTCGTCGCCCGCGATGAACGCGCGGCACCCCAGCCGCTCCGCCTCCGCCGCCGCGCCCTCCAGCGCGCCCCGGTTGTCGGCGATCACGTGGGCGGAGGCGCGGTCGAAGAGCGGATCCCCCGGCCCGGGCGTCTCCGGCGCCTCGCCCGCGGCGCCGGCCTGGAGATGGCGGGACGCCGTGCTCGCGTCGGCGATCTCGTACTCGAGGAGCACCGAGAGCGCGTCCGCGTACGTCGTGGGATCCGGCACCGTCGGTCCCGAGGCGATCACGTCCAGCGGCGATCCCACCACGTCCGAGACGGCCAGCGTCACCACCCGCGCGGGATGCGCCGCCGCC